>SXGT01254451.1_pt1 | contig 38900 bp, 28 predicted proteins | sample 3176221 | NCBI WGS metagenome assembly SXGT01 (sample SAMN11356862, study PRJNA531348) | freshwater metagenome | isolation source: freshwater sample F1-120 | place: China: Fuxian Lake, Yuxi | collected 2017-12-25 | reverse complement strand
TCTGCTGTGCCTCGAGAGCCTCAGTCTTCAGCTTTTCCTGACGAAGCTGTTCCTTCAAGATCTCGTTCTGTAATTGCTGATTTGTTTGTTGGTTCGCGCCGTTCGCATTTGCGTTTGCCTGCGCATCGGCTTGCTGCTGCTTCTTGGCGTCATCACTATCGATGAGATTTCCAACAACAGCGCCACCAATTGCACCTGCTCCAGCACCGATCGCCGCTCCTTGCCATCCACCGACGAGACCTCCCACGACTGCGCCTCCACCAGCTCCGACCAATGCGCCGGACTCTGTTTTATTCGCGCAACCACTCAGCGAAAGCCCCGTGATTGCGACAATAAGTATGAGTTTGTTCATTTTATAAATTGTACACGACTATGGCGCAGAAACAGTCACGATAGTCGTTCGGATTTCGAGCGGCGTTGCATTTGGCTGGCTTCGTTTTCCCAATAGAAATGAAAGATTCTCTTTGCCAGTCCTGAGCGAAGAAAATTTGAAGACACGTGTTTCTGCGGTTCCAGTTCCAAGCCCAAGTGTTGTTTGTGTTGTCTCTCCGTTGGAAGTCAGAAAATTTGGAAGAGGATTCTGCACGCGCCAAATCAGATCGGAACCATAATCAGTCGCAAGAATCACGACAAGGCTTTGCCCAACTTTCAATTCAGTTGTCTTTGGAAAAGGCGGAGCCTCATTCTTCCCCGTTGGGTTTTTACCCGCTGAATCTTTCGCGAGTGAATTATTTGGAGTCGAAACTTTATTTATCTTTGCCGCAGTCGGTGTGGGCTCGCAGGCAATCAACAATGTTGCGCAGATGCAGGCAACAAAGAATTTTTGCATAACTTGCCGTTGGTGCATGGCGGATTTTCCAGCTTGGCAATTACGCCTTCAACGCGGCGATTGCATCTTCGATCTTCGGATGGATGGCGATCATTTTCTGAATCCCAGAGATGTGAATTGTCGCCAAAATCTCAGGGCGTGGCACATACACCGCAATTCGACCGCCACTATCGCCTGCGGCTCGGTGAGTCATCACAATTGCGCGCAAGCCAGAACTGCTTAAAAAAGTTGTATTCGCGCAGTCAAGAAGAATGCGTGGATGAGTCTTTGCAGCCTCGGAGAAAATAGATTGCGCCCCCTCGGTTGTTTGAGCATCGAGGCGACCATCGATCGAAATGACGCAGACGCCTTCGCGTACGGTTTCGCTGATTTGCAATGGTGACTCGTTTTTGGTCATAAGGACGACCGCACACTAGTCCACATTCGTCTGTGGCGCAATAGTTCGTGATGATTTAACAGCAGCAAGATCAACAAAATCACAGAAAACTGCGAGCAGAATGAGATAGTTCGCCAGTAAATGCGCGATGATTCGCAAAAAATTTCCCGACGAAATCCATGGATGTTGATCAGCTGGTCCAAGAAGTGGGCGTCCTTCGACACTCGTCGCAATCAATGCCCACACGATTCCAACAGACATCATCAAAATTCCAAGCAGACGAATCCAGCGCACTGGAATCATCTGACGGTCAAATTCATCTCTTGCAAGAGGTGTGATGACAGTCGAAGCACGGATGATGTATGGCAACTGCGCAATCACTGCTCCGATACATGCAATTTGCAGTCCCCATCCTGTTGTCAAATGCACGGTCATCAATCCAAAGCATCCAATCGCCGCCAAATTGATTGGCACGAGGAGCACGACCACAAGTCCTGCGCTGGAAGTGAGTGGTGATGCCTCCTTGACGATCCGTGCGCCGCGAAAAAGTCCTGCAAGAAGGGAATACACCGGGATGAGCAGAGATGCTCCGATGGTGAGCGCGTAATCAAGGTTCGCCATTTGTGTATCCGACTTCAGCATGATGCTTGCGGGGAACATTGAGAGAAGAAATGGAGCAGAGAGATAGACCGCCGCGCCGCAAAGCATCACGCCACGCCAACGCAAGAGTCCAGTCCATGCACATCCGCCAATTACAGTGGTCACGATTGCCATAAGAGTCGCAAGCAACGGGAGAATGATTCGAAGTTTGTGACCGAAATCGCTATAGAGAAAACCCGCATTCCATTCACCCGAATGAGTCATCAGATTGATTGCGCCCGAGACGCACAGTGCGCCAACAGCTGTCCACAATGTGCTGCGCCTCCACGCAAGCAAATCCTGTTGAGCTCGATTGGTGATGCCTTTGCGCTGCAGTATCTCGCGCTCGTTGTTTGTCGCAACGCCGCGGTGAAAATTTGGAAAGAAGGTTCTCAGCACTGCGGCGAGAGTAGCGGAATCGAATTGATGCGCGCTTGATCGTCAGCGAGTCGCATCCGGCGGTCGCGCGTCCACAACAATTCGAAATCCAAACGGAGAATTGCGAGTTCCCGCGGAAATCCCACTGCGAAAATCGCAGGCTGTTGCGGCGATTCCATCGCACCAGGCTCCGCCACGCACGACTCGTGCAATCGGTCCACTTGTTTGTGGATCAATCCATGCATCTTCGCACCACTCCCAGACATTGCCAAAGAGATCGTGAAATCCAAACTCGTTTGCTGCTTTGGTCGCGACTTGGTGGGAGATATTGTTCGCCCACGGAGTCAACCACGCGCGTTGCTCGATTGTCGCAGCGTCTAGGGAAACTGCGCCAATTTTTCCGCACGCCGCTTGCAACCACTCCGCTTCGCTGGGGAGTCGATAGCCGTGGCTGGCTGTGATTTCGGCGCGTGCGCTGATGATGCAGCCGGCGTGGTCTCGCACGATTCCATGCAACAGATATCTGGGGGGCAATCCTTCACCGCGCGAAAGTGCATTGCAGAACTCGGCGGCGTCATACCAAGAGATCGAGTCCGCTGGTCGATCAAGATTCGGATCAATCTCAGCGAAAGCGGTTGGATTTCGTTTGAGAGTCGCGGCGAATTGTCGCTGGGTGATTTCGGTTTTTCCCAAGAGAAAAGAGTCGTTTGCTTCCACAGCGAACATCTCGATGCCAGTTGCTTTCGCCGCGGAACCGTCAGAAAATTTTTCGATCGCAACTGGCGCGATAAGTTGATCCGGCGCAGGATCGATGGACGCATCATTGGCAAGTGGTATCGCGGTCAAGAGCACCGCAATTGGGGCGGATCGACGCGCCCGTGCATCGTCGTCATATTTCACGGCGAATTGAATGCGATCTCCCACTTGAAGTGTGAATGGTTTTTGCAGGGCATATCCACGGTCCAAGATGGATAAATAGCGGGGGATGTCGAGCAGCGTTGTCTTCGTGCCTGTTTCTGAAATGATCTTGATCGCAACACTTCTTGCACGCATATCGGGGCGGATAATGATGGCGACGAGATCGAGTGGCGCGCTCAACGCTTCTGTTGTGACCGAAACAATTTGATTGATGCGCTGCGCTGGTGCGCTGCGATCTGGAATGACCGCAAAGTCTTTGACGATGCGATCCGTTTCAAACGCTGGGATCGCTTGAAAAATTGCGCCCGCAGATTCTGGACGCCCTCGACCGCTTGAGAGAACTTCTGTAATGAGTGTTGCGTTTGTTGGTAATGCGAAGGCAAAACCTGCGGGAAGTTGGAACTCGCTGTCAACACCAATTGCACCTGCACTGCCGCTGATTTTGTTCTGGCGATCGCCGAGACCAAAGAATCCTGGCGCGGGATCGGACTTATCAAGCGCGAGAGCTTCTGGTCCATCGCATGTCAACAGGTTGTATCGCACAGCAAGTGTTGGTGAATCGCGAATGACTTTCCATCCTCGAATGAAAAATGGTTTCGCATTTCCAATTGCAGTGGCGAACGAGCGTAACGACTCTTGGTCTTCAGAATTTGGAATCCAATCGCGTGCGACATCAAGTGAAGCTGATGGAGACAGCGTGACTTTTGCGGAAGTCGTTTTTGGCGAGGCACTCTTCTTCACAGGAAATCCCTGATTCTTCCACAAAGTAAACGCTGCGATTTGTTCGGGATTCAATCTGCAATCATCTCTAAAAATTCCGCGCTCTCCAATGGGAAGCCATGGTGGCATCAATCCAGTTTCGACAGCCGCGACCATGGTGGGTCCATGTCGAGCAAGATCCCCATCGGTGAGGAGCGAAAAAGGTCCAGGCCCTTGTCCAGCGTGACAACGAATGCAATTTGTCGCAACGACATTTTGAACAACTTCGATTGGGTCTTGAAGATCGACCGCGCTCGCACGCAAAGAATTTGCGAAGCAGCAGAGCAGAGCGAGCTCAATCGGATTGATCAGGTTGCGTTTCAACACGGGCAAATTACCCCCCGTGATGGATTTTTTTAGGAACAGTTTCCCCACGCAGCAAGGAGAGTTGTCAGATCGGCAGCATCGACGAACCCATCACGATTGATATCGCCCAACCCGCCGCCTCCGCCCCATCTCGAAAGAACATTCGCAAGGTCGGCTCCATCAACAATTCGGTTGAGATCCGTATCAGCTTCGCAAGCTGTGCAGCAAAAAGTGATGACTGTTTCGGTTGGAGTGTTATGCCCAGAGCCTGGGCCAGTGTTTCCGGTAACGAGGACGCCGCGGTATGTCAGACCGATCATGTACGGATAGACACTGACTCCGCTCTCATTGACTGGAGAGAAGTATGCATATGTTCCGTTTGGATAATCGGGAGTGACACAGAATCTGGAATTGCTCGAGTCCAACTTTCCAAGACCAGCAACATATTCGTGGTCTTCGATGTAGCAACCAATTGGATAGGTCGCGGAAACGGGTGGGCCATACTGCGCGGGTGGCAACTGAGTTCCGTTTGGAAGCGATGTTCGCTGAGTGATGTTTCGATGTCGATAACTGCTCGTGATTTTTACGACTCCACCAGTTCCATCTGCGTTTGCAAATCCAAACGGACCATAGACTGGGAAACCGTCAAAGGCGTATGCGAGAATTGGCGAGTGATGAGTCGGATCTCCGCCTGGAAGTTGAGGAGTTCTTTGATGATGGTGATACTCGGTTCCGGCGGGATGTCCAAGCGCAGCATCGAAACCGTTGACCTCGAAAAACATCGCATTTTGACGCCAGATGTTCTGATTGTTATATGAGCGCGCATCACCTGGATTGAAGAATGTGACACCGTTGATGAACACGCCGATGTGTCCAGGGCCGACATTCGTTGGTGTTGTCGCCGCAATAGGATTTCGCGGCAATCGAAAGGACCAGTTCTGAACGGTTGGCGAACCAGGATTATTTGGCCAAGGTCCGATGGAGTATGAAGGGATTCCGCTTGAAGCAACATAGACATAGGTTGCGCCATAACGAACCGATTGAACATTGGCGGCGAATCCTTGAAATCCAGTTTGTCCAGTTGTGTTTATTTTCCAAGGAAGAACCGTTGGAAAGATGGATTGTGCGGATGCAGTCGACGCGGCTGTAATTGCAAAGAGTGTTGTGAGTGTAGTTATGGTGTTCATAGGTCAATCTCCTCATATGTCATTGGGGGATTGCGAATGAATGGGACAGTTTCTTTGGATCATTGACCCCAATTACTGAGCATAGCAGCCATATCCGCACCTCCAACAATTCCATCATGGTTGATATCCGCAGTGGGATCTGCAGTTCCCCATGCGGAGAGGAGGTATGCCAGGTCCAGGCCTGTCACATGCCCATCGCCATTCATATCTCCGAGGACATACGAAGGAATTCCTGCTGCATTCACCGATATGTTCAACACTGAAGTTCCATTACCCTCTGCAAAAGTTCCAGAGATGAGAAGATTCGCCGTCGATCCAGTTGGCAAGACGGTGGGTACTGAAAGTGGTTGATTGACTAGCGCGGGAAGTGGTGGCAATGGTCCGATGGGATCTGTCGATGCTGCACTGGAGATGAAAGTTGCGGTGGCACCATTGATGGTCAATGTTCCAGTGAAGGCCAGAATTGCAGGTATCTGATCTCCGCCGAAAGGTTGTCCGCCTGCACTTCCTGAAACGAGAATATTGACAGGGACGGGAATCGAAATTGTGTATGTGTTAGGAGCGGTTTCCACAAGTGCTCCGACTGACGGTCCGCTCTGAACTGCCGTCGCGGTTTTCACCGCTCCAGTTGCAATTGGGATAGTGATTTCTCCAACCGATGGGAAAATTGCAGTCGGTGCAACTGTATGAAAACTGGAATAGGTAAAGAGCATGTCAATGGTGACGGTGCCAGGCGTTTCATTGACAAGGTCTGTTGTAAAATTTGTGATCGTGCACATTCCGTTTGCGCCGATATCCAACTTGAATGATCCAAGTGGATTGGAATCGATCGCATCACCGAGTCGAAGTTTTGATGTATATGGAATCGCCTGATTTCCAGAACCACCGAAGTATCCTGGAATCGTTCGAGTACCAGTTGGATTTGTGGTGATGTCATAGTCGCCGATAAAAGTTCCAGCGAGCGGATACAAAATGGAAATAGTTTGCTGAGCAGTGCTTGCCGGAAGGAAGTGGAAGTCAAACGAACTCGCCACCGCGCAGGGCGTTATCAATGCAACCATAGAGAGAGAGATGAACTTCATTGAAGGAACAATAACCCAAATATGGGAATGTCCAAGTCAAACTTGGTTTTTCTATGAGTCAAAGGCGAAGATTCGATCTGAAAATCACCCAAATTGCACGGAATCCGTCGATCGGACCGATCTTTTTCCCCTCCTTGAAGGATCGGGGGGAATACGAGACGGGAACGTCCACAACCAAGAGGCCAGTTCGAGCCAGCGCGGCGGCGATTTGAGGTTCGATGCCGAATCTATTTTCCGTCAGCAGGGGCAGAATTTTTCGCAGCACGATGACAGGAATAATTTTATAGCAACACTCCATATCGGTGACACGCAGTCCTGTTGCAAGATTGCTGAGAGTTGTCAGGAGTCGATTGGCGCGCATATGCAGCCAACCCTTTGCGCCAGGCTGCACTGATCCTTTGTGCCATCGGTTTCCGAAGGCTGAGCAGTTTGTCCCGTTCGATTCGATCGCGCGAATGAGATGCACGAAATCGTTTGGGTCGTATTCCAAATCTGCATCTTGGATAATCATCGCATCGAGTTCGTCGTGGGATGTGCGGACAACATGCGCAAATCCCGTTTGAAGAGCCGCGCCTTTGCCGCGATTGACAGGGTGATGCAAGAGCGTCAGCGAGTTTGGAAATTGTGCGGCGAGTTGTTCGGTCGCGAAACGAGTCGCCGAATCAGACCCGTCATTGATAAGAACGATTCGCAAAGTCCAAGCAGTTGGCAGATCAACAGCGACAACTTTTCTGACGCAATCGCCAAGAGTCACAGGCTCGTTGAAAACAGGAATCACCACAAAGAGGATCGGCACGCCAATATGTTTACACCACTGGACTTATTGCGGGGGATTCGCTTCGACCGCATTGGCAGGAGCGTTGAACCAATTGCTTGGGAAAGATTTCGTTTCCGTTCGTTCAAAGCTGATTGATTGTGGTGGACCAAGTGGACCGCTTCTAGGTGGACTTCGCTCGCCGATTGCACGTTTTCCATCAGGTCTTGGTCCGCGATCGCCATCAGGTCTTGGTCCGCGATCGCCATCAGGTCTTGGTCCGCGTTCGCCATCAGGTCTTGGTCCGCGTTCGCCATCAGGTCTTGGTCCGCGCTCGCCATCAGGTCTTGGTCCGCGTTCGCCATCGGGTTTTGGTCCGCGCTCGCCATCGGGTCTTGGTCCATCGGGTCTTGGTCCATCGGGTCTTGGTCCATCATTCGCGGGAAAAAACATTTCAAGACGTATGACCTCGTTGGTCTTTGGATCGATACACATTTCGATTCGTTCAGCAGGATTTCGTCTGACATTTTCCTTTGTCGAGTTCGCTGGAGTAATTTCACTCTTTTGAAAACTCGCACGAATTTGCAGGAGTCCAGTTTGCCCACAGGCTTCAGAATCATCGACTTTCACAATGTCATATGAATCATCCAAATCTTCAAGCATTGCCGCCATCGAATCGACGAGCAATGATCCATCCGGAGTCTCAACCCAGCGCGGCCACGGTAGGTCGTGATCGGCAATGATCGCAGAGCCATCGGGTCGCTGTTCCCATGAAGTCTCTCCATCACGACCGCGAATCTCGGTGCGTCCATCCTGATAATGGATTTCGATTCGCATGTGCTGAGAATCCCGCACATCAAGAGTGGCCAAGACCGGCGGTGATTGTTTACCATCACGACGAACTTTTGGCATCAGAATCACTTGATATTGTCGATCGACATTTTTGTTTGCCACTTTCGCGGCGGATCGAACAAATGCGGATGCAGAACTTGTCGTGGGCATGACCAAAAGCGACATCGCAAGCAGTGCGGCGAGCGGGAGAGCCCACCATTGCCACTTGCGAATCGAATAATTGCGATTGTTCTGTGTCTCAACGGCGCGAAGAACACGATTGATTCGAGCATCCATAGACTGGGTGGTCTCTGTGAATTTGTGGGTCAGCAGAGCGTCCACGAAGCGATCTTCTGGAGCATCGTTCGAGTCTGGTTCGGATTGATTTGTATTCGTATTCATGCCAATACCCCTTTGCGTTGCAGGCATTCACCAAGAATTGCACGCGCTCGTTGCACTCGTTTCTTGACTGCCTCTTCGGTCAGCGAAAGATTGGATGCGATCTTTCGAAGTGGAAGTTCGGCGCGATAGACCATTTGAATCACTTGTGAATAATCGGCGGGCAATCTTTCAATGCAGTCATCAAGTGATCCCATGCGAGTTTGAAATGCGTGAGCATGGTCACCGTCAAATGCAAGGGAGTGTTCTTCGATCTCTTGCAGCATCGTTGGGTCAGCGATCACCATCCGTCGCCGGCTGGCGAAATCCATTGCGACTCTCGAGCCGATCCCTCGAAGCCATGCGCCGAATGATCGAGTGCGATCAAAGTCAGCCAACCTGCGCCATGCGACCATCATCGTTTCTTGGAAAACATCGTCAACCATGCTTCGGTCGCGAACCACTGCGCGAAGAAACACGAGGAGATGATCTGCGTGGTCTCGTGCGAGGACCTCGAAGACTTCATGCGCGCTGGGTTCCCGTTGGTTGGTCATATATGTCTTGGGTGTTGGTGCTTTACGGGGACACACGAGTTGGATCGTCCAATTCACGATCGGTCAATGGAGTGATAAATCGCTGAATAACTGGGGTCAAAACCATTGAGGAAGCGATGACTGTCGTTGCGACCGCAACTTGGGTTGCTGTTGCCCAGCCGACGCTGAAAGACGCCGCCGAGATAACGAAACCGAATTCGCCAGCTTGCGACAGGATAAATGCGAGTCGCCAACTGATGCGATTGGTTATTCCCATAAATTTGCTGAGTGCGTACAAACAGAGAATTTTCAGAATCAGCACGCATGGGACAAATATGACGATGTTCCAAAGTTGTCCAGCAAGGTGATGGCGGTCGATGCTTAAACCCACCGAGACGAAGAAGAGCGACATGAGCAGCGATTGATGTGGGCGAACGATTTGTTCGATTCGTTTAGCGGACGTGGAAGTTGAGAGCGAAACTCCAACGATGAACGCACCGATAGCCGTAGAAAGTCCAACTGAATCAGCCACCCAAGCAGCGCCGAGGACGAAGAATCCAATTACAAACGAAAGCGAACTCGAATCTCCGCGACGTTCAAGGTGTTCGATGACTCTTGGGGCGATGACTCGGCTGACTGCGATGATGAGCGCAATCGCCCCAATGATAAAAAAGATCGTATCGACAGAGATGGAAACGGGCGCATCAATTGGCCTCTTTGGATTGAGAATCGGAATGAGAGCAAGAAGAGGAACGACCGCAAGATCCTGCACGATTAAGATTGCGACAGCGGTGCGCCCCATTTTCGAATTCAGTTCGCCACGATTGCGCAGTGTTTGCAGTACAAGCGCAGTCGAGGACATCGCAAGCATAAAACCAGTGATAAGTGCACCTGACAAATATCGTGAGGTTGGAAAAACAAGAGCTGACAAAACAAGACCTGTCAGCACGATTTGCAGTATGCCAAACAGCAAAAGTTTTGGCCATGACTTTCCAATTTTGGCGGGGTGCAGTTCGAGCCCGACAAGAAACAGGAAAAAGATCACAGCGATGTCCGCGATGTTGTTGCTAATTCCAGAAGCTTCGATCAGATCGAAACCGCTTGGTCCGATCAGAATCCCGCCCGCTAGAAGGCCAAGAATGCTTCCGAAGTGCATGCGATTTGATATGACGAGGCACGGAATCACCAAGATCAATAGCAGGCAGATTTCGCTCAGGATCGTGTGCATCGCTGAGTAACAAAGTACCTGTTCTTATGCGAATGCGTCGCATGAACGCGGTCAGTTCGGTACCGTGCATTGCCATGATGCGAATACTTGTAACTGGTTTCGAGCCTTTCGGCGGAAGTTTGGTGAATCCCAGTGCGATGTTGGCACGCGCGATTTCAGAAGAAGAGTGGCCGGGCGCGATTATGAGTTATGCGATTCTTCCAGTGATTGGCGGCGAAGGTTCGCGGAGTTGTCGTGCTGCGCTGCGCGGAGCGATTGAATTGAATCAACCCAGTGTTGTTGTGTGCTTTGGCGAATCAGCCAAAGCAACTCATGTCTGCTTCGAGCGGGTCGCGGTCAATTTGCGAGATGACCGAATTGCAGACAACGCTGGCGTGCAGTGTCAAGATCTGCCAGTTGTGGAGGATGGTCCAGCTGCATATTTCTCATCGTTGCCAGTTCGTGCGATGCGTGACGCATGCGAAGCAGAGGGGATTCCTGCGCTTCTTTCGATGAGCGCGGGAACTTTTCTCTGCAATGAAATCATGTACACGCTTCTGCATGGAATCGAAGTCGGCGAGTTTCAAAGCGTGACATCAGGTGGATTTATCCATATTCCGCAACTTCCAGAACAAGCACAAGAACGTGGTGGAAACTCGCTCGAACTTCGTCACACTCTGACTGGGGTTCGGGCGAGTTTCTTGGCGCTCATTTCTCCCCTGGGGTGACGATCCATCGAATGTAACCATCAGACAGATCAATGACGCCACACGCAAGTGCGATCTTTCCCTCTTTGGCGAATGTTCGAATTGTCGGACTTCGATTGATCAATTCTTCCAAACCAAGTTTTGCGTTGGCCGCAATGCATGCAGAGAAGAGCGCTTCTTTGTCGCAGCCTACGCAGGCTTTGGTTGCTGATTGAACTGCGGGACGAATTTTGCCAATCAGTTGTGGCAATGCTCCACCAACTTCGGCTTCATTCATACAAGCGGATACTGCTCCGCAATGATCATGTCCAAGGACAACAACTAAAGGTACTTTGAGATATTTGACTGCAAATTCGATCGATGCGATTGCGTCATCTGAAACGACATTGCCAGCAATGTTGACTGCAAATACATCGTTGCTTTTGGCGCCAAGCACTTCGGAGTATGGCACTCGAGAGTCTGAACAACCGACGATAGCGACATATGGTGATTGTCCAGTGAGCAAGGATTGGCGGTATTCAGGATTATTTTCCATTGTGGCGCGAATTTTTTTGGTCGAAGCCTCATCACAAAATCTAAAGTATTCAAATGCTGCGGTTGGTGAAGTCACCGCTTGCTCTCGTGTAGGAGGTGTGGGTTCAACTTTTTGTGCTGCAATTCCAAAAGCAGCATTCAATATCACTAGGGTTGCGGCAATCAAAATCAAACGGCTGTTGTAGACTTTCTGCATAACATTAAGGATAGCAATATTGAAAAATTATGAATCTGATCACGCAATCAAGTCAATAGAACCATCTTGGATTGATATTCGCGTCATTGTGATGGACATAGATGGGACGCTGACGGATGGCGGAATCTATCTTGACGATATTGGAGAGGAGTTCAAACGCTATGACGTTCGTGATGGACTTGGGATTGCGATGTGGCATCGCTCGGGTGGTAAAACTGCGGTCATTACTGGGCGAAAGGGATTGGCTCTCACGCACCGTATGCGGGAACTTCACATCGAACATGTTGAGCAGGGAGCAACGGACAAAGTCGAGGCTCTGAACCGAATCACCGCTCGCCTTGGTGTCACAGCAGCACAATGCGCTTTCGTGGGTGATGACATTCCAGATCTCGCAGTGATGCGCGAGGTTGGAGTCGCCGTTGGCGTCGCAGATTCAGCACGCGAAATTCTTGCGGTTGCGAAGATCACCACGGTTGCCAAGGGAGGTCATGGCGCGATAAGAGAATTAGTTGAGATGATCCTGCGTCGGCAGGGGAAGTGGGACGCTCTTGTTGCCGCATACTCTGCAAATTCGCCCACTATGATCCATTGATGCAGTCACTGATAACCCATTCAAATTTTCGGCGATCGATTCTGCTGTTTGCTTCTCTGGTATTGATTGCGAGTGTTGGCGCATTCGCCGCGCAAGAAAAAACACGACCGATGATCGCCGTGATCCCAAAGGGAACGACACACGAATTCTGGAAGACTGTGCATGCTGGAGCGCTGAAGGGAGCGTCGGAAAGTGGCGTCGACATTCTTTGGAAGGGACCTGCGCGCGAAGATGATCGCGATGATCAAATCAAAGTTGTCGAGAGTTCGGTCTCTCGTAAAGTGCAAGGAATCGTGATCGCACCGCTTGATGAACAAGCACTCGTGCCGAGTTTGAAAGAAGCGTCGACTGCGAAGATTCCTGTCGTAGTGTTCGATAGTGGGATCAAGTGGGATGGTCGTTCTTCATTTGTTGCCACGGATAATCGGCGCGGTGGAATTTTGGCTGCAGAAGAAATGGGACGAATACTCGCAGGCAAAGGCAGGGTTGTGATGATGCGCTATGTGGAAGGTTCTGCCAGCACATCTCTGCGCGAAGATGGTTTCTTGAGCACGATGAAGGAAAAATTTCCTGCTATTCAGATTGTGTCAAGCGATCAATATGGTGGCGCAACAGTGGATTCTGCGTATCGAGTTGCAGAAAATTTATTGAATCGATTCGCGGATTTAGACGGTTTCTATGCTCCCAACGAATCCACGACATACGCAGGCATGAAAGCGTTGACGGATCTGAAGCGAGGAGCCAAAGTGCATCTTGTGGGATTCGATGCGAGCGAAAAGTTGGTTGCTGGTTTGCGTGCAGGATCGATCGATGCGCTTGTGGTGCAGAATCCATTTCGTATGGGCGAACTTGCCGTGACCACGATGGCGAAAGTCATTCGCGGCGAAAGTGTTCCCAAAGATGTCGACACCGGCTGCACTTTGGTGACTCGAACAAATATCGACGAGCCCGCCATTCGCACAGTCCTTGAGCCTCCGATCGCTCAGTGGTTGAAAGAATGATTTGAGCTTTCGCATGAGTTGCGGATCAGACATTTCCTGGAAGACATTTTCGAAATGAAATCTCCAACCTTTCGACTGACTGGCATCAGCAAGACATTTGGTGGTGTGCAAGCTCTGCGGAAAGTGGATCTTGATCTTGCCGCGGGGGAAATTCATGCAATCCTTGGGGAAAATGGCGCAGGAAAAAGCACGCTGCTGCGGATCATGGCTGGAGCGGAAATCTTGGATGCAGGTTCGATGCATTTGTGCGGGAAGAACTATTTTCCAAAGTCGCCGCGTTCGGCACGGACCGCGGGAGTTTGCGTTGTCCATCAGGAACCTGCGATCGCGGAGCATCGGACTGTTGCGGACAATATCAATCTTGGTTGTGAGATTTCATCATTTGGAATTATTGATCGAGCAGGGCAGTTGCGCAAAGCGCGCCAGGCTCTGAAAGCTATTGGTGCAGAAGCGATCGTCGATCCCACCGCACTCGCAAGCACTTTGACATCGGGCACGCGGCAACTTGTCGAGATTGCTCGGGCATTCGTCTCGCAACCATCGGTGCTGCTTCTTGACGAACCCACAAGTTCTCTTGGAAGAGTCGAAGCAGATCAACTTTGGGATGCAGTTCGCACAATGGCGAAGTCTGGCGTCGCGGTCGCGCTTGTCTCTCATCGACTTGATGAAGTGCGCCGTGTCGCCAATCGTGCGACGATCTTGCGAGATGGCGCGGTCGCTGAAAGTGCTGAACTGTCGATGCTTGATGATGACGCGGTTGTGCGGTCAATGTCGGGAAGCGTGGCGAAACAATATGAAGCACGCGGCGCGCGCACAACTGAAAAAATATATTTCCAAGCCGGTTCTTTCGAGATCCGCAGGGGTGAGATCATTGGTATCGGTGGTCTCGTTGGTTCTGGTCGCAGTCGATGGCTTCGTGAATTGGCGTTGAAATCTGGTGCGGCAAGAGTGAGCGAAGATCGCCGAGGCGAAGGCTTTGCGCAATCGCTTTCGATTGCTGAAAATTTGACGCTCCCATTTCTTGATCGAATGGGTCGATGGGGCATTGTGCGTTCAAGTAATCAAGCGCGTGTTGCCAACAAGTGGCGCGATGCGCTCTCAATCAAATGCACAAGTCCTTGGCAACGTATCGGCGATCTCTCTGGTGGCAATCAACAGAAGATTGCAATTGCTCGAGTTCTTGAGCAAGGAACTGCGCTGATCTTGGTCGACGAGCCAACACGCGGTATTGATGTTCCCGCGAAGGCAGCGATTCATGACATTCTTCGTCGTGCCGCGGATGATGGACACTCAATCATCGTCGTGTCGAGTGACACACGCGAATTGCTTGCACTTTGCGATCGCATCGCTGTGATGTGGCGGGGTTCACTTGGAGTTTCGAAGCCCACCCACGAGTGGACCGAACATTCAATCGTAGACACTGCGCTTCGAGGCGCAGGTGTGGAGTCCGCGGCATGAGTGCGACAAATTCTCTCACCGAAGAACCAAAGTGGAAGTCAACTTTCAAGCGTTTGCTTGGTCCGAGCGCTGCGCTGTGTGCTGTGATTCTGCTCTTTTCGTTGGTCGCGCCAGAATCATTTTGCACGCTGCAAAATGCGCGGACACTCTCGACACAATCCGTCGTTGTTGTGCTTGGCGCAATTGGAATGACATTTGTCGTTGTGGGCGGTGGCATTGATCTATCAATCGGATCCGTGATCGCACTCTCATCGGTCGCAACTGCTTTGTCGATTCGCTCGGGGTTTGGTTGGGGTACTGCGGCTTTGATTGGATGTTTCGTTGGGTTGATGGTCGGTTGCGTGAACGGATTTCTTGTCGCATCTGCCAGACTTCCTGCGTTCATCGCAACTCTGGGAACGATGGGAATTGCGCGAGGTGTTGCAAAGTGGCTTGCGAATCAAAGCACGATCTATCCACCTGAGGATTGGACAAGTTCGTTGATGGCGAAGAATCCTGATCCTGCGTGGTTGCTTGTTGCTCCAGGAGTTTGGATCACGATCGCCATTGCGCTGGCTTTGGGATTCATCCTCAGTCGTACAGTCTTTGGTGCGTGGGTGACTGCAATTGGAAGCAACGAATCCGCAGCAAGACTCTGCGGTGTGCCAGTTGTTCGCGTTCGATGGACGACCTATGCGTTGTGCGGACTTCTTGCGGGAGTCGCAGGAGTGCTGCAATTTCACAGACTCAGCGGTGGTGATCCAACAACAGCGAATGGCAAAGAGTTGGAAGTCATCGCAGCTGTTGTGATTGGTGGCGCCGCGCTTTCTGGAGGATTTGGAACGGTCGGCGGTTCGATCGTTGGCGCAATATTGATGGCGGCTCTTGCCAACGGATGCAATCTTGTCGATTGGAATTCGCTTGGAAGATGGGGAGTTTCGCCCGAGACGGCGCAAACGCTTTCTGGCTGGTTTGGTTCGAGCGGAATACCCAATTATGTTCAAGAAATTTTAGTGGGCGTGGTCATCGTGATCGCCGCGCTCGCAGATCGGCGGCGTCATAGATAATGCGATCATGATTCCATCTCTCATACTGGTCACAGCAATGATGCACACGATGAACACTCAATCAACACCATCGTCGATTCCCATTCCTGCCGTCGCAACAATCGCGGGTGCGCCCGCGCCGTTTGGCCCTATTCCAAGTGCGAGACAGATGCGTTGGCATGCAATGGAGACTTGTATGTTCATTCACTTCGGAGTGAACACATTCACTGGCGTTGAGTGGGGCGGTGGAAAAGAAAATCCAACGCTCTTCAATCCAACAAAGCTGGATTGTCTGCAGTGGGCGCGTGCCGCGAAAAGTGCTGGGCTTCGTGGAATCATTATCACAGCCAAGCATCACGATGGATTTTGTCTTTGGCCATCTACGGTCACCGAACATTCGGTCAAGTCCAGCCCGTGGCGCGATGGCAAGGGCGATGTGCTTCGAGAACTCTCCGCCGCTTGTCGCGCGGAGGGGTTGGCCTTTGGAGTGTATTTATCTCCGTGGGATCGCAATAATCCAAAGTATGGATCGGGCGAGGCATACAACGAATATTTCGCGTCGCAGTTGAAAGATGTGCTTTCAAATTATGGTGAAGTTTTTGAGGTATGGTTTGATGGCGCATGTGGCGAAGGACCGGATGGACGCAAGCAGATTTATGATTTCCCAAAGTTCATCGATGTTGTGCGGACCTGCCAGCCTGGCGCGTGCATCTTCAGCGATGGCGGCCCTGATGTTCGGTGGGTTGGAAATGAGAGTGGATTTGGCAGTGAAGCGAATTGGAGCAGGATGAATGCGAAAGAATTTTTCCCAGGTATTACTGGAAGAAACGACGATCTTGCGCGTGGTCAACGCGATGGCACGGATTGGTTGCCCGCCGAAGTTGATGTGAGCATTCGTCCTGGATGGTTTTGGCGAGCAGCGGAGGATGATCGCGTCAAGAGTCCACAGACGCTGGAGAAAATTTGGTTTGAGAGCGTGGGCCGCGGATGCAATCTGCTGTTGAATATTCCTGTGGATTCACGCGGATTGGTTGCGCCGCAAGAACTCGCTTCGCTGAAGGAGTGGGGTGATCTTCAACACGCAATGTTTGCTCATGATCTCGCGCCGAAAGCGCAAGTCACGGCAACTTCAACGCGCCTTGCGCCGACCACGGCAGCGTTTACCGCAACAAATGTGACCGACGGAAATCCCGCCACGTACTGGGCGACTGATGATGCGGTCACGAGCGGGACTTTGGAATTTCATTTCGAAAGTCCGATCAGTCCCCGTGTCATTCGCATCGAAGAAGCCATCCAACTTGGCCAGCGTGTCGATGCGTTTCATATTGAGTTGCGTGGCACCGATGGTGTCTGGCGCAAGGCTGTCGAGGGAACAACGATTGGAGTTCGGCGAATTCTGAGACTGGAAGGCGAAGGCGTGAAAGATGTGCGTGTGGTCATCGATCAATCGCGCGCTTGTCCGTGTATCAGCCGAGTGTCTATTTATTGAAGCCTGAAATACAGTGGTGTGCAGTGGTCGGAAACAGCCACGCAATGGCATAAGAGGTCAGCCGTGAAAAATCCTCTCGGGGCTCGTACAGTCCTCGGCGACCGACACGATCTGGTTTACTAAAATTTTTCCGCAAGCGCTGTCGGCCGCCTGCGAAACTCGCCCGAGAGAACTTCCCAACGGCTGGGAACGCGAATTCCAGCACCACAGATCCGAAAAACCTCTAATCCGCTCCAGAATCCGCGGATCGAAATTTTCCACTGTTGCTATGCGATCCTTCGCTCTAGTGCGATGCAGCAGGAGGCGTGGGTGGAGGATCGCCCGCAGCGGCCGCTTCATGCGCTGCGCTTGCAGCAATTGGCGTTGGTCGCTTGGGTCTAAAGCGTGCGGTCACGGAGAGAATCATCACGAAGAAGACAGGCACAACAAGCTGATCCATCGTCGCCGACCCAATCATTCCACCAAGCACCGTGGTTCCGATTGATTGGCGACTATTCGCTCCTGCGCCTGTCGCAATTGTCAGCGGCAACACGCCAAGCATGAATGCAATTGCTGTCATCATGATCGGTCGCAGACGTTGGTGAGATGCGTTGACAGCGGCATCAATAATGCTCTCGCCAGCGTCGTATCGCATCTTGGCAAATTCCACAATCAAAATCGCGTTTTTTGCTGCGAGTCCGACAAGCATCACGAGACCAATCTGCGCATAGACATCGAGTGCCTTGCCTCGGATGTGCATCAAAATCAGCGCGCCAAGAATTGCGAATGTGACTGCCAGAAGAACATTGAGCGGAAGAACCCAGCTTTCATAAAGCGCCGCAAGCAACAAGAAGACCGCGCATATCGCCATCGCAAAGATGAATGGTGCATATGCGCCAGACTCGATCTGCTGATAGGTGGTTCCTGTCCATTCATAGGTGACCCCATCTGGAAGCGATGCTGCTGCGACTTCTTCGAGGGCTTTGATCGAATCTCCAGATCCATAACCGACACCGGTTGATCCGTTGAGTTGGATCGTGTTGTACATGTTGTATCGGGTCGCATTATCGGTTCCGACTTCGAATGAAAAGTCCGTGAATGCAGAAACTGGAACCATTCCGCCATCTTTGTTGCGAACATATAGTCGAAAAACATCCGCGAGTTTCATGCGACTTTCCGCATCCGCTTGAATCATGACGTTGTAAACCTGATCGAACTGGTTGTAATTATTTATAAATGATTGGCCGATTGTTTGTCCGATTGTTTGGAAAACTATTCCCATGTCCAGACCTAGGCTGAAAACTTTTGTTCGGTCAATTGAAAGTTTTATGATTGGAACTTCCGCTTGGAATGGAGTCGTCACTCCAGCAATCTCTGGGCGCTTCTCAAGTTCCGCGATCAAGTTGTTTGCCGCGGCAGAGAGCGCTGGATATCCGATGCCGTTGATATCTTCCAGTTGAAGCTGCCAACCGGCGACTGTTCCAAGTCCAGGAATTGGTGGAGGTGGGAATGGAAAGGCCGCGCCTTGCGGGATGGAGACTAATTTTGGGAATGCTCGGGTGATGATTGCTCGGGCATTTTCTGTGAACGCATTTCGCTCGTCCCACGGCTTGAGAACCACAATGATGAAACCTGCGTTTGTTGTCGCAACGCCAGTGAGGAAATTAAAGCCGTTGATCTGAATCACATCGACGACGGATGAATCTTCCTTGACGATCTTCAAGACCTGCGCGCTTACTTCTTCGGTGCGTTCGAGGCTCGCGCCAGAAGGAAGTTGAACGCCGACGAAGAAATATCCTTGATCTTCGTTTGGAATGAAAGCAGTTGGTGTTCGCTCGAGCAAGTAGACAACTCCGAATGCACCCAGAACGAAAGTCAACGCAATGATCCACCAATGATGCGCAAGCAAACGAACGAAACGGGAGTAATGCCCAGTGCAATATTCGAATCCTTCGTTGAAGATCACGAATGGTTTGAAGGTTGTCTTGTGCGGCTTTTGCAAAAAGAGTGCGCTCAGAGCAGGGGAGAGAGTGAGCGAATTGACCATACTCAGTCCAATACTGAACGCGATAGTCAAAGCGAATTGGTTGTAAAGCTGCCCAGTGATTCCGGGCATGAGTGATGCTGGAATGAAGACTGCAAGCAACACCGAACTTGTGGCGACAATCGGTCCTGCAACTTCTTTCATTGCTCTTTCTGCGGCGATCGTTCCGTTCTCCGCGCCCATTTCGAGTTGCCGATAGACATTTTCGACCACGATGATTGAATCATCGACCACCAGACCAATCGCAAGGACGAGGCCAAGCAACGTGAGCGTGTTGATCGTGAATCCTGCCGCAAGCATGATCGCAAAGGTTCCAATGATGGAGACTGGAATTGCAATCATCGGGATCAGGGTCGCGCGCCAGCTTTGTAAGAAGATAAAAATGACCGCAAGAACCAAAAGCCCTGCCTCAACAAGCGTGGAAATCAAATCTTGGATCGACGCGGATACGAATGCGGTGCTGTCATAGGTGACTTGCCACTTGATCCCCGGTGGGAAGAGTGGCTGAAGTCGATTCATTTGTTTCTTGACTGCTTCGACGACGGAATATGCATTCGCGGATGGCAGTTGATAGATGCCGATTGTTCCAGTGCTCTTGCCATTGAGCGAAGATGTGGTGTCGTATTGAAAGGCACCAAGTTCTGTTCGACCGATATCGGAAATGCGAACGACTGCGCCGTTGTCGCCAGTTCGCACCACGATTGCGGCGAATTCTTCAGCGCTCATCAAGCGCCCCTTTGTGGTGAGAGTCAAATCAAATGACGGCGAGTTGACGGTTGGCGTCGAGCCGATACTTCCAAGCGATGCTTGTTGATTTTGATCCTGAATTGCCTTGACGACATCGGGTGGAGTGAGTCCCATTGCAGCCATGCGTTGTGGGTCGAGCCAAATACGCATGGAATATTGCAGAAGACCAAAGATATTGATCGTGCCAACGCCGTCGACACGCGACAGAACTGGTTCGACAACGATGTTTGCGTAGTTCGAAAGAAACTTGCTGTCATATGCACCGTTGGTCGATTCAAGCGAGACAACGAGTGTCAAGTTGGAAGATTGTTTGGTGATCGTGACGCCAAGTTGTTGCACTTGCTGGGGAAGTTGAGCCGTCGCAGTCTGCACTCTGTTGAGCACATCGACTGCGCCAATATCCAGGTCATATCCCACCTCGAATGTGACGGTGATATTGCTCTGACCGTTGTTGGTGCTGTTGGATGCCATATAGATCATCCCTTCCGCACCATTGATTTGTTGTTCGAGCGGCATCGTCACCGAGTTTGCAACGGTCAGCGCATCTGCGCCGTTGTATGTCGCGGAAACTTGCACCGTCGGTGGCACGACATTGGGGAACTGCGAGATCGGCAACACCACCATGGCGATCGTTCCCGCCATCGTAGTAATGATCGCGATGACGCTTGCAAAGATCGGACGGTGGATGAAGAATCGGACCATAGGTGAATATCGTGGAGTGAGATCGAGCTATTTTTTTTGTGGGGCAGAAGCAGGTGCTGGTGCGATTGTTGTCGCAGGCGTTGTCGCAGGCGTTGCCGCAGGCGTTGTCGCAGGCGTTGCAGGCGATGCGGTAGTGTCATTGATCTTCGTTCCCAGTTTTAATCGTTGGATTCCTTCCACCACGATTCGGTCACCAACTTGAGGACCACTAATAAGTCCCAGCATGTTGCCAACCTTTTTCAAGACTTTGATCTGCACACTTTCGACAGTATCGTCGGCTTTGACTCGCCAGACAAATAAATCCGCTTCGCGAGCGAAGACCGCTTGTTCAGGGACGACGAGTGTGTTTGGTTGTTCTCCAAGAGCGACTTCAACAGCGGCATAAACTCCTGGGCGGAAAATCAGATTTGGATTGTTGAATTCAACACGCAACATCAGTGTTGAAGTCGAAGTCGAAACTTGATTGTCCGCGAAGACTATTTTTCCAGTTGTTGAAATGGAATCCGCTCCGTCGAAAGTGACCGTGGCTTGCAGAGTTCCCTTCGCCATAAGAGCTGCATACTTTGGCCACTCAGTTGCGGATGGGCTGAACTGCGCCCAGAGAGGATCAATCTGCACCAATGAATTCAGGTTTGTGGTGTTTGGATTTCCAACCACTGCACCTTCGAAAAAATTACTTGCCCCAAGGAGCCCGACGAATGGACTGGACATTGTGCAATAAGAAAGATTGATCTTCGCAGTCAGCACATTCGCCTGTGCGGTCAAGACCTGCCCTTCTGAAACTTCGAAGTTTGCGACAAGTTTGTCAAAGTCCTGCTGACTGATGGCGCTACTTGCCACAAGGGGCGCATTGCGGTCCATTTCCTTCTTCGCATAATCGCGCTGGGCGATTGCTTGAACAAGCGACCCTTCAGATGAAGCGAGGGTTGCCTCGAATGGCTTTGGGTCGATGCGATAAATTACTTGGCCAGGCTTCGTTGCCGAACCATCAGCGACTTCTTGCTTCAGCAGGAACCCTTCGACTCTCGCATCGATTTCAATTGAACGGGGAGATGCGACAATTCCGGGATAGGACTGTTTCAGCGGAATCGTTTCGGTACGAACCACAGCGGTGGTCACAGGAACAACCGAAGGTCGCACAAGTGCTGCCGGTGGTTTTCCGCATGACAAAGGAAGCGTCGATGCGATCAAGAGTAAAGCGATAGATATTCGAATAGATGTCATGATGGCTCCTTCATTGCCGCGGATCGTTCTGCTGCCCTATTGACTGCGCCATCTTCCCATCCGCCGCCAAGAGCGCGATAGAGGCTGACGATGTTCTGTGCAACCGATCCCTGGCTGTCGGCGAGTTTTTTCTGGGTATCGAGAAGTTCGTTTTGAACTCTGATCAAAGTATCAAGATTGGTTCGTCCAGCCTTATATTGCAGATTTGCAAGGTTGTACGTTTCCAACGCGCTCTTCTCGGCAGTGGCGTATAGCGCCTCGGATCGTTTCGCATGAACGAGCAAGCTGATCGAAGTTTCAACATCACGCATCGCACCAAGCACCGTATCGCGATAACCAGCAAGAGCGACCTGCGCTTGACCTTTGCTTTGTGCAATCATCGAATTGACATAGCCACCTTGAAAAACGAGCCACGAAATCGAGGGGCCGAATCCATAGGATGCATTGCTGCTGTCACCGAGTCCCGAAAACTGGTTCGCGGCAAGATAGAAATTTCCAGAAAGCGAAAAAATCGGCAAATTGAGCGCTTCTTGCGCGCCAATGTTGGCAACTGCAGCGGCAACCAATCGTTCGCTGCTTCGAACATCGGGTCGACGGCGCAGCAATTCCGCCGGAATTCCAATGCCAATTTCTTCATTCATCTGCGGCAGTGGGGCGGGTTGGCCAAGCAACAGTGTCATCGGTCCAGAAGTAGTTCCGCACAATTGCGCAAGCGAAAAAATCGCGGCATCAAGGTCGCCTTCAATTGTAGGAATGCTCGCGGCGACAACATCGAGATCCGTTTGAGCTTGATTCACATCGAGCAGGGTGTTGGTTCCCGCTTTGAACTTGTCTTTCACAAGATCAAGAGTCGTCTTGTAGTTCTTCACTGAACTGCGCAGAATTGATAATTGCAACTGCAGAGTTCGCACATTCATATATGTCGTTCCGACTTGCGAACGAATAGAAATGAGAACCCCACGCAAGTCTTCGACACTCGCGTCTAAAGTTGCCTTCGCTCCTTCGACCATTCTTGCAACACGACCCCACACATCGATTTCCCAACTCGCCATCGCAGCACCGCCGATCCACAAGTCATAAGGGGATGTCTGGACCCCTTGCGCTGCGAGCAGGGAGATATTGGTTTTGTTGCGCGAATATTGGAGCGCTGTCTCGATCGTCGGCCAGAATTGACTTTCAGAAACACCAAGCACCGCGAGTGATACCCGGACATTCGCAAGCGACTTTTCGATTGTGGCATTCGATTCCTGCGCTTGAACGATCAGCTGGTCTAGAACAGGATCGTGAAAGCGCTTCCACCACTCGAGCAGGTTCGGTTCTGCTGTGGTGATTGGTCCTTCAACAGGCGGTGTCCATAAGTCAGCTTGAAGAACTTGCGGTTTTTCATAATTGGGGCCAACTTTGCACGCAGTCGTCACCAAGGCCGTTGACATCGCCAAAATTGCACCAGTTCGAAAGATATTTTTTCGGTGGCGCATTGGATGTAAAAGAATACCGCAATACAAGAAAAACTGTAAGAAGCAGCTGTTTGTATCAGGATGCTTTGCAGGCTTTCACAACAATCGCGATCCATTCGGTGAAACTCTTTTCGAGACTTCCCCAGGTGGACATTTTTTCGGTTGAGAATCGGCTGGTGTTATCAACGTCGGCATATTCAAAAAGCGGAGTTCCTGTCGCTCCATCCGCAACTTCGATGGCGATTTCACCAAATCCATATCCCAATCCGCCCAGTTGAGTCTGCGGTGCAATATTCAGTGCGGGTGCGTTCGGTTCGGCCTTCACGAGTTGAACCCGAACGACCAATGTGTTTGGTCCAGCGCTTTCCGCACGCGTATATTTTTTTGTCATCGCCTCTTCGAGATCAGCCTTGAACTTCATGACCATTTGTGGAAGCTCTGCAGTTTGTTCAACATTCTTGCCATTCATAACTGCTGGCCCAATCGAAATGGGTGCGACATAGACAGATGTGTATTTCGACCAATCCGTTTTTCGCGCAACGTATTGCCATGTGTGATCGCTTTGCTTCTTCATCAAATTCGGATTCGATAAGAAACCAATTGGTGGACTTTTGATAGCGTTTTTACTGCAGGCGGTCAGGCCTGTTATGCCCGCAACAAGCGAAGTGACAGTCAAAAGGGCGACGGATAATTTCTGATTCATAATGAATATTAGTTTCGCTCAAACTCGCGCTTCGGTCAAGGCATTGAAAGTCAAGCCTCTCAAATCAGTTGCAACTTCCCCAAGCGCCCAAAATAGTTCCAAGATCGACTCCATCGACGATTCCACTTTGGTCGAAGTCAGCCGTTCCAGCACCTCCCCATTGTCCAAGCAAAATAGCCATATCCAGTGCATCCACACTGTGATCATTGTTGATATCTCCCGCGCAAAGGGATGCGCCCCATAGCGACTTCGCAAATTGGAATGCGGCGGGACCGGTCTTGTCGCCGATGACTCGCGATGGAATGTCGTCAAATGGCGGATGAATTCCACCCCAAATGCGGCTGAGTGCGCTTTGATCCGCCGCGTCGTAATAACTTGCGAATTGCAAAGTCACATTCGTGCTTGGCCCATCTTCGAAGACGAGATATTGATTTTGTGTTGCGGTGAATGTTCCCAAGCCACCTGGAAAGTATTTGCTTCCTGTGAGCAGTTTGAGCACATGCGCCGCGGATCGACTGAATGAACTGTGGCCAGATGTGTATCCAGCGAAAGGTGGCGTTACAAATGTTGGTCGCTGATATGGCCACCACTGTTTGCCCAAGATCCAGCCAACACCCGCAACATCAGTCTGTGGATTCGAGATTTCATATGGACCGCGCCATGCTTTGATTGCGATCGAACCTTCATTGCCTTCAAGGTGTTCGTGTCGCTGACCAGGCGCTGTGGTCTCAGCAGTGATCAACTCGATTTCATTTGGAATGAGATGAATTCCATCAATGTGGAAACTCGCCGCCGAAGGATTCGAGCATTGACCTTTTCCACACATCCACCGAATCGCGGAGATCGGTCGCGAGGTGTCATACCAACCTTTCGTTCCCCAAACGCTGATCGCAGTGTCGTGCATCGCACCACCAAGAGCAAGGTATGCCTTCACATCATATTCAAGTGGATCAAGTTCTGGCCCGACTCCACCCAAGCGCCGATTTCCTAGCGGATGATCTCGCACATAATTCAGAATGGCGAACCAATGTCCTGGCGGTGTTTCTGAAGTGGGACCGTCAGACCAAAATTCTGCGAGCACGCGCGCATAGTCGCCGCGCTTGACGATGTTGGGAGCGTAAGGTTGGCCCGTGATTGGATTGACGGTGTAACCAGTTCCCGCATCACCACCTTCGTTGAATTTGTAATAGGACTCATAGTTCCAATCAGTCGGCGCAGTGATATTCCCCATACTTCTAGGCGAAATATCCCAATTCACTCCATCGGTTGGGTCTAGATGGCTTGACCAGACTGCGACCATTTCATGTCCGCGTCTCCAAAGGTTGTCGCCAACGCCTCCAAGTATTGGCGGCGCGCCTGGATCGTTATAGACGGGCCATGTTCTGTTGTCACGAACATAGTCGGTTCGATCAGCAGAAGTCATCGCAAACGGCGTGACGTTTCCCCATTCAGCGGACAAGAAAGGTGGAAATCCACCAGGAATAACTTGACCACTTTGATCCACAAAATATGTCAGCGACAAGGGTTGGTATCGGCGCACATCAACGGCGGTTGAATTGCCAGGCAAGGTCACGACAAGTGAGGGATTGATCGGTTGGTAAAAGAGGTTTGCATAATTGTTGATCTGGTTTGAATGGTCTTCGAGACCGAATGTGATCAGCGCTTGAGCGATTCGATTTCCAATCGCGGCTGGCGTGTCGCCGATGATGCTGGCATTTGAATGGTCATATCCCAATTGCTCCATCAACGATCGATACTGTGGTGACATCGTCGCAAAGCCAGGACTTGTTGCAAAGCGGTTCAGCAGCATTCGATATGCGGCAAAGCTGATTGTCTCGCGGCGCGCCGCTTCGATATCGATGGAAGTGTGATGTTCACTGAAGATCCAAGGATTTGCTTGCGCGTCATAGGTCGCCCAACCATTCCACATCGCCACGCTGATGTGGCAAAGGTTTCGAGCGTGGACAGTGGGACGGGCAAAATCCAATCGAATGGATTGCAAAAGAATATCAGTCCATCGTCGCGCGACAGATTGATCTTGGGCTGTTGCGGGATGAGTCACAGCAAGCGTGAGCAACATGACGCCTAGCATTCGCAGGCAGTAAGTTTTCAATTGCAATCTGAAAGTCATTTTTATGGTCCTTTTTATTCTCCCCCTGAACATAACCCGATTTCGGGAGCTTTCCACCTAAAGACGAAGTTTTTCTTGTCGGTCTATAAACTGAAGAGTTTCGAGAATTATTAGAGTAAAAACAACTATGCAAACCTATTTATCAATCATCCGCCAAATTGCCATTGTTCTTTTCTGCACCGCAGGCGCGCTCTGCGCCACTGCCTATGCGCATTCGCTGCCTCGAGCGGCGGATTCGAATCTGGAATTCGACAATGGAACCAAGGGCTGGCAAACTGTTCTTGATGGGGTTATGGGAGGACTTTCAACCGGGCGCATCACAAACGGAAGCGGTGGCACGCTGGTGTTCACTGGCGAACTTTCGCTTGAAAATAATGGTGGGTTTTCTCAGATTCGCACCTCCACCCCAGAGGGTATTTTTGCAGGTACGCAGGGATTGCGTATGCGTGTCAAAGGCGATGGTCGAACCTACCAATGCGACATCAGATCCAGTCGTGTGCGCTTGATGGCGGGGGGATACCAGCAACTCTTCGAAACCAAGGCAGGCGAGTGGATAGAAGTTGATATTCAATTTGACAAGTGCACCCTAAATAGTTTTGGTCAGCGTGTCCGAAATTCAGCACCTCTCGATCCCGCATCCATTGAGTCCGTGGGTGTCACTATCTCTGACAAGAATCCCGGACCATTCGCTTTAGAAATTGACTGGATCCGACCAATTGGCGCGGAGACTTCAACCGAACAATCATCCGCAGGCTCGCTCGCTTCAGTGGCGACAAAGGCAAATTTGACAACGCTCCTTGCGCTTGTGAAGGTCGCCGAACTTGAACTTCCAAAGGGTGGTCGCTTCACAATTTTCGCGCCAACCAATGAGGCGTTTGCCAAACTTGCAAAGGCGCAAGTTGAATTCCTGACAAGTCCCGCAGGCAAGGCGGCTCTTCAGACAATTCTGAAACACCATATTGTTGCTCAGTCACTTGAAAGCTCCGCTGTTCTTGAACGTCGGCGACTCACCGCGCTTTCCGGGCAGTCACTTGACATTGACCCATCGAAACTCACTGTCGACAACGCTGGTTTGGTTGCCACCGATGTCCCTTTCGATAATGGTTTAGTTCATGTCATCGATGCGGTGATGGTTCCCGAACTTCGCACGATTGAGGAAATTGTGACAGTCGATACGCGCTTCAGCACTTTACGAAGCGCCATCGAAACCGCCGGTATTGGCGTGCAACTCGGAAAGACGAACCCTGGACCTTGGACCTTGCTTGCACCATCAAACAATGCGTTCGCTGCGGTTCCCGCAGATTCGCTTTCAGCGCTTTTAAAGGACAAGGGTGCGCTGACATCTGTCTTGGTAGGGCATGTTCTACCAACGGCGATTCGTCGTGATGAAATGCTTTCACAAGGTTCGGCGCGCACGCTGATGGGCGACGGCAATGTCGTCTTCGCCCTGACAGACGGCGCAATCACTGTTGATGGCGCGAAGATTGAAGTTGCCGACATCGAGGCAGTCAACGGCGTGATCCACATTATTGATCGGGTGCTGCTTGAAAAAAAATCAGAATCCACTTCGCAGATCGCAATGGCAAAAGGCAATTCTCAACAAATCGCCGCAATCTTCGATCTGGCCATTGAGCGCGGCGTTCCTCTTTTTAATGCGGGCGATGTCGCATCGTGCGCGGCTCTTTACGAACTCGCCTTGACTGCCGTTGTGCTTCTTGGCAATGACGCTGTTCAGCCGAACGTGAGAGCCAGACTTGTTGATGCCTTGAAAATCGGCGCAGCAAATCCAGATGCATCGGAGAGAGCCTGGATTTTTCGACGCGCAATAGATCGTGCAATGGAAAATATGAGCGGTTGAAAATGAGCCTGAAACGGGCTTTTAAATTCGCCCCAGCGAATTAGTGCCTTGATCTATGCCCTCTTACTGGTAGCGAATTCCGAATATTTTCTGCTTGCCAATTGCGCGGTGCGCGGCGGTGAATAGATGAAACTCTTCAACAACTCGCGTCGCGCAGAACAGCCTTGGCCAGCGAATGAACTCGTTCACCGTTTCGGCTTGAACATTCGGAAGAGCCTCGTCATCGGATCATAAAACTCATCGACGACGCGTTCCTTCATAGGAATGATCGCGTTGTCGGTGATACCGATGTGTTCAGGGCAAACTTTCGTGCAGCACTTGGTGATGTTGCAATAACCAATGCCGTCGTTGTTCTTCAGATCGGCGATGCGATCTTCGGTATCGAGCGGATGCATTTCCAGCGCGGCGGTGTACATCAAGAAGCGGGGGCCGATGAACTCGTCGTGTTTGTGATGATCTCGCAACACATGGCAAACATCTTGGCAGAGAAAACACTCGATGCACTTTCGGAATTCTTGAACGCGGTCGACATCTTCTTGCATCATTGTCCACGATCCGTCGGCGTTATCTGGTTTTCGTGGCTTGAATGGCTTGATCTTCTTCTTGACACGGAAGTTCCAACTGACATCGGTGACAAGATCACGAATCGACGGAAATGCGCGCAGTGGTTCGACCGTCACAGGTTGTCCTGCGGGCAGAGTCTCCATTCGTGTCATGCACATCAACTTTGGTTGTCCATTGATTTCAGCGGAGCACGATCCGCATTTTCCAGCCTTGCAATTCCAACGAACAGCAAGGTCGTTTGCCTGTTCAGCTTGGATGCGATGCACGCAGTCAAGCACCACCATGCCTTCGGAAACGGCGACTGGATATGTGTGAAAAGTTCCACCGGTACTGTCGCCGCGCCAGATGCGGAATTGCACGGTGGTCGAAGCGTCTTGAGAATGTGGATTTGATGGTTCCGTGGGCATGTTTGTCTTGCTCGTCATTTCATTTTCTCGATAATGGCTTTCAAGTCTGGACGCATCGCAACAATTGGACGGCGCCGAATTTCCATCGTGCCGTCTGGTGCTTTCTTGGCAACCAGGTTGAATGTCGCGCATTCTGCGGATTTTTCAGGGAAGTCGTCGCGGAATTGCGCGCCACGACTTTCTTTGCGTTCGAGTGCGCTGCGTGTGATGGATTCGGAAACGGTCAACATGCAATTCAAGTCAATAGAAGTATGCCAGCCTGGGTTGTATTCGCGGTGACCTGTGATGCCGACTTTTTTGTATCGCTTCTTGAGTTCTTCTATCTTGACGAGGGCAAGTTGCATTTCCTTTTCAGTACGCACGATGCCGACCAAGTCTTGCATTGCATCTTGGAGCGCATATTGAATTGCAAATGGATTTTCACCAGTCGGACGATCGAAGACCTTTTCGATTTCCTGGGTGTGATCGTTGATTTGTGCGGGATCGACTTCGACGGCTCGATTCGCCTTGGCAAACTTTGCGGCGTGTTCGCCTGCGAGTTTTCCAAACACGACAAGATCCGAAAGCGAATTGCCACCGAGGCGGTTTGCACCGTGAAGGCCAGCCGTCACTTCGCCTGCGGCAAAGAGCCCAGGAACGCACGATTCCTGCGTGTCGCCATCGACCGCAACGCCGCCCATTACATAGTGAGTCGTCGGTCCAACTTCCATGCGCTCGGTGGTGATATCCACGCCCGCAAGTTGTTTGAACTGGTGATACATGCTTGGCAACTTGCGCTGAATGTGCGCTGAAGCATTTGGAATTTTCTCTTTGATCCACGCAATGTCGAGAAAGACGCCGCCGTGTGGTGAGCCTCGCCCAGCCTTGATCTCTCGATTGATGCAGCGAGCGACATGGTCGCGGGTGAGAAGTTCTGGTGGACGATTTGCATTCTTATCGCCGCAGACATATCGCCAGCCTTCTTCTTCGTTGCTCGCAACTTGAGAGCGATACGCATCGGGCACATCGTCGAACATGAATCGCTTGCCTTCGCTATTGCGAAGAACGCCACCTTCGCCGCGTACGCCTTCTGTGACGAGAATTCCGCGCACACTCGGTGGCCACACCATTCCAGTTGGATGGAACTGCACAAATTCCATATCCATCAATTCTGCGCCAGCGTGATATGCAAGCGAATGTCCATCTCCTGTTCCTTCCCAACTATTGCTGGTGATTCGAAATGATTTTCCGATTCCGCCCGTTGCCAAGATGACGGCTTTCGCCTTCCAAACATGCATGCGCCCGCGTTCACGGTCATAACCAAGAACACCCGCAATGCGTCCGCCCGACTTCAAGAGTGACACGACTGTCATCTCCATAAAGACTTCCATTCCTTGATGAATACCGTGATCTTGCAGCGTGCGGATCAGTTCTAGGCCCGTGCGATCACCAACGTGTGCAAGACGGGGATAGCGGTGACCACCAAAGTTGCGCTGAAGAATCTTTCCTTCTTTGGTTCGGTCAAAGACAGCGCCCCACGATTCCAATTCGCGCACGCGTTCTGGTGATTCTTTGGCGTGATGTTCCGCCATGATCGGATTGTTCAGGTATTGCCCGCCGCGCATCGTGTCGGCAAAATGCACTTCCCAGTTATCTCGGTCATCGACATTTCCCATCGCCGCCGCCATGCCACCTTCAGCCATCACGGTGTGCGCTTTACCAAGCAGCGATTTACAAATCACGCCGACAGTCACACCCGCGCCAGAGGCTTCGATCGCCGCGCGCAATCCAGCACCGCCAGCGCCGATGACAAGCACGTCATGTTCATGAACGATAAATCCATCTGGAAAACTCACAGAATCCTCCAATCAGTCCAAGTTCCACTTGCGCACATTCGCACATAAATATCGGCGAATGCAACGCCGAAGAGGCTGATCCACGCGAAGAGCATGTGTCGTTGATTCAGCCAGGAGACTTGGTTGTATGTCGAGAGTCTGCTCTTGCTGCACGAAAGGCAATCGTGTTTTCCTCCAACAAGATGTCGCATGCAGTGACATCCAAATGTGTATAGCGAAAGAAAGATTGGATTCAGTACCAGCACAATTGTTCCGACGCTGATTCCAAAGCCACGCGTTCCGTCCGCGTTGTAATGCCAGAAACTTTCAAAGGCATCCCAGAAGAGAAGTCCGATGAACAAGATTGCGACATAAAGAAAGTATCGGTGGATGTTCTGAAAGATCAGCGGAAACTTTTGTTCTCCGCGATAATTTTCGCCGCGGAACGCAGGCTCGCCGACGGAGCAACTTGCTGGATCTCCCCAGAAAGCTTTGTAATACGCGCCTCTGTAGTAGTAACAGGTGAATCGAAATCCTGCTGGAAATGGCAGGATCAAGAGTGCGGGAGAAAAGAGCAGCCATGCGGGCCACCACGCAGGAAGTTCGCCAAGCCATGCGTGGCCGGAATGAATTCCGCGCGGATCCCAGAGCACTGGCGAATAGAACGGAGAAAGAAGTTGTTGAACGCCCGGCTGGTTGACGCCTCCAAGAAAAAAGTTCTGCCCTTGAAACGCGGCCCAAGTTGAATAAACGACAAAGCCGCCAAGTCCTGCGAGCACAAGAATTGGCACAATCCACCATTGATCCTTGCGTTCTGTTTTGAGAAAACCTCTTGCTTGCGGAAGTGAGAATCGAGTTTGAGTCATTGGGGTGAAGTACTCCTGAAACTTTGCGAAACATCAAGTGATTTGCGATTGTTCTGTCGCAAACTGCGGATCTGACTATAGTTCTCAAACGCCGCGAAAGTCATTTTGCGGCCAAGAATTTTACCGTTCGTGCTTATGCATGAACGGGAGTTCCTTTGCGTGCAGTTGCAAGCGAGAACAACTCGTCGAAATTGCGTGCTGTCTCCATTTTCATAATGCAAGTGCGAAGCTTTTCGCAATTATCCAATCCGATCACATCGCCGCCAAGCGCGTTGAACTTTACGGAGATTTCTTCTTCAGTCATTGGATCGCGAGGATCGCCCTTTGGAACATCGACGCGAGTTGCGAAAGTCTTTCCACCCTTGGTGGTGATCGTCACGCGGCTCGGCTGGAACTTCGGGAAGAGCGCTTCGAATTCTTCGTTGGCAACGACCTTCACCATATCCATCACTGGGATGAGCGACTTGTCCATCACGCGCTCTTCCTTGAACTGAAGCGGCGTCACCATTCCGTCAATCAATCCGACCGCCATACAGTATGGCAGGGAGTGATCGGCAGTCTCCTTCGAATCTGGTCGATACTTGTGCGGGTCGCCCAAGATGTCCGCGGCGCGCGCGATGACTTCGACCTTGATCTCGGTGACTTGATCTGCGCGAAGATTGTTGTCCTTGATGGTCTTCATCATTGCGGTCAGCGGAGCATGGCTGAGTGCTTCGATTGGGAAGCTCTTCATGCCGCAATCAATGATTCGGAAGTGACACTTCGGGCAGGTCGGCAGGGCCTTGACCAACATCTCCGCATCGAACGCAGCTGGTTTTCCCTTGTATTGCACATGATTGAATACAGCGAAGAGACCTTCCTTGCCATCGATAATGTGCTCTGGTCCGGAGTATCCGTGTCGAGCGAGCAGCGCGCTCTCGGCGCCCATTCGACCCGCCCAAGGATCGACGGTGTTCTTCATATTGGTCAGTTTTCCAGCAGTCACCGCACCGGGGCAGAAAGTTCGCGATGCGCTGATGCCCATCGCTGCGACCATCTGCGCTGGATTGAGATTCAACACTCGACCCGCGGCGATTGGTGCTGCAAACGCGCTGAGCGTTGCGTGATGCCAACCGTATTCGCGAATGCCTGGCAATCCAAATTCACACAGTCGCATTTCAATTTCATACGCGATGACTGTCGCAAGAATCAGTTCTCGCCCGCCGAGTCCGTATGCCTCGCACAGTGCAAGTGGCGCTGCGATGAGATCACTTGGATGGCAGGGGTCGGACTTCCAATAGATGTCGTTGTAATCCATCGCACGGATCATGTGTCCGTTGAGGAAGGACGCATCCACCGGATTCGTCTTGAAACCGCTGACAAATGAGGTCGCTTTGCCATTTCCACCGCCCATTTCGCGGTAGTGCTTCAGCAAGATCTTCGCGTCGTCCTGCTGGCTTCCGCCGATCGCACATCCGATCGAGTCGTACCAAAAGAGTTTTGCGGATTGAATCGCAGCGGGGGAGAGGTGCTCAAACTTCAGAGCGCACGCCCACTCCGCGATGACCATAGAAAGAAGGCGCTTCGATTCGGTTGACTTTGAGTCTGTTGGATGATGTGACATTGTGTATTGCTTTCTAGAGTGGGAAAATCAGTCGGTGAGTTTCGCAATTTCGCGTGACATTTCAAGCGTCGTTGCTTTTCCGCCCATGTCATATGTGCGAACCTTGCCTTCTTTGATGACGCGCGATACGGCGGCCTCAAGTCGAGTCGCCTTGTCTTTTTCGCCGAGCCAATCCAGCATCATCTTCGCGGTCAGAATCATTGCAGTTGGATTGACTTTGTATTGACCTGCGTACTTCGGCGCACTGCCGTGTGTTGGCTCGAATACGGCGTATTTGTCGCCGAGATTCGCACTTGGCGCAAAGCCGAGTCCGCCGATCAGTCCCGCGCACAAGTCGCTGACGATGTCGCCGAACATATTTTCCGCAACGATGACTGAATAATCCTGCGGATTTTTGAACATCCACATGCAGATCGCATCGATGTTCGCTTCGTCCGCCCAGATATCTGGATAGCTCTTGGCGACTTCGCGGAAGCAGCGTGTCATCAGTCCGCCTGTCTCGCGCAGCACATTTGGCTTCTCGATCAATGTCACTCGCTTACGGCCATTTTTGTGGGCGAATTCGAACGCCTGCTTGCAGATGCTTGTGCATCCTTGCTTGCTGACAATACGAGTCGAAAGAGCAATATTTTCAAAGCCCTTCGCCTTCCATGGTTTCATCTTTGGATTTGCGCAAAGAGCGTTGTAGACATCTTCGGGCAATGGGAAGAATTCGACGCCGCCATACATGCCTTCGGTATTTTCTCGAAAGACAACTTGGTCGATCGGAACATCGCCACCGTTGGGATTGGTGATCGCATTACCGCGATAGTTCAGTGGATTGCCGGCATAACTCTTGCACGGCCTCATATTGGTGTGCAGGTTGAACATCTGTCGCAATTTGACGATTGGTGAGAAGTAGACAAGTCCCGTGTTCTTCAACGATGGGATGAGTTCTTCTTTCGCTTCATCTTGTGGCTTACTGGTGATTGCGCCGAAGAGTCCGCAGGTTGTTCCTTTGAGCGCTTCGACGGTGCGGTCGGGAAGTGCGTTGCCTTCATTGCACCAGAACTCCCAGCCGATGTCACAGTGGACATATTTGGCATCAAGTTTCATGTGATCGAGGACGATGCGTGTGCCCTCCATAACATCGTTTCCGACTCCATCTCCCGGCATCCATGCGATTGTGTACTTTGACATTTGTTGTTTACCTATTTATGAATTGAACTGATCAGTAAAGTCACAAAGCATAGCGAATTCGTGTCGAGTGTTTTTTTAGCCACAAGCTTTCGCAATTGATCATCCTTATCCCCCATTACTCCTGCAGAAACAGGTCTTTTTAGCAATCTCAAGGTCTCCGCTGTTTTTGTTTCAGGCGCAATCGCACTTCGAGACCGCGCAGACTTTGTTGATTTTCGCTCGTACACTTTTCTATAGATGTTGCAAATACGCTTGGCAATCTTTGCATTCGTTGTTGCTGGGATCGCTCTGGCGATTTTCACACTGCCAACGCCACTCAACGCCGTGCCTCTTGATCCCATTGAATTTGGAAGAGATGTGCGACCGATTCTTTCAGATCGCTGCTTTGGCTGCCACGGTCCCGATGCCAACAAACGCAAAGCTGGTCTGCGACTCGATACCGCCGAAGGTGCATATGCGGCGCTGAAATCTGGACATCGTGCAATTGTGCCAGGCGATCTCGCAGCAAGCGAATTGGTCAAGCGCATCTCCTCGGACGACCCCGACGAGGTGATGCCGCCACCAACGCTGAACAGACCGCTGACTGAGAGCGAGCGCGGAATCCTGCGCCGCTGGATCGATGAAGGCGCGGAGTATCGCAAGCATTGGGCATTCGTTGCGCCGGAGCGCGCGGCCGAGCCCGCATTGCACGATCGAAGTTGGGTGCGCGATCCGCTCGATGCATTTGTGCTGAAGAGGATCGAGGATGCGCAACTCGCGCCCGAACCCGAAGCTGACCGCGTTATGTTGCTGCGGCGCGCCTCGTTGGTGCTCACGGGACTACCTCCTACGCTCGAGGAAATCCAGTCTTTTTCCGCGGACCAGAATCCAGATGCTTACGAACAACGCGTTGATGCGCTGCTGACAAGCCCACGCGCGGCCGAGCATCGCGCGACGGCGTGGCTTGATCTCGCGCGCTTCGCAGACACCTTCGGATACCAATCGGACTCCGACAGTTTCACTTGGCCGTGGCGCGATTGGTTGCTGAAGGCGCTCGAATCGAACATGCCTTACGACCAGTTCGCAACGGCGATGATTGCCGGCGACCTGCTGCCCATCACTGCGAACGAGGACGAAATTTCTCATAAGGTCGCGAGCGCGTTCAACCGACTGCATCGCATGACTGAGGAAGGTGGATCGATCTGCGAAGAGTTGCGCCAAGAAGGCATCGCCGATCGCGTGTCCACTTTTTCCACTGTTTTCTTGGGACTTACGGTCGAGTGCGCGCGTTGCCACGACCACAAGTACGACCCAATTCCAACGAGCGATTTTTATGGTCTCGCTGCGATGTTCGGATTGATCGACGAGAATGGGCTGAAACCATTCGCGATCCCAAGTACCGCGCCTCCGCCATTCGTGCGTTTGGCAACCAAGGAACAAACTGCGCGCACGATGCAACTGCGCGCCGCGGTCGATGCGAACGCAGTCGAAGTCGCGCGCGTTTCCGCTGAAAGGAGAATCGTTGCGAACACTCAGATCATCCCGCCCGCGCCGGCAGCGTTGTATTCGTTCGACACGCTCGTCGATGGAAAGACTCCCAACTCGATCGACGCTTCACAGCCCGCGACGACTGATCGCGCGCGCCCCGAACAACTCGGGGAAATTGCAATCGGCGATGGCAAGGTCGCCAGCGCGATGCACTTCGACGGCGATGGCGGGCTTTCACTTGTTGGATTGCAGGGATTCACTCGCTTCGATCCAGTGAGTTTCGCCTTCTGGATCAGGCCTGGCGAACGCAACGAACGCGCGACAATTCTGCACTCCAATGGCTTCTATACCAATGATGCAGATGGTTCCGGCATCGAGTTGCTCATCGATAAAGGGCGACTGCGCTGGAGCATTATTCATCTCTGGCCCGGCAGCGCCGCGAGCATCGAAATGCGCGACGAACTTCCGCTCAACATTTGGACGCACATCGTCGCGACTTACGACGGTCTTTCGCGGGCGGGAGGGCTCAAGCTTTACATCGATGGTCGCCAGACCGCTTGCGACATAGTGCGCGACGCGCTCGACGGACCGATCACCGCAAAAGTGCTCGAACTTGGATCGCGCTCGCGCGACGCAGGATTTCGTAGCGGTGCCATCGACGAATTCGCCGCGTGGCGACAATCGCTCACTGCGCACGAGGCTGGCATTCTCGGTGGTGCGATCAATGACAGCACGACGGGTAGCACGACCGACAACACGACGCTCGCGGCTCATCTCGCTGACCGCGCCACGCACGAGCAGCGCGAAAAACTGCGCGACGCACAGCGGGAACTTGGCGCACATCTTGATTCAATTTCCGCATTCATGTGTATGGCCGACTCGCCGTACGCGCGCCCAACTTTCGTGCTGACTCGCGGCGCATACGACCAACCCGATCAGAGCAAGCCAGTCAATCCTGGAGCGATTTCCGCTGTGTTTCCATTTGATTTTGCGCAAAATCCCAACCGCCTCGGGCTTGCCGCTTGGTTAGTCAATTCCAGCAATCCTCTGGCGGCTCGCGTCGAGGTCAATCGACTCTGGGCGCAAGTCTTCGGTCGCGGACTGGTTCAGTCCAGCGAAAATTTTGGCTTGCAAGGTGCTTGGCCACTGAATGCAGAAGTGCTTGATCTGTTGGCGACGGACTTCGTGCGCGGTGAGCACGCCTGGGACGTGAACCACATGCTTCGCCGACTCGTGCTGAGCGCGACGTTTCGTCAGAGTTCTGCAACGAGTGAAGCCAAGCGCGCGCGCGATCCAAACAACGATTTGCATTCGCGCGGTCCAAGCGTGCGGCTTACTGCGGAAATGTTGCGTGATTGCTCGCTCTTCGCCTCGGGGCTTCTCGTCGAAAAATTTGGTGGCCCGAGCGTGAAGCCGTATCAACAGCCGAATCTCGTCGAAGATTCCGGTGCTCAGGGCGGCTATACATCCGACACAGGCGACCCTGCTCATCGGCGAAGTCTTTACACTTTTCGCAAGCGCACACTCCCTCCGCCGACGATGCTCGCTTTCGATAGCGGTTCGCGCGAAGCGTGCCAATCGCGGCGATTCGTTACAAACACGCCACTGCAGGCGCTGGCGATTATGAACGATCCTATTTTTACTGAGTGTGCCAACGCGCTCGCCCAACGCGCCATTCGCGAAACAAGCGGCGATCTCGATTCGCGCATCGTGCGCGCGTTTGAGCTGATCGCATCGCGCGCACCTCGCACGAACGAAATCATTGCGTTGCGAACTCTCATCACGAACCAAATTGCAAGCGGTGAGCAGGACGAAATCTCGGCGCTCGCGCTTGCATGCACCACTATGCTTTTGAGTGACGCTTCGATCATGTCGCGATAGGCACACAAATATGCCAAATCCACGCTCCATTCCAACCTACGACGAACTGATGCGCCTTTCCCGCAGGCACTTTCTCGGCGCGTCTGCGTTGGGTATTGGCGCACTCGCGTTTGGTGAAATCACTGCAAGCGCAAAAGCCGCGCAGTCCTCATCGCCGTTGCTCGCCGCGCCGCATTTTCCCGCGAAGGCGAAGCGCGTCATCTATCTCTTTCAATCTGGTGGACCTTCGCAATTCGAGACGCTCGACCCGAAGCCCAAACTGCGCGAGTTGCACGGTCAGCCACTGCCTGAAAGCGTGCGCGCTGGGCAGCGATTGACTGGAATGAGCGGATATCAAGCGGTTTTACCCATTGCCGGATCCTTCACAGGGTTCAAGAAATATGGACGCGCGGGCATCGAACTTAGTGACATTCTTCCTCACACCGCGAAGATCGTCGACGACATCTGCATCGTGCGCGCAATGCACACCGAGGCGATCAACCACGATCCAGCGATCACCTTCTTCTGCTCGGGCAACCAGATCGCGGGCCGACCGTCGATGGGCGCGTGGATGAGTTACGGTCTAGGCACGATGAACAATGATCTGCCGTCGTTCATCGTGTTGGTTTCGAAAGACGCGTCGCGCGATCAGCCGCTCTATTCGCGACTTTGGGGTTCAGGCTTTCTGCCGAGCGAACATCAAGGAGTGCAGTTTCGCGCTGGAAAAGAGCCAGTTTTGGCACTCGCTAATCCTGAAGGCGTTTCGCCGCACGCGCGCCGTGCGATGCTCGACACGCTCGCTCAACTCTCGCGCGACGCGCTCGCGCATGAAGGCGACGCGGAGATCGACGCGCGTCTCGCACAGGCTGAGATGGCTTATCGCATGCAGGCGAGCGTGCCAGAAGCCAGCGATTTATCAGGCGAAACAAACGAAACATTCGAACTCTACGGTCCAAGCGCGCGTGAACCTGGCACCTTCGCCGCCAATTGTCTGCTCGCCCGCCGCCTTGTCGAGCGCGGCGTTCGCTTCGTGCAACTCTTTCATCAAGGTTGGGATCAGCACGGAGGATTGCCCGGCGGTATCGCGCGTCAGTGCCAACAAACGGATCAGCCCTC
>SXGT01596063.1_pt1 | contig 38905 bp, 34 predicted proteins | sample 3176221 | NCBI WGS metagenome assembly SXGT01 (sample SAMN11356862, study PRJNA531348) | freshwater metagenome | isolation source: freshwater sample F1-120 | place: China: Fuxian Lake, Yuxi | collected 2017-12-25 | reverse complement strand
TAACAATAATAATTACCACAATAAATGCACTATAATATATCACCACGCTTTTTAATACATTTATCATCGACCTGAAAAGTTGGTACTTCGACTTCTTGTGGCACAATCGATATAACACATTTCGCCTTTTCTCCGTAAAGTGGCTCAGTGCATCCTTTCTCCTTTTCATTTGTTTTTGGCAGTTTACTAAAATCAAATATTTTCGGCGCATCCTGTGTGCATCTCGATCTGAAATGTTCATACCGTTCGCGGACATCGCAATAGGTAAGTCCGGATTTTTTCCCGAGCATTTTATTGACGGTTTCGTGTAAACCATAAACAAACCGCGAAAATGTATCTCTGCTCGCCATATGACACATTTTAAGCGGATTTTTTTTGAAATTATTTGTTAGATTCATTCTGCAATACTTGCAGGGGAGAACGTATTGTAAACTTAACATAAAATCCATATATTGTGTTTTCTGTTCTTCTGTGGGGGACACTGGATAATTGAAACTCATCGTATGTAGAAAATGCCACATACTTGGACCCCATACGGTTGTAAGCATACCGTCGCCACTATAGAAATCTTTTTTCGTAAATGTTCGTTGTGATGCTTTTCTTGTCCGTTTCGCGAGGTTCTCTGCACCACCGCCGCCGCCACCACCGCCGGTGATAGTATTTTGTGCCGTTGTCGACGGCGCACTCATCACCGGGATTATTGACGACCTACTGTTTCGCCTATATTTGTCTCGTCGACGACTTCGTATTCTAGAATTTGACATTTGGTTTCCGTTGATTTCCGGAAATATCAGAAATAAACGCGTAATTATAATATACAAATATAATAATTCAATATGTCGAATTCTATTTTGGAAGACCCAACTCAATATATTGTTGAATTTAGTGAACAAACCAAATACGCCTGTTTGTTTATCGGCATCGCATTATTTCTTATTGTCATTTTCTTTGTAACACCCATTTCAATCTCGTCGTTCTCTTCATATGTCGTAAAATTTATTATCGTGGTATTACTGGGTATTTCATCGTTCATACTTTTTAAAGCGGTTGCTCCCGTAGTTGATATTAAAGGCGCACTGGAAACAGACGAATATCCAGACCTAAAAAAGAATTTCTTTATAACTATGTTTTTTATTTTTGTTTTATTTAGTTTAGGCGTTATTGTTATTCGAAGGTAAAATCGCGGAATGCATCCAGGAAGGGATATTGTATTCGTTATTTCCACCGTGCAGAAACAACATTGATGACATACTGCCGCCGAGGCCGCCGAGGCCGCCGCCTACGCTACCGTTATGGTGAATCGGTGTACAATGTTTCATAATATCCATATAATACAATCGATCGTTGATAAAATCGTCGTGACGAATATTTAGTAATGCACCGGTTTTAACATCTCGGAAAATCATTGTCGAATTGTACGGACGAATGAATGAACTATATTATATAATCAAATTATTGATTTATATGCCCTTCGCGCTTTTCGTTTAAAAGGATAATATTATTCATACTATTATATTATAAACAAATATTGTATAGTTAGATGGCATCATTAAATAATATCGGTGGGGCAACAAATATGGCGTCAAGTGCCGGATCTGGCGCAGGTGGTGTATCTGGTATGTTAAAGACGATTACTGACTTTGTGCAAAGTGGCAATAACAAGTATATTATTTTCGCAATCGTTATATTGGTCGCTCTTTCTCTTGGAATCTATTACGCATACAAGAGCAATTTAAGCCCCGAACTGAATAAATTCTTTAATCAAATTCAGGGTCAATCTGTAAAGTCGGAAGTAGACAGCAATGCCGCTGAATCCAAGGACGCAACATTGTACTTGTTTAAGGTAGATTGGTGCCCTCATTGCAAGAAGGCTGAGCCCATATTCCAGGAAGTAGAGCAGGAAGTAAAGGCCAACCCAATCGAAGGGCATAATGTAACATTTAAGATTGTGGATTGTGAAGCTGAACCCACAATGGCCGATAAATTTAGTGTTTCTGGATACCCGACAATCAAGCTTGACAAGGGCGGCGAGATTATCGAGTACGACGCTAAGCCGGATAAGCAGCATTTAATGGAATTCCTGAAAAGCTCATTATAATTGCGGTGGGTGGTCGCGGTCACTGTCGTGGTCCTGGTCGTCGTGGTCGCGGTCGTGGTCACGGTCACTGTCGTGGTCCTGGTCGCCGTTTGCATTGATTACCGATGGTTCCAGTTCTGGTTCTGTAATGATGATTAAATTTATAGTTTCATTAACTGGAATTGTAGCGGGTGTGATTGTTGACGTGAGGGGGGCAGTTACTGTCGCAGCGACCGTCTGGGGTTTGTGTTTATTGGTTAGTAGCGAATTATTTCGGCGATACGATAGAAATAACTTTGCAAATGTTTCACCGCGAACAAGTAATTCACGACGACAATTTTCGTCTTTAATTACATTTACCCAATCTTGCAATGCTTGTATTTTCGAAAAACAGATGACTTCATTCGGTATTGGTTCTACCGGACGGTTTTCAAATAAATTAGTTTGTATTTGATTAAAAAACCCGTATATAAAGGTAATAATATTGCATTTCTCTGTTAAATTTGCCGGCATTCTCTCCCATTCCATTTTAATGCCAAGAATTTCCGAAATATCGCATTTTTGTTCGCGAATACATTCATTTACAGGATAATCATTGATAATTCCGCCATCTAAATATACGTGATCATCACGGTAAATCGGCGTGAAAATAAATGGATAACAACAACTCATATAACACGCCTCTATCACTGACTGATTTGGGTGTGTTTTATGCGAAAAATCAACAGTAACAAACTTGTTTAATTCCGTGACAATAAAATGAAGTTCGATTCCGGTTTTTTCGAAGAATTCTTGCATTGTAACATTTACTGTAAAATCCTTTCCTTCTAATGCCGGGCGAATTGATTCCGTGAATTCCTTCATTCCGTATATACCGGTTTGATTATAGAGTTTGACGATGGTGTCTATCTTATTCTTGGTTTCAAATGCGTAAGATGCAGCTTTATTCGTTGCTTCGGCAAAACTGGCAGTTACGGCGTTTATAGTCGCCGAGGACGAGGACGAGGCCGCCGCCGCTCCCGCATTCCCGCCTAATACGCTTGAACTGTTCAAATATATTTTTGACCACGGGCGTTTCAATAAGAAATCGTCCATTGTTTTCCAATCATAGTTTAATGCCAGTAATAATGAAATAAATGACCCGACAGATGACCCGTACATCGACTTAATATCGGCAATATTCCATACCCCTTCTTGATTTAAAAGACGCAATGCGCCGTACATTGTAACACCCGAAGGTCCACCTGATGCAATTACAAGGTGTTTTATTTTTGATGCATTATTACTGTTTTGTTCAGCAGCCATTGGAGTATAAATGTATATTTACGAATACTTTTATACCCTTTACTCTTATAACAAAAAAAAGGATTGACATACCCCTCGTCAACCCTGAGACATTGCCTACACATACACATACACATACACATACCTTACCAATCATATACCGATCCGGACGAACATTCGTTGTCGTCGTCGTCGTCGCCATTGATGCGGTAAATTGGCGCTTTGGGTACGCCATTTTCCCAGATTCCTTCAAAGACGACAATCTCGCCTCCATCACCTGATTTGCGAACGTGAACACCGTGTCCGTGCATTTTGTCGTTTTGCCACATTCCAGCATATTCGTGCCACTTGGCCAAGTGTGCATTGTCGGCCGCTTCATCGCTTGTGTAATTCGCAGCAGCCATTTCACCGTACACAAACGCTGCTGTGCGAAGAGTGCCACATCCGTGGCGTTGACCGTCGCGCATATGTCCCATATAGTTGCTGCCGTCGGGGTAACTGAAAATGTGTTGTCTCGCGAGCTCTGCGTCGTCTTTCTTCACAGCCGGTGGTGGTGCTGCTACTGCTGCGGCGGCTTCGTCGTGTTCAGCCAACCACGCGGTAGTCTCCTCACCCATTTTGGGATAGCGCTTGTCGGGTTGACCAAGATGCATTTCCCTTGTCGTTAATTCCGCACGGTATGTGCGTGTGGCATTCCAATCTCTTAGATAATTATATATAAACTCGGCGGCATCAATGACGTCGGTATTGTTGTCTTGCGTATCCGTAGTAGGTTTGTTGTCTTGTCCGCTCATTGTGTGTTCTTGATTGTTCACTGTTATATAGAACTATCACAGAAAATCATTTCAATTTTTTCACGCGCGATGAATTAGTAAAAATTTATGTTTTATTATAATAATAAAATATAAACTCGGTTTGTAGAATGGATGATCTTTTCAAGTTTCATAGCGATAATGTCGAAAATGTCGAAAAAATAAATTTAGACGAGTTGTATGAGAAAAAAAAAGAGATAGACAAGAACAAGCTTTTCACGTATAATAAAATACTAACAAGAATTCACGAGAAAATTAAGCTGACATCGAGACAAAAATGTGACCAGCATTTTTGCTGGTTTGTTGTGCCGGAGATTATATTAGGAGTTGCGAATTACGATCACGCTGGATGTATCGCATATTTAGTTGAAAAGTTGCAAGAAAACAAGTTTATGGTGAGATATACGCACCCGAATTTGTTATTGATTTCGTGGCTGCATTACGTGCCGAATTATGTTAGGACCGAATTTAAGAAGAAGACCGGAACTGCGATTGATGAATATGGGCGGCCGGTTATGTATGATGCAGAAGGTAAGATAATCGATAACGGAAATATGATGGGTGGGGGCATTGCTGCGCCATCTGTTCCTCAAGATCCAAATCTATTATTGTATAATCAAAAGGCCGACGGCGGCGGTGGCGGCGGTGGCGGCAGTGGCGGTGGTGGCGGCGCAGCCGCAGGAAACGGACAAGATAAAAAGGAGTATAAACCGACGAATACATATCGTCCAACCGGAAATTTAGTTTATAATGAAGAGTATTTTCAAAAATTGGAAAACCGGTTATTGTAGATAGTAAACAATGAAATTATTATTATTCGATAATTTTCGCAAATTGTCGCTTGTATTCCTCGATTATAGCTCTTATTTCTCTATTCGTACTATCATCGGTTATATCCTTATTTCGTTGTTTCGCTCGATCAATATATTCAGTAATCTCTCGAGATATTCTATCTTTCAATAAATTGATATTTGGTTTTTTCTTGCTCGATACTGTACTCATCGCATCATCAATCTTGGTCATTAAACGTTGGAAACTTTCTCCTGCACGGGACGCACCGAGTTCACTATTTATTTTTTCGATTATCTCGTCTTCACTTTGCTGCTGTTGCTGTTGCTGCTGCTGCGTCTGTTGCATATTTGCTTGCCCCTGGAGCGCGCCTTGCATCATTTGAGATTCATACCTTAATTTTACATTTGCGTGCATTGCTTCCAGTAATTCAACACCTTTCACAAAATTGTCTTGACACATTACATACATTCTCACAATCTTTACCCTTGCTTCATTTATTATTTTCTGTAACATACTGTCGGTTAACTGCGGATTTATGTAGAAATTATTAAACATCAAATATTTTTGGAAATTGCGAGAATAATTATTATTAACATCTAATCCTTCTACCCGTTTCGACCCTCTTCCAAAATCATCGTATATTTTCTGTATTTCTGTATCGGTTTTTTTACTTATAACAAATATTTTATCTAACAATGCAATCAATTCCCCGCGTTGTTGATTCGTTTTACGTATCATCGAGCGTATATGTTCTATATAATTTTCAAAATACTGATTGGTTCGCAAGCTGTCATCAACAATTACCGTATTTTTGATACCTTTTTTGGGTGCTTTTTCGTCATCTTTACACTTCTCGCGAATAGAAGTTCTACTCACATCAAACGGAATATCGCCAAAGGACTGGATTTCCGGTCCGGCATCACGACCTGTCACCGCTTTATACATTGCGTGTACATCCGGTAAATAAATGTTTTGTTTCATTTTTTTTGTCATTTCGATGAATTCGGGTTTAGAATTCAAACTGTGTCGTTCTTGATACACATCAAGATACAACCGGTCTAATCTAGAAAAAATAGATTTTCTTGACGACGACGACGAAGACGACGACGACGATGATTGTAAATCCTTTATATTTTTATAAACAGAGCAAACCGACGGATTCAACTGCTCGTTCTCTGGATTTAGTTTACTTAAACGAGCGAGTTTACTATCCATATCCCGTTGTTTTTGCACAAACCGAGACATATTATTCGACGAATATTTCTCGAAATTATTTTGATCAAACAAACTATTCGATAACAAATCACAAAAATTAACCGGTGCACTAGTTGTACTTCCGCGTAAATAATCATATGGTTTTATAGTTGACATAATTGCGTCGAATAAATTCCCGATTTGCACATAAAAACGAGCAATACCGATACACATTTGCGCCTTTTTAATCGGGTCTGCTTCATCTAACCCGTTTTCTTTGGATGTCATCATTGCTGTATCCAACATTAATACATTTTCCGATGCAGCATAATTTTCAAATCCGTTGCCCAATATATTACGTTTTCGGTTCATATATGAAATCACTTTAAATGGTAAACGTTTCAATATTTCGCTTGTTATGATAATTAATTGAGAACATCTCCCGCTATCACTCAATGACGCATTTTGCTTTACTTCCTTTAATATTATACGATTCGCAATAAGATCAACGTATAACGCCATTTTATCGTGACTATCTAATGACATATCTGAACCACCTTTTGAAACTTGATTACCCATTGTTTATCAGTAATACTACCACTAAATACTGTACTATTATACTATTATACTATTATACTATTATAATTTTGTAATTACTCCGATATACTCCGATATACTAGTATATCGAATATCGAATATCGATTATCGAATAAATATTCAATAATTATTGTCTAGTAAAATTGATTGGTTAAAAATGATATAAAGAAATACATATATCTTATATTTAAAGAGTGTGAAAATCGCGTAACTTTATGTCGTCGTCAAATTTATTGTCTTGTAATGGTGTGTTTATTCAGTCGAATGCGGCTACGACGGCTACGACGGCTACGACAGCTAGTGCATTACAATCAATTGACCGACATCATAGAAACGCGTCACATCATACGTCGGTCTCTGCTGCGGCAGGTGCGGGGGCTGGGGCAGGGGCTGGGGCGGCGTGGGCAGGGGCAGGGACATCGAGAAGCAATAAAACAACAAAAAAAAACAAAATGATATGGGATAAAATACAGAGCGATTTTCTACCAGAGTTATTAAAAGAATTCACAATCGATACTACGACAACATTGTCGTCATCATCGGATTCGGATATTCATATTCCGCAAAATGTAAACTCATCACCCAAACAGTCTGCAGATCCGTCAAAAATGCAAATGGTATCGACATCCGAGACCGTCACCGCTGCCGCCACCGCTGCCGCCGATAGTGAAAAACGTGAAAAACAAATGAAGCTTTCCACATTATTCATCCAGCCAGAAACAAATGTTGAATGTTTATATCGACGAGCAAGTATACGCGAAAACTGCGACATATGCGCATCCGACGTTGTTCTTACAGACGACGGATTCTTAACTTGTAAAAACCCGGCGTGTAGCATTATATATACCGATGAATCACTCGACCAAACCGCTGAATGGCGATATTATGGCGCAGATGATAATCAGGCAAATGACCCGACACGTTGTGGAATGCCTGTCAATCCTTTATTGATCGAATCGTCTTATGGTTGCAAAGTGATGTGTGAAGGAGGTTCATATTCCCAGGATATGATGAAAATTCGACGATATACCGAATGGCAGTCGATGCCGTATAAAGAGAAGGCGCAATATGATATGTTTCAGAAAATCACGACAATCGCCCAAAATAACGGGATTTCAAAGATGATTATCGACGAGGCACTACGTGTTCATAAACGAATCTCCGAACATAAAACATTTAGAAGTTTGAACCGCGACGGTGTTGTCGGCGCATCTATTTATATTTCTTGTAAAATGCATAATTGCCCAAGAACAGCAAAAGAAATCGCAACCATATTTAATTTAGACAATACGAGTGCGACGAAAGGATGCAAAAACGCAGTTTCAATTATTAATGAGCTAGAGTCGAACCTCGAGAACACTGAAAAGACGGCATTTTGCAAAACAAAACCTGAAGCATTTATTGATAGATACTGCAGCCGATTAAATGTAAATAATGAACTCACAAAATTATGTCAGTTTGTCGCCGTAACTATTGAAAAAAACAATCTCATTCCGGAAAATACGCCTCATAGTATCGCATCCGGTATCATTTATTTCGTTGCACATATGTGCAAGTTACCGATCACCAAGAAGGACGTAAACCGAATCAGCGATATGAGCGAGGTTACAATCAATAAATGCTTTAAAAAGCTATATGATATGCGCGAACGGTTAATTCCGAGTGTTATTTTGCGAAAATATACGAATAATACAATATCCGAATAATGTATATCGTAGATTTGACATTACTTATGACTACTACTTCCGATGATCCATATCCAGATACCCATCCAGATCCATATCCAGAAACAGAACCAAATACCGTGTTATCAAATGTCAATAAACCGCCAAAATTCGTGTTCATCGTCCCCTATCGTAACCGAGAACAACATCGGGTTTTTTTTTCGACGTATATTCAAAAAATTATGGAAGATGTACCCGCCGACGATTGGACATATTATTTTGTAAATCAAACGGATACGCGCCCGTTTAACCGAGGAGGTATGAAAAATATCGGGTTTTTAGCTATGAAATACAGATACCCAAATGATTACAAGAATATGATATTCATTTTCAATGATATAGACACACTTCCTTATAATAAAAATGTACTTGATTTCAACACGAGACACGGTATAATTAAACATTATTATGGGTTTAAATTCGCACTAGGTGGCATATTTTCAGTAACCGGCGAAGATTTCGAAAAAACGAGCGGATTTCCGAATTTCTGGGCCTGGGGCGGCGAGGATAATCTTATACATACACGCGCAATTCAGGTCGGTATTCAGATCGACCGTACTGTATTCTTCTCCATCGGCGATATGAATATTCTTCAATTTGCAGACGGGTTAAAACGCTTAATTTGTCGCGATGAATTGGCAACTACCCTTCAAGCGGATAATATAGACGGTATTACAACAATCAAAAATTTGAATTATCAAATTGTTGATGAAACACATATGATTGACGTTACGACGTTCGATACACTTGTTTCTCCATCTATTTTAAGATTCGAAGAACAAACAATCGACCGTATCGGTAAGATCCGTGTTAATAATACTAGCTCGAATAGCAGTATAAATCAGATCAAAAATACATTTTTCAAAGAAATAAATAAATCATCGCCCAATACATATCATCAGCAAAATATGTCATCGGTTCAAAAAATGGTGTCGGGTACGCTACAGCAGCAGCAACAGCAGCAGCAGCCACCCAAAACAACTACCCTACAGAGACAAATCTACCAACCAATCGTACAAGCAAACCTACCATTTGGAAAAAATAATATTTTTGAAATAAAAAATAACAACAACAACAACAACGGGAAAGGCCAAATGTATCGTTCGCCCCCTACAATGCCAACATATATTCCGATGAAACCCGCAAATACACCCGCACAACAAGGCGCCGTATTCGCGCGAAAAAACACACCGGATCCAAATATAATTTTACCTATTAATCGCCCTACTACATCGTATTCAGGGCCACCTAGAACAATGCAAAATTTCGGTATGCGCGCTCTGTTTATGTAATGCACGCACGCACGCACGGACGCACGCTCCCTAGAAATCCGCCGTCTGCTGGTCAAGTCTTACGGCTGCGGGGCCTCTGGTTTTACACCGTATGTCAAAATCGAGCGTAGCTCCCGTCGTTGGGGGGGCGGAACCCCCGTGTCACCAGCCACAACCCCCGCCAATCGAGCGTAGCTCCCGCCGTTGGGGGGCGGACACCCCCTTAGAATTCCGCATTGAACTCGAATACATTATCATTCACCTTCTTTTCCGCCAGCGCATACTCGCCCACCCGGCGCTCAAAAAAGTTGGTTTTCCCCGCGAGGCTAATCATCTCCATAAAATCAAACGGATTCGCCGCATTAAATATCTTGTCATATCCAAGCTGCAGCAACAACCGATCCGCAACAAACTCAATATACTGACTCATCAATTTCGCATTCATCCCGATTAACCTGCACGGTAGTGCCTCCGCTATAAATTCCTTCTCTATCTCCACCGCATCTCGCACAATCTCATACACACGATGTTTCTGAATCTTCTTCGTCAACTTCGTGTATAATAACGCCGCAAATTCTGTATGCAATGCCTCATCTCGAGAGATTAATTCATTACTAAATGTTAAACCAGGCATCAACCCTCGCTTCTTTATCCAGTATATCGAACAAAATGCGCCTGAAAAAAATATACCCTCAACGCACGCAAATGCAATCAAACGCGTATGAAATGAACTCCGTTTATCACCAATCCACTTCATCGCCCAATCCGCCTTCTTTTTAATACACGGAAAATTCTGAATCGCATTAAATAACTTGTCCTTCTCTTCTGTCTTTTTTATGTATGTATCGATTAGGATACTATACATCTGCGAATGAATGTTTTCCATTGCGATCTGGAAACCGTAAAATGCGCGCGCTTCCGCCAGCTGAACATCACCCATAAATCGCTGCGCCAGATTCTCCATAACGATACCATCGCTCGCTGCGAAAAATGCGAGAATCATTGATATAAAATATCTCTCGTCGTCGTTTAATCCCGCCCAGTGCGAGAGATCTTTCGAGAGATCGACTTCTTCGGCGCGCCAGAAACAATCGACTTGCTTTTTATACATATTCCATATTTCTGCATCCTTTATTGGAAATAATACAAACCGCTTATCGTCTTCATCCAATAACGGTTCAGGGGCATTTACGCCCTTCGTAGTGGCGACGGGTGTGGGCGCGGGTGCGGGTGTGGGTGCGGATGCGGGCACGGGCATTTGTTCGAGAGATTCTTGCTGCATTATGATGATAACTGGTGCTAAAATAATCGTATAACTATATAATTATTATTGGTACTGATAATGGGTTGATGAATCTATAGATACGTACGTATATAATGAGACTGAATAGGTTTAATTCGTTTTCCTAAAGGTCGAATCGGAGCTGGTAGATATTATAGTGAAAGATATAAATCTCTCGAACATCCATTTTTATAGGTATTTCTGCCGACATAAATGCACGCATAAATAGACATAAACCAAATTGCCGGGTGTATAGTATACACGGATTGATATTTGTCTTTTATTTTACATATTTTTATAGAATTAAAACTGGATGTTCGAGAGATTGATCGACGCGGCCATTATCAATCTAGACCGTCGTCCAGACCGTATGGAATACATTTATAAGAATATACCTATATTATTCGGCAATGGCAATGATGCACCGAGTACGTTTCAATATCGCCGGTTTCCGGCGGTCGATGGTAAAAATCTCTCGAACTATTACAAATCCAATCTAGAATTTCGAGAATTATTAGACACAATCCGCGGACAACAGCGCGTTCTTGGCGAGGTTGGTTGTTCATTAAGCCATTACTCATTATGGCATTCACACGCGCATTTGCCGAAATCAGAGTATCTTCTTGTGCTTGAAGATGACGTGATGTTTACAGATCAATCAATGTTGAGACTCGCGAATACGATACAAGATATTCAATCTCTCGAACATTCGAATCCGACGACCTCAATGCAGTCCGTGGATGTTATCTATGTAGGCGGACAATGGACGCCGGATTATGACATTGATAGCAATAATTCATATTTTAAATATCAAGGTACGACCAGTGAATCTCTCGGTACATATTACGCGGCGTCTTCATCAAATTCATTGTATCGTCGCAAAAATCGCAGCTCCGCGGTTATTCATAATGACCGTAATATATGGTATTCGCCATTATTCCGTACTGCCGGCGCATATTTGGTAAGTCAGCAAGGTGCACGCAAACTGATCGAAGCGGTTGAAACCGATACTGCTCTATTTATGAAAACGCCACTTGATATGTGGATTCTTGAAATGGATTTTCGCGGATATATCGATGTATTTGACGCATTTCCGCACCCATTTTATCAAGCGGGATTTGACTTGGTGAAAGAACCTGCGCATATTGAGAACGATATTCATCGTACGAAATATGATATTGTGCGTCTAGACGATCTTCATTGCAAGTGTTGACCAATCAAAACCATTTGTCCATTTTAATCTACCGTCGACTTCACTATATCCTTCCTTCTGAATGATATATTGATCATATGCTAGCCAACAATCATATTTCGGCTGAATGTATTCTGTATACATATAATCGATGTTTTTGGCCTCGAGTTCTTCAAGGTTAGGGTACGAATTCACGAACTCCAAAATCGGCGCATACATATGCTGTTTTACAATATATGCGTGATTACACCAGATAGGACCCTTCACCCACTTATTTGTCGCATCCATCATATCAAACCTTGTTAATATTCCACCAAAATACAATATATCCCAGTTTTCTGATGGAGGGGATATATTTGCAAGGTCGGAAATATGGTTACAGATTATAATGTCATCCTCTACGATCAATACCGATGGCAGATTATGGGTAATCGCATATTGAATCGCCTTTATATGCGACTGAAAGCACCCGATTTTCGTATTCGTTGGATGCATCTTATTAATCAATAAAGTATGCTTTAATCCGTGCGACAATAAATGGTCGGATACATATTTTATTCTCTCAGGGCGTTCTTCAATACAAATTGCAACTACTTCTGATGCATATGGGGGCATTAGCAGAAATGTACTATCGCCCACTAATGCGTTTGTGGCTGGTGCTGCGGCGGATGCGGCGGATGCGGCGTCGGCGGATGGTGAAGTCGGCGGTGTATGTATCGCCTGCGGCGTATCTATCGTACTCGATAATGTAGAAAGTGACAACGACGAATCATATGTTCTTTCCGACAATTGCGGCGATGTTGTCTGCTTACTCTTGAAATACTTTTCCCACGTAATCTCTCGACCATTAAATCTAATAACTTTCAAAAATGGATTTTCGATCTCTTCATAACCGTTGTTTACCATCAAATCGCGAATTTGTTCGTAATTTTCGTTGATTTCAATACTGAATATTTCAATATGATAGACTTTATTTGTAATTATTAGACCAATGTCGCCCGTGCCTGTGCCTGTGCCTGTGCCCGTGCCCGTGCCTGCACCCGCGTCGACGACGTTCGTAATATAACGAATCTGATTCTCTTTAAAAAATGTCTCCAATATGTCATATTCAGACCCTTCGCAATCCATTGCGCAATAATCAATATATTCCGGTGCATTCTGCTGATTGCATAAATCGTATAATGTAATCGTATCTACAACATATTCACTGCGCGAAATGCGCGCCCAGTCTTGTCCCACCTTGTTCGTCTCTAATGCAGTTTTTAGTCCACTTAACATATGAACCCCGTTTTCATAGAATATCGCACCATTACCAATGCCATCTGACGCGGAAGATGTGACATTTGACACCGCCGCGAATATCGGGTTTGCCCGGTTTTTCTGAAGCCCGTCCTTGTATATCCGCGCCGGTTCAACCGCCAATCCACTCCACCCCAAATTTTTCTCGAAATAATAACAGGATGAACATTCAATCCCGTCACACGCACCTATCTCTATAAAATACCCGTCTCGCTTTCCCCGTGTGATATATTCATTTACAAACTGGTCATTCCGAAAATCATTATAATAATTGTCTGATACCGACGCGGACGCGGAATAAAATCCCGACGTAGGGTCATTATAAACCGCGAGAGCAAGCTTTTGCTTATTTAAAAACAGATTTCGCTTCATTACATCACCCAATATCGTCTCCCATAAATGCGTCCCATAGGATTCTGGCGGAAATTCATAGGGTACGGTTTCGGATCGTGTAAATGCCTCTGTATCTTGCCAATGCAGCGGCATAAATAAATCCCCCTCAAGAAGCTGGATTCGATATTTATGCATATAATGCGGATGATCGTCCAACAATTTCTTATTTGTGTCACGAATATGATGCGCCCATATTCCCAACCGCAAACCCGTCTTAAATGCATTCAACCATATCTTCAAAAACTCATTCTTGGGTTTGGATGCCAAAAATGCGTTAATAAGGCAATTGTGCCCCCTTCGCTCTTTACTGATATAAAATGAATGACCACTCTGAAACACCTCGTGGAATGGGCGCACGATGAGCATATCCAAATCCAGGTAAACACCGCCGTGTTCGTATAACACTTCCAGGCGAACTACATCGGCTTTATACTGGAAGTGCTTTAATTCGAACCCGTCGAAATGCTGAGGCACAACCACTTTCACTAATGTAACATTTGGCTGCGACTTGATGTCATCCCAGTATTTATTATTTACCGGCTCTTTTGAATTATGAATCCATATTTTATAGTCCGGCATATACTGCATCATTGAATGAATACACCGATGATGAAAATTATAAAACTCGGTTTCACCGAAAAAGAGGAGATGGATTATTTTCGGGATTTCGGCGCATTGTTCCTTCGGGTATAATGTACCCAAATTACAGATGGAATAAAAGCGAATATGCTCGGGAAATTCATCGGGGTCCACCGGTGCTGGTACTGGCCGGGGCGTGTCAATCAACTGCTCATATTGCGCGATTGCTGCCTGCGGATTAATCCTAAAATTCCCGCCGGCACGATAAAATCGGATAAAATTGGTGTCGCGCTTATCAAAATCCTCGAAATATTCAAGGTACATATCGGAGAGTGCAACCAATTTATCGTAGTTTTTTTCTTGGTGGTATAAACGGTCAATCTCGACTACCATTTGTGCGCGATCCATATACTTATATCCATTCTGAATCTGGATGTGTTTCATTTTTTTAATATTATTTTGGATACAAGTCATTTTATCGATATCGGATGCCGTCCCCGCCGCCGTCCCCGCCGCCGTCCCCGCCGCCGTCCCCGCCCCCGGCAGTAAATATGATCCCCACGCAAGCCCGCGCGCATCACACCCCACCGGACAACCACCAGTCAAAAAATAATCATCGTATCCATCTTCGCGAATAATACCGGCATTTTTCATAACATCCCACGCTTGTGTTGGCTGAATCGTATAATGCATCTGCCTGGATGGATCGCGCGATATATCATCGATTGCGACAATATTGTTTTTACCGGAGACCAACCGATATGAATTGATTAGATCCTTTTCGGGGATATCGCCCTGGTGCCCGCCGTCAACGAAAATAAAATCAAAGGTAAGTGGCGGCGGGGTTTTCGAATTCATACGATGCGCGACCTGCTCTTCATAATGCGGAATCGTAAATGTACTATCGCCGGTTACCAGTGTATGTCTCCCGGGAAAAAGCTTGTCGATAAATCGCTTGGCTGCAAATACGTGCGCATACTCGCCGAGATCGAAACTCACGACTTTCACTTCTGGCGGGGTGATTGCTAGAAACAAAAGTGCGGAATGTCCTGTATTGAAACCGATCTCCATAATTGATGCCGGGTTTTGACGTTCAACAAGCTCTCGTAGTCGAGCAGCCTCTTCCGGAATCTGATACGAACCACCTTCTGCAACATAATAATCGGCTAATGCAGATGTTAATTCATTCGACAATTTGAAAAAATCGGTGCTTGAAATACGTGACCATCGCGTGTCAACAACGGGATCTCTTGTAGTATTCGACATTATTCGATATATTGAATAGTCAATATTTTCTATATTGATTATTCTATTATTTTACTTCATAACAAAATTCGAACACATCCCAAAAGTAATCATCTGCCAATGGCCCCTTGTGGTATATATCCTTGTGGTATATATCCTTGCGTATCGTATTAGTGGCGATAGTTTCGTCTTTTAATTTTAATCGATATATTCCAACTGTATAATAGTAAATATTGTTTGTGTGTTCTATACGCACGTTGACTATGTCACCATCGACGTTTGATCCCTTTCTATCATATAAATTTTTTATAAAAAATTTATGATTAAATAACCCGTTACGATCAATATAGTAGCGTGGATTTTTATCTACAGAAGGGCGCATAACATATTCAAGGAATGTATATTTATTTTTGTCAATTTGTCGAATGTATTTTCCTTGTCGTAGTTTATACAATTTCATAATTTTCACAAGTATATATTCTTGTAAATCAAATGGTAGCTTTGACAATATGTCCATTCAATATAAATAATTAGTACCATTATTTATTTATATTTTAAGTGTGTTTTATGTTTTTGTAATACATAATACATAATACATAGACCGACGACGGGTCACATCCACAGCATTCTATTTTACACACCCGTTGTATATTTCGATGGTTCGGTCGAGTTTATACGACGTATTTACTAGATATAACTTATGGAACAGGGCGCCCGATATACGGTTCTTTGTCGCAAATCCAATTCTTGATATAGTCATCATCAGCACCCCAGTTCGTATAGTCAGAACCTTCTAATACATATGATTTATCAAATACATTTTCATTTGTATAAAGAATACATTTAAAATTTGCTGATTCTCCAACCGTAATCGTTATCGGAAGAATATGAATATGACAACCTCGGTCGGTCCTAAAAGCTTTCATCGACATCTTATATACATTACATATATTTTATTTTACGATAATTATGATGATTTGTTTATTCTCCGCCACGTCATCTTACCCGTATAAGCATTGCCGCCCGCATATAGCCTCAATGAAGTTGGCGCCCAATTTGCATTGTTTGCGCTTGTGTAATATGTCGTGTTAATCTTGAATGTTGTGCCTCGAACAGGCGCCGCAAACCCCCCAATATGAAATGCAAATTGATTTCGTTGAGCTAAGGTCATCGTAAAAACATTTTGAGAGAAGCCTCTAAACCTATAGGTCGCCATAATACATCGTGTCGTTCCCGATGTACCACCACTTCCCGAATGAATGGTGTATGGATAAGAATCATTTACTCCGTATTGAGTAATGTTAATAGAATCATTACCACCAGTTGAATCTGGTGCGTAGCACATATCGCCTGAATGCGTAGCGTTATCAACATTATTCCAAAAGAAGTATATCCAGCAATTCGCCGGGACATCGACAATTTCAAATGTAGCTTCATAATCAAAATCCTTAAAATTTAATGATAATGTATTCCAAGTATCACCATTAAATGTATAATACCCGGCAGGTATGACCGCTGATTCGGCACCTCCATTAATCGTATATGGTCCCAGTCCATCGCTGAAAGTTTGAACCCGGCTCATCAAAAGCTTGTTTTGGTTTGAGGTGTATGCAATAACGGGATATTAAAATTTTTCATATCATCCCCCTTGAAATCATTATTTGGCACATTTGCTGAAGTAGCCGGGTCTGCTCCGCCATCTGCTCCTCAAGTGACGTGATCGTGATCTTGGCGATGTCCGCCTCGTTATGTACATTATGGGTGTCGTCATAAAAAATCTACGATGTGGCTGGTGCTGATGTCGACGGCAATTCCAACGGCACGAAAGTCTCATTTACTTTATTTGCATCGTATCTTGGATTGGGAACTTCTATCGTCTTGCTTAACATCTCGCCGGTTTGTTCGTCTTTATAAATTATGACTTCGGTAAATGTCGGGGGTTCTACATATGGCTTGTATTGTAAATTATGTCTCGCACAAATGATATGGTAAAGGATAGTATCATCTGTACCCCATTTTGAATATTGTTCGCCACTCATTATGTATTCGTGTTCTTCAATTCCTCTATCGCGGCTAATTACTTGATACTTTATAGTTGCACTTACGGTGGGGGTAATAGTGATCTCCCTCACCGCAATCTTAACCCCGATTGTTGTTGTTCCTAAAATCAACTTTAACATTATATATATTATCGTCTAATATTATAAAATTTGCATTATTATTAAATCGTAGTCACACTGTTTGTGTAAGATGGTAACGGTTCAATATTCAAATTTAATGTGGCGTATCTAATAGTGCTATTTGTGAAAAATCCCTGAATGCCGATACTTGTAATGGAAGTGATATTTGTTCCACGCCGAAACTGCCCGTGATATGCGTATGTTGGTCTTGGGTCTCCTGTTGATACCCGTTGGACATAAGTCCAATCACCTACACACATCATCAACGAATATTCGGTTCCGTCTTGTCTTCTTAGCAAATCAATTGTAAATCTTACTATCCAGTTTCCATCACCATCAGGTAATGGACGGTCACAGAACATTTGTGATAAATCTTGATACACCGCAGGGGTGTAACCTACATTAGTATAGGTACCAGCGTGTGCGCTGGTTGTTGATTGGGAATACTCGTCTGGCTGATTTGCGGTGCTATTTGTGTTCACGCCCCCCGTTAAGTTCTTATTGTTAAATATCAACAACGGATAATCAAAACTACCATTAGCCCCTATTTGGAGAACACCGTGAATTCTATTTGCTGCTAAATCTACATTCATACCACTAAAGGTAGCACGAGCAACCAAACCGCCATTATAAGACCCACTATATGTAGAAGTTGAAGAAGATATCGTTACCGCTCCCGCTGTGTTTAAAACTGTGATACCTGATCCTGCAGCTATGCTTTTGACATTCCACCCCGTTACAGTTGTTGGTGTAACTGTTGTCGCAGTTAAGGTTGATACATTTGTTATGGCATTACTACTCATATCCAGTGTCGTTGATGCTTTATTTCCGTTTGACATCGCACCCGCTAATGTTAAAGAAGTTCCCGATATTCCTGTTGACCCAGTAGGTCCACTAGGCCCTTGGGCTGTTATTTGAATAATACTTATTTGACCGATATAATCCTGCGTCGATACATAGCCTCCAATAGCAGTCAATCTAATTTTAACTCTTGTATCTGTGCTAGGTGTGTAAATTACATAAGCAGGCGATGTTACACCATTATCAGGGGAGTCAGTTGAAAAAGAGTTGCCTATAGTACCAAGATTAGTGCCTGCTTCAGTCTGCCAAATCCAGTTTGAGTAGGTACAACGTATAGATAATGAAGCAGTTAGCTCATATGTTAAACCTGCAGTAAGACTTACAAAAGAAGAATTTGATACATTTAAATTTCCTGCTTGCCGAGTTAATGTGTAGTCGCCAACAGTACTTCTCTCCGTTACTGAATAAGTTCCGTACGCAGCTGGCGCTGTTGCGGATACACCGCTAGGTCCAGTCGGCCCAGTTGGTCCTATTGCACCAGTCGAACCGATCGAACCAGTTTCCCCCCGTGTTTGAAACTCACCACCGGATTCCGCGCGTGGTTTTTTCATAATCTTACAATATCCTTGGTTTGCTGTTGCTACCGCATTTGTTGTTGGATTATAAAAAACCAATCGTGATGATAATATTCCGGTCGTCACGCTCGCCGACGAATATGCGGTCGTCGCTATAGTTTTATAGGTTCTATTCGGAAACCCATTACCGTCTCTTGCGATTGAACTGTGTTCTATATTTCCTATAATTGTGTTGGTTGAAAACTTTGGTCTTGTAAATGTGATCTTGATATAATGATTTACATCGAGAGTTCCCGTTGAAGTGTTTATAGCATTTAAAAATATAAGTAACGGGAGATTTGCTTCACCCTGATTTCCGGTGGCTTCCTGTACTTCCATAAAATAATATGAGTATCGCTGGACCGTAGTATCATCAAACCACGCTAACCTTAAATGTGTATCGCCAGCATTTACTGTTTGTCTATATTCAAACAGTACGACATAATCATAGTTATCAAAATCCCAGGATTGAGTATTTGTAAAATATGCGTTTGTTGAAAACCCGGCGAAATTACCATTTGGTAGTAACCTATCTTCTAATGTGGTAGATGTTGGTGTATAAACCGGTCCAGTTGCACCAGTCGGACCGGTTGATCCTCCACCGCCGCCACCACTTGAATTTATCGTATATGTTCCTACGCCATCATTGGTGATAGTGACATTTGTTCCTTGGACCAATGATTTCACGTTCCACCCGGTTATCGTTGTCGCAGTTAATGTTGTAACATTTGTTATGGCGTTACTACTCATATCCAATGTCGTTGATGCTTTATTTCCGACTAACATCGTGCTGGCTAATGAAGAAACTGTAACCGGCCCCGTTGGCCCTACTGCACCTGTTACACCAGTGGCCCCAGTTGCGCCAATTGGACCGATAAGCGTAAAACTTAGATAACACGCGTGACCACCATTAAATGGTGTAACAATCGGAACAACATTTGCGATTGTAAGCGTAATCCACCCGGTGGAAGATGAATCATTTAATGTTACAGCCGTTACTTTGTATATCACGTAATTTGAATAATCCTGTATATCCTGGATTTTTATATAAGCATATCCTATACTGCTGGATCCGTATAATGATAGTTGCGAAAAATACGCATAAATATTGTTATTCGCCGTTGTATTATCCTTATTGCTGATATAAATTGCAGTTGCTGAACTCTGAGCCGCAAAATTGTTCAACTTAAATTTACCAGTACCAGGATTCGATGCGGTGGTTATAGAATCAAAATAATAGACAAATGTATCTGCGTCCGTGCTTGATGGACCTAATGCACCCGTTGGGCCTGTTGGGCCTGTTACTCCTGCAGCTCCTGCCGCGCCATTTGCCCCGTTTGCGCCAGTAGCACCAAGTGTCCCCGTCGGTCCGGTTGCCCCCGAAAAAGCGCCAACCGATATAATATCGCCAAGACCGCTATCATTCACCTTATACACATTTATATCCAATGGTATCAGCGCGATGATTCCTTCTCCCGATGTAACACGATACGGAATCGTTCCAAACTTCAGAAAATTTAATGTCGCATTTCCGTTGGAAACGTCCTGAATTAAAGAGCCAGTTGTCTGAATGGTGTATATTCCGTTAATATTTACCGCCTGATTTGTCGCGATGTATATATTCACTAACTCGGTGATCGATGGTGTAAATATCACTTGGTTTTGTCCGCTGGGCAATTTTACAGTCACAGTTTGAATCGTCGTTATACTATATGGGCTAATCGACGTTTGGATTAAGCTAAATTCGGTTTTCGTCAAACTTGTAAGATTATTTATCGCCGTAATTCCATTATTTGCAGATCGAACCAATAATTGCCCCTTTTGCAAATTACTAAACGTTAATGTCGATATCGTTGCACCAACGATCAATGTATTTTTAAATGTAACATTGGTTATATTCGCATTTGTAAAATTCACATTTGTTGCATTCGCATTTGTAAAATTAGATCCACTTAGGTCAACACCCGTATAGTCGGTTCCAGTTATATTTGCCCCAGAATTATCGTATATAGGCATCTTACTATAGTTTTAGTATATATTATTTCAGCATAATATAATACGTCGATGGTCGATGGTCGATGGTCGATGGTCGCAGACGAAAAAAATTGAAATGTTTTTTTGAGTCATCTGAATACATCAGTGTCTCTATCTGTCATTCGTTTCTCAATCCATCATTACAATGTTCAGCTTTCTCCGTTCTGGCAACTTCAATACTCTTGCGTATTCTGCTACTGGTTTTCCCGGATTTTCTAGCGAAAGAAACGACGAATTGCGCTACGATCTTCTCAACTACTCGGTCGCTATGCGCAAAAATATCTCGACCGGACACCCTCTCTTCCAATCAGTTTGTACTCCCGAGGGAACCACCGACACCACCGACACCAGCGCACCCGAATCGGCGCACGATTTCGCCAAAAAAAATGCGGCACTCGCCGAAATATTTGCTAAAGAACTTACGTTTTTGAACAGGACAATCCAAATGATCGCGTTGATCGCATCACGCTATCACGAAGAACAAGAAGAAGACGCGCGCTCGCGATACACATTTGCCGGAGGCTTTCAGGCAGCAGCAGGTGATGAACTCGGCGAAGACCTTGAACTACAAGAAGACCACTGCGACGACAACAGCGAATACGATGACGATTCGTGCCCAACACTACTACGCCGGTCTTCATCATCGCCATCGGATGCATCAAAAGACTCATCAAATCTGGATTGTAACAACCAGCTATCGAATTCGCTTCTTATTGGCAGCGGCCAGTTGATGCGTTCGCTCCAAGCATTGTGCACGCGCCTCGGTCTCGACCTCTGCCTTGTGAATGCGATGACGACAGCCGACAAACCTGTCTCGATGACGACACTTGGAAATCAGCGAACTGCCGGATATACCTGTGTTCTTGGATTGTATACCCGGTTCTGCACATTCCAAGACAGCGATCGCAGCGAAGTTGTCGAGTATTTCCAGGAACTGCAAAACATTTCACAATCTGCCTGGAGCACAATGTCGTTGCTTGCATTTACGAATCTGTACCGTCTCACCCAAGGCACCGATTTCGAGATGGATCCCGTGAATCCGGATGACGCAATACTCGCGAATCAAGGTCGTCCTTTCGTTGCACAGATGGGGAAACCAGCGACTTGTTCGTGAAGTATAAATGTGGAATCAAACCAATACAAGAAATAAAAATAAAAATAGTTATTGTTATTGTTATTGTTATTCGTGTGTGTATTTACTAACACTTTTTTATCTGCAATTCATTCATTCATAATGGAATTGGAATTGGAATTGGAATAATCATCTAATATTCCCTGAACTGGTCGCGAATATGCTCAAACACCGAAATCGCATCTCGCGCACACGTTGTTATATATTGAGCGGCAATTCCCTCATCAACGCCCACTGTATCCGCAAACCCTATGCGAATCATACTATCCGGATTATGAGGATGTACTTTCCGAAAAGCACAATACGTCACCGTCTGGTCATCGGCATAATGTTTGTCGTGTAGAAAGAATTCGAGCGCCTTTCCAAGCGTATAATCCTCGCCCTTCAATTCAATATCAAACCCATTTTGGATAGTCGATACGGTCGGTATAATATGATTTTCGCCGCCTTCAATGTCACCGATAAATTTCACACACTTGTTTATCATAATTTGCGCGGCCTTTGAGACAATATCCGCGTTTGAATAAACGCCAACGGTTTCAACCGTGAAATCAAAACTGTCATCCTTTGTTAGACGTTGCGCATCCAACAATGACCAGTTCTTTCGCTGTGCTTTCATTTCTTCGCTTCCAACTTGCAGACCATCCTTCACCAAATCCGCCTCTTTAAGACGCCACGCCTCGTCCAATTTGGAGGGATCCATCGTCATACTGTATGCACACGTACACACCACATTAAAAGCGCCATCTTCTTTCGCGGTTCCGACGTCGAGATCACACGTCAACGTCAGCTGCTCGCCTTCGCCATACTCCGTCGTCTTCGGCATCAACCGCATAAACTCAATGTAATCGCCGGTAATCGCATTTGGCGGGAAAATCTCGTGGACCTTCACATCGGTGAGGTATTTTCCATTTGTTTTGTTCTTGAGCTTGAAGTCCTTTGTAGTAACATATCGGATTTCATTTCCGTCGGCGATGACGCTGACTTCAAGCATATATTCCTTATACGGGAAATCTGCCTCCGTAATATGAATCGGAATACAACTCAAGCGCTGTTTGATGATTTCATTGTGAATGCGGGAAGTATTTGTAGTGATGGATGCCTTGCATTCGGCATACGGAAATGTGCGGAATACAAAGGTCGGGATATCTGAAAGGATAATCCGGCGAAGAGCGTTTGCTAAACTGACATTGATGCGGTCGATTGTGAATTTAAGTTGTCCGTTTTCATCGGTTTTTGAAACAATGCGTGGAATATATTTGGATACAGCCGTGGCTGAATGAAAGGGGGCGCCTGAGGCGGCGGCGGCGGTGGCGGTGGCAAATGCAGAAGTTGAAGACATACTGTTATTTGATGAATAATTGTTTAATCGGTTTAGGCGGAAATTGCAATAATATCGATGTGGTTGTAGATAAACCCCGATGGTTGTATTTATATTTTGTTAATATTATTATATCAATTTTATTCGGATATTCGGATATAATATTATTATATCAATTTCATTCGGATATAATATTATTATATCAATTTCATTCGGATATATGCTATTTTCGGTCGGTGTAATACGCGTGTAAATATTATATAAATACTACTAATAATTATTAAGTATCGTAATCGTAGAAATCAATGTCGTGTATCATCTATTATAGTAATCACTGTGATAAATCAAAGGCGGTTTTAACAACATTATCGAAATCGCGACTTCAAGATGAAATTCATTTTTTATGCATAGACAAGCGAGTGCGCTCGGGACCATCGAGTTGGCATATTGTAACTGACACCGGCGAGAAGGTATTATTGCCCCCGCAAGTAAATCGTGTTCCTGCATTGCTACTATTAAACAAGGGTCATCAGGTGCTGTATGGTGATCAAATTCTCCAGCATTTCCAGCCAAAAGACGCGGCATTGAACGCGGCAGCCACGAATTACAACGGCGAGCCGAATGCATTTTCGCTTGGTCGAGAGAGTATGGGCGGATTCGGTGTTGCATCAGATAATTTTAGTTTCCTGGACCAAAGCGCCGATGAATTGTCGGCGAAGGGGAATGGAGGTATGCGACAGATGTATAATTATGCGACAATTGACATTATAGATAAAATTGAAACGCCGCCAGACAATTATTCTCCAGATAAAGTAGGGAGTGTATCACTCGAACAACTTCAGCAACAGCGAAATTCTGAAATAAAAAATGTTGGCGGTAGCGCTAGCGGGGGCATTAATGGCGCTTATAGCGGCGCTGGCGGGGGTGGATTCAGACAAGAAAATGTGGTTGTGCGACCGCAGCAGCAACAACAACAAGCGCAGTATGTAAATGGCGGTGGCGGTGGCGGCGGAATGATGCAGCAGCAACAATACCAAGGACAACAACAGCAATTTCAGGGACAGTCGCAGTATTCACAGCAGCAAATGAATCCGAATCAAAGGGGGCAACCACTCCCTCAACCACAGCAATATGCACCAGTTGGAACACCACCACAACAAGCAGTGGCTGCTGTATATCGCGCACCACCACAGCAAACTGAATATTCGCGTTTAGCTGCGCCAAATGGCGGGAACGGCGGACAAATGCCGAACAGCGGAAGTATTCGCGGACTGGATATGCGCTCACAACCTCGTGGAGGCGGCAGCTGGATTTAATTGTTATTTATGATAATCACCAAACAATGTAAACAAATATAAAAATAATAGTATAACATTTTTATTACACTGATCACTAGAATGAATGCTCATTCCAATATTGACTATGACAAACAAATCCAAGAATTACAAACAAAAAAAAAGCAGCAAGAATTAGAAATAAAAATCAAGAGTTTAATTACCGAAAAACTGCGAATCAAACAAGAAATAAAAACCTTAAAAGGAGAATTAAAACAACTCATTACAACCGACAAAACCCAGAATCACGAAAATAAGATTGTCTCGTCGCCGCAATCGCATTCGCAATCGCATTCGCATTCGCATTCGCATTCGCAGTCGCAATCGCATTCGCATTCGCATTCGCAATCGCAATCGCAATCGCATTCGCATTTACTTACGGCATCGATCTCACGAACACCATCAGCTCCGCCGGTTATAACATCAAATAATAACATAATAGTTTCAAATAATGTACACAAGAACAAAGACAAAAAATATGAGAATAAGAATCGGCATAATCCACATAGTCCTGCAGATATGGTGAACCAAAATACTCGCTTCATCTATAAACAAAACAGTAGTACCATATTTACCAGGTATTGTCTTATAGATAAGGCTGCAAATCAAGTAGTTGAGTGTGATGAAACCGGAAAAAGAATCGGTACATATTCATTTAACAGTCTAAACGAGTTTTGCTGTTTTGTGAAGAGTTCACTTGGTATTCGAACGAATAGACAAAATGTATATGACGCATTACTGTATTATGACATTGCGACCGAACAATATAAAAAGTTCAAATACTTAGAAAAGCCAAATAAATTAAATTGAAATATATAATTCAATAATATATAATAAACAATTATTATTGGATTCCATTCCGTTCCGTTTCATTCAGGATGTCGTCATTATCCATCGAAATTACAACATCCACTTCCAATGCAACCAATGATGCCACTAGCACCACCCACAATACCGAGACCGCCGCCATCAAGAAATACCGAACCTACACCATCAAATCCTGGTACGAATATCAGCGTTTCGTCGCCAGTCATCTTCACTCGATCGAACATTACAATGAAACCTGCAAAGAAGACGCCAAGTTATCTGACGAAGATGTGATGGTGCTGCGCGACAATGTCACAAAAATCACTGGTTATTACTGGTATTCCAGTGGGTTTGCACCACAGAACTGTGCCGACACTGACGGATACGTGGACGTTCGAACTGGCAAACAGTATCCTCGCAATGGTCACTCTTATTTTGAAGACATTGACTGTATTCGTCATTATTAGTAAACTTCCGGGGGTCGGGGATCAAAATTCAGAAAAACTACAAAGGTAAAACTATAAAACTACGGGTTAACCTACGGGTTAACCTACTTATAACCAAAAAATATTCGGTTCAAATTCAGAAAAACTACAAAGGTAAAACTATAAAACTACGGGTTGTAAACCTATTTTTTATCAGAAAATATTCGGTTTAAATTCAAAAAATATTCGGTTTAAATTCAGAAAATCTACAAAGGTAAAAGTATAAAACTACGGGTTGCAATCTACTAATAACCAAAAAATATTCGGTTTAAATTCAGAAAATATTCGGTTTAAATTCAAAAAATCTACAAAGGTAAAACTATAAACCTACGGGTTAACCTACTTATAACCAAAAAATATTCGGTTTAAATTCAGAAAATATTCGGTTCAAAATAAAGAAATCAACACATAATATATAAAACCCTGGATATTTCTAGTATATGTAACTTATTTTCAAGACCATAATCAGTCAAAAATATTTGGTTTAAAAATAGAAATTTGCATAAAAAAACAGAGGTACCCTCCAAAAGGGGTGGCCGGAGGCCCCCAAAAAAGGGTCGTTTTTTGGACATTTTTGGCCGTCCAAAAATGTCCTTTTTTGCCTTTGCGCGCGGAGATTTTTAAAAAACGTCGATTTTCGCGTCCTGACTGAGATGCTCACATTTCACTTTTTTGACACCAAAAAGTTGTGACTGACTTTTTTTTGCATCGTCCAAAACCGGCCTCGGCCGATCGGCGTCGTTTGATTTAGGCGTTTTTTTGTCTCAGATTATATTATAAATACTATAAAACTACAACACCCATACAACATACTACTATGAAAATACTCAAATCTTATACTTGTGAAAAATGCGCATTTGTAACAAGTAATAAAAATGATTACGGGCGTCATATGATTACACGGAAGCACCAAGAGCACGTTAATGGCTACAAAAAGACGCAAATTACTGCATCTGGGTTGTATTGTTGTGATAAATGCAACAAACAATTCAAATCGAGAACAAGTATTTATAGACACAAGCCGAAATGCGATATATTAATCAATAAGAAAATGAAGTTTAGTGTTCCAACATCGGGTGCACTCACAGACACAGGCTACATCGAAGGTACCAATAATACCCAAATAAATGAGCTTGTAGCCGAAAATATGAAAATGAAGGCGATGATGATTGAGATCATAAAACACAATAATCATTTACAGACGCAAATGTTAGATTTATACAAAACGAATTTGATTATTTCATCAAATGTGCACAATAACGCAATCATCCACCCAGGCAACATCACCAGCTACATCCCAGGCAATAGTACCAGCCACAACCCAGGCAATAGCACCAGCCACAACCCAGGCAATAGCACCAGCCACAACCCAGGCAATAGCACCAGCCACAACCCAGGCAATAGCACCAGCCACAACCCAGGCGGCAGCACCAGCCACAACCCCGCAGGGAGCACCAGCCACATCCCCGCCGGTAGCACCAGCCACATCCCCGCAGGGAGCACCAACCATAGCCACAACAGCCACGTCAATATTAATACCGTCAATAACACGAATTGCAATAACCCCACATTTAACCTGAACCTATTTTTAAACGAGCAATGCAAGGACGCGATGAACATACAGGAGTTTGTGAATTCAATACAGTTGAATATGACCGATCTTGAAAATGTCGGAAAGTTGGGCTATGTCGAAGGCATATCGAATATTATTATAGACAATCTGCAAAAAACTGACCTTTATAAGCGCCCGGTACATTGCAGCGATGTTAAACGCGAGACCTTATACGTGAAAGACGATAATAAATGGGAAAAAGAGGGACCCGAACATCAAAAGATGGTAAATGCCGTATTGGCGGTTGAACATAAAAATATCGGATTAATGGGGGAATGGGCAGCGGCGCATCCAAAATGTATGGACAGCGGTGCAAAAGATAACAACAAATATTTTAAACTGTCGAGAACAGTTACAGATGGCGAACGAAACGGCAATATCGCGAAAGTGATACGCCGGGTTGCGAAAAACGTCGTTATTGAGAAATAATATTTATTTCATATGATACGCTTTATCGATTCGTCCATTACGCAGAATAGATGCGTCTAGTTCGTGAATCGTATCAATCATTACATTTGACGTGAGAATCAGAATTAAATTCGGATAAAAACCTAGGTCAGTTACTTTATCCAACATACTATTCCAGTCGCTTTTATCCATCATCGGAATCGGTATATAGATATGCGGTTTGATAACACCGCTGATTACATTTACGATGAGTTTATCGCACTCTTCTAATACCAATACAAGTTGCTTATTATCATCTGGTGAAATTGTGCTGTAGACTTTGGATAAATTATCGCCGGGGTCTGTCGGTTTCCAAGAATCACAATAATATGCACCGATTTGCTTGGCGAGGAGAAGAGTTAGAAGCGATTTGCCTGTGCCGGGTTCACCATAAATGAAGAATGTACCACTTCTTGATGATTTTCCGTTTACAATTTTCAGAATATCGTCGATTATTTCTTGCTGATATTCACGCGGTTCTTTTTTCAGGAATTTAGTTGCATCATACTTTCGGTCAGAATATTCCCACCACCACGGATTCCCGCGTCGTTCACGGATATCAATGATTTTCTTTTCGGTCATTGTCTCACCATCATCGGCCTTCACCATTTTATCTCCGTTTGTTATAGACTCGAATATAGATCGTTTGATAACAAGATACATCGTGTGCCCTTGGTTGTGCTGGCTTTCATTTGCATAAATATAACCAAGAAACCATTTGCCGTAAAATAATCCGAACGGTTTTCCGTTTTGATAGAATACGGATCGCTTGATATTCAATTTGGTGATCAGTTGATTACACTCTGTTTGGTCAGTGATTTTATACCCTTGGATTTTGATGAAATGGCCGAGAATAAGTGGAATTGCGTATAATAATGGTATTGAAGACAATAACGATATCGCTATGATATCAAATAACGACATTTGCTAGTGTATTGTACTATATGAATATATGAATATATTCATATATGAATATATATTTATGTTTTATCGGGGGGGGGTGGGGACAAACAATAAAAAATAAATATACATTTTCATTATATAAACGTACCCATATAATATAGTATTATGTCAGCACCGTCACCGTCACCGTCGCCTCGATACGTTCTCCCACAACCAAACGCAAATGTAATATGGCGCACTGCGTGGTTGTCGTTTTTATCATCGATATATGCACTAACGCAACCAGATACGGTATATATCGCAATTGTACCTGCAGCAGTATTCACGACATCATTGAATTATTGGCGTGATCCAGTCCGCGATTCGTGGCGTCGAACAATTGATATATATGTCGTTTATTTGGGGATTGGCGCCATATGTTCGTATGCGTATTATTACTTGGATAATACAAAATCCGTCATTCACAAGCACGCATTTTTTTATTTGATTTTCACATCATTTATGTGTTACATTGTGAGCGAATATTATTTGAAACGAAATCAAATATGGCCGGCTACGTATGCACACGCGGGTATTCACATCATCGCAAACATTGCAAACATTGTGTTATGTGAAGGTGTTGTCGCTGCGAATACTATTTATCCGGAGTAAGAGCACGAGATACATAAATACATACATAGATACATAGATAAATACATCAAAGTTATTTCTATGTATTTATATATCAATATCACACAAAGTATACGCAAGCGATGATGTCGTCATCATCAACCACAAATCATACCCGATTAAGTAAATGGGCCGCAGAAATCCGGGAAATCCGCGAAAAAATCTCCGAAGACAAAACAGTAAAACATAAATCCCTTGATCATTTGCAGGAAATCGTCACATTTAATAGCGTACTATTTTACACCGGATTCTTCTTTTCCTTTATGGATTGCGCATACGTATTTCCTTGGCTGATGATGGGGTTGTCAATTAGCTCTCACTGGACAACGGTGAGTCATCACGTCAGCCACGGCGGGTATAATGACGACAAGAAATACAATCGTTTCACATATGGCGTGAAACTGCGTCGGTTTTTTGATTGGATGGATTATATCCTACCTGAAGCGTGGAGTTGCGAGCATAACGTGTATCACCATTATATGTTGAACGAATATAATGACCCGGATAATGTTCAATATAATTTGATTATATTAAGGACGATGAATGCGCCATATATCGTGAAATACGGGATTATACTATTTTTCGCAGCAACGTGGCGCCTCTTTTATTATTCGACGAACTCGTATAAGTATTACAAGGCGAGCAAGCTGAAGTACACAATGAAGGACGAAGATTATAAACAAATGACACTATTTGGTATTATGACAAATGAGTGGCCGTCGTGGATTAACAAGATGGAATATTTCACACTTGTATTACTGCCGATTTTGCTATATCGCGTTACTTGTTTTACAATGGTATATTTATTCTATTTTTACTTTCCACTTGTAATCACATACGGTAGATTGCAAAATGTGGTTATAAATTATTTGATGGCCGATGTATTATGCAATTTTCACACGTTTGCAATTATTGTCCCGAATCATTCAGGTGGAGATATGTATTTATACAAAACACCCGTGAAGGGCAAAAGCGATGAATGGTTGCTGCGTCAGTGCATTTCATCGACGAATTATAAGACAGGAAATAATGTTATTGATTATTTGCAGGGATGGCTGAACTACCAAATCGAGCATCATTTGTTTCCGGATATGTCGGCATATGAATACCAAATTATGCAGAAGGACGTCCAACGAGTATGTAAAAAATACGGTATTCCGTATGTTAGTGAAAGTGTCTTCGTTCGTTTATGGAAAACCGTTAAAATAATGACAGGGCAAGAAACAATCCCGTATTTTGAAGGGAGTGAATTGGAGAAGTATGTCAATGAACGGATGTGAATGAACGGATGTGAATACGCGTGCGTGAATACACGAGTGTCAATGAACGGATGTAAATGAACGGATGTAAATGAACGGATGTGAATACGCGTGCGTGAATACACGAGTGTCAATGAACGAAAATTAGATTAGACAAGTTTTCGCATTATATTGCAGTGGTTTTGTTATAATAATATTTAACAATATATATATAAATATTATTTATGCCAACAAATAAATTAAGGAGTTTAGGTAGGTCGAATCGATGTGTTGTTAAACGACGCGGTCGGAAATCGTCTAAACTTGCGAAATCGAAAACGAGAAAATATATGACTAAGAAACGAGTTTACAGGGCAGGAGGATTATTTGGATTTAAATCCGCTGCAGAAAAAGAAGCAGAAGCAAAAAAAAAAAAGCAGAAGCAGCAGCAGCAGCAATAAAAGCAAAAGCCGATGCAGAAGTATATGCCGCAAAACTAAAGAGGCGAATAGCAATAGGAGAAGCAGTACAAGGACCCCAAGACCAAATCAGCCGATTCAGTAGAACCACTCTACCTTTTATGAGATTTTTATATGATGGTTCGGAAGTGTCCGATACTGAATTACGATCTGCATACATCGCCGATAAAGAGTTGAAAGCGTACCAAATATCAAGCATAGATGCAGTTAAACCGAACAGTCTAGAAATGTTTAAAAAATATCTAGGGGTATTTTTACAATTTATGATCGATGAATTGGTAGATGTATTAGAAGATATTAAGAACGGCGTGATGGCTCAAATTAAGTATACTGGATTCGAACGGGAGGAAGTAGAATTTGAAGCATTCTTAAATGCAGTAGACGCGATACGAGAAAAGCCAGCAGATGAGCGAGCTGCAGCATTACCCGAAGCATTATTCGAGGCTTTTAGTAAACTAAAAGATACTAAATATGTAATGTTAATACCTGAATCATTTGATAGAGGAGGACAGGACATTCACGGGGCTTTTGACGGCAATGATATATATACTACATATCCTACAATTAATGAAACCGGCAAATCTGTTCCAAAAATGGTTGATATAGAGATTAATGGCCTGAATTGTATGTATTTATGGAAGCTATTATCAAGAAATTATTCCGACTTTTACTCAGTTATAATAGATAAGCTGTTTACTGGATCGGGAAAAATCTCATTTGAAGACTTTATAGCGAAGTACAATGAATGGACTCTAAAAAAGACTGATGAAATGAAGAAGGCGGGTAAAGCACCGTATACGTTTTCACGTATGTATCTTATGCCGTTTAAAAACATTCAAATGGATAGGTATAAGAAGGGTTGGGGATATAGGAGACCGACAGATACCCGAAGCAATACACAAGAAGACTACATAACAGTGCAAGAAATCGAATAAGAATAATAACTAAAATAAGTATTTTGGTAGATTTTGATGATAACCGACAATGCTTGCGACTATATTATTACTAATAAATAAATATATATATTTATCACAGACAACGGCGCCAACTATGAAAGAATATTTTACAGATGTAACCCGTAATAAACGTCACCCATATCTAAAACGAACAACAAAACCATATGATAGCGATGATAGCGATGATAGCGATGAATATATTTCTTTTAGTCAAGCAACGGGAAAACTATACAAAGAGAATCTAAGAGATAATCGTAGTTTTTATGTGAAAGAAATGAAAATGATACAGGATAGGATTGATACACTGACCGACCAACTCAAAGAAGAACAATCTCAAAGGGGCATCTTAGATAAGGTGGGCGAATCATTATTAAGTTGTGCTGGTTGTGCAAGTCGCCGATCTTCCGCAGCATCTAATACGTCACGAAAAATAGAATATTATACCAAAGAATTAGAAAAACTACAACGTTTAGATGCTTCAGAAAAAAAACAAATGTTCGATGTTTTACTTCATTTGTATCCAGCCGAAGCGGATTCCATTGCTCAGTCCGTTAAGAAAGGTGGTACTACGAATGTAAAAAAACGATCTAAAAGATACAACAAATCAAATAAAAAGACGCAACGCCGTCGCCGCATTCGAAAAAACAAGACCCAGCGGACGCGCATTTAGGATGCAAAATATGTATTTAGCGCTTATGATACTTTCGTATTCAGTTCCAATAATGTATGTTTATTATAAGTATTGTAATTGCGGTGGAGATGGATCAACCGTAACGAGTGTAAGCAGCATAATAACAAGTGATGACACCGTCGTACAATTCTCGCCGTCGCCTGCGCTTGCGCTGACTTCACGACATATCTTAATCGGTTGTATGTCGCTAATGACCATTTTTACATTATTATATGAATATCATCGGGATTATTACGCGGCTACCGATGCCGCCGCCACCGCCACCGATGCCGCCACCGCCGCCGCCACCACCCACGCGGTAGTGTGCAATAAACATCTATCTATTCTCTCGATCACCATAATTCTAATTGGAATATTTGGCGTAATAACTGTCCCTGAATCAAATGAACTTCTACATTATACATTTGCCGGCGCAGTATTCTTTTCGATTGTCGCGTTTATGGTAGTCCACTGTAGTGAATGTAAATCATCGATGCAATTCGCGGAGTATTATTCCAATTTACGCATATTATTGTATATACAATTGCTATTTTTGACGATTACGATTATTGGGGTAGTAACAAGCGCACCCATCTTTTATATCGAAGTATTGTTCATCGTAAATTTCGCGGTATTTTATCTGTATTTGCATTATATTACGGGACCTCGTGGCGACGACGGCAATAATGTGGTGTGTGGGTGATATCAAAATACCCAATCAAATATAAAATTGAAGAAGATTTTATATTTAATTCTAGTATAAGCACACCCTCTATAATGAAGAAGGCACTACTACTGCAACCGAAGATACACCGACTGAATTACATTGGTTCGAAATTCAAGCTATTAGACTGGATTACCGAAAATATCAAGGAGAAAACATGTTGGGCAAGTTTAGCGAATAAAACAGTCGCAGATCTATTTGCAGGAACCGGTGTAGTTTCTTATCATTTTCGCACAAATCTCGGTGGCGCACCCACGACGACGACGACGACCACGACGACGCCGACGGTGATATCAAATGACGCCGAATTATACAGTTCGATTATCACGCACGCATTTACGCGTTCCGTGTTTTCAGAATTAACCGATCGCGTCATTACTGAAATGAACAAGGATATCGCCGAAAATAAGCACGCCGCCCCCGGATACATAACAAGACATTATAGCCCCTTCGAAGGAAATGAACGAATGTTCTTCACGGTTGAGAATGCGCGTCGCATCGATTATATGCGAAACAAGCTGGAAAGCTTGCGAACCGACGCGCCAGCCGCGCCAGCCGCGCCAATGACCGACGACGAGTACAAATTCATTCTTGCATCAATTATACTCAGCGCCGACGCAGTAAGCAACGTTCCAGCAGTATATGGCTGTTTTCTCAAAAAATTCAAAGCACCGGCGGCGAAGAATCTTGTATTGTTTCCGATACACACGATTACTACGCGGGCGAATCCGGGATCGATGACCTATAATTGTGATGTGTTGGATCCGGCATTTCTTAGCGGGATTGATGCGGATATGGTATATTTGGACCCGCCATATAATCATAGGCAATACTCGAAGAATTATTTCCCGCTGAATATTATTGCAAAGACGCCGGAACAATTGACAATCGAGGCGCCATTGAAGGGGAAGACTGGGATTCCGGTGGATTGTTTCATATCGCCGTTTTGCAAGAAGGGCAAACCTGTCGAAGCGGCATTTGAGACGTTATTTCGCGAACTGAAGACGAAATGGATATTCTTATCGTATAGCAGCGAAAGCATTGTCCCGAAAGAAAAGATGCTCGAACTTATGGGGAAGTACGGGGATGTCGAGGTCGTCGAACAGGACTACAAACGTTTCAAGTCATTTGAATATAATGAGGATAAGGCAGTTCTAGAATATCTGTTTTGTCTAAAAAAAAAGGCGTGAGCGACCCGCGGACGTGCACTGCACTGCACTGCACTGTATTCAAAGCGACACAACAGTAAACTGGTTATTGAACACGCGAAGAACTGTTTCAATGGACCAGCGAATCGCCATATTTTGGCGGTTTTTGGTATGAAATTGGAACTCAAGGATCCGTTCTTTTTTTCCGTTGATTTCGAGCTTGAGACTGCTAGTGTTATTCCATTTGTCGTGTGGGCACGTCCAAGTGTATTGAAACTCGCTCCAATTCACGGCGGGGGTGGTGGTCTCGGGCAAAGGAGTAATGAATCGAATGGTGTTCGTCTCTTTTACATAGTAGATGATCTGCGAGTCAAATGTGTAATTCCACAATACAGGCAAAATCGAGACAATATTCTCCTGAATGTACTGTTTGAGTGTCTCTGGCGTGGTATATTCGATTCCGAGGACCTGGCAGAATTTTTGAGGGTGAGGCTGACCTACCACCTGCGGTGCGAGTTGTCCTCCTTTTTTCTTGTTGCTTTTTGCGGACAAGTGCGTCTTGCCGTCAATGGATGTGAAATCATATCTGGCACCCTTGCTTGCAGTGTGGACACACGGGGGAAACAACTTGTCGGCGGCAAGTCTCGACAAACGAGGCACCAATAAGTCGACTTCGTCTTGGCTGTATTTGAACGGTCCATCATATGGAATGCCGAAACTGTCACAAATTGCCTTTTCGAAAATCTTGCCGGTGTCTTCGGTTTTCAGGGGTGTGGGTGTGGGCTCGGTCATTGCAAGAATTGTATCTAGGATATTTTGTACTAATACCTTTACGTCAGTTTCAGCTGACAGGGTCTCGGCGGCGGCGGTGGTGGCGGCGGCGGCATATAAAACGGACGTCATTGATGGAATGGAATGGAATACTGTTCATTTGTTACTACCCAGATTTAACATTTCAATTTTTTGTAATATTCATTGAAACTCGTATTTCATTACAAATAAATTTCGTATAACTAACTTAAATATTTGGTATGTTATTTATACAGATACTCGCATCTTTCGATACAAATGGGTCATAAGAATAAGAAGGCAAATGGTGGTGGAAAGGCGAAAAACAAGAACACTGGTGCTGGTGCCGGGGGTGGTACCGGGGCTGGTGCCGGGGGTGGTACCGGTGCTACTGCAGAGCCTATCACGATCGACTCCATTTCGGTGGAATTCAAAACTGTAATGTTGGATTTTCTGCGAGACATTGATTGTTCCTTTCCGGAATACAGAGAGACGCTTTCGAGATATTTAGGATATTCGCACGAAATGAAGCCGATGCCTGACGATCTGTATATTGAGCTGTATTCTTATTGCAAGATGATATATCCTGCGAGATTTTTCGATATTTTGTATAAAAACGAGGAGGTATTCAAGGGTAGTGCGGCGGCGGCGGAGGCTAGCGGTGCAGGCACAAGCGGTGCGATGTTTCTTCCCAATGTTGATTTCGGTGAGATTTGGCGGACTGAAGATATTACGGAGAACACGAAGGATATTATCTGGAAGTATTTGCAGTTGATTCTCTTTTCAATTGTGAATAATCTTTCGGATATGGGTTCATTTGGAGATACAGCGAAGCTGTTTGAGGCGATTGATGAGGGAGAACTGAAGAATAAGCTGGAGGAGGTGATTGGGAGTATCAGTTCTTTCTTTGATGCATCGGGAAATGAAGCGGGAGGCAATGCTGGCGGCGACATCAATTTCGATGATACGTTTAAGAAGGCGTCGGAGTTTATGAATTCGTTTATGCCGGAGGGGGGGGCGGCGGGGGCGGGTAGTGAGTCGTCGTCGCACCAGCAGCACCAGCAGCACCAGCAGCAACAGCAATCGACTCCACCACCCATTCCCGATGCTGGCGCGATTCACGAGCATCTGTCGTCGATTCTAAACGGAAAGATTGGTAAACTTGCAAAGGAGATCGCAGAAGAAACGGCCGCAGATTTGGATTTGAATATGGAAAATGAGACGTCGATGAAGGGGGTTTTTCAGCAGTTGTTGAAGAATCCGACAAAGCTATCGGGAATTATCAAGACGGTCGGGAATAAACTGGATTCGAAACTGAAGTCGGGTGAGTTGAAGGAGAGTGAGATAATGCAGGAGGCAAGCGAGTTAATGAATAAGATGAAGAGTATGCCGGGTATGAATAATATCGCGAGTATGTTGAGTAAAATGGGAATGAATATGCCGGGTGGAATGGGTGGTGGAGGCGGTGGTGGAAAAGTGAATTTTGGCGCAATGCAGGCACAGCTGCAAAAGAATATGAAGCAGGCACAGATGCGCGAGAGATTGATGAAGAAGGTACAGGAGAAGAACGGCGGTGCATCGGGATCCGGTCCAGCGCCGACGACGTCCGTATTTAGAACGGGCGAGAAAAGCGAAAAGACGCCGAGATTTCCGGCGGCGGCGGCGGCGAGCACCGCCCAGGCAGCTGCATCCACTACTGCCGCATCCACCGCATCCGCCGCCGCAGCAGCCGCAGAGGCTAGAATGCTTGCAGCTGAAACTCAGAATAAAAAGAAGGACAAGCAGGAATAATGTGATTATTCATAATTCATAATTCATAATATTCATAATATTCATAATATTCATAATATTCATAATATTCATAATATATAAGTATAATAATAGCATATTTATATATTCTCGAACTCATAATTACACATACAGATACACCTACCTACCAAGAGAGATAAAAATGTCAAAAGATCAATCATTTTGGCTTGAAGATCCGAGCGTACTTATGAATAAAGACCATATTCACGAGATCTGGCCATCAAAGACAATGGATCCTCCTGCAAAACTAAACGCAATCACCCGTTTTATTATTTTAGCAACTATTTTAGGATTTTTGTTGACATCTGCATTTTCGATGTTTATTCTGGGGGCAATTACTTTAGGAATTATTGTGATGATATATAATTTTGTATATAAGGGCAAAGCCGGTTTAGATATAGAGAAGGCGAAGAAACAGTTAAAAACCAAGGAAGGATTCGCAAACAATATAGAAAAGCCCGAATTTTATCAGTTATTAAGGGATGATTTTACGGCACCAACCCCGCAGAATCCGTTAATGAACCCATTATTGCCGGAAATTATGGATAATCCACGCCGACGAAATGCCGCACCGTCATTTAATCCAGCAGTTGAAGAGGATATAAATGAATCGACCAAGATATTTGTTAGTGGAAGTATCGATACAAATGCAAGCAATACAATATATAACGGAATGAATGTCCCATCTACAAAAACGAACCATACGCCGGAAGAAACATATGGAAAATTATTTGGAACTTTAGGTGATAATGCGGGGTTTGATGCTTCGATGCGCAATTTTTATCCGATGCCGAATACCCGAATTCCAAATGACCAGGACGCATTTGCAAAGTTTTGTTACGGGGAAATGAAATCCTGCAAGGAAGGCGATGAATTTGCTTGTGGCAGAATTAATTCTAGGCTTGGGCAAGTTGTAGGGCAATAATGCGACGAAATGCGACGAAATACACGAATGAGAAATCAATAATATCAATAATATCAATAATATCAATAATATCGATATTATCTATAT
>SXGT01601635.1_pt1 | contig 38918 bp, 40 predicted proteins | sample 3176221 | NCBI WGS metagenome assembly SXGT01 (sample SAMN11356862, study PRJNA531348) | freshwater metagenome | isolation source: freshwater sample F1-120 | place: China: Fuxian Lake, Yuxi | collected 2017-12-25 | reverse complement strand
GGTCGGGCTCGGCGGCCTCGCGCTGTTCGGGGTGTTGCGGCGGCCGGCGGCCACGCCGCCTTGCCTCGGCGCCGATCAGGTAGTGCTCCGGCTGTGGGATCCGGCGGCGCGGGCGCGGGTGAGCGCGGCGTTCCGATCCACCGGACGTCCGTCCGCCGACGCCTGGTCGGCGCGCGTCGCCGGCGAGCTCGAGCGCCGCGTCGGCGCGCTGGGCGCGGCGCGCATCACCGCGTGCGAGGCGACCAGCGTGCGTCGCGAACAATCGCCGGCGCTGCTCGATCTACGCATCGCCTGCCTGGATCGTCGCGCCGGCGAGCTGGGCGCGCTGATCGATCGCCTCGGCGGCGAACCCGACACGACGCTGATGGATCGGGCGCTCGACGCCATCGCCGCCCTGCCGCCGCTCGATGCGTGCGGCGACGCGACCGCGCTCCTGTCGATGACGCCGCGCCCCCGCGACGCAGCTCGCCAGCGTGATCTGGCCGCTGCCGAGGCGGCGGTGGCCGGCGTCCGCGCCGCCGCCTATGCCGCCGACGTGCGAAGCACCCAGCTCCGCGCCCGCGAGGCGGTCGTGGTCGCCGATCGTGCCGGCTGGGCACCGCTCTTGGCCGAGGCGCTCATCGCCGATGTCGACGCGTCGCTGGCGGCCGGGGAGTACGCCGGGCTCGAGGAGTCGGTCTTCCGCGCCACCCGGCTGGCCGCCGAGGCTCGCGCCGATCGCACCTTGACCGAGGCGTGGATCGCCGCCGTGCGGGTCCTGACCGCGCTGGGGCGGCCGCGCGAGGCGCTGAGTTTGGCCCACGCCGCCGACGCCGCGCTCACCCGCGTCGAGCGACCGGGCCTCCTGCGCGCCGATCTGCTCGAGGCCCAGGCCATCGCCCTCGAGGCCACCGGCGAGTTCGCCGCCGCCATCGCGCGCGACGACGAGGCGCTGGCCTTGCGCACCAGCGACGGTGCCGGCGACGAACTGGGCGTCGCCGACCTCCTCAACCACCGCGCGATCCTCAGCTCGCGGCAGGGCGATCACGCGTCCGCCGAGACGCAGCACCGGCGTGCGCTGGCCCTGCGCACCTCGCTGCTCGGCGACGGTCACCCCGACGTGGCGTCGTCGCTCGACAACCTGGGCGCGGTGCTCTACCACCAGGGTCGGCTCGACGAGGCGCTCGACCTCTACCAGCGGGCGCTGGCGGCGCGCATCGCCGCGCTCGGCGCCGAGCACGAGGACGTGGGCACGTCGTTCAACAACCTGGGCGGCGTGTTCCTCGATCGCGGCGATCTGGCGCGCGCCGACGAGCATTTCGGTCGGGCCCTGGCCACGTGGGAGAAGACGCTCGGCCCGGACCATCCGAGCCTGGCCATCCCGCTGGGCAACCTCGGCGACGTCGCCCTCGCCCGCGGCGACGCGGGGCGGGCCCGGAGCCTGTGCCAGCGCGCCTACGAGGTCGAGGTCCGGGCCTCGGGCGAGCGTTCACCCGAGCTGGCGTACAGCCTGACCTGCCAGGGCGAGGCGCTGACCGCCGCCGGGCAGCCCGGCGACGCGGTCCCGATCCTCGAGCGAGCGCTGGCGCTGCGCGAGGGGACGGCGGTCGACGCGACCGAGCTGACCCGAACGCGGAAGGCTCTGGCGACGGCCAAGGCTGCCCTCTGAACAAACACAGGAGTGACCTTGGTGGCACGGTCTCGCTGAAAACAGGAAACCGGAGACAGGCGAGGCCGTCGCCGTCGGCGTCGTCCTGGTCGGCGTTGCTCAGCGACCGGGCAGGGGTAGCCGCGGGATCGTCAGGTCGTGCGGATCACGATCGGCGTGCCCTCGTCGACGACCGACAGTGACGCCGAGTTCAGGCGGGAGCGCTGGCGCGTCGGCGGCGGACCGTCGGGGAAGACGTGGCCGAGGTGCCCGTCGCAGCGCCGGCACCGGATCTCGACCCGGCGCATGCCGTGGCTCTCGTCCTCGAGGTAGGTGATGTGATCCTTGTCGAACGGCGCGAAGAAGCTCGGCCAGCCGGTGCCGGACTCGAACTTGGCGTTCGAGCGGAACAGGGGCAGCCCACAGAGCCGGCAGGTGTAGACGCCGGCCCGCTTGTTGTCGAGGAACACGCCGCAGCCGGGCCGTTCGGTGCCGTGGTGGAGCACGACGTGGCGCTCCTCGGGCGAGAGGTCGGTGGCGAGCTGCGCGACCTCGTCGTCGGTGAGCGGGGTGACGTCGAAGCCCGAGGGGGACTGGCTCATTGGCCCGAGCGTAGCAGGGACGTCACCACCGAGCCGGCCAGGACCGCCGGCAAGGTCGCGACCGGCACTCAGCGCTGGCTGAGCGCGCCGAGGTAGTCGCGCTTGCCGATGTCGACGCCGCTATTGCGCAGGATCGCGTACGTGGTCGTGTAGTGGAAGTAGAAGTTGGGCTGGGCGTGCTCGATGAAGTAGTCGAGCGCGGTCATCGTCTTGCCTTGCCAGCGCGGCAGGCTGATGGTGCGCGATCCGAGGTCCTCGAAGTCGGCGCTGGTGAAGGTGTCGAGGTAGGCCGCCACCGCGGCGAGGCGCTGCTTCAGCTCGTCGAAGCTCTGCTCGGTGTCGGGGTGCGAGGGCGGATCCTTCGCGGTGGTGCGCGCGGCCGCGTACTTGGCCTGATCGCAGGTCGCCTGGATCTGGAAGACCAGCGGGAGCATGTCGGGAGCCAGCCGGGTCTGCAGCAGCACCGATGTGTTGTACTTCTTGGCCTCGGCGTGGGCGCTGGCCTTGTCGAGCCAGCCCTCGACGCTGCGGACGTGTTTCTTGATCTCGAGAATGAACGGGTAGATCGACATGTCCCCGGCGTACCACGCATGCGCGCGGCAAACGGTGGGCGCGGGCTGCCCGAATGGTCCGGTACTGCGATAGACTGGGCGCAGGAGGGACGAGAGCATGCGTAATCACGAGGTGTTCGTGCGCGCGTTGCGCGCGGCTGCGGCGACCACGGGTGTGCTCAAGCGGAGCGCGTCGATCGGGCTGGTGGCCGGGACGCTGGTGCTCGCCGGCTGCGGCGGTTCCAAGGGCGCGCCGGCGCAACCGCCGTCCGGCGCCGGCGATCCGGTCGACACGTCGGCGACGACGACGGCGCCCGACGCCGCGGTCGCCGCCGAGGTGACGTGCGAGGACGATCCCGGCTACAGCAGCAAGTGCTGCGAGGCCCAGCGCGAGGCTGGCCTGTCGCCGATGGCCTGCACGCCGTGGGGCCCGCCGGCCCCGCCGGCGTACGCGGGGGAGCGGCTGGCGTGAACAGCGGAGCGATGGCCACGCCGGTGATGCTCGATCTGCGCGCCGAGGCCGCAGCCGCGGCGCTGGCGCTCGATCGGGCCGCGCTGAACGAGCTGGAGCGCGGCGCCGCCATCGGCACCTGGCGCGGGCGCATGGTCAACGAGCACATCTCGGCCCGGGTGTTCGCCGGCATGATCCCGCAGATGATGGCGGCGGGCGTCCCCGCCTCGTGCACGGCCGAGGTCGCCGACATGATCGCCGAGGAGCTGCGCCACGGCGTGTTGTGCGCCGCGGTGGTCCACGCCCTCGGCGGTGACGCCACCGCCGAGCTGCCACCGCTGCCGGCGGTGCCGCTCCACGCCGACGCGGAGCCGCTCGAGGCGCTCTTGCGCAACGTGCTGTCGATCGCGTGCCTGTCGGAGACCGTGGCGGTGGCGCTGATCGGCGCCGAGCGCGAGCTGGCCGGTCCGCCGGTCCTGCAATCGACGCTGGCCACGATCCTCGCCGACGAGGTCGGGCACGCCCGCTTCGGGTGGCGCCTGCTCGAGACGCTCGGTCCGAGGCTGACGCCCGACCTGCGCGCGCGGCTCGGCGACTACCTGGTGGCGGCCTTCCGGCACCTGCGTGAGCACGAGCTGGCGCACCTGCCGCCGCGGCCGGCGCCGTCGGCGCTGGCCGAGAGCTATGGCGTGTGCGACGGCGACGAGGCCCGCGTCCTGTTCTTCGAGACCGTGCGCTCGGTGATCATCCCGGGCCTCGAGGCCCACGGCATCCCCGCCGAGCGGGCCTGGGCCGCGTCGCAGCGTTGAGCTACGGAGCGCCGGCCGTGGCGGTGAGCGTTCCGAGATCGAGTCGCTGACCGGCGACGAGCTCGAACTCCTTCTCGACCAGCGGGGTCATGCCACTCGCGGCCGAGAACGCGATCAGCTGGCCCTTGCCGCCCGACAGGCGCCCGATCTCGAAGCGGCCGGCGGCGTCGGTGGTGGGCCCGCCGCCGGACATGAGCTCGGTGAAGGCCTCGCCCATGTCGTCTTCGTCGCCGGCGAGGACCTTGATCCCGGCCAGCGGCTTGCCCTGAGCATCGACGATGACGCCGGTCACCGAGCCCCAGCCGGCCAGCGCGAGGTCGAGCCGCGCGGGCGCGCTCGCCACCGTCACCGTGCCCGAGGTGCTGCCGTCCCCGGACGTCGCGTCGCAGGTGTACTTCCCAGGCGGCAGGCGATCGAAGCTGTAGGCGCCGTCGGCGGCCGCGACATGGCGGCGATGGTTGCCGCCGGGGCCACGGCAGACGAGATCGTAGGTCGCGACCGGCGTGCCGCCCTGGGTGACCACGCCGGCCAGCGATCCCATCTTCTCGAGCACGAGCGTGACGGTGTCGCCGGTCTTCACGCCGCGCTGCTGGGCGCGGGTACCGCCCTTGGCCGGCTCGGCGACCACCGAGTATGTGCCCCGACGCAGCCTGGCGATGGTGAAGCGACCGTCGGGACCGGTGAGCGCGGTGTGGGCGCGATTGCCCCCCCAGCCGTCGCCATCACCGCCGCCGGGTTCGCCGTCGCCGCCGGACGGGTCGTCACCGGTGCGGACCTCGACCGTCACCTCACCCGAGTCGCCGCCGGCTCCTTGCTTCGGTTCGGCCTCCGCGCCGGCCGCGCGCATCCGCGCGGCCCACGGCGACTCGGACGATCGCGCCGAGATCCACACGTCGGGCATGGGCGCTCGATCGGTGCCGAGCACGATGCCGCGGATGACGCCGTCACGGGCCTCGACGGTGAGGGTGACGCCGGTGACGTCCTCGGCGCCGTCGATGGTGTGTGCGATCGGGACGCCGGGCGCGTCCTTGTGGGCGGCGTCGGCCCACTCCAGCGGTCCGTCCTCGTCGCTGACGCTGAGCATCACCGTGCCGGGATCGAGCCCGCCCACGCGGAAGCTGCCGTCCCTGGCGGTGATGGTCTCGCTGGCACCTCCGCCCATGGCCAGGCGCAGGCCGCCGCCGCTGCCCGACGCCTCGACGGTGACTCCAGCCACGGCCGCGCCCCCGGGATCGACGACGCGGCCGCTGATCGAGCCGCGGGCCTCGAGCGGGATCACCAGCCCGGTCTGATCGGCGGTGGTGATCGTGACCTCGATCGAGCCGGTGCGGCCGTCACCGGTCTGCGCCACCAGCTTGAAGGCGCCGGGCGGCGCGCTGTGCATGGTGAAGGCGCCGGTGGCGTCGCTCTGGCCGTGGACCAGCGCCGCCTTGGCGACGTCGAACATGTTGCCGATCCCGATCTTGGCCGGATCGATCTCGAGCGAGAGCTTGGCCACCGCCGCGGGCGTGACCTTGCCCGAGAGCGTGGCACCGGTCTTCATCGTGACCAGGACGTCGGTGAGATCGCGATCGACGACGGCGATGGGCCGTCCGATCTCGAGCATCACGCCCTCGCCGAGCGCGGCGATCATGTAGCTGGCCGGGCGCACGCCGGTGATCTCGAAGAAGCCATCGGCCGCACTGGGATGCTGGGCGAACATGCCCGTCTCCTTGGCGATCGAGAACACGCCGACCCGCACGCCGCCCACGCCCTCGCCGGCGGTGCCGTCGCGCACCACGAAGCCCGAGATGGTGTACGCGCGGTCGACCATCACCTTCACGCCGGTCACCTCCTCGCCGATGGCAAGATCGACGCCGGTCGGCTCGGCCGACGCGTAGCCGCGCCCGGTCGCGCGCAGCGCAAGGGCGCCCGAGGCCAGGCCGCGCAGGACGAAGTTGCCGTCGTCGTCGGTCTCGACGCCGCCGAGGCCGCCGAGGTCGTCGTCGTCGCGGCCGTGGCCGCCGCTGACGGTGACGCGGGCGCCGGCGACCGGCTTGCCGCTGTCGCGCGCGACCACCTGGCCCCGGATCGATCCGCCCGGCGTGAGCGAGAAGTCGAGGGTGAGCGACTCGGCGCGTAGCTCGAAGGCACGGTCGCCGTCGGTGTAGTCGTCCTGGGTCACCTTGGCGTGCCAGCTGCCTTCTGGCAGGGTCATGGCGTAGCGGCCGTCGTCGCCGGTCACCGCCACGTACGCCGCCGACGAGTCGAGCGCCGACAGGCCGTAGGGACGGACGGTGACGCGGGCGGCGGCGATGGCACCGCCGCCGATGTCGCTGACCATCCCGCTCACCTCGGCGCCGCCGGCCGCGAGCGCCAGATCGACGCCGCGGCGGGCCTCGCGAGGCGCCACCACCAGGTCGACGCTGCCGGGCAGCAGCCCGGCTGCCGCGGCGGTGACGACGTGACGCCCGGGTGAGACGTCGGTCGCGGTCCACGCGCCGCCGCCGTCCGCGACCACCACGATCGAGCTGCCGCCGGTGAGCGTGGCGAAGAGCGCGCCGCCGAACTCGCGCACGCTGATGGTCACCACTGCGCCGGCCACGCCGCTGCCGTCGGCCTTGCGGGTCACGCGCCCCGACAGCGACGCCGGCGTGGCGTCGGCGGGGGCGTCGCCGCGCGCGGCGCGTTTGCGGGCGATGAGTGCCTTGGTGGCCTCCTCGTCGGTGCCCGCCCACGGATCGTCGCCGGCGGCGATCACGGCCTTGCGCGGTCCGTCGCCGCGCAGCTTCCACCAGGCGGCGCCACCGGCGACCAGCACGATCAGGAGGACGAGCCACGCGATCGTTCTTCGTCTGGATCCCGGCACCGGCGCATCGTACCCCCGTTCAAAGCCACCGGCGGCGCCGGAACAAGATCGCGATCACCACCGAACACGCCATGAGGCCGCTGACCAGCGCGGCGAAGGCCCACGGGACGTGACCGCCGGGGATGGGCACGTTCATGCCCCACAGCCCGGCCACCATGGTCGGGATCGAGACGATGATCGTGAGCGCGGCCATCGTCTTCATGACGTGGTTGAGGTTGTTGCTGATGATCGAGGCGAAGGCGTCCATCATGGTCGCGAGGATCTCGGCCGAGATGGTCGTCATCTGGATGGCCTGCCGGAGCTCGATCAGGGCCTCGTCGAGCCGGCGGCGCGCGGGCGCGTCGAGCGCGAGCGTGGTGTCGTCACGGAGGCGCTCGAGCAGGATCTGGTTGGCGGCGAGCGCGCGCTCGAGGTGGACCAGGGTCTTCTGACAGTCGAGCAGTCCGAGCACCTCCTGGTTGCGCAACGAGGTCCGCAGCGACTCCTCCAGGCGCTCGACGGCCTGGTCGATCCGGTCGAGTCGGACCAGGAAGGCCGCCGAGACCGCGTGCACCAGCTCGGGCAAGAGCCCCGCCGCCGGCAGGTCCTCGGCGAGTCGCGCGGAGAACGATTCCAGCAGCTCGAGCCGATGGCTGGCGACGGTGACGACGAGCTCGGGCCGCACGATCACCGACAGCGACGTCGATCGCCCGCCGGCCTCGCCGTCGGGCACGCGCAGCACGATCAGGGTGGCGCCCGACGGGGCGTGCTCGATGCGCGCCACCTCGTCGACGTCGAGGGCGTGGCGGACGAAGTCAGGGGGGACGCCGCGCGCTTGCAGGTCGGCCTGCTCGGCGGCGTCCGGGGCGACGGCGTGCACCCATCGGGGATGATGCGAGATCAACATCGCCAGGCGGTATCGCAAGTGGCGTGCCAGGCGGTGGCCGTGTTCGCGCTGGCACGGCGGTCGCAAGCACGAGCCTCCATCGATGGAAGATCGGATCGGCCTCGTGCTCTCCGGCGCGGCAGCGCTCGGCGCCTATCAGGTGGGCGTCCTCAGCCACGTCATCGAGGAGGTGGCGCTCGAGCTGGAGCGGCCGCTGCGCTTCGACGTCCTGTCGGGGACCTCGGCCGGTGCGATCAACGTGGCCGCGCTGGCGTCGTCGGCGGACGAGTTGCCGCCGATGATCGCCCGGCTGCAGGAGACATGGAGCGCGCTTCGGCTCGAGGAGATGTTGCGACCGTCGGCGATCGAGTTCCTGGCCATGCTGGGTGACGTCGCCGGCGGACCGGCGGCGACGCGGCGGGCGGTGACGGCCTGCGGCCTGCGCGGCGGGCTCCTCGATGACTCCCCCCTTGCGCGGCTGTGCGGCGAGGCCGTCGACGGCGCGCGCATCGACGAGCACCTGCGCGCCGGACGGTTGCACGCGGTCGCCGTCGCCGCGACCCAGGTCTCGACCGGCCGCGCGATCGTCTTCCACCAGTCGACCGCGCCGCCCCGGCGCGGTGGCCGATCGATCATGGCGGCGGTGCGGCTGGAGCCCGTCCACGCCCGGGCCTCGGCGGCGGTGCCGCTCATGTTCGCCGCGGTCCCGATCGACGGTGAGCTCTACTGCGACGGCGGCTTGCGGCAGATGGTGCCGCTGTCGCCGGCGATCCATCTCGGTGGCCGGCGACTGCTGGTGGTGAGCTGCGCGGCGCACGGGCAGGCGAACCCGACGCCGGTCGCCGATCTCCGGCCGTGGGCGTCGTCGCCGCTGTACCTCGCCGGCAAGGCGATGCACGCGTTGTTCACCGACGGGATCGTCGGCGACCTCGACCGGCTGGAACACCTCGATCGGGTGCTCGAGGCCGGGCGGCGGCGTTTCGGCGACGGATTCGCCACCGCGCTCGGGGAGGAGCTCACGGCGATGGGACATCCACCGGTGTTCCCGGTCGAGGTCCTCCACATCGAGCCGTCGTGCGACCTCGGGACCCTGGCCGCCGCCCACGTCGGTGAGCGCGACTTCACCCGGAGAGTCCACGGCGCCGCCGCCCGCGTGCTGCGCTGGATCGCCGACGGCGAGCCTGCGCGAGCCGGTGATCTGCTGTCCTACCTGCTGTTCGACGGCGGGTTTGCCTCGACGCTCATCGCCCTGGGACGGGCCGACGCCCGCGCCCGCCACCGAGAGCTCGTCGCGTTCTTCGCCATGCCGCGCTGACCCCGGTGGGCGCAGACGGCGCGCGAAGATGGGGCGCGGGTGCAGTTCCTGCGCAGAGCTGACGCCGGACTTGCCGGCCGGCGGTGGTTCCGGGATGGCGCGGTGGTTGCTGTAGGTCGGTGCATGACTCTCCCCGCCCCCGTGTTCTCGCGGATCGCGGTCGGCGTCGACCTCTCGGACTCGTGCCTGGTCGCGGTCGGGCAGTCCATGAGCCTCGCCCGGCGCTGCGCTGCGCCGGTCGTGCTGATGATGGTCGAGGTGGAACCGGCGTCGGTCGATGACCTGCCCACCTCGTTGCAAGGGTCGGAGACCCGGCTGCGGGCGGCGCGACGCGAACGGCTCGCCGTCGACCGCCGCGAGCTCGAGGCCTTGCGCCAGCGGCTGGTCGGGCAGGGCGTCGAGGTCTCGCACCTCGTCGCCACCGGCGATGCCGATCACGGCGTGGCCGCGACCGCCGCCGATCACGGCGCCGACCTGCTCGTGGTCGGGAGCCACGGCCGCCATGGCCTGAGCCGCATGCTCCTCGGTTCCGTGGCCGAGAAGACGGTCCGGTTCGCGTCGTCGAGCGTGCTGGTGGCCCGCGGCACCTCGAGCGCGGCCGAGGGTGGCTACGAGCGCATCGTGGTGGGCAGCGACTTTTCCCGTCGCTGCGAGGAGGCGCTGGAACGCGCGGTGGCGGTCGCGGCGCCCGACGCCCACATCGAGGTCGTGCACGCCTGGCAGGTCCCGTACGATCTGACCGCCGAAGGCACGATCGGGGCGGCGCTGGCCGAGCTGCGCGACGAGCTCGAAGAGGACGTCGGACGAACCGGCGCGTCGCTGGTCGAGGCCTGGCGTCAGCGCGGCGTGAGGGTGACGTTCCGATCGGTGGATGGGCCGGCACGTCCGGCCCTGTGCGAGCGGGCGGTGGCGGCTGGCGCCGATCTGGTGGTCGTGGGCAGCCATGGCCGCCGCGGGTTGCGTCGGCTGGTGCTGGGGAGTGTCGCCGAGGCCACGGTGCGACATGCCCCGTGCTCGGTGCTGGTGGTTCGCTGATCGAGCTGCTCCGGCACGGCGCGTGCTTCAGCCGAGGGCATGGTTGCACCGTTTCCCCATCACTACACCGTCAGCGTGAACCGCACCGGCCCGGGCCGGGCCGAGCTCGATGCGCCACCGCGCCCGACCCTGCAAGGCGGCCCGCCCCCGGAATTCGGCGGCGTCGCCGAGACCTGGTCGCCCGAGCACCTGCTGCTGTCGGCCGTCGGGCTCTGCCTGGAGACGACGTTCGACGGCCTCGCCCGCCGCGACGGCCTGGTGGTCGAGCGCGTGCGCGTGGCCATGCGTGGGGACGTCGATCGCACCGCGGCCGGGCTGGCCTTCACCTCGATCACGGCCAACCTCGAGATCGTCACCGACGAGGCGTCGGTCGAGCGGGCCCGCGCCGTCGTCAATCGAGCCCGCCACTGTCTGGTCTCGGCCTCGCTGCGCGTGCCGGTCGACGTGGTCGCGACCGTGACCGCAGTCGACACCGCCCGGATGTCGGCCTGAGCACGTCCGCGTGCGCGAGTCAGACCCCGGTCATCGACCGGTGCTCGCGCTTGTGACAGCCCGTCGGGATCAGCGGGCGAAGGACGGCCAGCGCTGCGGTCAACTTGTCGAGGAACGTGACCTCGCTGCCGATCACGGTCCGGATCGGGTGCGGGGCCCAGGCGTCGAGGATGCGGCGATCGCGCAACGCGGCCTCGGCGGCGGTTTCGAGGCGCAGGGGATTGGCGTGGTCGTAGCCGTTGCCGTCCGGGGGCGTGCGCAGGTGGATCACCGCGGCGTAGTGATCGAGCTCGGCGGCGTGGCTGGTGTAGAGCTCGGCCCAGAACCGCGCCGGCTCGTCGTCCCAGTAGGCCAGGCCGTCGACGGTGCCGCGGTCGCAGAGGATGACCGCGGCACGGTGCTCGTCCATGGCGAGCCGCTCCAGCTCGCGCTGCACGCGAAAGATGGCGCGCTGCGCGGCCTGGCGGCCCGGTGCGGTCGGCCGGCGCGGGAACCCGCCCCGGAACAAGATCGATGCGGCTTCGGGCAGGATCACGACGTGGTCGCAGAACATGCGTCGTGCCACCTCGAGCAGCGCGGTCTTGCCGGCGCCAGGTCCTCCGGTGATGACGATCCGCGGCGGCGCCGCAGGCAGCTCGCGGCACCCGCACGGTTCACGAGCAGGAACGGCGGCGTCGCTCACGATACGCCGCGGGAGAGGGCGTGGAGGAGGTCGCGTGCGTCCACGACGCCGACGGGACGGCCGTCCTGGATCACCGGCAGGCAACCCACGTCGTTCTCGGCCATGAGATCGGCGGCCTCCTGGACCGTCATGGTCGGGCTCGCCGTGATCGCCGGCTCCGACATGGTGTCGCAGACGCGAGCGTCGGCGCCGCCGGTGTCACGGTCTGAGATCACACCAACGATGCGGCCGTCGTCGAGAACCACGAGGTGATGGACGCCCAGCCGGCGCATGGTCATCAGGGCCTCGCGCATCAGGCACCCAGGTGACACGGCCGGGACGTCGGGGATCATGACGTCGGCAACAAGCATGATCGGGTCTTTTGCACGAGGCGCGCCAGGCACGTGCGCGGCCGAGGGGTCAGGTCGGGCCCAGCCGCGACACGATCGACGGCGAAGCAGGTTCGCGCAGGCGCTGCGTCCGATCCGACCGGACGCGCAGACGGTTCTGCCCAAACCGGCGCTAGACGCGCTGCGGCGCGGCCGCCCACCCTGGTACGTCGAATGCACACATCGAGAGCGGAGGTTCCGATGCGCGCTCACTTGGTTCCGTTCCTGGCTCTGGTCCCGCTCGCGGCTTGCGGCGGCGGCGCCGCCGACGACGACGTTGCGCTGACCACGCGTGGGATCCTGGCCGACCCACAACCCTTCGCCGTGGTGGCGGCCGAAAGCGCCGCCTCGTTGCACGCCGAGCTCCGGCGGGGCGACAAGCTCGAGGAGGCCGACGTCGCCCTGGTCGTCACCGGCGGCGCGTTCACCGCCGGCGCTCCCGGCGCTCGGATCACCCTCGACGCTCTCCAGATCGACGTCGGCGACATCGCGCTGCCGGTCGACATCTTCCCGGCCCGGCTGATCCTGACCCAGGTCCACGTCCACCTGGCGACGCCGATGTCGTCGCCGGCCTACTGGACCGACGACGACGAGGCCGCCACCGGCGCGGGTCAGGGTGACCTCACGCTCGACTGGAGCCTGGCGGTCGACGGCAACACCTACGGACTCGGGTCACAGACGCTCACCGGCCTCGGCTTCGAGCTCGCTCTCACCCGCGACGACGCCGGCGTGCGTCTCGAGCTCGGCGCCGTCGCCGAGGGCGTGATGTGGAGCTGGGCCGACCTGGTCGCGCTCGGCGATCTCGACCTCGCCGTCACCGGCTACGTCGCCGTCGAGTGATCGTCGCCGGCCGGTCGGGGCCACGCCGTGGGCCGCGTCGCGCCGTAGCCGAGCTCGGCGCGGGCGCGGGTGTCGTCGACCTGACCGCCGACGTGGAAGCGACGCAGGTTCAGGTCGTAGCGGAACTCGAGCCCGATCGACCACGCGCGCAGGCGGTAGAGCGGCGCCAGGAGCGGCCCGGGCACCGGCACGTCGCGTCGGCCCCAGCGCGCGATGAGGCGCGACAGCGGCAGGGTGTCGGCGCCGGCGATGTTGAAGACGCCCTGGCTGGTCGTGGCGAGCGCCAGGCGGATCGCGTCGGCGGCGTCCTCGAGGGAGAGCACGTTGATCATCGGATCGAAGCCCAGCGGCCGCAGGCACACGCGCGACTGCAGGTAGTCCCAGAGCTGGCTGCCCATGGCGGGGGCCAGGATCTCGGCGGCGCGGAGGACGACGATCGACATGGGCGACATGCCCATGCGCGCGCACACGGTGAGATCGGCCTCGACCCGGTCGCGGATCCACTGCGTGGCGCCAGGATCGAACTCGAGGGCGGCATCCTCGTCGAGCAACGCGGGCGCCGTCGAACGCAACGCGTAGACCGCGGCCGTGCTCTGGAAGACGAAGCGCCGGATGGTCGGGACCTCGGCGCAGCAACGGAGGAGCTGGCGGGTGGCCTCGACGTTGCGGGCATGGATGCGCGCGCCTTCGTCACGGGCGCTACGGTGGAGCGCGAGGTGGACGACCGCGTCGATCTCGAGCTTGCGGGCCACGCCGTGCACCAGATCGTGGACGGCGCGCTCGCGGGTCAGGTCGACGCGCTGGTAGGAGAGGCGCGGGGTGGCGCTGGCATAGGGCTCGGACCCGACCTCGAGCACGTGCTCGACGTCGGGGTCGTCGAGCAGCCGCTGCACCAGCGCGGCTCCAAGCGGCATGGTCGCGCCGACGACGAGGACCCTCACGGCCGCCCCTCGCGGCGGGCGCGGAGGCCGGCGGCGATCAGATCGGTGAGCGCGTCGCGGATCCGGTCGGCGGCGGCGCTGACCACGGTGGGGTCGTCGGCCGCCTCCGCCGGGAGATCGCGACCTACCTCGATCGGGATCCCGTAGTGGAAGTGGTAGCGGACCGGCAGCGGCAGTGGTGACGCCGGGATGGGCAGGTAGGGCGCGCCGAAGGCGCGGATGTGACGCAGCCGGAGCGCGATCGGCCAGCTCTCCTCGGCGCCGATGATCGCGACCGGTACGATCGGGACCCGATGGCGGATCGCCAGCTCGGCGTGACCGACGCGCCAGGCCTGCAGCCGGTAGCGCTCGCGGAACGGCTTGGCCACCCCGGTCACGCCCTCCGGGAAGATCGCGATCAGCTCGCCGTCGTCGAGGAGGCGGCGGACGTTGCCGCGGGTACCGCCGACCACACCCACGCGCGCGAACGCGGTGTTGATGATCGGGAAGGACGACACGAAGAAGTCCGCGACCGGGCGCAGGACCCGACCGGTCCGCTCGAGCACGTCGAGCCAGAGCATCCCGCCATCGATCGGCAGGGTGCCGGCGTGGTTGGCGACCAGGATGGCCGCACCGGAGGTCGGAACGTGCTCGATGCCGACCGAGGTGGCCCGGAAGTAGTGGCGGTAGATGGGACGGCAGAGCGCGGCGGCGCGCTGGACCGCGCGCGGTTCGAGGCCGAACACGTCATAGCCGTGCCCGGCATCATGGAACGCCGGCGGGAGGCGGGACATGAACCAGGAGAATGCAGCCACCGTGCCGGCGATCAGGTGCGTGACATCGTGAGGGTCGTCCGCGAATCGAGGGCCCGCGAGGTGCGGGCGGCCGCGTCGTGGTCGCCGAGCTCGAGGTAGAGCGGCAAGAGCGCCATCAGGATGGGCTCGGTCCGCTCCGACGCGGCGCCCAGCATCTCGAGCGCCTCCTCGAGCTCGCTGGTCGCCGCCCGTGGGTGATCACTGGCGCGCAGGAGCTCGGCCAGGGCCAGGTACCCGGTGGCGACCTCGTCGCGAGCTCCGCGCAGGATGGCGTCGCCGATGTCCCGGCGAGCGGCGAGCTCGGCGGAGAACTGCTGGCTGGAGCCGCGTGGGGTGCGTCGTAGATGCGGATCGGCGTCGGCGGCGGGCAGGACCAGGGTCGAGATCCCGTCGGCGTCGGGGCTGCGGGAGGCGACGCACCGTCGCACCCGTGGCGCCGTCGGTGGCGGGATGACCGTGAGCGCGTTGATGAACTCGGCGGCCGTCGTGAACCGATGCCCGGGGTCCTTGCTCAGCGCGCGCAGGATGGCGCTCTCGACGTGACGGGGCACGCACGGCTCCGCGCAGCGCAGCGACGGCGGCACCACGATGTCCTCGACCTGCCGGCGCATGATCTCGACGTAGGACCCGCCCGCGAACGGGGTCGAGCCGGTCAGCATCTCGTAGAGCATGGCCCCGACCGCGTACACGTCGGACGCCGGCGACGGTGGGGCACCGCGGATGACCTCGGGAGCCATGTACTCGGGCGTGCCCGCAATGAACTCGCCGCTGTCGAAGTCGTCGGTCTCGTGGCCGCGATCGCGCGCGATGCGGGCCAGGCCGAAGTCGACGAGCTTGGTCTGTTCGCCGCGATCGCGCGTGGTCTCGACCAGCACGTTGTCGGCCTTGACGTCGGCGTGGACGATGCCGAGCGTGTGGGCGTCGGCGAGCGCGTCCAGGATCTGGATCGCGAAACCGAGCGCGCGCGCGATGTCGAGCGGACCCTGGTCGCGGACGATCTGCGACAACATCTGGCCGTGGACGTACTCCATGACCAGGAACGGGGCGCCGTCCTCGGTCTCGCCGTAGTCGATGACCGCGACCGAGTTGGGGTGGCTGAAGCGGGCGGCGGCGATCGCCTCGGTGCGAAAGTGGCGGGCGAGGCGCGCGTCCTCGGCGAGGGTGCGATGCATGATCTTGATCGCCACCGTGCGCGACAGGTCCGGTTGCTCGGCGCGGTACACGCGGCCCATACCACCTGCGCCGATACAGTCGCCCAGGGTGTACTTGCCGGCGAGGGTGCCAGGCCTCGACGTCTGGTCCTCCGCGTACACAGGGGCCATGTCTAGACTGTGAGCACGTCCCGTGCCGGCGCAAGCGGGGACGCTCCGGGCGGAATCGCCCGGTGCCTCCTCCAGATCGCGCAGGAGTTGCGCGAATTCGCCGGTCAGGTTCCCTTCCTTGCGAGCTCCGGCTCGAATTGATCGGGGGCGGCCAGGTAGGCCTTGAATGCGCGCATCAGTCGGCTGACGTGCCAGCCGTCGACGTAGCGGTGATCGATGGTCGCGGTGATGGGCAGGACCGAGCGGACCACCACCTGATGGTCGACCACGACCGCGCGCTCGGTGATCTCGCCGACCAGCACCAGCAGCGGGACGTCGTACATCCAGGCCAGCGGGGCAAAGCCCTGGGGCAGCCCGAACATGCCGACGCTGGTCACCATGGCGCTTCCGAACGGGTTGCGGTGCAGGGCCAGCGGAGCGACGTCGAGCTGGAGCGTGGAGGTCACGAACGACGTCGCCCGCAGGGCGGCGCGGAGCACCCGGCGGGGCAGCCGATCCATCACCTGCTTGCTGCGGGCGAACTCGCGATCGTCGCCGGACTTCATGCGCCGGGCGCGGCGGCCGAGCTCGACGGCAACGTCGTAGACCGAGTGGGTGTCGACGGCCTCCACCTTGACCCCGGACAGATCGTGGCCACCGCTCACCGCGGTGATGAAGAAGACGTCGACCGACGATCGCGGATAGGCCCGCATGCCACGGATGCGGACGTTGAGGTCGGGCACCTCGACCAAGGCGTGGGCGAGGGCGCGGCCGACCAGGTGGGTCGCCGTGACGTGGTGACCGGCGGCGCGCGCGCGCTCGATGAAGGCGAGGGGTGCCGCCGCGTCGACGTCGAGCGCGCCGTAGATCTGGGGATCGTCGGGTGGGCCCCACATCGCGTTCGCGATGTGACGCCAGCCGGTGAGTCGAGCGCCGAACATGGCCGATCGACGAGCAAGTGTCGGGCCACTCGCCGTGGCCCGCGTGCCGGATCACCGCTGCCGCGAAACCAGGACCGGTACGCTGGCGTGGCGCACCACCTTCTCCGCCACCGAGCCGATGAGCGCGCGTTTGATGCCGGTCCGCCCCTCGCTGCCGATGACGACGAGATCGATGGTCGGATCCTCGTCGATCGCCGCCAGGATCTGCGCGCCGGGGTTCCCTACCCGTGACAGGGTGAAGACCGTGGGCCGCTGGAACGTCGGCTCCCGCACCGCCTCCTTGCCAAGGGCGATGGCGGAACGCTTGTCGATGTCGAGGGCGAAGTCGGCCGGCAGCACGCCGGCGAACGGCACCGGAAGCTCGACCACGTGCAGGAGCGTGATGCGGGTGTCGGCCGGAAGGACTTCCCTGGCGAGGTCGAACGACTGCTCGGCGCGCCGTGAGAAATCGGTCGGCACCAGCGCGTGTCGGAACGGATGCACCCCTCCGTCGGGGCGTGCCGTCATCACCGCGCACGGCGCGTGACGCACGACCTTCTCGGCGACGGAGCCGAGCAGAACTCGCGACAGCCCGGTCCGTCCGTGGGTGCCGATGACGCAGAGATCGAAGTCCTCATGGTCGAGCAGCGACACGATCTCGGCCCAGGGCACCCCGGTGGCCAGGCGAGTGGTGACACGCGGCGCGCCGGCGGCGGTCGCCGCGCTCACCGCCTCGTCGAGGCCGACCTGGTTCCCCTTCATCACCTCGTCGATCAGCGTCGGCTCGATCACGAGCTCTCCGCCGTAGGCGATGGGCGGCGCGAACCAGATGTGCGCCACGACCAGCTCGGCGTCGTGCTGCTGCGCGAGCTGCGCCGCGATGCCGAGGGCACGCCGGCTGCCGGAGGAGAAGTCGGTCGGACACAAGATCTTGCGGAATCCCATGCCAGGCGCCAGGTGCAACAGACCGGCCAGCTCTGGCGCGGCGTCCTTGGCAGCCGCGCTCGGCCGAGCGCCGGCGCCCACGGGTTACATCGATCAGGATGCTCAGGCGCCGTCGTCGCCAGGGGTGGCGATGGCCACCACGTGGCTGCGGAAGATCAGCACCTCGGTGCCGTCGTCCTGCCGGAGCAGGATCGCCTCGGGCGAGGCGACGTCGAGCAGCTGGCCGGCGAAGAAGCCATGAGCGCCGGTCGTGTAGACGAGCACGTTGGTCTTGGCGTCGCCCGAGCGCTTCTGCTGCGAGCGGATACGTTCGAGGAGCTCGTCGATGGTCATGGGGATGGCGGCTCGCGCAGCTGCATCACGCCGATCGCGATGCCTTCGGGGTCGAGGAACATCGCGAACCACCCGACCTCCGGAACCTCCATGCGCGGAACGATCACCGTCGCACCGGCCTCGACGGCCGTCCGGAGCGTCCGATCGAGGTCGGAGACCCGGAAGTACGTGTTGAGCGCGGACATCTCGACGCCGGGCGGGCGTGGCATGATCCCGCCGCCCGGCGGTGTGCCCGTGTCGATCAGCGTGTACTCCGGCCCGGACGGCTGGAACGTCCAGTCGAAGACCCGCGCGTAGAACGCCTTGGTCCGCTCGACGTCTGACACCATCAGCTCCCAGTGCTCGATTGGACTGGACATGCGTGCACGCGCTTGCAACCCACGGGCCGCGGCGGTGCGCGGGGTCACCGCGCCCAGCGAGGATCCGACGTGCAAGAGCTGCCCTGCGGGGCGGCGTCAGCGCAGGGCCTGCGGCCGCTGGCGTGGCGCGACCCGATTCGGAGCGGGTACGTCTCATGCATCTGCGAGTGGACATGCACACTCCCAGGGTCGGTGATCTGATGCAGCGCGACCTCATCGTGGTCTCCCCGGAGACGTCGCTGCTGGACGTCCACCGCCTGTTCATCGAGGAGGAGATCAACGGCGCTCCAGTGGTGGAGGAGGGCGACGGCAAGATCGTCGGCGTGATCTCGAGCCTCGACCTCTTGCGGGCGGTGCGCGAGGAGTTCGATCACATCGCGCCGGCCGCCGGCGCCTACTTCCGCGACGAGCTGCCCGGCTCCGACCCCGACTGGAACGACGCGCCCGGCGACTTCGCCGAGCGGATGGAGGCCCTGACCGCGGCCGACGCGATGGTCAAGGACCGGATCTCGGTCACGCCCGAGACGTCGATCGCCGACGCCGCTCACCTGATGCGGACCCAGCGTATCCACCGCGTGCTGGTCGTCGATGATCACGAGCTGGTCGGGATCCTCACCACCTTCGACCTGCTACAGGTGCTGGCCGCGCCCGACGAGGTGCCCAAGCGCAAGGCCGCGCGAGGGGCCGCCGGCGATCCGGCGCGCTGAGCCGGCCCCGACCGATCAGTCCAGCTCGATCACGTCGCCGCGTCCGGGCGCTTCGACCGTGAGCCCACGGCCGGCGAGGCGCTCGCGCAGCGGCTCCTGGGCGGTCGGCTCGCCGTGGACCAGGAACGTCCGCCGCGCCGCGCAGCGGGCGCCGTAGGCGACGAGGTCGTCGGCGTCGGCGTGGGCGCTGAACGCGTCGAGGGTGACGACCTGGGCCCGCAGGTCGCGCTCGACGCCCCAGATCTTCACCTGCGGCCGCCGCTCGACCAGCCGCCGCCCGAGGGTGTGCTGGGCCATGAACCCGACCACCAGCACGGTGTTGCGCGGATCCTCGACCAGGTTGCGCAGGTGGTGAAGCACGCGGCCGCCCTCCGCCATCCCCGAGGCGGCCATGATGATGGCCGGGCCGACCACGTCGTTGATCGCCATCGACTCCTCGCGGGTGCGAGTCGTGTGCACGCGTTCGAACCCGAAGACGTCGTCGGGGCCGTCGAGGAAGCGCCGAGTCTCGGCGTCGAAGCACTCGGGGTGGAGGCGGAACACCGAGGTGACGTCGATGGCCAGGGGCGAGTCGATGAACACCGGGATGGGCGGCAGCCGTCCGGCGCGGTGCAGCTGATGGAGCACGAGGAGGACCTCCTGGGTCCTCCCGAGCGCGAAGGCCGGGATGAGCAGCTTGCCGCCCCGCGCGCAGGTCTGCTCGATCGCCTGGGCCAGATCGTCGGCCATCTGCTCGACCGGCGCGTGCCGGCGATCGCCGTAGGTGCTCTCCATGACGAGGACGTCGATGGGCAACGGCGGCGGATCGGGATCGCGGATGATGGGCAAGCCGCGGCGGCCGAGATCGCCAGACACCACCACGCGCCGGCGCTGGCCGCGGTCCTCGAGATCGAGCACGACCTGGGCCGAGCCGAGGATGTGGCCGGCGTTGTAAAGGGTCGCGGTCACGCCGGCGGCGACCTCGAAGCGCCGGCGATAGGGGAAGCAGACGACATGCTCGAGGGCGGCGGCGACGTCATCTTCGTCGTAGATCGGCGCGATCGGCTGCCAGGTCGGGTCGTCGGCATGGCGGCGGTTGAGGTACTCGGCGTCCGCCTGCTGGATGCGCGCCGCGTCGCGCAGCATGTACGCCGAGAGATCGCGGGTGGCCGCGGTGGTGTAGATCGCACCGCGCCACCCCGAGCGCACCAGCACGGGCAGGTTGCCCGCGTGATCGATGTGGGCGTGGGTCAGGATGGCTGCGCTGGCGTCGAGCGCCTCCGCCGGCAGGTGCGCGTTGCGCTGGCGGGCGTCCGCGCGACGACCCTGGTAGAGGCCGCAGTCGATGAGCACGGCGGCGCGGTCGGTGTCGACCAGCAGCATCGAGCCGGTGACCTCGCGGGCGGCGCCCAGGAACGTCAGCCGCACCGGCCGGCACCGGAGCCGAGGTCGTCAGCGCGCCTTGCGTCGGGGGACCAGGTCGGCGCGGGGCTTGCCCTCGGCGGTGATGGGGTGACCGGTCGGGGCATGATCTGCGTGAGTGCGATGTCCGTGCCACGCACGGATGGCGTGGTCTACATGGCGGGGGTCTGCGCAAGCCCTGCGCCGCGACGGGGGGGCCGCGCAGCTGATGCGCGCTGGATCAGTGGCCGCTGCGGAATCCGTGCACGTTCACCGTGATCGGGGCCGGCGGCAGATCGCAGGCGTCACACAGCTCGCGGCGCACGTCGTCGATCTCGGCCAGCAGCGCCGAGGCGGCGGCCGCCGCCTCGCGGTAGGCGTCGTCGAGGCGGGGCGGGCGAGCGGCGCGCAACCGCGGCAGCTCGTCGCGCAGGGCCATGATCAGCGCTCCTTCCCCGCCCTGGTTGCCGTCGAGGTTGTCGTTGACGAGATCGGCGGCGACCGCGCCGACCACGTCGTCGCCGGCGTCGCGGATGCGGCGCTCGCGGCTGATCTGCCTGACCACCCGCTCGAACACGACCTGGGCGTCGGTGGCGGCCGTGACCAGGGCCGCGAGCGACGCGGCGTAGTGCTCGAGCAGGTTGCCCAGCTGGCCGCCGTGGACGGTGATGAGATCGTCGAGGTTGACCCGGCCGGCGGCGCCGAGGTGATGACGTGGATCGCGTAACCACTCCAGGTGGGCCGAGCCGTGGCGCCAGGTGGCGTCGCCGCGCTCCAGGTGGGTGATGGCACCGACCATCTCCTCGCGGAGCGGCCACAGGGCGGAATAGAGCCAGCCCTGCACGCGCAGGGAGCCGTGCTCGTAGGATCGGCGGGGTTTGCGACGGGGACGAGAGGCGGTCTGCAAGGTGAGCTCCTCGATTGATGCAGGCAGCAAACCCTGCGCCAGCCTGGACCTGCGGCTGGCTCGCACCTTGCTCAAGGCTACCGAGGCACACCCAGCCGGAGGCCGCGATGGAACCCTCACAGGCGCGAGCGATACTCCTCTCTCAGCACGATCGACTTCGCCGGCTGCTCACCCAGATCCAGGTGATCGCCGATCGCGTGCTCGAGGGCGAGGGCGTCGTCGCCGAGCTCCACGAGCAGCTCGAGGAGCTGCGCGCGGCCTTCGCCGAGCACAACGCCAGCGAGGAGACGTTGCTCGAGCCGATCTTGCGCCTCGACTTCGCCTGGGGACCTCCTCGGATCCAGCGCATGCTCGAGGAGCACGCAGCCGAGCATGCGATGTTCCGCGAGACCCTGGCCGGCCCCGACCTCGAGGTCGCCGAGCGCATGGGCGACGTGATCGAGGAGATCGACGCCCACATGGCGGCGGAGGAGCGGACGTTCCTGAGCCCGAGCGTGCTGCGCGACGACATCCTGAACGTCGAGGAAGGGAGCTGATCGCCGCGAGCGCGGCGCCGGCGGTGCCTGCCGTGCGCGATTGACTCCATCGGTTTCCGCGCGCAAAACTTGCGCGCGATGTTTTCGTCCGAGGCGCTGGTCGACTTCTGCCGCGTCGTGGCCGCGGCCCGGACGCCCGGCGAGGTCATGGAGCGACTGGCGGAGGTCTCGGTGGACGCCCTGGGCGCGCCGGCGGCCGCCGTGCTCCAGGTGGGCGCCGATCGCCTGTCGGTGGTCGCCTCGCGCGGTCTGCCGGCGCGCGCGATGACGTGGGACACCGCCACCGACACCATCGGCGCCGAGCTCTCCGAAGAGCTGCTCGCTGCCTGTGGAGGTGACTTCACCCACGCCGTGCAGTTCCCGCTGGTCGCCGACGGCGACCTCTATGGCGTGCTCGTCCTTCTCGGCGCCGGCCCCATCACCCTCGCCGACGGCGCCAGCCCCCTGGCCGTGGCGCTGGTCGATCTCGCCGCGATCGCCGCCGGCCGCGCCGCGGCTCATGACGAGCTGGCCCGTTCGTATGCCGAGCTGCGCTCCTCGCGCGACGTGCTGGCGCGGACCGAGCGCCTCCGCCTGCTGGGCCAGATGTCGGCCGGCGTGTCACACGACGTCAAGAACCTGCTCAACCCGATCGGCCTGCAGCTCGAGGTGCTGCGCCGCCGCATCGACCGCGGCGATCAGGACGCGATGCGCGAGACCGTCGCCACCCTGCAGCAGATCGTCCGCCACGGGGTCGACGTGGTCGAGCGCCTCCGCGACTTCAGCCGCCAGGACCCCGAGCACGAGGGCGAGCCCGTCGATCTCGCGGCGACGGTGTCGGAGGCGATCGAGCTGAGCCGCGCCCGCGTGGCCCAGCACCCGGCCATCGAGCTGCGGGCCACCGTCACCCCGGTGCAGCCGGTGCGTGCCCGCCGCTCCGAGCTGGCGACCGCGGTGGTCAACCTCATCGTCAACGCCACCGAGGCCCTTGGCGAGCGCGGCCGGATCAGCGTCACCACCGGCACCGACGACGGTGGGGCGTGGGTCGAGGTCGCCGACGACGGCCCTGGGATGTCACCCGAGATCGAGCGGCGGGTCTTCGAGCCGTTCTTCACCACCAAGCTGGAGGGAACCGGTCTCGGCCTGGCCATGATCTACGCGTTCGTCCAGCGCCACGGTGGTCATGCCACGCTGACCACCGCGCCCGGTCGAGGGACGAGCATCCGGCTGTGGTTCCCGGGACTGGCGCGCCGCGTGCAATCCCAATGATCATGCCTATCCCCGTCACCGTCACCTTTCGCGACATGCCTCCAAGTCCTTCTGTCGACGCCCTGGTGCGCCGGTGGGCCAACCGCTTGACCCGCCTCGAACCGCGCATCCAGCGCTGCGACGTGACCATCGATCTGCCCCACCGTCATCACGAGCACGGGCGCAGATTCCGCGCCCAGATCGCGATCGCGTTGCCGGGCCGCGAGATCGCCGTGAGCCACGAACCCGGCGACGACGACGCCCACGAGGACGTGCGGGTCGCGGTTCGCGACTCGTTCCGCGCGGCTCGCCGGCAGCTGGACGCGCACGTCAGGCGCGCGGCGCGCTCTCCGCGCGCTGCTTGAGCGTGCGGAGCTGCTTGCGCTCCATGAACGCATGGACCGGCGTGAGCGCCGAACGCATCAGCACCATGCGCGGGCCGGGCTCGTAGGCCGCCCGGTAGCGCGTGACCAGGTGCGTGGCGGTGTCGCCGATCGGCTCGAGCGCGAAGGTCCAGGTGCCGTCGTAGAGGTGCGTGCCGCCGCCGAGGACCAGCGCGCGCCCGGGCTCGACGCCGAGGACCTCGAAGCCGGCGGTGTCGTGGGGCGTCGCCGGGATGAGGTCGCCTACCGCCAGCTGCTGGAGCTCGGGGACGATGTGATCGGCGCTGGGCACGCCGCCGTTGTCGAGGCGATCCCAGCTGTACCAGCCGGCGCGACGACCGCCCATCTGCACCAGCCATGGCCACACCCGGTCGGGCGGGGCCTCGATGTCGATGGCGTGGGTGAGCTGGGCGCGGGCGCCGGGCAGGAGGTCGTCGCCGACCAGGCGACGGGCATCGTCCGGCGGTGGCGTGCCGAGGTCGTGGGCGAAGCGGTGCATCAGCGCCCGCCGGATCGCGTGCGAGAACGGTCCGATCAAGCGCCAGTAGCGCTGGAAGCGATCCCACGCCGCCTCGTCGCCGGCGTCGACGCGGAGATCGACGGTGATCCACGAACCGCTGGGCGCGCGGGGCGCGACCGCGATGTTCCAGGCCAGCTTGCCCCAGCCGCGATGGTCGTATCCAGCGAAGGTCTCGCGATCGACGTCGGCGAACTCGATGTTCTTCTGCCAGAAGCGGCCGACCGCTCCCACCACCACCTCGTGGTCGCCATCGGAGAGCAGGTGGAAGCCGTTGCCGGGCGCGGTGATGTCCTCGATGGTCGCGGTCGGGCGGAGGCGGGGGCCCTGGCCGCCGAGGAGCGCCGCGATCCACTCGGGCAGCAGGCGCAACGCGAACAGACCGCGGGCCAACGGCAGGCGGTAGAGGTCGACCGCGCGCACGGCCTCGTACGCGACGTCTGGGTGGGCGATGACCGCGACGTGGTCGACCTGGCGCATCCGCCAGTGCGGCATGAACTGCTGGATCGACGTCATGAGCCTCTCCTTGCGATGGTGAAGGTGCGCAACGGGTGCATGGATCGGAGTCACCGGCGCAGGTCATGCGCGGAGTGCTCGAGCTGCCTGGTCCCCGCGATCCGCGATCGGTGGCAAGCAAGCGTCGGGCCGCGCCGGTCCACGGCTTCGAGGCGCACATCCGGGCCTCTGCACCCGGCATCGCGCTTGCTCTACCACCTGTCATGGACGCGATCCGTCAGCTCGCCGCGCGCCGCTTCCCGCGAGCGACGGTCGTCTCGTGCGAGCGACTCGGCGACGACGAGCGGCCGGGCGACGCCACCACCAAGGGTAGCGGCTACGGCATCCCGGTGAAGGTGGTGCTGCGCGAGCCCGATGGAGGCGAGCACGCCGTGGTCTTCCATACCGCCCGCGCCGACGACTTTGGACACGATCGCCGCGCCGACCGCGCCGCCCAGATGCTGCTCGCGTTCGACACCTACCCGCACCTGCCGCAGCACGTGCCGGCGCTCGATGTCGGCGTGATCACCCAGGACGGACAGCTGCGCTCGATCGCCGACGCTGACGAGGTCTACCTGCTGACCGGCTGGGCGGAGGGTGAGCTCTACGCCCAGGATCTGCGCCGCATCGCCGTCGAGGGCACGCGGCCGCGAGATCTTCATCGCCTCGACGCCCTGACCGACTACCTGGTCCAGCTCCACACCCGTCACCACGGCCGGCTCGCCGTCTACGATCGCGCCGTCCGCGATCTAGTCGGCTCGGGCGAGGGCATCTTCGGCATGATCGATGGCTTCGGTGACGACGTCCCGGGCGCGCCGCCGCAGCGCCTGCGCCGGATCGAGGAGCGCTGTGTGGCCTGGCGCTGGCGCCTGCGCGGGCGCGAGCCGCGGGTCGCGCGTGTCCACGGTGACTTCCACCCGTTCAACATCCTGTTCTCGGGCGACGCCGAGCTGGCGCTGCTCGACGCCAGCCGCGGCGGCATGGGCGAGCCTGCCGACGACGTGACCGCGCTGGCCATCAACTTCGTGTTCTTCGCCCTGGATGTCCCTGGCGCCTGGAGCCGCGGGCTCGGAACGCTGTGGCACCGGCTCTGGTCGCGCTACCTCAACGCCACCAGTGATCACGAGATGCTCGAGGTCGTGGCGCCGTGGCTGGCGTGGCGGGCGCTGGTGATCGCCAACCCTCGCTGGTACCCGAACCTGACCACCTCGGGCCGCCATCACCTGCTGTCGTGGATCGAGCGGACCCTCGACGCGTCCGGCTTCGATCCCCGCTCCGCCGACGGGCTCGCGCCATGAGCGACGGCGCCGTGGTCTGGTTCACCGGCCTGCCGGCGTCGGGTAAGTCGACCCTGGCCGAGCGCCTTGCGGCGCGGCTCCGCGCCGAGCGGGTCGCGGCGGTGGTGCTCGACGGCGACGAGGTGCGCGACGTCCTGGTGCCGCGGCCCGGCCACGACCGCGAGGGTCGCGACGCCTTCTACCGGACGCTGGCCGGGCTGGCCTGCCTCCTGGCCCACCGCGATCTGGTGGCGATCGTCGCCGCAACCGCGCATCGCCGCGGCTGGCGCGATCAGGCCCGGGCCCAGGCGCCACGCTTCATCGAGGTCCACGTGGCGACGCCGCTCGAAGAGTGCCAGCGCCGCGATCCCCGAGGGCTGTACGCGGACGCGGAGGCGCGCGCCGACCTTCCCGGGATCGGGTTCCCCTACGAGCCGCCCGCGCACCCCGACGCGGTGGCGCCGTCCGGAGACGATTCCCGCGTCATCGACGCCGTGCTCGGGCTGCTGGGCGTCACCGCGCCCTGACCGCGCGCAGCATCAGCGTCAGCACCGCGACGATGCCGACGACACCTCAGCGCGCGGTGGCGCACGATTCCGCGAGACCGCGATAGGGCTCGCCGTGGGCGGCGAGGTGGAGACGCACCACGGTCTCGATGAAGTAGCGCTCGAAGATGGCGAGCCCGGCCGCGCCCTCGCCCTTCTTGTGGACGGCGCTGATCTGCTTGAACAGGGCGCGCACCTCCGCCTCGCCGGCGGCATCGACCCACAGCAGGGCGTGGCGAACGTCGCCGGTGCGCAGCGCGTTGGACGCGGCGGTGGCGACGCGGCCGCGCGCGGTGTGGCACGGCGCCAGGACGCCGGCGTGGGTGTCGACGCCGCGCGACCGTTCGCTCACCAGCGCCTCGGCCCGCTGGTAGACGACGAGCGCCGCGGCCGGATCGGCCGCCCGCACCTCGACGACCAGCCCGGCGTCGGTGTCCTCGACCGTGGTCTCGGCGCCGGCGATCACCGACGGACAGTCGGTCATGTAGGTGGCGTCGAAGCCGCTGGCGGCGGCGAGGGCCTGGTGGCAGGTCAGCGAGCGGCCGAGCCAGTCGGCGGTCAGGCCGGGCACGCGCTCGAAGCGGATGCGCGCCCCGCGAACCAGGTCGCCGTCGAGCACCGCCTCGACCGCGGCGATGTCCTCGCGGTGCGAGAACGCGCTGTGCTCGAGCTCGGACTCGGCCATCGCCGCGCAGGCGTCGTGGGCGGCCCCGACCAGCTGGCGGGCCGCGGCGCGATGGGCGCGGGCGTCGGCCCGCAGCCGGGTGGCGGCGAGGTGGTGGCGCTCCGCGTCGGTGCGGGCCTCGGTCCAGCAGGGCGAGCGAGGAGCCAGCGTCTCGCCACCCGAGCTGGCCTGGTCGGCGAGCGCACGATCACCGCAGGCGAAGCTGGTGCGGGCAGGCGTGCCCTCGGCCGAAGCGGCCAGCTCCTCGTGATGACGGGCGTCGGCCTCGTGACGGTCGGCCTCGGCAAGGTGATCGGCAGCGCCGAGCGGCCCGCGTGGCACGCGGGCCGGCGACGAGCAGGCGGCCGCGGCGGCGAGCAGGACCAACGAGAGGGACATCGAGCGCATGCCCACGGTTGTTGCATCCGGCGCGCCACGCATCACAGCGGGGCTAGATGCCCGAACCTGCAGGACCTGCGTGCCTCCTCGCGCGGCGGCGCACGAATAGCTTGCGCAGCTCCTCGACCCAGAGGACCAGGCTCCCGACCACGCCGAGCGCGACGACCTCGGTGAGGCTGAAGGGCACGGTGTGGAAGACCGCGCTGAGGGGAGACCAGAACACCACCGCAATCTGGAGGAGGTTGCCGACCACCAGCCCGCCCACCAGCCAGCGGTTCTTGAAGATCCCCAGGGTGAGCGCCGAGCGGGTCGCCGAGCGGCAGTTGAGGACATTGAACCACTCGCAGATGGCGAGCAGCGTGAAGGTCTCGGTCTGGACCTGCGCCGCGGGCACGCCGGCCGCGGTGCGGGTGATCAACCAGCCGAGCGTGGACACCGCGATCGCAGGCACGATGAAGGCCATCCGCGTCATCAGCAGCCGGCCGAGCAGGGGTTCGTCCGGCGGTACCGGTGGCCGCGTCATCTCGTCGCCCTCGGCCGGCTCCATGACCAGGTTGACGGTGATGAGCCCTTCGGTGACCAGGTTGTTCCACAGGATCTGCACGGCCGCGAACGGCGGCGGATAGCCGAGGATCATCGCCACCAGCAGCACCAGCACCTCGGCGGCCGAGGTCGAGAACAGCAGCAAGAGCGCCTTCTTGATGTTCTGGTAAACGACGCGGCCTTCCTCGACCGCGGCCACGATGGTGGCGAAGTTGTCGTCGGTGATGACGATCTTGGCCGACTCCTTCGCGACCTCGGTCCCCGAGATGCCCATGGCAACGCCGACGTCGGCCTTGACCAGCGCCGGGGCGTCGCTGACGCCGTCGCCGGTCATGGCGACGACCTCGCCGCTCCGCTGGAAGGCGGCGACGATGCGGAGCTTCTGGGCCGGGTGGACACGGGCCACGACCGAGACCGTGTCGAGTCGCGTCGCCAGCTCGGCGTCGGACAGCTGTTCCAGCTCGCGACCGTCGAGGGCGCCCTCGCCGTCGCCGCCGAACCCGAGGTCGCGGGCGATGGCGACCGCGGTCGCCTTGTGATCGCCGGTCACCATCACCGGACGTATGCCGGCCTGGCGGCAGCGGGCCACCGCCTCCTTCACCTCGGGTCGCGGCGGATCGATCTGGCCAGCCAGGCCGAGCAGCGTGAGCCGGCCGCGCAGCGCCTCGATGCCGCCGTGGCCGTCGAGCTCGGCGCCGTCGGCGACGGCGATGGCCAGCACGCGCAGGGCCCGGCTGGCCATGCCATCGGCCGCGGCGCGCAGCGCCTGGCGCGCCTCGTCGTCGAGGTCCAGGTCGTGCGCTTCGTGACGGGCCGCGCGGCAGAGCTCGAGCACCACCTCCGGCGCGCCCTTGACGATCACCCGCGAGGTCCCGGCCGATCCGTGCTGCGTCGCCATCATCTTGAGGCCAGCGTCGAACGGGATCTCGGCGCGCCGCGGCCACCGTCCGCGTACCTGGTCGGGAATGAGGCCGCCCTTGATGGCGAGCGTGACCAGCGCGACCTCGGTCGGATCACCGATCGGCCGCCACCGCGGCTCGGACTCCTCGGGCCCGTGGAGCTGGGCGTCGTTGCACAGCACGGCCGCTTCGAGCAGCTCGCGAAGCTGGTCGGACAGGCGATCGAGGCCGCGCCCGGCCTCGACCAGCTCACCGGCTGGATCGTAGCCGGCGCCGGTCGCCGTCAGCTCGCCGCCGCCGGGAAGGGCGATGGTCGTGACCGTCATCTCGTTGCGGGTGAGGGTCCCGGTCTTGTCGCTGCAGATGACGGTGGTCGAGCCCAGCGTCTCGACCGCGCTGAGCCGGCGGACCACGGCGCGGCGGCGGGCCATGCGCTGGACGCCGACGGCCAGCGCGATGGTCATCGCCACCGGCAGCCCCTCCGGGATCATGCCGACGACCTGGCTGATGCCGATCATGACGATGTCGCTGGTGGGCACGCCCTGCACCAGCCCGATGGCGATGACGAGCACGAAGATCGCCGCCGCTGCCCCGATCAGGTAGCGGCCGAACTGCGCGATGCGCCGCTCCAGCGGCGTCTTCGGCTGCGCCGCCGACTCGGCGAGCGCCGCGATCTTGCCGATCTCAGCGGCCAGCCCGGTCGCGACCACCACGGCCCGCGCGCGACCGGCGGTGACGTGGGTGCCGGCGTAGACCATGTTGCGGCGATCGGCGAGGGCGGTCTCGGGCGCCAGCGGTCGCAGGTCCTTGCTGATCGGCATCGACTCGCCGGTCAGCGCGGCCTCGGCCAGCTGCAGCGCCGCACCGTCGACCAGGCGCGCGTCGGCCGCGACGGCGTCGCCGGCCTCGAGCACGAGCAGATCGCCAAGCACGACCTCGCGGGCCTCGATCATCACGTGCTGCCCACCGCGGATCACCCGCGCCTTGTGGGTGGCCATCCGGCGCAGCGCTTCCAGCGAGTGCTCGGCGCGGCCCTCCTGGACGGTGCCGATCACCGCGTTGAGCAGGACCACGACGAAGATGACGGCGGCGTCGCTCACCTCACCCAGCGCCAGGGCGATCGCGGAGGCGGCGAGGAGCAGGTAGATGAGTGGGCTCGCGAACTGGCCGCGGAACACGGCCAGCATCGATCGCCGCGTCGCCTCGGGCAGCGCGTTCGGTCCGTGGATCGCGAGCCTGCGCGCGGCCTCCTCGGCCGAGAGCCCGTCGTCAGCGTCCGACGAGGTCGCGGCGACGACGTGGTCGGCCTGGAGCGAGTGCCAATCGTGGGTCAGGGCGAGGCTCCGATGCGCTGGCGCGCGGGGACGAGATCGAGCGAGGCCAGATGATCGTGGAGCTGGGCCGTGGTCTCGAGGGTGAGATCGCGCGCCAGCTCGCTGAGCTCGACCTTGCGGGCGGCGAGCCCTCCGGTCCAGATGCGGAGCAGGCCCATCATCTTCGGCGGCGCGACGATCAACACGCGGCGGCACGGGTGAGCGTCGAGCAGCTCGCCCAGCGCCCGGTAGATCTCACCGGCGAATCGCCGCTCGACTTCGTGCTGGCGCTGGTCGCGGAGATCGTCGTGGATGGGGCCGGGCCGCAGGCGTTCGTCGGGGTTGATCAGGTCGAGGCGCTCGACCATCTGGGCCCGATCACCCTGCGTGGAGCCAGGTTCGTAGGTGTAGAGCCGGGCGCGCGCGGCGTCGGCGACGACGATGGTGATACGGGGCATGACGAGGGCGGTTGCACGCGGTGGGCCGACCTCCGACCGCCGTGCGACCTGAACCTACCGCAGCGGCGGTTGCGTAGCGCGCACGGATTGCGCGGTCGCAGCCCCGCGACGCAGTCGCTGCGAGCGAACTCATCACGGACGACCCGATGCGAGCTGGCGCCTGCTGGCCTCGGCCTTGCAAAACCAGCTGGCATGGTGACGTTCCGCAAGATCCTCGTCCCGGTCGACTTCTCACCGCACTCGGACGAAGCGCTGCGCGTGGCCCGCGAGCTGGCGAAGGTGTTCGATGCCTCGCTCACGCTGATCAACGTGTTCTCGCCGCCGATCTATCCGATGCCCGAAGGCGCCTTCATGGTGATGCCGAACGCCTACGCCGAGGCCGTCGCGGCGTCCACCAAGCACCTCGACGTGATCGCCGCCGGCGTGCGCGCCGCCGGCACGGCGGTCGAGACCACGGTGCGCGAGGGCATTCCCTTCCGGGAGATCGTCGCCTACGCCCGCACCGCTGGCTCCGACCTCATCGTCATGGGCACCCATGGACGCAGCGGCATCAAGCACGCGCTCCTCGGTTCGGTGGCCGAGAAGGTCGTCCGCAAGGCTCCCTGCGCCGTGCTCACGGTACGGCTCTCGGGCCACACCTTCGAGCACCCGTGAATCCCGCCCTGGAGGGTCCGATGCGCTTCTCGTTGCCGGTCTCGGCGTACATGACCACCGAGCTCGACGCCATCGGCGTCGAGGCCTCACTGGACGAGGTGGCGCTCCTGCTCGAGCGGCGCCGGATCTCGGCAGTGCCGCTGCTCGCCGGCGACGGCACCGTCGTTGGGGTGCTGTCGCGCAGCGATCTGCTGCGCGCGGGCCGCCTGACCGCAGGGCGCGGCGGCGCCATCGAGGCGCTGGTCCTGCCGCCGCGCTCGGCCGGCTCGCTCATCGCTCGCACGCCGGTGGTCTGCGAGGCGCGCACACCGCTGCGCGAGGCGGCGCGGATGATGCTCGAGCATCGCGTCCACCGCCTGTTCGTGGTCGACGCGGGCCGGCCGTTCGGAGTCATCTCCACGCTCGACCTGACCCGCGCGGTCCGCGACGCTCGCGTCGCGCTGCCCGTCGCCGAGATCATGTCGGCGCCGGTGACCACCATCGCGTACACCGCCTCGATCAGCGCGGCCGCGGAGCTGCTCGATCGCACGCGCTGGACCAGCCTGGTGGTCGCCGACGAACGCTGGCCGATCGGGATGCTCGGGCAGGCCGAGCTCCTGGCCGCGCGCGCGCTGCCTGCCGACACGCGCGTCGATGACGTGATGGACCCCGCGGTGATCTGCGTGCCCGGGCGGACCTCGGTCCACCACGCCGCCGCGCTGGCCTCGAGCCTGGACGTGCGACGCGTGCTGGTGAGCGTCGACCACGACCTGGCCGGCATCGTCAGCGGTCTCGACTTTGCAAACGTGGTCGCGACATGAGCTCGAGCCCGAACCCGAACCCGAGCAGCGGCTTCCTCCTGGTCCTCCAGGTGCTCATGTGGACCACCTTCAGCCTGGCACTCATCGCCTTCCTCGTCGTCTTCATGATCACCTGAGGTGCGCCATGTACCAGCTGTGTCTGGGCGACGAGCGCGTCGCCTCCGTCATCGATCGCATCACGGAGCGGGCCTGCCAGGTCGCGCCCGCGCTCGATCACGATCGATGCCGGCAGCTGGTGGCGCTCATCTTCATCGTCCGGCTGCGGCGCACCGCTGCCTGTGGCACCGATCCGGCGTGCCGCCCCGACGGGCCGCTCCTGGGCATCGGTACGCACCCGCGGCCCGAGACCGCGCAGTGGCTCGACGCCGACCCGCGCGGGTTGCCTGACATGTTCGCGGCCGCGGCGGTGGACCTGATCGGCGTCGGCCGCGCTCAGGATCCGGCGCTGGCCCTGCGCCTGGCCGCGGTCTTTCGCTCGGTGATCCGGCCGCTGCTTTTCTGCAACCCACGCTGCGGTCAGGCCGCGGTGTGTGGAGGCGAGCCGATGTTCGACGACCTCGATCCGGTCGACCCGGCCGATCAGATCGACGGCGATCCCGAGGCCGCGCTCTCGGCGTAGCGGTCGAAGACCGCGGCCACGTTGCGGATGAGGTGATGGCCGAGCGGAGTGGCGGAGATCGCGCCGCGCGTCCGGTCGACGGTGGCGAGGTCGGCGTGCTCGCGGGTCAGGGTCGCCAGCTCGCGGGAGAAGGCGCTGGTGAAGGCGATGCCGTAACGGGCCTCGACCTCGGCGAACTCGAGGCGTCCCTCGCACATCAGGCGCATGATCACGTAGCGGCGTAGCTCGTCGTCGCGCTCGAGCGCGACTCCGCGCGCGATCGGCAGGTGGCCGGCGTTCACGGCCTCGGTCCAGGCCTCGACGTCGACGTGGTTCTGCCAGTAGGCGTGCCCGGTGTCGGAGATGGCGCTCGCGCCCACACCGATCAGGCGGTCGGTACGGTGGACCACGTATCCCTGGAAGTTGCGGCCGAGGCGGCCGGTGACGCTGGCCCGGGCCAGGGGATCGCCGGGGCGGGCGAAGTGGTCGAGGCCGACGCGCACGTAGGCGGCGTCGGCGAGCTTGTCCATGACCACGCGGAGCAACTCGATGCGCTCGGCCACGCCGGGCACCGGCGCGGCCCGCTCGACCAGGCGCTGGTGCGGGCGCAGGTGCGGCAGGTGGGCGTACCCGAAGACGGCGAGGCGATCGGGCGCCAGCCGGACCACCTCGTCGAGGGTGCGGCCGATGCTCTGGGGAGTCTGCCCGGGCAGACCGTAGACCAGGTCGACGTTGACGCTGTCGAAGCCGCGGGCGCGGGCGCGATCGATGACCGCGCGGGTCATGGCCGCGGTCTGCAAGCGATGGATCGTGGTCTGGACGCGCTCGTCGAAGTCCTGGACCCCGACCGAGACCCGGCGGAAGCCGAGCTCGGCCAGGGCATCGATCTGATCGGGTCGCGTGTCGCGCGGATCGAGCTCGATGCCCAGCGTGGCGTGCGGGGTGATGGTCGCGTGGCGGCGAACACCGGCGAGCAGTCGGGTCAGGTCGGCGATCTCCAGGAAGTTGGGCGAGCCGCCACCCAGTGCCAGGTCGACCACGCGCGGTCTGCCCGAGAACGCATCGCCGAGCAGCTCGAGCTCGCGCAGGAGCACGTCGACGTAAGCGGTGCCGCGGCTGCGATCGCGGGTGGCGGTGACGTTGCATCCGCAGTACCAGCAGAGCTGAGAGCAGAACGGGACGTGCGCGTAGAGCGCGATGTCGTCGTCGGCGCCGATGGAGGTGAGCTCGCGGGTCGCGACCGCCGGATCGAACCGGGCCGAGAACTGGGTCGCCGGGGGATAGCTGGTGTAGCGAGGACCAGGGCGGGCGTGGTCGGCGATCACCTCGCACGGTTGTTCGAGGCGGGCCGGGAAGACCGGGAGCAGGCGAGGGGCCATCCCGCCTCATCCAGCACGGCGCGTACCACCGCTGGGGTGCGTCGACCGACCGATTGCGCGCAGGGTTTGCCGAGGTAAGCGCATGCCCAGCAGGTTTTGCGCATTCGCGCGCTTCGTTCCGCAACCCTGCGATGGCACAGGACTTGGAGTGGCTCAGTTCATCATGCGCAGGCTGCTCGTCTCCGCGTTGGTCCTGGCTGGATGCGAGGGCCCGGCAGGACCCCCGGGGCCCGCCGGCCCGACCGGGCCCGACGGCCAGCAAGGCCCCGAGGGCCCCGAGGGTGCCGTCGGGCAGCCGGGGACAGGGGACGACGGCACTTCGCCCTGGTTCACCGACGACGGCGTCGACATCGAGGTCACCGACCTGAGTCTCGCCAACGGCTCGGCGATCGTGAGCTTCACGCTCGATGACAAGCTGGGCGCTGGCGGCGCCGCCCTCGATCGCGAGGGTCGCCTGACCCAGGGCGCGGTGAGTCTCTCGTTCGTGCTCGGTCAGCTCGCCGTCGACGGCGCCGGCGAGCCCGGTCCGTACACGGCGTACACCACGCGTGTGGTCGGCGGCGCAACCCAGGCCACCACCGAGTCGGTGGCCGCCAACGTCGTGACCGTCGCCGTCACCCAGGGCACCTATCGGTACACCTTCGCCGCGCCGCTGACCGCGTTCGATGCGGCGCGCACCCAGACCGTGATCGCGATCGCCAGCCGCACCGTCGACGGCGTCACCCGCATGGACCGCTCGGTCCGCTCGGTCCGTCCCGACGGCGGCACCATGGTCACCCGCCAGGTCGCCGACGACGCGCGCTGCGACACCTGCCACGGCACGCTCGCGGCCCACGGTGGTCGCTACGACGCGGTCGATCAATGCGTGGTGTGCCACACCCAGCAGACCAGCGACCCCGACACCGGCAACACCGTCGACCTCCGCGTCATGGCCCACAAGATCCACCGCGGCGCCGCGCTGCCGACGGTGGTCGCCGGCGGCACCTACCAGATCATCGGCTTCGGCGGTGCCGTCCACGACTACTCGACCGTGACGTTCCCGCAGTCGATCGAGCGCTGCGACGCCTGCCACGGCGGCGCCCAGGGCGACTTCTGGCAACGGAAGCCCACGGTCGACGCCTGCACCTCCTGCCATGACGACGTGGTCTTCGTCGATGCTCCGCCACCGGGCAAGACTCGACACGCCTACGGCGTGCCGGAGAACGCGCCGTGTGGCGTCTGCCATGGCGCCACGACCGGCGTGTCGCCGGTGGACGCCAGTCACCGTGACTCCACGTTCGACACCTCGCAGTCGCTGGTGGTGACGATCGATCCGATGGCGACGGTCCCGCCCGGCACGTCACCCTCGTTCACCTTCCGCGTCACCGCCAACGGCCAGCCCCGCAACATCCTCACCACGCCGCTCGGGCAGCTCCGCGCCACCCTGGCCGGCCCCAACGGCGACTTCACGACCTACTGGACCGTGGGCACGAGCACCAACCCGTTCGCGCAGACGACCATCCAGGGCAGCGGCGCGACCGGCACGCTGGCCGCGGTCGACGCGGCGGCGGGCGTGTTCAGCTACACCTTCCCGGCCACGATCACGGTCCCGGCCGGCGCGACCGGCAGCTACACGGTCGGCATCGAGGCGTCGCTCAACAGCGCGACACCGCGCTACGCGACGGTGTCGCCGATGCGCGCCTTCGCCGTGACCGACACCGTGGCTCAGCCGCGCCGGTCGATCATCGACCCCGCCAAGTGCGACGGCTGCCACTACGACCTCACCTTCCACGGTGGCGGCCGCCGCGGCGCCGAGTACTGCGTGATGTGCCACAACCCGGAGAACGCCAACAACGAACGGATCTCGCGCTTCGAGGGTTCGACGGTCCTCGCCGAGAGCGTCGACTTCCGGGTGATGATCCACAAGATCCACGCTGGCGAGGAGCTGTCGCAGCCGTACCTCCTCGGTGGCTTCCCGCTTCCGAGCGTGACCAACCCGGCCGGGACGATCTACGACTTCGGCGAGGTCCGTTACCCGCGGTCCCGCGCCGAGTGCACCGCGTGCCACCAGCCCGGCACCTACGGCCTGCCCGCGGCGCAGGGCCGTGCGCCCAGCATCTTGCAGGAGCTGACCTGCACCGAGCCGGCCACGCCCGGCGACCCCGACCTGTACTGCCAGAGCCCGTACTGGAACGTCACCCAGACCTATCGCGTCGCGCCCGAGTCGTCGGTGTGTACGAGCTGCCACGACCAGCCCTACGTCGCGGTCCACGCGATGCTCAACACGCTGGCCAACGGATCCGAGGCGTGCGCGACCTGCCACGGCCCCGGCAAGACCCATGACGTGGCCGTGGTCCACGCGCGGTAACCCGTGCGCGGCCCGATCCTCACCTTGACCCTGCTGATGGCCGCGTGCTCCGAGCCGCGGCCGTCCGGCCCAGGCGCGTGCCCGTCGTGGCAGCGGGAGGTGGCTGCCGCGCTGGCGCCGTGCGCCGAGTGCCACGGCGGTGCGACGCCGGCGGTGGGCTACGACCTGACCACCTACCTCGGCGCGCTGGGGCCCGGCTCCGACGACACCGCCAACGCGATCGCCGGTGACGCGAGCTCCCGGCTCCTGTCCGCGATCGATCCGGCAGCTCCCGCGGCCGGCGCGGCGCACGCGGGACAGGGTGCGCTGCACGCGTTGCTCGCGCGCTGGGCGCTGGACTGCGAGCTCACGTACCTCGACTCGTCGATCCATCCTGCCGGTGTGCTCGATCCGGCGAGCGCCGGTTTCCACGGCATCGAGCTGCGCGACCGCGGCTGGGACCTGGGGCTGTGCGCCGGCTGCCACGGCGCCGACTTCGGCGGTGGCGCGGCGGACGCGAGCTGCACCAGCTGTCACGCCCGTGGCCCCGACGCGTGCGACACCTGCCACGACGGCGTGCCCACGACTGGCGCCCATGGGGCGCACGTCGGGGTGGGTTCGGCCGGCCTCGCCTGCGTGACCTGTCACCGCGTGCCCCAGTCCTGGGACGACGAGGGCCACATTCGACGCGCGGGCGCGGGCGATCCGCCGCCGGCAGAGGTCGAGATGACCGGCCTGGCCGAGCTCACCGTCGACGCCGCCGATCGCGCCGGTCCGCCGGTGTTCGAGGCCGGCACCTGCCGCAACGTCTACTGCCACGGCGACGTGCTGGGCGCTGCGGGTGGCGCGGCGCGCCAACCGTCGTGGGCCAGCGATCCGCCGGGACCGGCGTCGTGCGCGAGCTGCCACGGCGCGCCACCGCCGTCGCACGCCGACGATCATTGTTCGGTCTGTCACCCGTCGGGCGCCGCGGCGGGCGCCGCGCACCTCGATGGTGTCACCGACGTCGGCACGGGCGGCAGCGGCTGCAGCGCGTGCCACGGTGGTGCCGACTCACCCGCGCCGCCGCGCGATCTGTCCGGCAACGTCTTCACCACCGCCATCGGCGTGGGCGCCCACCAGGCCCACCTGCGCGCCCCCGCCGGGCTGTCGGCGCCGATCGCGTGCGGTTCGTGTCACCAGGTGCCGGTGGTGGTGACGTCGGCCGGACACCTCGACGGCGTCGGTCCCGCCGAGGTCAACGCCGCCCTGGGCTGGGACCGCGGCCCCGGCACGTGCGCGACTGCCTGGTGTCATGGCACCGCCCAGCCACGGTGGACATTCACCGGCGAGGCCGCGTGCGGCACCTGCCACGCGGTGCCGCCGTCCGGCGCGCCGCACACCGCCGCGATGGCGCTCACCGACTGCGCCACCTGTCACCCGGCGACGATGGACGCGATCGGCCGGTTCATCCCCGGCGGCGCTCACCTCGATGGAGACGTCGATGCCCCATGATCCCTTCGCCTGGGCCGCGCTCGCCGGTGCCGCGCTCTCGGTGCCGATCCTGATCTGGTACCTGGTTGCGCGCCCGCCCCTGGTGCGCACCACCAAGCTCGCCCTCCTGCTCGGCATCGGCGTGTTCCCCATCCTCACCGCCGGCAGCGGCAACATCGCCGGATACGAGGCCACCAAGACCCGCCGCTTCTGCGGCTCGTGCCACGTGATGACGCCGTACGCGCAGGACTCGGAGGATCTCGAGAGCACGTCGCTCGCCGCTCGCCACTCGCGCAACGACGCCTTCGGCAAGGAGAACTGTTACGCGTGCCACGCCGACTACGGGATGTTCGGCACGATCACCACCAAGATCGGTGGGCTCCGCCACGTCTACGAGTACACCTTCAACTTCCGCCAGCTCTCGGTGGCGGAGGCGCTGCCGCGCATCCACCTGCTCGAGCCGTTCACCAACGATCGCTGCACGCGCTGCCACTCGACGACGGTGCCGGGCTGGCGGGCGGTCGGTGATCACGCCAGCCTGGTCGAAGAGCTGGGGCGGGACGCGGTGAGCTGCCTGGGCAACGGCTGCCACGGACCGGCGCACCCGTTCAGCAAGCCTCACCTCGACGAGGGCGAGATCGAGGAGGTGACCCGATGAGGCGCCTCCTCCGTATCTCGGCGGCGCTGAGCCTCGTGGCCCTGGCGCTGATGGTGTGGTCGGTGCTGGTGCCGACGCCGATGCCGGTGATGCTGGCGATGTCGCTGGGCCAGCTACTCGGCACCAGCTCGTTCGCGATGTTCGGGCTGGCGGTGCTCGTCGATCTCCGCCGATCGCGGCGGATCCGACGCGATTCGATGCAGCTGCCCAGCCTGAAGGAGGTCCTCTTGCCGCCCGAGCGGATCGAGCCCGCCGAGCCCGCGGAGCCGCCGCGGTGAGGCACCTCGCCCCGCTCGCCATGACGATCGCGCTCGCCGCGCCTGCGGCGGCCGATCCGCTGCGGCTGCGCGGCGACGCCCTGGCCGGGACGCCATCGCCGGTCGGGCTCCTCGTGCTCGATGGGGAGGGCGACGCCAGCGAGTGGTTGAGCGCCGAGGGGCTGGTCTGGCTCGGCGCCGGCGCCGGCGTCGGCGATCGCATGGCCACCAGTGGAGGTGCGGACGCGAATGGACGCGACGATGGACGTGCCTCTGGCGACGCGCTGGTCATCGCGCTGCGCGCCCGCGGCGCTGGCGGCCGCGCCGAGGGCCGCCTCGGTCGAATGGTCGTGACCAGCGGCGCGCTGCGGCCGCTCCACCTCGACGGGGCCGCCGGCCGCGTCCGCTTGCCGGCGCGGGTGGACGTCGAGGCCTTCGCCGGCAT
>SXGT01132546.1_pt1 | contig 38923 bp, 20 predicted proteins | sample 3176221 | NCBI WGS metagenome assembly SXGT01 (sample SAMN11356862, study PRJNA531348) | freshwater metagenome | isolation source: freshwater sample F1-120 | place: China: Fuxian Lake, Yuxi | collected 2017-12-25 | reverse complement strand
GTTCACGTCGCCGGTGGCGGCGATGGTGGCGAAGGTAATCATGACGCCCATCACCGTGCCCAAAAGTCCCAGGAACGGCCCGCCGGCGATGGCGATTGTGAGCAGCACCATGTTGCCGTTGAGGCGCTGGCTTTCCCGGACTACTTGGGAATCGAGCCGCACCCGCAACAGGTTCCAGGCTTCCGGCGGCACCGGCCGATGGTCGGCATCGCCCAGGAAGGTTTTCAATTCGCGGATGCCGGCGTGGTAGAGGTGGTAAAGCGTGGAACTCTGGAAATGGTCGTGCTTGCCGACCAGGGCGGTCAGCAGGTCGGATTCGCCCAGTTCCCGGTCTTCCTCGGTTTCGTCCTGGTCCAGGGCGCTGAGATGGGAAGCGTCCAGTTGCCGGTACTTCGCCAGGAAAGCCTTGTTGTCCTTGCCGACGCGGGCAATCACCACGCCCTTGACGATCATCACCAGCACCGCCACCACGAACATGACCCCGGTCAGGCCGATGACGACCCAGCCGTCCAGGGTGACGTTCTGGACGATCACCATGAAATGCCCGCCGTCGCCGCTGTCGCCCGATTCGTCCTGGCCGAAACCCAGCACCGCGAAATCCGGGCTTTGGCTGCGGAAACTCAGCTTGATCCAGTCGGCGCCGCGGGCGGTGGCGGCGATCTGGACTTCGTCCACCAGGCCGTTCAGGCCGCGGCCGATGGCGATCCGGGGATTCGCCGCCGCGAGCGCGATCCCGGCGCCGCCCGCCGGAGCGCCATCGACATACAGTTCCAGCTTGTCCTTGCGCGCCACCAGGGCGAGATGCCGCCATTGGCCCGGCGCGAGGTTCGCCGCCGGCGTTTCGGCCTTGGCGCCGCCGCCTTGCCAGCGGGCGCTGACCGCCATGCCGTTCACCACCAGTTCGATGGCGTTGGCGCCGTCGCGGGCTTCCAGCAGGCTGGCGCCGGACTGGGGCTGGTCGAGCTTGACCCAGGCCGAGAAGGTCCAGCCCCGATCCGGATCGATCGCCAGTTGCGGCGCCGGATCGACCGTGATGGGGCCGGTTCCGCCGAACTTGGCCGCCGCGCCGATCCAGCCGCCCGGCTCGGCCGCCGCCTTGGAATCCGCGGCGTGGGTTCCATAAGCCGTGGCGTCTCGCGGCAGGGTTTCGCCCTCGGCGAAGTGGTAAACCAATCCCTGGCTAGCGTCGTACAGCCCCTTGGAATCCGAGCCGTCCGGCGCGTTGGCGTTGCCGTAATACAGCCACAAGGCGTCCGTGCCCACGCCGCCGCGCACTTCCGGCAGCTTGACCCAGACCAGGCCGAGTTCGTTGAAGGCATCGACCTTTTCCACCTGATGCTTGAGGGCGGCCTTATCGTCCTTGAGGAAGCGGATATCCCGGCCGTTCTCCGCGAGTTCGGCGAAATAGCCGAAATTACCCGCATGCAGCCGGATCAGCAGGGGAAAGTCGGCCAGGGTGTCCTTGATATCCGCGCCGGTGGCGCCGGCATCCACCGTCACCTGGCGGCGCGAGGCCCACTCGTCGTTCCACCAGCCTAAGGCCAGGGCGGGAACCAGGAGCAATGCCAGCCCCAGGGGAAGTTGTTTTCTGGTCATTTCGATTGTGCCTTGTGATTGAATTCTTCCGGTTCCCACGCGGGCGCTGGGAAAACGCCGGTTGTGGTTTTCCGCTAACCGCCGCCGCAGCCCGCCGCTCCGCCGCGCACGTCCGCCACGCTGCAATGGCCGTAGCCCACCACGTCGGTGTTGAGGATGCTGCCCATGGTTTTCTTCTTGTCGCCACTCTCGTCGTCACGGGCCTTGCCGGCATCGTCCAGCCCGCCCGATTGGGTGGCGGCCTTGGCCGCGCCGGCGGCGGCGCCGGAAACGCCGGCCGGAATCACCGGCGGCGCGACGGCGGTGGGCACGCCCACCGTGCCGCCCGAGGCTTGGATGTTCGAGGCCCCGATCACGGCGCTGGCGGCGATCACCACCCGGCCGCCGCCGATGCCGGCCTCGCCGGCGTTGACCACGCCGGCGGGCGCGGCCAGATAGACGTTGCCCTGGCCATGGCCCAGGGTGGGATCGGAAGGGATGATGGCCTGGATGCCGCTGCCCGAAACGATGGGCGGGAAAACCGTGACGATGTTGCCCTTCTCGTCCACGCTGGTGGTCGGCGGCGGCGCCGAGATGGCGGACTTGGCGCCCTTGCCGGCGTCGATGCTGCCTTGCGAGGACCAGATGGCGATGTCGCCGCCGCCCATGGTGAAGACGCGGGACTGGTTGACGTTGAAATCGCCCTGGGTGTAGGCGTTGAGGTCGCCCCGCCCCTGGACCACGATGCCCAACTGGTCGGCGGATTTCTGGATGCCGCCCACCCGGCCCGCCAAGCCCACGTCGACCTGGCCGCCGGGCGTGGCGATAGTGATATCGCCGCCCGAATAGCTCTTGATCTGGCTGAACACCAAGCCCAGATCGCCGGCGTAATTCTTGCCGGGGAACAGGCTCCGGAGCGCCTCGAAACCCCGCTGGTAAAGCGCCTTGCGTTGGGTTTCGGGCACCGCCGCGGCCGCGGCGGCGGAGAGCTTGATTTCGTTGAAGAGGATTTTTTGCGCGACCGCCAGCTTGGCCTGGTCTCCCAACTGTTCGATGTAGGCCAGCCTTTGGTTCGGCGGAAGCTTCTTGAAGGTATCGTCGCCGATGGCTTCGAGCAGGAGCGGGCTGTTCAGGTAAGGCCCCTTGGCCTTCAGGTATTTCTTGAGGAACCCCGAGTAATCGACCTTGTCCGACAGCCCCGCCAGCACATCGATGGCCGCCCCCGATTTCGGCAAGGCCCGGTTGGAGAGATTGCCGATGCTCAGCAGGCCGGAGGAACTGCCCAGGTTGATATCGCGTCCGGCCACGACTTGCAGGCGGCCCGGCCCGGCTTGCTGGATGCGCTGGTCCAGGCTGTTGACGTTGCCGTTGTTGTCCAGGTTGGTGTCGAAGCGGATGTCGCGCCCCGCCCGGATCCGGGTGATATCGCCGGACGACAGGTTTTGCGCGTACACGCTGATATTGCGGATATCGCGCCCCGCCTCGATGTTCGCCGCCTTGGGCAGGAAGAACGTGATCCTGCCGCCCTTGGGCACGGCGATATCGCCGCCGCCGGCGACGATCTCCACCCGGGTGGGATCGCCGGCGTGCACCGGGGTGGTGGCGTGGATGACGGTGGAATCGGGATTGCCGGCATCCAGCAACTGGTCGGTGAAGATGGTGTCCGGGGCGTCCCCCACCAATTGGGTCACCGGAAATTGGAGGCTGGGAAAGGCCGCCGGGTCGGCGTCCGACATGTTCACGGCAAGCGTGTTGTTGCCGATCGCGTCCGTACCGATGGCGTGGCCCGCGAGCAATTCGAGTTGGCCGGTCGCCGAGGGGAACAGCTTGATCGAACCGTCGATGCGTATATCGCCCTTCATGGCGGTGGCCCTGAGCGTTCCCGGATAGAGCGCTAGGTTGAACTCGGCTTCCTCGGCCAGGGTATAGCCCTTGATATCCTTCCAGGCGTCCAGGCCGCCTTGCAGCACGATGTCGCCGCCCGTCGAGACGAGATTCACCGCGCTGTCCCGGCCATAGGTGACGAAATCGGCGGTTCTGCCGCTGCTGAAGTCGGGAACCACGTGTTGCGGCATGAGGGTGGGATTGAGCGCCGTGCCCAAGGCTAGGTCCGTCCGCGACCTGAGATCGAATTGGGCGTCGCCCAGTTCGACGATGGGCGCCAATCCCGAACCCGCGGCATGGATGCCGCCTCCCGCCTCCAGGAGGCCGGCGCCGCGGCCGGTGTAGAATTCGCCGCCCCGGATATCGCCGCCAGCCCGTACCGCCAGGTTCCCGCCGCCCTGGACCACCGTGCCGTTTTCCAGCCACCGGGCGTCGATGCCCGCGTTGGGGCCGAGGTTGGGTTTCCCGTTATTGTCGGGCGCGGTCAGGATTCCGAAAGGCTTGCCGGTGGTCGGAATCATGACCGACAGGTCGGACACGTCGCCGCCGGCGCGGACGGACACATCCCCGCCTCCCAGGGCGCCCACGTTCTGGTTGAAGAAGCGCCCGCCCTTGACGTTGACCACGATGGGATTGCCGTCTTGGTCGGTGCCTTCGACCGCTTCGTTGGCCGTGCCGCCGCTGACATTGATGCCCCAGGCGGTGGGCGTCCGGGTGGTGTCGGAGGGATCGCCGTTCCAGGTTCCGGCGCGGACCATCCAGTCGCTGACGAGTTGTCCGGTCTGGATTCCGAAAATATCGCCCCCGGCGCTCAGGCCGACGTTGCCGCCATGGGTCGGATATTCGGCGAGGAAGCTCCAGGCAACCTGGTATTCGTTGTAATAGCCCCAGCGCAGCAGGCCGGCCAGGCTCGCCGGGTCCAGGCTCCGCAGATAATCCGCTAGGTTCTCGCCCGCTTGCGGCTTGCGTACTCCCGGAATATTGCCCAGCAGCAAATCTCCCCAACCGTAACCGGCGGGACGGCCCATGGTGTAAACGGCGGCGGCCGCCGAGGGATGGTTGGGATCGGCGAGGAAGCGGATATCGCCGCCGGCCTTGATATCGATATCGCCCGTGCCGGTTCGGACCACCACCTGGGTGGGTATGGAAGCCGAGGGGGCGAGGGGATCGGGCGCCCGGTAGGAATTCGCCAGCAGCACATCGCCGCCCGCCTTCAGGGTGTAGCTCCATGAGTCGCCGGGCTGGATCACGTCCTGGAAACGCAGGATATCGGAAGGCAGGAAGGGCAGCACGATGCCCAGGGGATCGGGCAGGGCGGCGGTCGCGAAGGCGTCGGTCAGGGCAGCGTTGATCTTGAGATCGCCGCCCGCGTTCAGGCTCAGATAGCCGGGCACGCCCTGGTAGCGCCACGAAAAGGACTTGGCGCCGGTATCCGCTGCGGTGGTGGCCGCCATGAAATCCCAGGGGCTGTCCAGGGAAATATCGCCCTGGTTGCGGATATCCAAGCCGGGCGCCAACAGCACACGCGCTCCGGAATGGTCCAGCGGGGCTTGCGCTTTGGCCATGAAGGCGGCGGTATCGGCCTGGTAAGCGGCGATGGCGTTGGCGTCGATGCCGACGACATCGTTGTAGACCCGCGTGGCTTCCAGCACGGCGCGCGAACTTCCGACGATGGCGGCATTAATCGCCGTGGCGTTGACCCGGCCGGTGGCGTCGTCGCGCCCGGTGCGCAGATGCACCGAACCGCCCTCTCCGCCGGCGCCGCCGGACACGTCGATGGACGCCGCCGCCGCGAGGTCCAACAGTCCCGAGCCGTTGGCGGCGGGGCCGGAGGCCACGGTGTCCAGGGTGACGCCGCCGCCCTTGGCCCCGGCATCGCGGGCATGGGCGTCGATGGCGGCGCCGGCTTGCAAGGCGATGCCCTTGGATGCCTGGATGGCGACCGTTCCGCCGCTGTCGCCGGCAGCGTCGATCCGCCCGGCGATCGCCATCGAACCCTGGTCCAGCGCTAGCTCGAAGCGATGCGCCCGGACGGTTTGGCCGGCCGGCAGGCTCGCGTCGCCGGTACGCTGCCGGATCGCGACTTCCTCGGTGAATCCGGCCGCCGCCAGCTTGCCGTTGAGAACCGGGAATCCCTCGGCTCCCAGCGTCGCCGCGTCCAGGCTGAAGCGGCCCTGCCGGGAACCGGACGAGGCTCCCGCCGCGATCCGCCCGTTCCAGTTGAAAGCGCCCAGCGGCGCCTGGACGGAGAGGCTGCCGGCGTCGCTGGTTTGGTCCTGGGCCACCGCGGACAAGGTGGCTCCGGCCAGATTGAGGCTCGCGCCGGAATCCAGGGTGACATTGCCCTTGGTGGCCACCAGGAAGATGCTGCCCGCCGGGGAATAGCGGGTCAGGCCGCCGATGGTTTCGGCCTGGCCGGATACATCGATGGCGGTGCCGGAACCCAGCCTCAGATCGCCCAAGCCGGCCTTGAGGCTCAGGGTTCCGGAAGGCAGGTCGAAACGCCCCGTTCCGGCGATGGCGTCGGCGGCGATACTCCAGCCCGCGCCCAGTCCGGTGGTGTCCTTGGCGTTCGCCGCCAGTGCCGGGGCGCCGAGGCTGACGGCGTGGCCAGTGGCCTCGATGGCGAGGGTCGATCCGTCGCCGCCGCTGAAATGGCCGGCGTTCAGGGCGAGTTCGCCTCCCACCGTCAGCCGGCCGGCCGTTCCCGCCTTGCCCATCAGGGCCTCGCCGGCGTTCAGGCCGATTTGGCCGAAACCGTTCATGGCGTATTGGCCGCCGCCCAATTCGATGATTCGGGCGTTCAAGGCCAGGGTTCCGGCGCCGTTGGCGGCCGAATCCGGAGAGGCCGCCGTGTTGGACCATTTCAGGGTGTCGGCGGTCAGCGAGGCCAGGGTTCCGCTGGCGCCGAAGCCGTTGATATCCGCCGCGTCCATGGACAGGGTCTTGGCCGAGATGGACAGGCCGCCGTACAAATTGATATCCGTCGCGCTGAACAGCCTGAGGTCGTCCAGGCTGAGCCGGTTGAGCTGGGTTCCCGAAAGAATCAGGCCGGCGGCGCCGGCCGGGGCGTCGCCCAGGTTGATCTTGCTGGATTTCAGCGACAGCGAGCCGCCGTGCATGGCGAAGCCGCCATCGAACCGGGTGTCGCGGGTGGAATCGAGCAGGATGGAACCATCCGACTTGAGCCTGGCCCCGGATTCCACCGTCAGCAGTCCGGTGTCGCCGGTAACGGCCCGATCCCGGACGACATCGATCTGGTTCAGGGACGAAACCCGCAGCAGGGCGCCGTCGCTGTTGCCCTGGGTTCCGTCGGCCGCCCGGTTCGAAACCAGCAGGTTCTGGGCCGCGCCGCCAATGCTGCCGGTGCTTTCCACCACCGCGCCGGAAGCCAGCCGGACATCGTTCTTGGCGGCCAGGATGATTTCCCGGCCGGAGAGGTCCGCGTCCCCGGCGATGGAGACGCTGTCCGCCGTCACGGCCAGGCGCCGCCCCCGGATGTCCTGGCTACGCAGCCCGCCGAGCAAGAGGCTCTCCACGCCCAGCCGGTTCAGATCGTCGGCCAGGAGGCTGACGGTGCCGGCGGCGGCGGTGGCCGAATCCGAGCGCCTGCCCACGATGGCCAAGCGGTCGGCGCTGATATCGACGCTCCCGCCCCGGCCTCCGGGAGCCGCCGCCGCGTACACATCGGCGCCCAGGGACAGCGCCTTCCCCGCCGCGATCGCCAGGCCGCCGGCGTCCATGGGCAGTTGCGGCACGGCGGTTTCCTCGGTCAGCGCCTTGTTGGCGAAAAAGCCGTTGGCCGAGTAGTCGTGGAATTCCGAGCGGGTGCGGGCCATCGAACCGGGTTCCACCGCGAATCCCCGCCAGCGGGCATCCTGGATGTCGGTGCCGGCCACCCGGTAGCGGCCGGCCACCACGGTCGCGTCGTCCAGTTCCCGGTAGCTGTATCCCGGCGCGAGGTCGCGCGTCCCCGCCCGCGGCGTCACCAGGTACGCGCCCGGCAAGAGCGCGTAATGGGCGGGCAGCAGGGTGTAATTGCCGGCCGGGAGCCCGGAACCGCCGCCCAGATAGACGCTGTCGCCCATTTTCAGCCCGGAGCCGGGAAATTCCAGCGGATCGTAGGGGGTCGAAATCCCGCGGATTCCGGGAATCACCGCGAACTTGGCGGTAAACGAGGGATCGCCGGAATCCAGCGTGTCCTTCGAGCCGCCCGGCCCCGTGATGAATTCGTAGGCGCGCAAATCGCCACCCCCGGAGATGTCCACCGTGGCGTTGGGTTGCAAGCGGATGCCTAGTCCGCTCAGGGAGACGCGCTTTTCCGGCGGCGTTTCGAACACCCGGTTGATTAAGCCGCCGGTATCCATCGGATACAGCCAGTTCAATCCTCCCGAGCCCCGGCCGAAGGGCACGGCCAGGCCGGCGCCGGACACCGAGGTCAGGCTGCCGGAGGACAGTTGCAGAAGATTGCCAGCGTTGAGATTCAATTGCCCGAAAGGCGCCACGAGCACGCCAGCCTGGACGATGTTGGGCGCGTTCAGCGTCAGGCTGCCGCCGGCGGAGTAAACCGGCGCGCGAGCCGCGCCGGTGCCCTGGATGGCGAGGGTGCCTTGCCGGCCACCCAGGTCGATCGTGTAATCGGTGAGCGTGGCGGGATAGAACTGGTCCGCCAGAATGCTCAAGTCACCGTCCAGGCGCAGTTCCCCGACATAGTTCTTGGTTTCCGTGGCCTGGCGGATGCCGATGGCGCGCAGGTCGCCCTGGCTGTTCAAGCTGGCCTTGCCGAAACCGTCGAAACTCAGCCCGCCCACCAGGTCGATTCCGCGGCTGGACACGCTGAACCGGGCGGGTCCGCTCACGGGGTCGGGCGCCAGGGTGGATCCGAGCAGCGTGGAACCGGACAGATCGTCGACCCGGCTCTGGGTCGAACCCAGCGCGACATGGGGGGCGACCAGGCTCACCGTGCCGGCGTCTTGAGCCGTCGAGGCGGACCAGGCCAGGGTTGGGGCATCGAGCGTGATCTGCCGCCCGGCGGCCAATTGCACATCCCCCCGGAAACGGATCGCGCCGACATAAGCGTTGTTCAGGTTGAGGGCGTCGGTGCGTAGGCCGATCGTCCCGAAGCCGCCCGCGCCGATTTTGTCCACGGAAACGAAGGCGCGGCCGTTGAAAATCTTGGTGGGCAGATCGCCGCCGAAAGCCAGCCCGCCCGGCAGGACCGGGGCGGCGCCGGCCGACACCGTGATTTCGCGCGGCAGGTTCGGATTCCTGTCGTCCGGGAAGATGCCGCCGGGGATGAAATCGGTGGGCTTGGAGCGCGAGCTCCCGTTCAATTCGATGCGCAAGGTTCCGCCGCTCGCCCCCGCGCCGCCGGCCTTCGCGGCGAAGGAACCGTCGGCGACGATGCCTTCCGCCGCGGCCAGGGTGATCGTGCCGCCGTCCGAGGGAATGGTTCTTTCCGAAACCCGGACGGCATCGGCCCGATCCCGGAATTGCAGCACGGCGGCAGCGCCGGATACGTCGATGAGGGAGTGTTCCTCGGTGACGATATAGCCGCGCCGCGCGTTCAGCGCCACGCCGCCGCCCGGCAGCACCTCGCCGGTCACGAGCCCGCTGTCGCTGGGCTCGGGCGCGAAGGCTCCCCGCGCCGACAAGCGGCTATCCGCGCCCAGCCAGATCGCCTGCGCCGCGTAAAACCCATGGTCGCCGGCGGGCGGCTTGGCCAGGTCGATGGATATCTTTCCGGCCGGCGCGACGATGGCGCCATCGACCCGCACCGAGGTAGCGGAACCCAGCTTGGCTTCCCCTTCCCGATCGAGCTTGATTTCGGCGCCTTTCCCGATGCTCAAGACCCCCGAACGATTCTGTTCGGCGGACTGGGCGACGTACAAACTCAGGTTGGCCGGATTCCTGGCGTAATCCGGTAGGGTGACGGTTTGGGAGCTTGCCGGCAGGCGATCCGCGGAGTGCAGGGTGGTGGCGTTTTCCGGCAAGGCCAAGTTGCGCTGGAGCGGGTGAATCCGGGCGCCATCGGCGACGGCGAGGCCGTTGAGATTGGCGCCGATGCTGTAATCGGCGAACCCGCCCCGCCGGAAAAAATCGGGGGCCAACACCAAGGGAAGAATATCCGAGCCCTCCGGCTTCGAGGTGGCCGGAGCCGCGCCGATCGAAACCTCGCCGGAAGCCAGGCCCAGGCTGCCACCCCGCTGGATGCCCCAAGCCTCCAGTTTTCCGCCCAGGATCAAGTTGGAGGAAGGCTTGCCCAATACCTGGGTCTGGGCGGTGAGTTGGATCGAACCGCCCTTGCCGGCGGTCAGCTGGGCGTCGCCCCGGAGCCAGGCGCCACCGCTGGCGTCGATATGGCTGCCCGGTTCCAGCGTCAAATTGCCCTGTTCGGCGACGAGGCTGACACTGCCGCCGTCGATGGCCACCGGCTGGGGATTGGCGGGGCCGGCCCCGGCCGGGTCGGCCATGTCGTTGACCCATTCGCCGCGCACCGAGATTTCGGCGTGCTTGCCCAGAACGATCCCGCTGGCTTGTGGAAAGAACTTGCCATCGACGTTGGTGCCGACCGGTTTCAGGCTCACCGCGCCGCCGGGCGCCTTGACCGAACCCTGGATATCGAAACCGCCGGCGGCCAAATCCAAGACGCCGTTGTCGGGCAGCGCGAGCCTGACGCCATTCTGGATACTCAGCTTGCCGTTGGTTTGGACGCCGATCTTGCCGAAGCCGCTCTTCCGTAGCGCCGCCGCGGACAGCGTCAGCGCCGGGGACACGGAAGCACCGGACGCGGCGGCCGTTTCGGGAAACGGATCGTCCGGGCCGATCGGGACGGGCGCGGACTTGCCGGCGAACACCACGTCCTGGCGGCCCAGCAGATTGCCTTTGTTCAGGTCGATGGACAGGGCGGCGCCCGGCGTCCGGGCATCGGGCTCCCGCTGCGCTTTGCCGTTGACGGTTCGGCCTTGCAGCAGCCCGTCCAGCATGGCGTTGTAGGCGGAAAGGTTGAGGGAGCCGCCGGGCTTGCCCTCCACGTAACCGGGTTCGAAGCGCCGCAAGCCGACCCCGGCCCTGGCCCAGCGCTCGGCGATACCCCACTTGGGATGCAGCTTGACGATATCGCCCAGCAAGCTGTCGTAATGGCGGTTGGAGTCGGCTTGCCCTATATCGAAAAGCCGGTTGCCGGACACCAGTTGGGTGGTTTCGATAAGGCCGGATCGGTAAGCCACCGAACCGCCCGACACATCCAGCACGCTGCCCGGCCGGGCGATGAGGTCGCCGCTGGAATTCAGAGTGAGGGTACCGCCCGAGGTGCTGCGCTCGTCGATATTGCGGGCGATGCGGTCCAGCGCGCCGGAAATGTCGGCGATGGGGATATGGCCGGTGGAATCCGCGTCGCGGATATCCACCGCGACCGTTTTGCCGTGCAGCACGCCGTCCCGTTGTAGGGGGGAGTCCCGCAACTCGTTGTTGCGGAGTTCCACCTTGACGACGTTGCGCGACATGGGCAGAACCACGTTCTTCACGCCGGACACATCAATGCGGCTGCCCGCGTCCAGATAGATCCGGGCATCGCCCTTGGCGCCCGGATCGGCGGGATCGTCCGTGGCGGTTAGGTCCACGATGCCGGAACGCGCCCGCACCGTGGCCTTGGTCCGGGCATAAATCCCGTGCCCCTGGATTTCGATCCGCGAACGGTCCTGGGTTTGGGCGTCCACCGCGGTTGCGGCCTTGTTGGCGTCGAGTTCCACCGAAGTCAGGCTGCCCCGCTCCAGGTTGACCTTGGCTCTCAAGCCCAGGCCGTCTTCCCGAGGCTCGGTTCGGCGGGTGGAACCGGGAAGCAGCGCGCCGTCGGCGCCGACCTGGAAGCCTTCCCGCGCCAACAGGCGCACCGAGCCATTGAGCTTGACCGAGGTCGTCGCCGAGACCAGGCCCTTCTGGTTCACCGCGAAGCCGATTAGGCTGGCGTTGCCGCGTTCGGCGATGATCTTGCCGATATTGTTGACATCCCCCCCGGTGCCGACCTCCACCAGAAAGCCGCGGATGCCGGAATCGGCGTCCGCCTGTTGCAAATAGACCTTGTCCTGGGACGCCGCCAGAATCACCTGGCCGTCCGGAGCCTCGATGCGGCCCTTGTTGGTGATCGAGGGCGCCGCCAGGATGACGCGGCCGTTGGGCGCGTTGGTGGAGATGCGGGCACCGGCGTCCACGAAAATCTGGACCTTGATCTTCTGTCCGTTCTGGTCGAGCACCGGCTGGCCGCCGGCATCCTTGAGATAGAGTTCCTTGATGGGTTGGCCCTGGGCGTCGGTGGCGGACAAGGCCGGCTGATTGTTCTTGGCGAACGCCCGGGTGATGCCGAGTTGGAAGGTTTGCTCGCTGATATTGAGCGTGCTGGCCACCAGCGAATTGACGTTGATCTGGGCGTTCTTCCCGAACACGAAGCCGTTCTGGTTGACCAGATACACCTGGCCGTTCGCGGTCAGGGTGCCCTGGATGCGGCTGGGATCGTGCTGGTGGATATTGTTCAGCGCCACCGAGGTGACCGAGGGTTGTTCGAACTTGACCGCGTTGCCCGCGCCGATATTGAAGCTCTTCCAATCCAGGGTGGCCTTGTCCGAAACCTGGCGGATCGTCATGGTGTTGCCGTTGACCGTCGGCGGCAGAACGCTGCCCGCGCCCGGCGCCACCAGGACGCTGGCGGGCACCGGCAATTCCGCGCGCGCCGGCCGGGGGTCGGCGGCCAGCAGGGCTCCGCCCGCCAGCAGCAAGCGAATGGCCGCCGCCAGGGGCGCGGGGGGGCTCACCCGCGCGGCGGGAAACAGGGAGTGTATCGAGTCGCGCGCCGGCGGCTGTGTCGCGAGAAAAACTGTCATGTGGGATTCGGGTCGAGCGTTCTAATTCAAGTTGCCGTGGTAAAAAAACTTAAAGCCAAGGGTGGGAATATCGGCCCGCGCCGCTAGCCCGATATTCCCGCCCGCCCCGATCCTTGGGGTTTCCCAAACGCGGCGGTTTCCTTGCCCCGCCGCGTTTCCTATCCAATCGGACTCAGGGAATCCTCACCGTCCCCGTCGAACCCAGCTTGGCGCCGTTGATTACCGGCAGGATGGCGTCGTTCAAGACGCCGTTCACATGGGTGTAGGGAATCACCGGAGTGCTGGAGGAGAAAGCCGCGCTGAGCGAGGTAACGCTGGAATCGGTGCTCACCCCGAACAAGCCGGTCGAACCGATGACGCTGCCCAACTTGGCGTTCACGGCGGCGGCGGCGGTTGGCGAACCAATGACGGCGGCCAGCTTCTGGAGAATCAGCAATTTGTCGCCGCCGACAGCGGGAACCAAGCCCTGAAACACGGCGCCTTGGCCGGTATAAGCCTTGCGCCACTGCAAGGTCTGTTCGCTCCAAACGGGATAACCGCCGGTGTGGATATTCGGCAGGGTGGGCGAGTAGCCATCAATGCGCACGTAGCGGTAATCCTTGGCGTAGCTCGGGTTCCAGTCGGTGCTCTGCTGGGCAACGCCCCAACGCTTGTTGTTGTTGGGGTTCAGGCCGCTCAGGTTGGTGCCGTTCTGCCAATCCAACAGCACTTGTTCCTGCTGGGAGGCGCCCGGCGCCTGGGTTACGTAGGGGGTGGCGTTGGCGTTCAACAAGGCCGGCTGGGCCGCTGGCGGGAAGGCATTGGCGGTGCCGGGGTAATTCAGGAACACGGCGCTGAAGGCGGCGCCCACCGCCGCGCCCTTGTTGCGGTTGCCCACGCTGACCGGGGATTTGGCGGTAACCTGGGTGGGCAGCGCGATGCCGTTGGCCGCGGCGATTTGGGGCAGGGTTTGTCCGATGCCCGCCGAGTTGAATACCTTCACTTGATCCCAGGTCTTGATCTTGCCCGCCAGCAGGGAACCGACGAATTGGCGGGTCAGGGTCGGGATGTGGGATGGCGAAGCGTAGGAGCCGATCGGCGTGGTAGAGGGCAGGGTACCGCTGTATTTTTGGGCGGCCTGCAACACCTTGTATAAATCGAGGGTTACCGCGAGGCCGTAGGCTAGGCCGCCGGCGGGCGTGACGCTAAGCCGTTGGTCCACCTCCGCGGCCACGTTTTCCGTGGTGCTGAACACATCCCCGATCCCGGTTCCCGAAGGCTGCGGATAGTTGCCGCCGCTCAGCAGTTTCGGGTTGACGCCGGTGATCCCGGCGTCCGCGTATTGGTTGGTCTGGGTCGCGGAAACCAGATATCTGTTGTTGACGGCATCGAAGGTGGTGGAACCCGCCGGCGTGAAATTCAGTTGCTTCACGGTCGGAGGCGGATCCTGGATCAGGGGAATCACGCCGTAACCGGCGCCGCCGTTGGAGCGCTTGTAAATCAACACGTTGACCTGCCCGGACAAGCCCGTGACCTTGGAACTGTCGGTGGTGAAGAAATAGGCGCGGTACTTGGCTCCGTTCGGGGTGCCGCTGTCGTAATAAACGTCGAAGCTGCCGGGAAGGGCCAGGTTGTCCTTGATGAGCTGGTCCAGCGCGGGATCCTGCGCCGCTCCGCCGGCGAGAAAAATCGTGTGGCCACTATCGGGAAGCGGGGTGGTAGGCGGCAGGGCGAACGCGCTCTGGGCACCCGCCGCGAAACCGATCGCCACGGCAACTTTGTTCATCTTGTTTCTGAATTTCATAATGATTCCTCGATGAATTATCAAGCCCATTGGAATGAGCCCAAATACCTTTGAAAAGCCCTTGTCGTAAATGCATCGCGGAGCGGACGTATATTTCGCTATTCCGCCGCCGATAGCTCGCTCGCGATGGCCATGCCGATAACTTTCAAGCAAATCCGGACAGCCATCGCGCTCACTTATAATTTAAAGTCTTTTAAAAGTTTCCATCAAGAATCAATAGTTATAACAATAGCTCTATAAAAAGGTTTATCCATGTTATTAAAAATATTATCCAATATAACGGATATTATTTTCGCAAGAAAACCTTTATTCCATGTCCGCGGCTTTGCCCCGCCCCTTGCCGACACTGGATTGCCAAGGACTCCGCGCGCTGGCGGACGGCCTCGTTCCATCGTCCCCGCCGGGGTACGGCGAGCCTCCCGGATATCCCTAGTCCCGGAGTATCTCGCGCGGACCTAGTTCAATCCGGCAGCGCCTTGACCACGATTTGGATCGCCTGGTCGCAGGTCGCCGGTTTTCTGGTATCCAGGCAGGCTTGAATAATCCCGTCTCGGGTTATATGTTTCCTGCCCGGTTTCCAGCGAAAACCGCCATTCCTCAAGCCGATATTCCCGATGGCCACGAACCGCCGCCGGTCGGCCGAAAATCGCAGGGTAACCCTGGCATTGCCTTTCGCCTGGAACCCGGTGACCGCGATGGTTTGAAACCTTCCGACCAGCCAGGTCGTGGGCGTGTCCAGCGCGACGCCGGGGCCGGCCTTGACTCGGGCGATGGCTTCGCCGCTCGCCCCCTGGCCGTCCGAGACCAGCAATCTGAGCGCGTAAATTCCGCTGGCCCCGGCGACGAAACTGGCCACCGGAGCGCTGGCGTTGTCGATGCTTACCGGGGCCGGGCCGGAAACGGCGCTCCAGGCATAAACCAAGGGATTCTGGTCGGGATCGCCGCTGCCGCCGCCATCCAGCACCACCGTGGCGCCCGCGCCGACCCGCGCCTCGACGCCGATCCGGGCCAGCGGGGCCTGGTTCGGGCTGACGGTAATCCGCGCGGTGCCGGAACCGCTGGCGCCCTGGTCGTCGGTGACAATCAGCTTGAAGACATAATCCCCCGCCGCCGCGGCCTTGAAACTCGCCACGGCCGAATCGGCTTCCGCCAGAACCGGCGCGTCCGGACCCGAAATCCAGACCCATCGATATGCCAGGGAATCGCCATCCGGATCGGCGCTGCCGCTGCCGTCCAGGGTGGCCGTCGAACCCGCGCTCACCGTCCCCGCGGCCGCGATCGCCGCCACCGGCCGATGGTTGGCGGGCTGGACCACCGACAGCCCGACCGTGCTTGAGGCCGTCGCCCCATGGTTGTCGGTGACGGCCAGGGTAAAGGTGTAATCGCCCAGCGTTCCCGCCAGAAAACTCGCGATGGAGGTATCGGCGCCGTCCAGGTTCACCGTGGCCGGCCCGGCGGTCTGGGTCCAGGCGTAGGCCAGGGAATCGCCCCTGTCCGGGTCGCTGCTGACGCTTCCGTTCAACGTCACCCGTGTGCCGGTGTCCACCGCGGGAGGGGTGGAGATTCTGGCCACCGGCGGATGGTTGATGGGCGTTCCCCCACCGGGGGGCGTAAAGATCAATTGGCCCGATTCGGTCAATTGGACGGTGCCGCCCAGTTCCCTGCGTTCGTTGGGGTTGTCCGGATTCAAGAAAGAGGAATTGGTGATCCGGAACAGCTTGGCCGTGGTGCCCAGGCCATCGATGGCGGTGGCGTTCGAGGTGACGGCCAGTCCCGCGCCGCCCAAGGTTCCGCCCCAGGCGGTATCCCAGGCGGCGGGATCGCCGGAATCCACCAACACGCTATCGGGTCCGGAGGAATCCGTGGCCCCCGCCCCGGCCAGGTCGGCGTTCACGCTAGTCCAGTACGCTTGGACGCCGTTGTACAGGGTGCCGGCGAGGTCGCCGACGGTGGTGCTGAAATCGTCCGGCGCATGGCCGGTCGTGACGATGCCCCAGGCGGCGTTGCCCGCGACGCTGGTGTCGAAGGGAAAGTCGTGGGATACGTTGGGGTCGTTGGTGAGATTCGACGCTTCCACGGCTCCGGTATCCGGGTTTTGCACCAGATAAAGGTCGTAGGCGCCCACCAGGTTGTAGGTCAGGGGATCGTTCCGGATGGCCTGGAAATTGGGATCGGACGACAAATCCAGCGGAGCCAGCGCGACGCCATTGACGATATCCGCGTAACTCCAGTGGGTGTTGACTAGCAGGGTCTTGTTGGAAGCGTTGTCGAAGACCGCCAGCAAGAGGTCTCCGAAAGCCGGCTTGCCGGAAGCGCCCACGACGATTCCGTCGTTCAGCGTGCTCGCCGCCGCGCCGTTCAGGATCGCCAGGAACAAGGCCAGCCCGGCCAGGCCCTTTCTCGATGGGAGCATGGCCATGGCTCAGTACCTCGTTTCCGCGTAGGTCATGACGAGATAAAGGCGCGCCTGGGTTCTGTCCGGATTTCGGTAGCCATGGGGCACGTCCGCTCCGAATACGATCGCGTCCCCGGCGGCGAGTGGATAGACGCGCCTATCCACGACGATTTCCACGGCGCCTTGGCACACCACCAGATTCTCCCGGGTTCCCTGGGCGTGCGCCTCGGACTCTTCCGCCGCCAATCCGTCCAGGGTCAATTCGTAAAACTCGGCCTTGCGGGCCAGGTCGTAAGGAAACAGCGCCCGCGCCCGCGACTTTCCCGAGGGCGAGGAAAGAGTCCTGGCCTGGCCGGACGAAATCGTCCGGGGCTCGTTGCCGGCATCGCGGTTCAGCAAGGCGGAGATCGGCACATCCAGGGCGCGGGCGATCTTCCACAACACCTTGATCGTCGGAACGCTACGGTTCAGTTCGATTTGTCCCAACATGGCCCGGCTGACTTTCGCCAGGCGCCCGAATTGCTCCAGGGACCAGCCCTTTTGCTTGCGGAAGCGGCGCAAATTGACGCCGATCACGGCGGCCAATTCGGCTTCCTGTACGGAATCGCCGGCCGCTACGAATTCCCGTTCATCGACGGAGGGCGCGGCGGGAGGTTCCGCCTTGGCGGCCATGGCCGAACCATGCGGCGCTGGATAAATCATTCGCGGCCTGGGGCGATCGAGCCAAGCTTAGCGACGGCGGGGCCGCTCCGGAGAACCCCCGGCCGCGCGGCTTTGGGAAGGGTGGAGCTACCGGCTCCGGAAATGGCGGCCCGGCGGCGAGCTGGGAAATCCGCTTCGACGGATTGCTGCATGAATTCGGCTCCTTGCTGGATTGCGAGCAGTCGTGGACCATGAATCGACTGGTTCGCACTCTCAAAGCACGCCTCATGCCAACAGATAAATCATTAATAACAAGGACTTGCCGGGAATTTACGGACTAGCAACTGTTGCCGTGGCAACAGTTGCCGCTGAATCGCTGTTGCCTGGGCAACAGTTGGGGGGCGGGATGCCGGAATCTCCCGCCCCGCCGTATTCGGGCGCTGGCGCGGGAGCGTGGAATTGGATTCGGGAAGCGATTTCCGGCCGATTCTAAAAAAACAACCCGGAACCGCGGCATATCCGCATGGCGGTGCCGGCCGCAGGGATGGGCCTCAGCGGCTCCGGCCTTCGCGCGTGGAGCGGTACCCCGCCTCGATGATTTGGCCGAAGCCGATGCCGCCGTCGCCCGAGGGAATTTCCGCGTGTAGATGGACCTCGAAGCCCTGTTCCGCCAATCCGGCATGGGCCAGTTCCGCCAGTAGGCGGTTTTGGAAGACGCCGCCGGAGAGTCCGATCCGCGCGATGCCGTATTCCTCGCGGAAGGCCCGGGCCTGGGCGACGATGGCGGCGGCCAAGCTGGCGTGGAAGATCGAGCCGCGTTCGGCGGAATCTAGGCCGGAATCCATCAGCAAGGGCAGCAGCGGTCCCCAATCGCTGGTCCACAAGCCTTCGGGGCCGCGCGCCAGCGGCAAGGCCACGGGCGCGGCGCCGGGCCGGCTCGAGGATTCCAGGCGCATGGCGGCATGGCCTTCGTAGCTGGATTCCAGGGCGACACCGGCCAAGGCGGCGGCGGCGTCGAACAAACGGCCGGCGGAACTGGCGATTGGGGCATTGACGCGGCGTTCCCAAGCCTGCCGCAACAACCGGGCATCCTTGGGGCATTCCGGCCAATCCAGGCCCTGCTCCCAGCACAAGGCCAGCGCGCAACGCCAGGGTTCGCGGCTGGCCTTGTCTCCACCCGGCAGCCGGAACGGCCTGAGCGAACCCACCCGCCGCCAGGCGCCGGGAGCGCCTAGCAAGGCTTCGCCGCCCCAAACCGTGCCGTCTTCCCCGTAGCCGGTGCCGTCCCAGGTGAACACCAGCAGCGGCCCGTCCAGGCCGTGCTCCCCGGCCAGCGCGGAAGCGTGGGCGTGATGGTGGAATACCGGAATCGACGGCAGGCTCCGGGTCCGCGCCCAGTGGGCCGAGTGGTAGCCCGGATGGGCGTCGTGGACCACGGCCGCCGGGGCGGCGCCGTAAAGCGCCGCGAGGTCGGCGATCACCCGCTCGAACACTTCCGCGCCGCGCGCCGTGCCCAAATCGCCGATATGGGGAGAGATCACCACCCGCTCGTGGAAAGCCAGCGCCACGGTGTTCTTGAGGTCGGCGCCCACCGCCAGCAGCGGCCGCTCCAGGCGGAACGGCAACGGCCGCTCCATGGGGGCGAGGCCGCGCCCGGCTCGGATCGGGCGCATCTGGCCGGCGACCCGGCGGAACACCGAATCGTCCGCCGGGCGGCGGATCGGGCGGTTGTGATGCAAGAAGGCATCGGCGACCCGGCCCAGCCGGGCTTCCACCTCGGCGCCCTCGGTCAACACCGGCTCCCCGCTCAGATTGGCCGAAGTCGCCACCAAGGGGCCGCCGTAACCCTCCGCCAAGAGGTGATGCAGGGGACTGTAGGGCAGCATCAAGCCCACCTCGGCCAGGCCGGGAGCCACCGCCTCGGCCAGGGGCGAACCGGCGCGTTTCCCGACCAGCACGATGGGGCGCAAGGGCGAACGCAGCAATTCCCGCTCGGCCGCGTCGGGATCGGCGATGCGCGCCGCTAGGTCCAGGCCGTTCTCGCCGCGCCAAGGCACTAGCACCGCCAAGGGTTTGTGGGGCCGGGGCTTGCGTTCCCGGAGTTTCAGGACCGGAGCCGGATCGATGGCGTCGCAGAGCAGGTGATAACCGCCCACCCCCTTGACCGCGACGATCAGCCCGTCGCGCAGGGCGGCCAGGCAGGCCGCGAGGGCCGCCTCGTCGCCGTCCAGGTCGGGACGGCCGGGCCGGCGGAACCGGAGGCTCGGGCCACAGCGGGCGCAAGCCAAGGGCTGGGCGTGATAGCGGCGGTCGGTGGGATCGCCGTACTCGGCGCGGCATTCGGGGCAAAGCTCGAAACCGGCCATGGCCGTGTTGGGCCGGTCATAGGGCAGGCGGTCGATGAGGGTGTAGCGGGGACCGCATTGAGTGCAGTTGATGAAGGGATAGCGATAGCGCCGTTCCGCCGGGTTTTGCATTTCGGCCAGGCAATCCACGCAGACGAAATAATCCGGCGGGAGATGGGCGTCCGGGGTTTCGGCGGTTTCGCTGGTTTGTATATCGAAACTTTGGTAGCCGCCGGGCACCGCCGCGGAAATTCGCGGCGGCTCGGGCCGGGCCAGGGGCGGCGCGCGTTCGACCAGCGCCCGCTCGAACGCCGCCAAGGCCGGCGCGGGGCCTTCGAGGTGGATATCCACCTGGCCGCCCCGGTTAAGCACCCAGCCCGCCAGGCCGTATTCATGGGCGACGCGGCTGACGAAGGGGCGGAAACCGACCCCCTGCACCCGGCCGGTGACGACGATTCGATGGGCCAGTATTTCGGTCAACGGCATGTGTTCCTAGGGCGTGTTTACGAAATCGTCCGGGGTTCGGCGAGAATGGGCGATTCATGGCCCCGAGTGTCGGCCGGGACGCGCCGGATTCGGCGGTTCTTGGCCTCGGGCTAGACATAACGCCTCCAAGTATAGCGTTCGGCCACCCGCGCCAGCGCGCCTTCCGGCCGCCCCGATTCGGAAGCGCCGGCCTGGCGTAAAATTCCGATTTTCCCAAGCAACCACTTCACAGGAGCCACCATGAAGCGCTTGATCTTCGCCCTCGTTTGCGCGGTGTCGGCGCCCGCTCACGCCGAGGTTTACAAATGCGCCGTGAATGGAAAAACCACCTTTACCCAACACCCGGGCGAGGGATGCCAAACCCAACGGCTTGATGTCGTTCCCTACGATCCCGCCGAAGCGGCGCGAACCGCCGGCAGGCTCAGGCAAATCGATGCCAGGGATAAACAATTCCAGGAATCGGAAACGCAGGCTCGCGAGGAGCGCCAAAAGCGGATCGCGCCGCCGCGGGGCAAGCGCGCGGCGGCGCCCATGAACCCCGAAGAGCCGCAATACACGCCGGATCGATAAAGCGCGGCGATGAGGGCGTTGGGTCTAACCGCGGGGCCAAACTCGCGGGCGTGAATTTATTCGCGCCCACGGCAATCCCGCCGAACCCGGATCGACTGCTTAAACCCAGCTTCCCCTAACCCGCCCCTAGAACCGTCGGAATTTTTTACACTTTTGACACCAGCCTTCCGGCTCATGGATTCAACTCTCTAATAAATAGATAATTTTTAGTAATTTTTATATCGGCACACGATGTGCGTGGATAAAGCGATGCTGGCGGGTCTCGCTGTGTTTTCGAAAAAAACCAACGATTTCCAAGGAAGCGGACAGTTCGAGCCAACCCCCCGCGATTTCTCATGGTTCGACCCAATAACAAAGTGTTTCGGCCAACCGATGCAAAGCCGCCATTCCGGCGGGGAAGCGGCCGTTCGCGATCGGCCGGGTATCGGCTCCATGCCGGTACGGCGATCTTCGTGGCGCGGGCCGAAGATTTTCCCTAACCAGGGGGCTGGATTAACCGCTCCTCGGATCGATACCCGGCCAAGGGCAAGGCTGGCGTTTTCTCGGCGTCACGAATTAAATTAATATTCGTCGAGAGGGATATGCGTATGATGCTCGTAAAATATGCCGAGCTTACTGGCGATGACTCCATATTCGAATGGAAGAATCTTGGCAACTTCGAAACCACGCGGGAAGTCAAGGAGTGCGCATGGTCGCATTGTTCCAGGGATTGCAAGGACCGCATGTATTTATGTTTCGAGGTGGAGGGCGGGATAATCAACAAGCAGTTGCATCTGGTGGGTGTCATTACCTTGAAAAAGGAACATGGCTGCATAAGGATTAACGACGACACCATGCTGGACACCAATAAAAGCTTGTCCGCCGACGATATTTTTAATAAGTTCAATAAATCCATTGAAATCGCGGGCTTGAAAACCATTCCGGAAATCGAGGTGGCTTTTCTCAATAAGGCCGAATCTTCCGAGGCAAGTCCGGAGGAGGCGCGTTTTTTCGAGGATGCCACGCGGGATAGAAGACGCGGCGAAAGGCGCGTGAGGGATAGGCGAGGATAGCCGGGGAAACGGCCACGAGGCTCCATGAAACCGCTTCGTGGGGCGCGCGCCTTCTGGAATAAAAAGGGCCATTCGAAACTCGAATGGCCCTTTTTTGGTTCTCGAACGTTTGGGTTCTCGAACGTTTGGGTTCTCGAACGCGCTTCCCTGCGTGAGGCGGGGCAACTCCTGTTCCTCGTCCATCCGTGGAAATCTCCCATCCTTGGAAGAGTCCATGGGCGCCCTCCGGGCGCGATCCTTATCGGCCGTCGATCCCGATTGCCGACCGCGTGGCGGTGTCGGGGTTAATTCTAGCCAGGCGGCGGGTTTATACCATACGGTTATCCACGTAGGTTTATGTACTTATTGGCGGCCCGGACCATGGGCAACTCATCCCAGCGCGGCGGCCGCGTCAATGGATGCCCTTGGCGTTGAGGAACCGCCCCAATGGCATGTCCGATCCTAAAATGTGGTGGGTCAGCCAATACCGGAGGAAATCCATGGCGGATAAGGTCAGAACGGTAGCCCCTGTTTTTACCGTACTTTGAAGTTCCACGGCGGTTCTAATCAAATCCTTGTGCTTGACCACATGCTTGATGTGTTCGTCGTAACCGTGGAGTTTCATGAGTTTTTCCTCGGCATCGAAGTGGTAGGCGGTGTAATCCACCAATTCGTCCAAGATCTTTCCCAAGCTGTCCTTGCCGCTTCCGGCGACTAGGGCATCGTGCAGTGCGTTGACGATGGCTATCAGTTGTTGATGTTGAGCGTCGATTTCCTCGACGCCGACCGAGTACTTGTCGGTCCAGGTAATCAGCGACATAACTATTTCTCCGCCCGGTGTCGCGCCAGGCTCGGCGCCGACTTCTTCCAGGTACGATTCAATCCTAGGCCCAAGGCATTGATGCCGCGACCGGCGCCGGTTCCGGATCGATTTTCGAACGCGGGATTTTACCGTAATATCCTGGATCGCCGTTTGGGCAGTATCTTGGTTCGCCCCACGACCAACTCGGGACGGCAGCCGAAGCCTGAACGGGTCGTTGCCTCGCCCTCCGTCTTTCGATACCCTTCGACAAGGCACGGGACAGGCATCGGAGCGAACGGCGGATTTTGCGTGAATCACCGGATAATTCGTCCGCCCGGGTTGGTTCCCGATAGCGCCCGAAACGCAGCATGAAAAGCTTATGAACAAGAGTCTTCTTTATCTCGGTGGCTTGATGGCGGGGCTGCCGGCCTCGGCTTTCGCCGAAACCGCGGCACTGGCCCAGCCGCCCGACCTGGTCCATCACTGGGTTGGATATTTATCCCTAGTGGTGATCCTGGTCGCCTACGTTTTCGCCATGCTGGAAGATGTCACGATGCTGCGTAAATCCAAGTCGATGATCTTGGGCGGCACCGTGGTTTGGTTCGCCATCCTGATGGCCTACAAGCAGCACGGTGATATCCACCCAGCCGTCGAAGCCTTCAAGACGAACCTACAGGCTTACATGGAACTGCTGCTGTTCATCATGGCCTCCATGACCTACCTCAACGCCATGGAGGACATGCGCGTGTTCGAGGCGCTCAGGAACTGGCTGGTGGGCGCGCGCTTCGGCTACCGGCAATTGTTTTGGATCACGGGAATATTGGTGTTTCTGCTCGCCACGGTCATCAACGGCTTGACCGCCGGCCTCCTGATGGGCACCGTGGTGATGGCCGTGGGCAAGGGCAATCCCCGATTCATCTCGCTGGCCTGCGTCAACATCGTGGTCGCCACCAACGCCGGAGGCTCCCTGAGCCCACTAGGCGGCATCTCGACGCTATTCGTGTGGCAGAAGGGGCTGGTGGAGTTCACCCAATTCCTGACCCTGGCCATTCCCTGCCTGGTCAATTTCCTCTTGCCGGCCTTCGCCATGAGTTTCGCCGTGCCCAAGGTCTGTCCGGTGCTGGAAACCAAGGAAATCAAACTACAACGAGGTGCGGTCGGGGTCATCGCGCTGTTCGGCGTGACCATCGCCCTGGCCATCGCCTTCGACATGGCGCTACGCCTGCCGCCGGCCGCTGGCATGATGGCCGGCTTGAGTTTGCTGCAACTCTACAGCTATTACTTGAAACGGACGGAACCGGACAATAACCCGGACTCCGCCGAATTCCTGGCCTACGAGGACGAACCGGACGTGGAACGGGAAATCCTCGAACCTTATTCCTACGATATATTCGAGAAAGTCGGGCGATTGGAATGGGATACCCTATTGTTTTTTTATGGCGCGATGATGGGTATCGGGGGCTTGGGTTTTATTGGATATCTCGACGCCATTTCCCTATGGCTGTACGGGCAGCACGATCCCACCCAGGCCAATGTATTGATCGGCCTATCCTCGGCCCTGGTCGATAACGGCACCCTGATGTTCGCCGTGCTCAGCATGCATCCGGATATTTCCCAAGGCCAATGGTTGCTGCTTACCCTGACCCTGGGAGTCGGAGGCAGCCTCATGGCGATTGGTTCCGCTCCGGGGATTGGCCTGTTGGGTTTAACCAGGGGGCAATACTCGTTTCTGGGCCATCTCAAATGGTTCCCGGTGATCCTGCTGGGGTATTTCGCCGCCATCGGCGTGCATTTTCTCGTGAATGCCCGTTTCTTTTAAGGCATTGCTCGTGGAAGCTTTTGGAGAGTGGATTGGGAATGGCGGCGAAGCTTTTTTATAAAATGCCTAGGGAAAAATTAGTGATCGATATACCAGCCCCCGGCCGAGGAATGCCGGCCAACGGCCGCGCGCGGGTTTATTCTCTCGCGGCGTTGCTGCTGTTTCCCGGTTCGGGTTGGCCGGCGGCAGAGCCCGCGGCCGTTGCTCTCGATTTGACCCGCCACTGGGTGGGCTACTCCGCCATCGCGATTTTCATTGGCGCCTATGTGCTCGCGATGCTGGAAGACACCATCATGATGCGCAAATCCAAGCCCATGGTTTTCGCGGGCAGCCTGATTTGGGTTTTGATCGCCTCGTCCTATGTCTCCGGCGAGCTCGGCGAGGCTTCCGGCCTGGCGTTTCGCGCCATTTTGGAGGGATACGCGGAGCTATTCCTGTTCATTCTGGTATCGATGACCTACCTCAACGCGATGGAGCAGCGCGGGGTATTCGACAACCTGCGCATCTGGCTGTTAAGCAAAAACTTCGGCTATCGCAAGCTGTTTTGGATTACCGGAATCCAGGCTTTCTTCCTGTCCGCCGTGTTTTCCAACCTGACCACCGCCTTGCTGATGGGGTCCGTGGTGATGGCCATGGGCAACAAAAACCCGAGGTTTATCTCCATCGCCTGCGTCAACATCGTGGTCGCCACCAACGCCGGCGGTTCCTTCTGTCCCTTCGGCGATATCACCACCCTCTTGGTTTGGCAAAAGGGCATCCTCCCCTTCGGGCATTTTTTCTCCCTATTCCTCCCCTCGATGGTCAACTTCGTCGTGCCCGCCGCCATCATGCATTTCTGGGTACCCGAGGAATACCCGGAGTCGGCCGGCGAACCCCGCCCCTTGCGGCATGGCGCCAAGGGCATCATCACCTTGTTTGTCCTGACCATCGTCACCGCCGTGTACTTCAAAAACTTCCTGGACCTCCCGCCCGCCGCCGGCATGATGGCTGGCCTGACCTACCTGAGTTTTTATTTCTTTTATCTCTACAAGCAGAGGATCGAATGGAACCGGGAGCCAGCGGCCACCGAGAAAGACACACGGATGAAAATTCCCCATGATTTGGTGGAGACCAAGCAGCACTTCGATGTTTTCCACAGCGTGGCCCGGCTGGAATGGGATACCTTGCTGTATTTCTATGGCGTCATGACCTGCGTGGGCGGCTTGAGTTTCATCGGATATCTCACGGTCGCCTCGAATCTTCTTTACGCCGATCTTAGCCCGACCTTCGCCAATATACTCATAGGCATCCTTTCCGCCTTTATCGACAACGGCACCATCATGTATACCGTGCTGACCATGGCGCCCCCCATCTCGGAAGAACAATGGCTATTGGTGACATTGACCACCGGGGTCGGCGGCAGCTTGCTGGCGATCGGCTCGGCCGCCGGGATCGGGCTCATGGGGCAAAGCAAGGGGGCCTATTCATTCGTCTCGCACCTGAAATGGACGCCCGTCATCGCGCTCGGTTACGCCGGTGGCATCCTCGTGCATTTGTGGGTCAACCCAAGCTTGCTTTGACCGGACGAAAATCACCGCGCTCCGTTAATCCCGCCCCGCCGGCTTTCCGGCGGAGCGGCCCTCCCTGCCCGATTGCATCGCCATTTTTCACCAAAGTGAACCTTTGCCTTCGTTAGGGGAATTAATCGGGCATAACGGAATCGAGGCGCGAATAGCCATGATGGCCGAGGGACTGTCGTTCCGGGATTGCCGATGCTTGGCTATCGAGGGCGGACTCCCATCGGCGTCCCCCGGACAGCGCCCTTTCATCCGATATTGCAAGGTGTAGTCTTGACCGTTCCGTTTTCCCGCACCGTTCGCTCCCTTTCCGGAGACACTTCCCGTTATGCCTTGTTGGCCTGGGGATGCGCGGCGGTATTGCTCGCGCTTTGGGCGATCTGGTTTTTCCGCGGCCAGGTGACGGTCTACGAGGTTTCCCGGCAGGCCCGGCTGGAAGTCGAGCGTTCGGTGCATCCCATCGCGGCCCTGGCCGCGGGGAAAATCGCGCGGACCTCGCTGGTTCTCGGCCAGGAGGTGAAGGCGGGGCAGATACTGGTCGAACTGGACGCCAGCAGCGAAACCCTGCGGCTTGGAGAGGAGGAAGCCCGCGCGAAGGCCCTGCCACCGCAAATCGCGGCGCTACGCAACGAGATCGCGGCCCAGGAGGCGGCGAGCGGCGAAGACCATCGTGCCGCCCTCAGCGCCCTGGAGGCGGCCCGCTCCCGTTATGGCGAATCGGTCGCCGCCGCCGGTTTCGATAAGGACCAGGCCCGCCGCCTCGCCGAATTGGGCAAATTCGGCCGCATCGCGGAAATCGACGTGCTGCGCGCCCAGGCCGAAACGCAAAAATCCCAAGCGGCCTCCGCGGCGCTGATGTCCGAAATCCACAGGCTGGAGATGGAGGTGCAAACCCGCGCCCACCATAAACGGGCGGAAATCGAGCAACTCAAGCGGCAAGCCGCCACTCTCGATGGGCAGCTAGAAACGGCCGGGGCCACGATCGCCCGGCTCCAGCAGGAAATCGAAAAGCATCGCTTGCGCGCTCCGGCTTCCGGGCGCATCGGCGATGTCCTGCCGCTGCAGGTAGGCACCTATGTCGCCGAGGGAGACCGGCTAGGTAGCGTGGTGCCCGAAGGAAACCTCCGAATCGTGGCGGACTTCGAGCCCTCCTCGGTGCTGGGGCGGATTCGTCCGGGGCAAACCGCCCTGATGCGCTTGGACGGGTTTCCCTGGGCGCAGTTCGGCAGCCTTCCGGCCAAGGTCAGCCAGATCGCCTCCGAAATCCGCGACAACCGGATCAGGGTCGAGTTTCAGCCGGAAGCGCCGCCGGAATCTAGGCTACCGTTCCAGCACGGCTTGCCCGGCGCCATCGAGGTCGAGTTGGAACGGGTCGCGCCGGCGATGCTGGTGTTGCGGACGGTGGGCCAGATGCTGGCGGCTCCCGCCGGGCCGCCGGCCCGAAGCCTGGCCGCGGCGGCCCCGTGAAGCCCTCCGGAACCCGAGCGCGTCCTCGCTGGTGGGCTCCGGAGGTCGTCCAGACCTCGGCCATGGATTGCGGGCCGGCCTCGCTCAAATGCCTGCTCGAAGGCTTCGGCATCCCGGCCAGTTACGGGCGTCTGCGGGAAGCCTGCCAAACCGACGTGGACGGCACCTCGATCGACGTGATCGAGGAGGCCGCCCGCAAGCTCGGCTTGGACGCCCAGCAAATCATGATTCCGGTGGACCATGTATTTTTGGACGAAGCGGACGCCTTGCCCGCCATGATCGTCACCCGCGCGCCCGACGGGGCGACCCATTTCGTGGTCGCCTGGCGCCGCCACGGCAAGTTTCTGCAAATCATGGATCCAGCCACGGGGCGCCGCTGGGTGGATTGCCGGCGATTCGCCGAGGATATTTATCGCCACCGTTTCGAGGTTCCCGCCGCGGCCTGGCGGGAATGGGCGGCCTCCGAGGATTTCCTGGCCCCCCTGCGCCGCCGGCTGGCTTCCCTGGGGCTGAAGCCGGCCGGCGTCCGGGGTTTTCTGGAACGGGCCTTGAACGAGCCGGACTGGTACCCCCTGGCTACTCTGGACGCGGCCACCCGCCTGGCCGAAAGCCTGGTTCGCGCCCGCGGCCTCCGCCCCGGCACCGGCGCCTCGGGTTTTCTCCAAACCCTGCTCGACGAGGCCGGCCGGGCGGAACCGGGCGGTTGCCGGGAGATACCCGAGTCTTACTGGTCGGCCTGGCCGGCCGGGAGCGGGCCGGACGAAGCGGCGAACATTGTTTTGCGGGGCGCCGTCCTAGTCCGGGTGCGGGGCCGCCGCACCGCCGCGGCCGACGATTCCGCCGAACCCTTGTCGCCGGAACTGGCCTCCGCGCTCACCGAGGAACGCGCCCGCCCCGGCCGGGAATTGCTGAATTTGCTGCGGGCCGACGGCCTCCTAGCGCCCCTGGCCCTGATCGGCGCCATGGCCCTGGGCGTGGGCGCGGTGCTGGTTGAAACCCTGCTGTTCCGCGGGCTGTTCGATTTGGGCCGGGAGCTCGAACTGGCCAGCCAGCGGCTAGGCGCCCTGGCCGGATTGGAAGTCTTTCTGGCCCTGATCCTGCTGGTGGAACTGGCCATCGCCAAGGAAGCCCTGCGTCTGGGACGGCACCTCGAAATCCGCCTGCGCATGGCCTTGCTGCGCAAGTTGCCGCTGCTCGGCGACCGCTATTTCCATAGCCGTCCGATATCCGACATGGCGGACAGAAGCCACGCCCTCTACCTAACCCGCCAAGTGCCCGAATTGGGGGTGCATCTCATCGAATCGGCCTGGGATTTGCTCTTTACCCTGGCCGGCATCGCGCTGGTCGATCCGGCGAGCGCCCCCTGGGCCATCGCCATCGTGGCGGTGGCGGTGGGCGTGCCCTGGCTGGCCCAGCCGTTCCTCAACGAGCGCGACCTGAGGGTGCGCAGCCATGCCGGCGCGCTGGCCGGATTTTACCTGGATGCCTTGTTGGGATTGGTCGCCGTGCGGACCCATGGCGCCGAATCGGCGGTACGCGGCGAGCATGAAGCGCTGTTGGCGGAATGGGCTAGGGCCGGCCGCGGCCTGGCGCGGATATCGCTGCTGGCGCAAGCAATCCAGGCCGTCGCCTGCCTGGCCCTAGGCGCCGGCCTGCTGTGGCAACACTTCCAGCGCGTGGGCATCACCGGCGGCGTGCTGTTGCTGGTGTACTGGACCCTCAAGCTGCCGGCCATCGGCCAGCGGCTGATTCTGCTGTCGCGGCAGTATCCGGCCCAGCGCAATATTCTGCTGCGGCTACTCGAACCCCTGGCCGCGCCGGAGGAAGCCGCCCCCGGAGAAGTAGGCGCCGCCCCCTCGTCCGGAACCGGCCCGGTTGCATCGGCCGATTCCAGCGCTACGCCGGCGGGCGTCTCCATCGCCATCGACGGCGGCGCGGTGCTGGCTTCCGGCCACACGATATTGCGGGACATCGATCTGGCCATCGCTCCGGGAGAGCATGTCGCCATCGTCGGGCCTTCCGGAGCGGGCAAATCCAGCCTGCTCGGCCTATTGCTGGGCTGGCATCGGCTGTCCGAGGGAACCCTGGCGGTCGATGGGGAACCCTTGTCGGGAACCCGCCTGGCGCGGCTGCGGCGGGAAACCGCCTGGGTGGATCCCGCCGTGCAACTCTGGAATCGTCCATTGCTGGAAAATCTCGCCTATTGCGTGGCTCCCGGAGACTATGCCGATTTAAGCCGCGTCCTCGAAGCCGCCGAATTGTCCGATGTTCTGAAAAAGCTGCCGGAGGGCCTGCAAACCTTCCTGGGCGAGGGCGGCGGTTTGATGTCCGGCGGCGAGGGGCAGCGGGTGCGCCTAGGGCGGGCCTTGATGCAGTCGGGCGTCCGGCTGGCGCTGCTCGACGAGCCGTTCCGCGGCTTGGATCGCCGCCAGCGGCGGGAGTTGATGGAAAAAACCCGGCACTGGTGGCGCGGCGCGACCCTCTTGTGCGTGACCCACGATGTCGAGGAAACCCTGGGTTTCGACCGGGTGCTGGTGGTCGAGGGAGGCGGGATCGTGGACGGTGGATGCCCCGGGGAACTGGCGGCGCGGCCCGGCCGCTACCGGGATTTGCTGGAAACCGAAATCTCGGTGCGCGAAGGGCTGTGGCGAGGGGATTTTTGGCGGCGGGTCCGCGTCGAGGACGGCAGGGTCGTCGCGATGCCCGCCGAGCGAGGAACAAACCCATGAACATGGATGAGTTGGCCTGGCCGGTCGCCCGCTTGGGAGAAGCCATCGAAGTGTTGGCCCGCCGGGCCGGACTCGATCCGCTTCCGGCCGAGGCTCCGGGAGAGCCCGATTGCCAAGACGGCGATCTTCCCGCAATCGGGCATTGGATCGATTGGGCTTGCGGCCGCGTGGGCGTGGAAGCGCAAGCGGTGGATTCGCCGCTCGCCGACTTCGGCGCGCTGTTGCGCGGCGCCGGCCCGGCCCTGCTGTGGCACGGCGGCGGGGCAAGGCCGGGGATTCTGGTGTTGCTCAAGGCCACGCCGCGAACCCTGCATCTGATCGGCCCCGATCTTAGGCCGCGCCGCTGTCCGCTAGAGCGGGCGCGCCAAGCGCTGTGCGCGGGGCTCGAGGCGCCGGTGGCGGCGGAGATCGACAGCCTCTTGGCCAAGGCCGGCGTGCCCGAGCGCCGCCGCCGCCGAGCCAGGACGCTGCTAACGCGGGATCGCCTGAGCACCCAGCGCCAGGGCGGGTGCTGGATGCTGCGCCTGCCCGCCGGGGCAAACCTCTGGCGCCATGCGCTACGTGAACGGCTGCTCCGCAAGATGGCGTGGATGCTCGCCCTGTTCGCCCTGGGTTATGGCCTGGAAATCGCCGCCTGGAGCCTGATGGGGCGAGGCGCCCTGGACGGCCGCTGGGATTCCGGCTGGTTCGCCGCCTGGACGCTGCTGGTATTGACCCTGGTTCCGCTGGAACTCCTGGGCGGCTGGATGAACTCGATGTTCGCCTTGGACGCCGGACGGCTGCTCAAGCAACGGCTGCTGGCCGGCGCCTTGCGCATGGATACGGAAACGATACGCCGGCAAGGCGCCGGGCAGTTGCTCGGACAGGTCATCGAATCGCAAGCCCTGGAATCCCTGGCGCTGAACGGCGGGCTGGCCGTCCTGGTCGCCGCCGTCGAACTGGGTTGCGCCGGCTGGGTGCTGGCCCTAGGGGCGGGCGGCGGGCTGCTGCTGGGCTGGCTGGGCTTCGCCCTGTGGCTGGGAAGGCGCAATTACCAACGGCTACGGCAATGGTCCGAGGCGCGTCTCGACATGACCCACACCCTGGTCGAACGCATGGTCGGCCATCGGACCCGCCTGGCCCAGGAACGTCCGGAACAGCGCAACGGGCGCGAAGACCGGGAACTCGAAAATTATCTGAACCTAGCGGGCGCCCTGGACCGTTCGTTCGTGCCCATCGCCGGCCTGGTTCCGGGAGGCTGGATGTTGCTCGGGCTGGCGGGACTCGCGCCGGCCTTCGTCGCGGGCGGCGCGCCCCTAGACCTCGCCGTCGCGCTCGGCGGATTGCTGCTGGCGAAACGGGCCTTGGGCCGCGCCTCCGGCGGGTTCGCCGCCCTGGGCCGGGCAGTGGTAGCCTGGAACCGCGTCTCTCCCCTGTTTCGCGCGGCGGCGCGGACGGAATCGCGGATCGCGGTGGTTCCGCCGGAGCGGTCGCGCGGGAACCGGGCTCGCCCTTCCTCCGGAGCGCTCTTGGAAGCCCGTGATCTGTTGTTCCGCTACCGGCCGTTAGGCGAGCCGGTGCTGCGCGGCGGCCGCCTCACCATCCACCCCGGCGACCGCATCCTGCTGGAAGGCGATTCCGGGGGCGGCAAATCGACCCTGGCCGCGCTGCTGGTGGGTCTGCGCCAACCGGAATCCGGGCTAATGCTGCTGGACGGGCTGGACCGCCATACCCTGGGCGAAGACTGGCGGCGATACACGGCCGCCGCGCCGCAGTTCCATGAAAACCATGTCCTCAGCGGCAGCTTCGCGTTCAATCTGCTCATGGGGCGGGAGTGGCCGGCCAGCGAGGCGGACCTGGAAGAGGCGGAAAGCCTGTGCCGGGAACTCGGCCTGGGCGATTTGCTGGACCGGATGCCGGCTGGCCTGATGCAAAGGGTGGGAGAGTCGGGTTGGCAGTTGTCCCACGGGGAGCGCAGCCGGCTTTACCTGGCCCGCGCCTTGCTGCAAAAAGCGGATTTGACGGTATTGGACGAAAGCTTCGCGGCGCTGGATCCGGAAAACCTCGAACAATGCTTGGTGTGCGCCCTCAAGCGGGCTTCGACCCTGCTGGTGATAGCCCATCCATAAAGGTATTTAGGCCAATGGGGCGCGACGCGAACAAAGGCAATAGAGCCTTATTAAACCGCGGTTTGTCTTACCAAGGCGCGGACAAGCAAAACCCGTTTCCCGAGAAGGGAAACGGGTTTTAAACCCTAGCGATTAGGCCGCTTGGAGCTTAGGTATGGTTCGGGCCGTCGTCGCGTCCGCCGCGTCCCTTTTTCCCTGCCTTGACATTGGTTTTAACTTGCATGGTTTTGTCTCCAAGATAGATTATTGATGGAACCTTACGCATCGAATCATCCGATGTCGAGAAACGCTTATCTTCGTCACTCGGTACGTTAATTCTTCTCGGATAGGCAAAGGTTCAATCGTTCATCGATTTTTTTTATGCCGCATCGACCCCCGCCGCCTTGCCGGGGTATTGCTCATTGGCGGCAATAAGCCCATCTTGGGCTCCCATGGGGTATCCCGGCCAGAGTGGAGCATAATCGCCGCCGATTCGCCCGCGCATGGCGGATCAGGAAACGGTGGAGGTCAGGGTGAAGCTCGCGCGCCGGCGGATGAAGGTCGGAACGTTGTAGTCGGTCCCATTGTCCCAGACCGGGCGGCACCGGCGGGCAACCGCCGGTGGCCGAAGGGAATCGCGGAAGGTTTGGCCGGCGGCGGTCAAGGCATGGAAGAAGCGTTTCAACATGGTCGGTCTCCGGTTGGTTTGGATGGCTCGGTCGCCCTCGAATAGCGCCAGTGTCGTCGATTTCCCTGCCCCGCGCGGTGATCCATTTGACCCCGATTCCGGAACAAATTCCGGCGCGGCGCGCTTTCGAAGTGGACTTGATTATTGTACTATAATCAAAAAGACACAAGTCCCGAGAACCAGCCATGACCGAAACCAAACCCCCCCGAGGCGGAGCCAGGCCCGGCGCGGGCCGCAAGCGCGGCACCGGCCACTATGGCGAACCCACCAAACCCCTCCGCGTCCCGGTCAGCCTGCTGCCGGCGGTGCGCGCCTTGCTCAAGGCCGCGGGCAAATCCCTCGACCATCCGGACGCCTGGAAACCGCCGCTGGCGCCGGCGCGGGTGACGCTGCCGTTCTACGCCTCGCGGGTGGCGGCGGGCTTCCCCTCGCCGGCGGACGACCACCAGGAAGACGCCCTCGACCTGAACGAACACTTGGTCCGGCATCCCGCCGCGACCTTCTTCGTGCGGGTCCAGGGCAATTCCATGATTGGCGCGGGTATCCACCATGGCGACTTGCTGGTGGTGGACCGCTCGCTGGAACCGAGGTCGGGAGCCATCGTCATCGCGGTGGTGAACGGCGAACTGACGGTGAAGCGCTTGAAGCTGGAACGGGGCGGGGTGTGGCTGATGCCGGAAAATCCGGAATTCAAGCCCATCGAAATTTATGGCGACATGGACTTGATGATTTGGGGCGTGGTGGCCCACGTCGTTCATTCGCTGTGAGGGGGCCGTGTACGCCCTGGTGGATTGCAACAACTTTTACGCGAGTTGCGAGCGGGTCTTTCAACCCCGGCTTGAAAAACTCCCTATCGTGGTCTTATCGAACAACGATGGTTGCGTGATAGCCCGTTCGAACGAGGCCAAGGAACTCGGAATCGCCATGGGCACGCCGTATTTCGAGATCGAGCGTTCGGCCAAGCGTGGCGGGATAGCCGTGTTCTCGTCGAATTACGCGCTCTACGGCGATATGTCGAGGCGGGTGATGCAAGTCCTAACCCAGTTTGCCCCGTCCCGGGAAATTTACTCCATCGATGAATGTTTTCTCGACCTCGCCGGGCTGCCGTTCGACCTGACGGCCCATGCCCTGCGCATGGCGCGCGGCGTCCGCCGTTCGACCGGCATTCCCGTTTCCATCGGCATCGCCCCGACCAAAACCCTAGCCAAGCTGGCCAATCGGATCGCGAAGAAGGGCGGCAGCCCGGATGGCCCGGTGTTGGATTGGGCGCGGCTGGAATATCCCGGTACGGTGCTGGCCTCGATCGCGGTCGAGGATGTTTGGGGCATCGCCGGAAGGCTGGGAAAGCGGCTGCGGGGGTTGGGCATCGGGGATGCGCGGGCACTGCGGGAGGCCGATCCCAAGGCAATACGCCGGGAGTTCGGCGTCGTGCCGGAACGGATCGTCTGGGAATTACGGGGCGTTTCCTGCCTGCCGCTGGAAGCGGCGCCGCCGCCCCGTAAGCAGATTCTCACGTCGCGGAGCTTCGGAACCCGGCTCACGGAACGGAGCGATTTGCGCGCGGCCGTCGCCCATTTCGCCGCGCGGGCGGGGGAGAAATCGCGCGCCGGGGGTTTGGCGGCGCAAGCGCTGCAAGTCTTTGTCCAAACGAGTCCGTTCGACACGGCCCAGCCCTATTACAGCAACGCGGCGACGCTTGCCTTCGAGGCACCGGTTCAGGATAGCGGTGTCTTGATCCGCGCGGCGCTACGTGGCCTGGACCGGATATTCCGGCCCGGCCGGGCCTACCAAAGGGCTGGGATTATGTTGCTCGACCTGGTGCCCGCCGGGCGGATACAAGGCTCGCTGTTCGCCGACAGCGCCGCCCTGGATGCGGGGCGTTCCGCCATGCTGATGGCCGCTCTCGACCGGATCAACCGGAGGCATGGCAGGGGAACCCTGCGCTATGCCAGCGAAGCGGCGAGCGAACGATGGGTGATGCGGCAACAGTTGAAATCCCCGGCTTACACCACGCGCTGGGAGGAATTGCCAAGGGTTTTGGCGCGGATTCGATAGGGCGCGATTCAAGATTCGAACCGATACGCCCAGCCCCCTTAATCGGGAGGTTTTTTGCCTTCCTCCCCGACCAGGGAAGGGGTTCGCGGACTCCGCGCATCGCCTTGCATCGCACCATGGGCACCCCGGCCTCTGCCATGGCATGTATACTGCTTAGATATCGGCAAACGGCGTCTACGCCGAAAAAACCACCGATAATTGTTTCGAATCCCACAAGACGAATGACCGCCATGCACCATTTCCACTTGCTCACGAACACCATTTCCGCCGATGACCTGTTCGGCGTCATTATCATGACGGTCTTGCTCGCCTCCCTCGCCGCGGTGGCCACTATCCAATGGCGCGATGCCCGGCGCTGGGAGCGGATCAAGCGCGATCGCCGGAACCATTGGGGGGTTTGACCCCGCGCCGGCGCTTCGATTGCGTCGCGGATCGGGCGGGATGGGGACCGCGGCGCTAAGCGGTATCCCGGCCCTTGTAGCCAAAAACCTCGATATATCGGTCCAGTAACGGCAGTATCCCCCCGAAATGGCCGGCGTAATGCCGCCAGCGGGCTAGGGCGCTCCGGTACAAGGGTTGGCCTACCGCCGCGAAACTGGGCGTCGAGACGAAGCGCCCGATGGCGCGCTCATGGAAGGCGGCGACCCCCGGATGCCAATCCAATTCCAAGAAAGCGAACACCCGTCGGAAAGTGCCCTCGAAATCCCCAACCGTGTCTTCGTAGCGCAATTCCAGGTAAGGGGTGGGGAGCATTTCCCGCAGGTGCAGCCATAAATCCATCACCGCCGCGTATTGCCGGGCGATATTTTCCCAGGACAACAGGTTGACCGTGCCCGGCGAGGGACTGAAAGCCTGGGTATGGCAACTCAGGCAGACATCGCGCGGATCGCGCAGGGCGAACAGGATTTTCGCCTCCGGGAACAGCGTGGCGATCAAACCCGCGTCGATGCTGTTCAACGCCACCTTGTCCACGAAGCGTTTGTGGCGCGCGTCATCGCCGTATTCCTCGATGACCCGCCGCCAATAATAAGCGCGCAATCGCCGGGCCTCCTCGATGCCGATCTTACGCAAAGCCGCCGGGGCATCGTCCCGGATTCCGCCGATCCGGGCCAGTTCCCCGGAAACCTCGTGGATGAAATCGCTTTCGTCGGAAGCGACGACGCCGGGATGGGCGTCCAGCACTTGTTCTGCCAAGGTCGTACCCGAGCGCAGAAAACCGAACAGGAAGGTGGGCACGGACAAGCCATCGCCGAAATCGGCGGCGGTCCAGCGGCGCAACAGCGCCGTGTCGAAACCGGCCCGATTGGCCGCGATGGCCTTGAATATCCGCTCGCCGTCCACCGCCTTGAAGGCGGGCAAACGCCGGTGCAGTTCCGAAGCTTGGGTGAACGCCCGGAAAGCCGCTTCGTAATCCCCTTGCTTATCGAGGACCGTGCCCAGTTCCAGCCAGGCGCGGGCGGTGTGCTCGGGGTCGCGGTTTTCGGCAACCACCCGCTCCAAACGGGCGCGCGCGTCCGGGACGCGGCCCAGCGCCTTGTCCAGCAAGGCCAGCAATATCTGGATGCCGGGATGGCCGGGCAGGAATTCGGCGGCCCGCGCGGCGGCGGGCCAGGCTTCCCCGGCGCGGTTGACGCGGGATAGGCAGAGCGCCAGATTGTTGTGCGCGATGGCCGAGCGCGCCGCCAGCCGCGTGGCTAGCCGAGCCAGCCGCAAGGCCGTCTCGATATCGCCCCAGTGCTGCAATTGCCCGGACAATTGCAGCAACAAGCCCGGATCGCGGTCCTTGATGCCTTGCCGCTCCAATTGCTTGGCGGCCTGCCGGAGGTGGTCGCGGCCCGCCGCGCGCCTGCCTCGCCAGCACAGGGCTTGTCCTACTCCGGCCAGCGCCTCGGCTTGGTTGGGTTTGGCGGCGAGGACTTCGCGGTACCAGAACTCGGCGTCCTCGAAGCGGCCCGCCGCCACCGCCCGCCGCGCCCGCGCCAGCCATTCGCCGCTATCGGGGGTTTGCCGGGCCTGGAATTTGGCCTCGGCGGCGGCGCAGCAAGCCTTGAATTTCTTGCCGCTGCCGCAAGGGCAGGGATCGTTGCGGCCCAGTTTGCCGGCCGGGATACTGGATGCCATGGCTAAAACGTTCTCGGGCTATGGGTAATCTAAACCGGGGCGCGGATGAAAGCGCAAGGGCGGGCATGAGTTCATGCCCGCCTCATTGGACGGGATATCCGAAGGCGGCGACATAGGGATTGAGCAGATCGGCCACGGACGCGAACTCCGGCGCGTAATGCCGCCAGCGCGCCACCGAGGAGGAATACAGCGGTTGGGCCACTTGGCTGAAGCTGGGGCTGTTGACGTACTTGGCCGCCGCCCGTTCGTGGAAGCGGGCGACCGCCGGATCCCAGGGCAGCCCCAAGAACTCGAACACCCGGCCAAAACTGGCCTCGAAATCCGCCACGGCGTCCTCGTAGCGCAATTCCGCGAATCCCAGGCTCAGGCGCGGCTTCACCGTCATCCACCAATCCATGGTCCGGGCGTAGAACTCCGCCGTACCCCGCCAGTGCAGCAAATGCACGGTCGAGGGGGTGGGCGCCATGATCTGCATGAAACAGCTCAAGCACACGTCGCGCGGGTCGCGGGTCACGAAAATCACCTTGGAATCCGGGAACAGCACGTTGACGAGCCCCAGGTCGATGGTGTTCATGGTGGTCTTGTCCACCAACAGCCGATCCGGCCCCAGGGCATCGCCGAAGCGGGTCCGCGCCCGCTCCCAATAGAAACGCCGCAAACGCACCACTCCGGCGAAATCCAGTTGGGCGAGTTGTTCGGGGAGGGTCGCGCCCGACGGCGACAGCCTCTTTAATTCCTGGACCATGGCGTAGACCAAATCGGTTTCGTCGGCCAGGAACACCCGCGGATGGGCGTCCAGCACTTCCTGGGTCAACGTTGTCCCCGAGCGCATGAAGCCCAGCACGAAGGCGGGCGCCGGGGTGTCGTCCGGGAATTCCGCGCCGGACCAACGGCCTAGGAGTTCCGGAGTGAACCCGGCTTTGTTGGCCCGGAGCAGGGCGGGAACCAGTTCGGCATCCTGCTTGCGGACTTCCGGCAGCAGGGCGGAAAGCTTCGCGGCGGCGTGCAAATGCGGAAATACCGCCGGATATTCCCCCAGCTTGTCGAGGATAGCCGCCAGTTCCTTATGCGCCCTGAATTCCTCCTCCGGGGTGAGGCGCGAGCGCAGCGCCTGTTCCAGCCGCTGGCGAGCCGCCGCGTATTGCTTGTCGGCGGTTTCGATGGAAGCCAAGAGGATTTGCAGCATAGCGCTGTCGGGAGCCAGCCGCGCCGCCCGCCGGGCGGCTTCCAGGGCCGGCCCGGTTTGGTTCAGCCGCGACAGGGTGAGCGCGAGCAATTGATGGCCGCGCACCACGGCGCCATTGGCCCGCACCGCTTCCCGGCCCAGTTCCAGCGCGCCCGGGTAGTCGTTCCAATACTGCAATTGCTCGGTGAGGGCGAGCAACAGGCCGATATCGCGGGTCTTGCGGGCCTGTTTGAGCAAATCGCGCCCGGCTTGGCGCAAATGGGCGATACCTTCGTCGTGGCGCCCCTGCCAGCACAGGGCTTGGCCTAGGCAAGCCTTGGGCTGGGCCTCCCTGGGGTGCTCGGCGACGGCTTGTTGGAACCAATGGACGGCTTCGGGCAGGTTCCGGGCTTGGATGGCGGCTTGGCCGCGCTGCATGGGGTTGGTCATGGCTGAATCGAACGATGCTTGGGCATGGACAGGGAAGCGGCGCCGGGTTCAAATCGGATGGGCCACCTTGAGCAGGACTCCGGCCGGCAAGGTGGTTCGCGGCATGCCGACGGCGACCACCCAGCGGATTCCTTTTCCAGGCGCGGCCCGCTTTCCCGGACAGGGTTCCGGGTAGCGAGGTCTTGCGGATGCGGGTAGCGTTCTTCGAGTTGGCCGAAGGCTTCGGCGACGATCCGGGCCTTGGTTTTCTCGTCGGTCGCCGCGGTGAGTTGCTCGTGGATGTGGAGTGCGGTTGCGCCCATGGCGGAGGTCTTTCGAGGTGCCCCCAAGCGGCGCGACGCGGGTTTTGGGGAGAAACCCGCCATCCTTGGCGGGAAGGTAGGCACTTAGGTGGGAG
>SXGT01925975.1_pt1 | contig 38930 bp, 28 predicted proteins | sample 3176221 | NCBI WGS metagenome assembly SXGT01 (sample SAMN11356862, study PRJNA531348) | freshwater metagenome | isolation source: freshwater sample F1-120 | place: China: Fuxian Lake, Yuxi | collected 2017-12-25 | reverse complement strand
ATTTAATATCAACGCCATCTCTCAGCAACCCGACGACCCTCTGCCGCACCTGCTCTCCCAGAACCATGACCGCCTCCTCGCCCAGACGGGGTTCTCGCACGGATTGGTTGCTGGTCAAGTTTTTGCATACACCCTTTAAGCGACCGGCAGGTCTTCTTGGCCTCTACTTCGGCCTTGCACTGGGCGATGACCTCCTTGGCGACGGGCACTGGACAGGTGACCTCTTCAGACTCGGAGTTGACGGTGCCGTGCAGCCACTTGGCCTCGCCCTCGTACTTGATGTAGGTGGTGGTCAACTTGGTGCAACCGCAGCGCGCTTTGACCGTCACCTTGACGCACAGCTTGTGATAGTTGACCCAGCCGTTGCGGTCCCACTTGTGCACAGCGATGGGCGCGCCGCATTTTTCGTGGCCGACGTACTCGTCGCTGTCCTGGAAGGGCCAGGTCTCCCACACTTCGGCTTTGCTGATGTTGGCGCCGGCCTTGACGGGCGGCTTGGCGGCAGCGGTCTGGCCGTGACCGACCTGCCAGAGGGTGGTGGCCAGCACGGCCACGGCGGCGACGAGCGCGGCAAATTTCAGGTTGGACAACATGGGAACCTCCAAACAGGGGCACTGCGCGGGAGGGCCGCCGACCAGCACCCTGCCGGCGGCGGCGTCGCGCAGACGCGGTCTGGCAGTTGTGCAAGCGCCGTGCCAGCGGTTGGCAGCGACATAACCATTTGATACCAATAGACTCGACGGAGTGACGTGCTCGCTGACCTGTCCGCCGCGGACACCTAGCCTGTCCGGTCGGTGCCGGACCTGACGCGGCGCCCCACCATTGACGCCCTGCCGCCGCCCTCGTACGGTATCGTCCGCCGTGGCAGCCTCGCCGCGGCTCGTCGCGGTGCCGCTCGTTCCCCTGTCCGGCGCCGGGAGTCTGCATGGCGCGAATTGCCCTGGTGACCGGCGCCCCGGGCTGGTTGGGCAGCCGGCTGGTCGAAGCCCTGCTCGGTCGGGTGCAAGACGCGGCCGTCGGCGAACGCTGGGATCGCGTGCGCGCCCTGGTGCTGCCCGGCGTTGATGCGGGCCGGCTGGCGGGTCTCGATCCGCGGCTCGAATTGGTGACCGGCGACCTGCGGCGGCCCGAGAGTCTGCGGCCGTTCATGCAAGGGTGCGAAGACGCGGTGGTATTCCACTGCGCCGGCCTCATCCATCCCAAGCGCATTGCCGAACTGTACGACCTGAACCACCTAGGCACCGAGAAAGTGCTGGCGGCGGCGATACAAGCAAAGGCGCGCCGGCTGGTCTACGTGTCGTCCAATTCGGTGGCGGGCATGAACGCCCGGCGCGACGTGTGGTTCGACGAGACGACGGCAGACCGGCCGTACATGCACTATGGGCGCAGCAAGTTGCTTGCCGAGGCAGCCGTGCGTGCGGCGGCGTTTGCGTGCGACCTGGAGACCGTGGTGGTGCGACCACCGTGGTACTACGGCCCCTACCAACCGGCCAGGCAAACGACGTTTTTCACGATGATCCGGACCGGCAAGGCGCCCATTATCGGCGGCGGCGACAACCTGCGGTCGATGGCGTACGTCGACAACCTTTGCCAGGGCTTGCTGCTCTGCGCCGATCACGCGGCGGCGCGCAACCGCACCTTCTGGATTGCCGACCGCCGCCCCTACCCCATGCATGAGATCGTGGACACCGTCGAGCGACTGATGCGCGACGAGTTTGGCATCCGCTGCCACGGCGGTCGTCTGCGCTTGCCCGCGGTGGCGACACAGGTCGCGTATTGGGCGGACCGGGCGCTGCAGACGGCCGGCCTCTACCACCAGAAAGTGCACGTGCTGTCGGAGATGGACAAGGACATCGCGTGCACGACCGCCAGTGCAGAGCGCGAGCTCGGCTACGCGCCCCAGGTCGACCTGCAAGAGGGCATGCGCCGCAGTCTGCGCTGGCTGCGCGACTCGGGTATCGCGTTCTAGCGTTGCCGGAAGCCATGCGCGCGCCGTCTACCTGCCTCGTCACCGGTGGTGCCGGCTACGTCGGTGCGCTGGTGGTGGACCAGCTGCGGCGCGCGGGCTGTACCGTGCGCGTGCTCGACATCCTGGCCCAGCCGATCTGGCCAGGCCAGCCGCCCGACGCCTACCTGTGCGGCGACATCTGCGATGAGACGCTGCTGGCGCGGGCGTGCACCGATGTGGACGCCGTCGTGCATTGCGTGGCCCACGTACCGCTGCACAAGGACCTGGCCCAAATGCGGCGGGTCAATGTGGACGGGAGCCGGGCGCTGCTGAGGGCGGCGCGTACGGCAAGGGTGGCCAAAGTGGTGGCGGTGTCGTCGAGCGCCGTGCTCGGCGTGCCGGACCGGCCGATCGTCGCCGAAGATGCGCCGGTCCGGCCGATGGACCCGTACGGGCAAGCCAAGGCGCAGGCAGAGGACCTGTGCCGGCAAGCCGCCGCGAACGGTCTGGACGTCACTATCGTGCGGCCGCGCACGGTGGTCGGCCCGGGGCGACTCGGCATCTTCCAGATTCTGTTCGAGTGGCTGGCGCAGGGGCGCGACCTGCCGGTGCTGGGCGGCGGTCGCAACGTCTACCAGTTCGTGCACGGCGACGACCTTGCCGCGGCCATCGTGCGCGCCATCGGGCGACCGGGAGCTGCGACCTACCACATTGGCGCCGCGGATCCGACGACGATGGCCGAAGCGCTGACCCGCCTCGCAGACCACGCAGGGACTGGCAGTCGCGTGGTGTCGTTGCCGCTGCGGCCGGCCGAGTGGGCGATGCGGGCCACCACTGCGCTGGGGCTGTCGCCGCTCGGGGCCTACCACGCGCTGATGTACGGCCGGTCGCTGGCGTTTGACATTGGCAAAGCGCGGCGCGAGTTGGGGTGGGAGCCAGGGTACAACAACCACACGCTGCTGGCGCAGGCCTACGACACCTACCTGCGCGATCGCGCTGCGATTCTGGCCTCGGTCGGTGGGTCTGCGCATCGTTCGCCAGTGCGCCAGGGTGTACTGGCGCTGGTCAGCCGTTGCCTGACTGTGCTGCCCGCGGTGAAGTCATGACAGGGCGTGCTGCAGCAGCGGCCCGCATCGTCGCGCTGGCGGCTTGGGCGCTGGTCTGCCACTGGGCAGCGGAAGCGAGCGCGGCGCCCTTTGTGGCATTTGCCCCGGGCCACGAAACGCAGATCCTCGGGCTCTTCGAGCCGTTTGCGCCCGATCAGCGCGTCGGCGACGTGACCATCGCCGGCGTACAAGTGGGATCGAACACCATTGCCGTGCAGGTCACGGTCGCGGACGGCACTGCAGCCCGCCTGGTCCTGACCGCCCGAGCCAGTGCGCAGCCACCGCAGATGGCGCCGGGCGGCCTGCCACCTTCGGCTTCTTTCGACCTTGCGCAGCAGCCGGCGACCCCGGATCCGCGACTGGCGGCGGTAATGCTGCAGTTGGCAGAGCGCGTGCGCTTGCACGATCCCGGCGGTCTGGTCGAGCGGTGGACGCGACCGGTCGGAGAAACACACGTGCAGCCGCCAAAGGCCGACAGCCGCGCTTCGGCGATAGCCTGGCTCATCGCGGCCGGCGTCTTGTGGGGCATTGCGCTGGTCGCGCTCGCGGTGTTGGCGGTGTGGATCTTGCGGCGTGGCCAGGGCGACTTGCCTTTGCGGCTGGCGATGCTGGCGCTGGTGGCGGTCGTCGCGTTTGTCGCGCGCTGGCACGCTCCAACGACGCTGCTGCACTGCAACAACCATGGGATCGAGGACTTGCGCGCCGTTTTGGGGCAGGACCTGGCGAGCCAGCCGCGGCTGATTCTGCGCTACGGGCCCTCGTTCTTTGCGCCACAAGCGTGGCTGTCGGCGGCGTTTGGTGGCGGCGACGGCACAGTCTTTGCCGTGAGCGCGCTGGTGGGTGTGGTCAGTGCGCTGGTCACGACGGTCGCTGCGTGGCTGTGGACCGCGGGGCTTGGCGCAGGCCTGGTGGCCGGCCTTTTTGCCGCGGTGCTGCCGTTGGCGGTGCGCGTAGGCCACTCCGAGAGCAACCTGGTGTTTGGTCAGCTGTGCATCGCGCTGATGCTGCTAGCAGCCGGCGTTCGGGCGCGCGTGCGTGGGGTCGAAAGTGGCCAGGCAGGTCCCGATCCCGCGATCGCGCGGCGCGCGGGCGACATCTTGCTCGGCACCGCGACCTTGCTGACCGCCACCGGCCACACATTCGGCCCGGGCTATGCTGTCGCGGTTCTGGTGCTGTCGGCCGAGGCGTTGGTCGGACCTGTTCCGCGTGTCCGCGACGTGATGCGGGCGGCTGTGTGGTTCGCCTTGCCCGTTGCCGCGTTTGTGCTGCTGCTGAGCGGCGGTGACAGCAGCAACCGCGCGCGGCTGGCGTCGGCGACGCTGAGCGAGGCCTCGCCGCTCAAGCCCTGGGCGCACCTGCTGTGGTTCGACGGGGCGTGGACGCCGTGGGCAGTACAAGCGCTGTTCGTGGTGGGGTTGGTGCGGTTTTGGCACGCGGGCGGCACGACCCGGCGCTTTGTGGTGCTGCCGGGGCTGTTGCTGCTGGCGGGTCTCGCGCTGTTCATCGGCGGGTCGGTGTCGGTGGCGCTGCGCTACCAGTCGCTGCTGGCGCCAGTGTGGGCGCTGGTGGTGGGCGCTGCGATGCCGGCTAGGCTGAGTCAGGTGACGGGCAAGGACGCGAACTGGCCACGCCGGCTGGAGGCAGTGGGGGCGGGTGCTTTGCTGCTTGCGGGACTGGGCGGGACCGCAATGTCCGCATACGCCTATGGGTTCGCAGACTTGGAAGCCAAAGTCTATGCGGCGCTGCGGCCGGTGGTGCCGACGCTGCCCGACGGCGCGGTGGTGCTGGTGCCCGACCGCGAGGGCACCCCGGATCAGGAAATCATCATTGACTTTCCAGACTTTCTAGCGAACAGCGCCGGTCGCCGCGTGGACGTGGTACACCTGGGCCAGTGGCATCGCATGCAGCGCGAAGCCGTGACGGCGGCAGCGCCCGCCGTGTACGTGTGGCGGAGTCCACACTGCCAGGCGCGAGCCCGCGTGGTCGGTCGTTGGCCTGAAAGTCGCGACAGCGCGGGCTTGCCGTTGCGCGCGGTGTGCCGGCCGCTGTTGGACCTGACCGCGCAGCCTGGGGCGAAGGTGGTCGCCGCCGGTCGCCAGCCACCGCCGCAGGAGGATCCCGACCGACTGCCGACCGAGTACCATCAGTTCGCAGGCCAGGCGGTGGTCTGGGGCCTGGTGCAGCTGCCGGCGCCAGCACACGGTACTGCGTCGCCGATTCCGCATCGCGCTGGTCCCTGACGCGGTGCAAGACTACGCCGCGAATCCCACCGCCCGCGTCAGGTACTGCTGAAACGGCCGCCACGCCCGCACTTGCGCGATGACAGCCTCGAGCAGCGCGGGGCCGAACACGACATCGTCGCCGAGCGGCGCCATCGTCACAAAGTCCTTGCGCTTGAGGTCGTCGATGCACGGGTGCGCGGGGTCATAGCCGGCGGGAGGGCGCTTGAGCGACTCACCACCCAGCGGCAGCGAACCGCGCGCCGCGAGCCAACCCTGCGGATCGGCGACTACCGCATCGCGAATGGCCTTGAGCGACGGCGGTGTCGGACACCAGATGCCGGCGCCTAGCAGGCACTCGCCGGGCTCTAGGTGCAGGTAGATGCCGGGCCCGTGGACATCGTCCGTCGACGCCTTGTGGCGAAAGTGCGCGGCCGCGTGGGTCTTGTAGGGCGTCTTGTCCGTGCCAAAGCGGGTGTCGCGGTAGATGCGAAACATTGAACCACCGACAGGTCGCGGGTCCACGACGATCTCGGGCGCTACCGCCGCCATCGGCGCTTGCAGGTCGCTGATAAAGCGCAGCAGCGGTGCCTTGACGTCATTGTCGAAACGCGCCTTGTTCACGGTGAACCAGTCGCGGTTGTTGTTCTGGCGGAGCTCGACCAGAAACTCGAACAGGCGGGCGTCGAAGTGCGGGGTGGCCATGGTCCTCCTTATTGCGGCAGCTGGCACGGCTTGCGGACCGCCGGAATCCTGCACCAATAGGCAGCGTAGAGCTAGGCCACTCGATAGACCCGCACCGGCTGAGCGCGGCCTTTGACCGCCACCTCGCCCAGATCGGTCGCATCTGCGAGCAGGTCATGCCCGGCGGCGTCGCGCACGGCGTCGCTGACCAGAATCTGCGCGTCGTGGGCTTTGCTCAGCGACTCGATGCGCGAAGCCAGGTTGACCACGTCGCCGATGACCGTATATTCCTTGCGAGTTACCGATCCGACCTGGCCGGTCACCGCTTCGCCAGTGTGCAAACCGATGCCGATGCGCGTGACGGGCAGGCGGCCGGCCGCCACTTCGCCGTGCAAGCGCTGCACAATCGCGCGGCTGGCGGCGACCGCGTTGCGGCAGTCTTTGCCATCGGACAAGGGGGCGCCGAACACGGCCATGAAGCCGTCGCCTAGGAACTTGTTGATGATGCCGTCGTGGCGGTCGACTTCTTCGATCATGAACGAGAACAGGTGGTTCAAAAAGTCGACCACCTGACCCGGCGTTCGGCCTTCGGCGAAGGTCGTGAAGTTGCGGATGTCCAAGAACATCACGCACACGTTGCGGGTTTCGCTCGACAGCGCCGTCGAGTGCTGTTGCAACAGCTTGTCGACGACGCGCGGCGACACGTGCTGACCGAACACGTCGAGCACCTGGCGCTTTTCTTCCAGCGCCTGCAGCGAGTCCAAACAGCGGCGGCGCAGTTCGCGGGCCGCGATGCCGGTCAAGCCGCCGACCAGGACCATCACGAAGGCCCGCGCCATCGCCGCCATCGGCGCGGTCAGCACGAACGCCGAGTGCGGTGGGCCGTTGTAGACGAAAACCCAATACAATGTGAGGTATTGCGCCGCTGCAAATATTCCGGCCGCAAGGCACACGCGCAAGTCCAGGCTGAGCACCGACAGCGCAATCAGCGCCGCGTAGACCATGAACGGTGGCGCCACCAGCGCTTCGGCAGGGTGCGCAACCAGGCACAGCACCAGCAGGATCGCCGTCGGCACCAGCAACTCGACGAAGACCCACAGCAGGCGAATCGCCAACGGGATGCTCGTTCCGCGGGCGATGGCGCGAACCAACAGGCTGCGCACCCACAGCTCAAACGCGAGTGCGGGCACCACCACGGCCAGCGGGAGCGCCAGTGACAGCCGAGCGCGCATCACCTGCCCCACCGCGTCGATGAGCAGCTGGCCGATCGTCAAGATGCCGATGAGCATCGCCGTCAGCACCAGCGCCATCACCTCGACGCGGCGCTTCTCGCTTTTGAAGATTTCGTGCTCGAGCGAGGCCGAGAAGTTATGGACGCGCGCACTGACGGCGGCAACCCCAGGATCTGCAGGTGGTTGCGTCATTGCGGCACATGAACCCGCGCGCCGGTTGGCGCTCTGGCGATGGTAGCGACCGTAAGGGGGGTGTCAATCTGGTTAGCAGGCTAGGGGTGCGGATCGCCAATTGGGGTCCAGGACCACCAGGAGATAATAGTTTCAATTGCATGACGTTGGTGTTGAACCCAGCGGCTGAAGCCGCAGGCTAAGGGTACCAAGCCCGGCCTGCGCCGGGCTGGATTCTTACCTGTGATTACTTAGCCTTGCGTAGGCAAGGCTTTGCACTGGCAGCCCGTGGCTTTCAGCCGCCGGGCAATTTCGCGGCTTCTCTGGCGAACAAGGCGCTTGTTGCCCCCAGTTCAGGAACCGCACCCGCGAGCCTGCACAGACGAAGCATGGTGCTCGCAGAATCCGCATGGCTCGAGCTATCGCGGTCACAGGTTGCGCTGCACCGCGGTCACAAGCCTTTGAGCGCCTTGATGTCGTCGAGCACTTGCTTGGGGTGGCCGCCCGGGTCAAAGCTGGTCGCTGCCTGATTGTAGTACAACACCCACTGCGCGTTTTCGTCGAGCACGACCGTGATGCGGTCCGCGAACAGCTGCTTGGTCGACTTGGCGGCGCCGTAGTGCATCGCCAGCTCGCGGCCAAGGTCGCTCCACAGCGCGTACTTGAACATGTCGACCTGTTTGAACTTGGCATTCTTGCTGGCGGAATCGAACGAGCACCCGATGATCGTCGCCCCAGCGCTGTCGAACTCGCTTTGGAGGTCGCGGAACCCGCAACCCTCGGCCGTTCAACCACTGGTCTGGGCGGCGGGGTAGAACCACAGCACCGTCCAGTGGCCCATCAGGTCGGCCTTGCTGGCCGCCTGGCCGTCGGTCGCGACGACCTTGCTGAATTCCGGCGCAAAGTCGCCCGGCTCTTTGAGCGTGCCGTTGGTGAACGGCTTTGGCTTGACGACGTCGGCTGTCGCCACTTCAGCGGCAGCAGTATCCACGGCAACTTCGGCCGCTGCGTCAGCGACTTCGGCCGCCGCGTCGTTGTCGGTCGCGGTGTCCGCGCGGGCAGCCGTGTCGCCGGATGGTCCGGTGTCCGCGGCGGTGTCGACAGCCTGGGTGTCGGCTGCCGGGCTCGACCCGCCTGAACCGCCACCGCCTCCGCTGGCGGTACAAGCCGCGAGCGCGACGAGGAACGCGGCCCTGGCGCCGCGCGGTACGAATTGGTGCATGATTCCCCTTGGCGGCGCGGGTGGTGCGCCGGCCCCGGGCCCGTGTAGCCCAAATCGCCGGCTGACGCCAGCCGAATCGCGCAGGGAGGCCAAGATGCGAGGGTTCCTGGCTTTGGCGACGTCGCTGGTCGGGCTGTGCATTGCGGCGTCGGCGCTGGCGGGCGAGCGGCCGCGCCCGCGTGCCTTGCTCGACAGCGGCCTGGCCGGTGAGGCCGTGGTGGCGTGCGAGCGGGCGCTTTTCGGCGCCGCGAGCAGCCCGGCGGATCTGCGGGACGAGGCGTTTGAGGTGTGGACCGAGGCGCTGATGGCGCTCGGCGATTTTCCAGAGCTGGCAGTCGCTTGGCAGCGCAAGCGCGATTTGGCGGGCAAGCGGCACGGCAGCGGGTCCGCGCAAGTTGGGCTGTGTGGCTTGGAACTCGCGGACACGCTAGCCACGCTGGGTCGGGCGGACGAGGCGACAGTCCAGTGGGATCAGGCGATGGCGGCGGCAAAGGGCCTGGTCCAGACGGGCGACCTCGGCGCGTGGACGGTGCTGGCGCGGGCGGCAGGCATTGCCAAAGGCGACGGGCAGCGCGCGACCGTTGCAGAGCTGGCCATGGCGTCCATCCAGGCGCTGCAAGGCACGGTGGACCCGTCTAATCAGGGCCAGCGCGACCAGTCGCGAGAGCTCTTGCTGGCGCTGGCGAGCATGCGCATCGAAATGGGCTTTCCGGGCGACGCAGTTGGCTTGCTGCAGGCGGCGGTGCAGATGGTCCACCCGGATCGCGCCATCAACGACCCGCAGACCGGCCAGATCGCCGCGGTGATGGGACGCGCATACCTGGCCGGCGGGCAACTGGACAAGGCCAAGCAGTTCTTCGGGTATGCCATCGACAAGCTGGCGCCGGGATTTGGCGAGAACTCAACACTGGTCGCGGGCCTGCACGGCAAGCTCGGCTTTACGCTGTTGCGGCTGGGCGATCGGCAAGGCGCGCTCGCGGAGCTGCGCAAAAGCCGAGGACCCACGGCCGCGCGGCGGGCAAGCCTGCGACGGTCGGCGCTGCCGGTTCGAGTCAAGCTGGAGGCCTACAACCACACCTTTTTTGACGACGAGCTGCTGTTCGGCCTGGTGGTCGAGCGCGCGCTTTCCGGCGATGCCGACGCGCTACCCGAGCTGGTGAGGCTTGAGCTCGGCCGCAAGGGTGCGCTGCTCGATGCCCTGGCGCCGCGCAAGACCAAGGGTCCAGAGCCGGCCGAGGCGCTGCAACTGCGTGCGCTCGCGGGCCAACTCGCTGCCTTGGACCGCCAGATGGCCGTTGCGCCTAGCCCCGCGCTGCGGCAGCGGGCGGTCAGTCTGGGCGCGCGGCGCGATCAACTTGAGGCGCAGCTCGCGGCGCGAACAGAAGCGGCAGACGCTGGACCGCGCGACCTCGCCGAACTGTGCGCCGCGCTGCCGGCCGAGGCTGCGCTGTTGGACTACATCCACTACGTGCGAACGGACCCCAATCCGGGCGGCTACAGGCTCACACGCAAGTTCGCGGCCTTGGCGGTTTCTCCCGCGGCTTGCCGCGCGCGGGCAGTGGACCTCGGCGAAGCGCTGCCCATTGCCCAGCAGGTGCACGCGTTTCGCGCCGTTCTGGAGCAATCCGCGACCACCCGTGGTGCACAAGCGCTTGGCGATGACCCGACCGCTACCGTGGTGGACTGGCGGCCAGCAGCCCGGGCGCTCTACGACCGCTTGATAACCCCACTCGCCGCGGCAACCGTAGCAGCCAAGGTGCTGGTGGTGTCGCCCGATGACGCGCTGCACTTTCTGCCGTTCGCCGCGCTGGCGGCGGGCGATGGCCAGCTGCTCGGCGAGCGCAGTGACCTCGCGCTGGTGGACTCGCCGCGGGTGCGCCGCCTGCCGGCATGGGCTGGAGGGCCGAAATCGGCGCTGGTGCTCGGCAATCCGGCGTTTTCGATCGCGCCCACGCCCTTTGCCAAGACCACCGTCGCGCTGCGCGGCGGCGAAGGCAGCAGTGCCGCGTGCCGGTCGGCGCTTTCGCAGCCGTGGCAGACTTTGCCTGGCACTCAGGTCGAGAGCGACCAGACCGCGCAGGTCTTGAAGGCCGCCGGTGCCACAGTCGCGCGCAGACAGGCGGCAGAAGCGCGCGAGCAAGCTTTTGCCGAGCTTGCGCCCAAGCAAACCTGGCTCGCGATCGCCACCCACGGCTACTTCGCGCCAGCCGCCTGCGCCAAAGACCCAGAGGGCCACGCCCGCGATCCGCTGCTGCTGTCGGGCCTGGTGCTCGCCGGTGCCAACGACGAGCGCTCCGACCCGAGCGACGACGGGTGGCTGTCGGCAGCCGAGCTTGCGGCGCTGGACCTGTCGCGGGTGCAACTGGCGGTGCTCTCGGCATGCGAGACGGGCATGGGTGATGCGCGGCAGGCCTTCGGCGACGGCGTATTCGGCCTGCGGCGGGCGCTGACCCTGGCCGGCGTGCAGGGCGCGCTGATGAGCTTGTGGCAGGTCGCCGACCGCGAAACGGCCGATCTGATGGGGCACTTCTGGCGCGATCTGGCCAGCTGCAAGGGGTCGGCTTGCCAGCCTTATCGCGTGCTCGGGCGGGCGCAGGCGGCGATGCGCGCGCAACTGGTCAAGTCGGGACGGCCGGCCCATCCGTACTACTGGGCGGCGTTCGTGTATGCCGGCGGGCTGTAGGCGCGATCAACCAGATAGCGAATTACCAAGTCGTTCTCGGCGTCTGAACAACCCCCCTTCATAGGGCCACGACCCCGCGACCGCGCTCGCCCGCGGCCGGCCGTTCCGCAACCAGGGCGCGCTGCACCACGCGACCCAAGCGGGCCATGCCCTCGGCGATGGCGGCCGGCTGGCAATTCGAGAAGTTGAGCCGCATGAAGTCGTGGCGCTTCTCGTTGGCAAAAAAGCCGCTGCCGGGCACGAACGCGACTTTCTCGGCGATCGCAGCGGCGAACAGGTCTTCGGCCGCGAGGTCATCCGGCAGCTGCAGCCACACGAACATGCCGCCCTCGGGCCGGGTCCAGCGCGTACCCGGCGGCATGTGCGCATCCAGGCCTTGCAGCATCACCTCGCAGCGATGGCCGTAGGTCGCGCGCAAGCCGGTCAGGTGCGCCTCATAGTCGAAATTGCGCAACAGGCGCGCCACCACCCGCTGGCTCAGCGTGCTGGTGTGCAGGTCGCATGCCTGCTTGGCGACGGCCATGGCGCGAATCACTTCCTTGGGTCCAGTCACAAAGCCAAGGCGCATGCCCGGCGCCAGGGTCTTGGAAAACGAGCCGAGACGGACCACGCGGCCGCTGTCGTCGAGCGCCGCGATGCTAGGCAGGTGCTGGCCGCGAAAGCGCAATTCGCCGTAGGGATCGTCTTCGATGATGGCAAAATCATAGCGCTCGGCCAGCTCCAAGAGCTTGATGCGCCGATCGAGCGCCATGGTGGTGCCCTTGGGATTCTGGAAGCACGACACCAGGTACACCACGCGAACGGGCTGCGCCTGGCAAATGCGCTCCAGGTCGTCGACATCCATGCCGTTGTCGTCGCTATCGACGGTCACAAAGCGCGCGCCATAGCCGGCAAACGCCTGCAACGCCGCGAGGTAGCTCGGGCTCTCCACCGCGACCACCGTGCCCGTGTTGATGAGCACGCGGCCGGCGAGGTCAATGCCCTGCTGCGACCCGTGCGTCACCAGCGTGCTCTCGACTTCGGCCGGAATGCCGTGGCTGGTCAGGCGATCGACCAGCCAGGCACGCAAGACCGCGACGCCCTCGGTGCTCGAATACTGCAGCGCAAACCGACCCTCTTCGGCGAACACCTCGGCGTGGGCCTGGGCAATCGCCTCGACCGGAAACAGCTCCGGCGCCGGTAAGCCGCCTGCAAACGAGAGAATGTCCGGCCGCTCGGCGACCTTGAGGATCTCGCGCACGACGCTCGGCTGCGCAGTCAGCGCGCGGTGAGAAAGCGCAATCGCCATCGGTCCTCCCCTGTCAACCGGCGCTGGTCCGGCCTCGGTAGTGTGCGCGCGCTGGGGCAACTCGCACCAGCGTTTCTTCCTTGACGGTGCGCAGCACCATCGTCGTATGGGTGCGCGTGACCCCAGCCAGCGTCCGCAGCGTGCCGACCAGCAGGTCATCCAGGGCCGCCGGCGTCGCCGACTTGACCTTGAGCAGGTAGGAGTACTCGCCGGCAACCCGGTGACATTCCAAGATGTCGTCGATGCGCTGCACGGCCGCAGCGAACTCGTCGAAGTAGCGCGGGTGCTCGATCTGGACCCCGACAAAGGCGGTGATTTCTTTGCCCAGCGCCTCGCTGTCGACGCGCGCCGCGTAGCCGCGGATGATGCCGCGATCTTCGAGCTTGCGGATGCGCTCGGCCACCGATGGCTGCGACAGGCCGACCTCGCGGGCCAACTCTTGCTGCGTAGCCCGACCGTCTTGCTGCAGGCGTTCGAGGAGGTGGCAGTCGATGGCATCCATGCGACCTATCGTAGCGACGGTATGGCGCTTTGTCCAACTATAAAAAATCGGATTTTGTCACGCCGGTGTGCGCCAAGCTGGGCTTCCACCACGGGCGGTTTCCGCACTTAGACACTCAGGAAACCCTTTCGCAAAGGGTGCTTCTACAAACTCAACACCACGCGACCCGCTCGCCCGACGGCCGGCTCGCCGACAAAGGGCTTGTTCTTGCCCTCGCCGCCCTGCCCGGCTTCGTTGCCGTAGTTCGCCGCCAAGGTGCCACCCGGCTTGAGCCCAGCGCCCGCCTCACTGACCAGCAGCGCCGCCTCTGCCGCCAACCACGACGACCCGCCGCCGCCGCCGCCGCCGGTGTAGGTGTACTTGGCCGCACCGCTGCCGCCGCCAAAGTAGCCGCTGCCGCCGCCGCCGCTGCCGCCGTTGCCCGGGCAACTGCTGCCGGCCTTTTCGTAGCTGGCCTGGCAGGTTGCAGTCGCCGGTTTACACTGACTTCCGCCGGTACCCGCCCCGCCTTGATGGGCTGCGCCCGGCTCGCCTTGGACTTCGCAGCCGCTGTAGGCGCTTTTGTTGCTCTGGGTGCCGCCGCCGCCGCCGCCCGTTTGGGTGGCGCCCAAGCCGCCGCCGGAGTTGGTGGCGTAGCTGTCGTTGTTGCCGCCGTTTTCGCCGCTACCGCCGACCTTGCCGCCGCCGCCGCCCGCGCCGGTGGCCGCCGTACCCTGGCAGCCTGAGCAACCGTCGATTCCGGCGCCGCCGCCGCCCGCCGCGACCGCGACGACCTGGCCGTTCTTGAACACGTAGCTCGCGCCAGCGCCGCCCTGCACGCCGCCGCCCGCAGCCACCCGCAGTTCGATCTGGTCGCCCGCTTGCACGGGCAGCGCGAACTGGACGTAGCCGCCGCCCCCACCGTTGCCTGGGAAGCCGCCGCCGCCACCGCCGCCCCACAGCTGCACGGTCATGCTGGCTTTGCCAGCGGGGATTGCGCCTTTGACGACCTGGCCGGCCTGGCTATAAACGGTCAAGCCGCCCGGCAGGGTGTCGCCCGAGCAGGCCTGGGTGTTGCACGGCTTGGTCTGGCTGGCGTCGCCTTCGCATGCCTTGCCGCCGCAGGCCGGCGCCGGGTTGGTGCAGGTGCGGGTGTCGGTCTGGGTGCCGCCGCCACAGGGCGCGGAGCAGGCGCCGGCGGTCCAGGCGCTCCAGCCGCCGTCGACGGGTTTGCAGCCGCCGGTGCACTTGCCGCCCACGCAGGTCTCGCCGGCCGAGCAACCGCCCGCCGCTTCGTCGACCTGGCCGTTGCAGTCGTTGTCGACGCCGTCGCAGACCTCTGCCTTGGGGGCGGTCAGGATGCACTGGCCAAGGCCCGTCGGCGCGCAGGTCCGCGTCCCTGGGCATTGACCGACCACTTTGCCGGCCGCGTCTTTCTGCTCGCCGTAACACGCGGTCTTGAGCGCCGCAGCCTTGGCGGCCTGGGTGCACGAACAGGTGCCGTAAGGCTTGCCCGCGGCGTCGACCTTGACGCACTGCAGGGACTTCGGCCCTTCAGGCGACTGGCCGACCAGGCAGTCGTAGCCGTTCGGGCACTGCTCCTTGGCGGTACAAGGTGCGCCGCAGAAGCGCCCGAGCGGGCCCTGATCCACGCATAACGCGCCGGTCACGCCCGCGGCCTGGCAGTCGGCGCTGGCCGAGCACGGGTAGCAGATCTTGCCCCACTGCGGCGCGCACACTTCGAACTTGGCGCCGCCCGCGCCGGGCAAGGTCGCGCAGATGGTGTCCTTGGTGCAGCCGCTGCCGCACGGCTGGGCGCAGCGCTTGCCTTCGGCGGTGTCGATACACAGGCCATTGGCGCAGCCGGCGGCGTCTGTGCACGAGCAGCCGGGGCCGCCTGGGCAGCTGACGGTGCCGATGGTGTCAGCGGTGTCGGCGGTGTCGGGCGTGTCGGTGACTCCTACGTCGGTTGTGGCTGGGGCGTCGCCGGTGGCGGCTTCTGCTCCGCCATCCGCTGGGCCCGCGCTGTCTTTGGCGTCCGACCCGCCCAGGCCGACGCTGTCGAAGACCGTGGTCGTGTCGGTCAGCGTCGTGCCGCCGGACGTGGGACCGCTGGGCGCCTCAGTGCATGCGGCGAGCAGGATCGCAAGCAGCGTAGTGATTTTGCTAGACATCGCGGACATGGCGGGCCTGGGGCGGCACGGGCCGCGGGCGCGCGTTGTAGCATAACGCGGCTGCCTGGCGTAGCTTGCGCCAGCAAGAACAGGCGTTTGGCGTCAAGCTAGCTGCGACGTTGACGCCCCTGCAATCCGCGGCGAAGCTGCCGGCAGCGTCACGTTGCGCGCGATGCGAGACCCTTGACTCTGCCCCTATCAGACCGCACCGCAGCCTGGCACGCCCGCGCAACCGCCTGGTGCCTGGACCAGCTGCGCCATCGCCCGACCGACCGCGCCCTGGTCGTCGGCATCAACGGCCCGCAAGGCGCCGGCAAGACCACGCTCGTCTGGGCGCTCGAAGCGCGTCTGGCTGAGCATGGCTTGCGCGCCATCGGCGTCTCCATCGACGACTTCTACCTGCCACGCAAGCTGCAAGTCTGGCTGGCGTTGCAGCACCTTGAGAACCCGCTACTGCAAGCCCGCGGCCATGCTGGGACACACGATGTCGCACTGGGCACGGCAACGCTGGGGGCACTGGCCGGGCTGGGCAAGGGGCAAGCGACCCAAGTCCCAGTCTACGACAAGACGGCCTTTGACGGCCGCGGTGACCGCTTGCCGATGGGGCAGTGGCGCCGCGTGGACGGTCCGGTCGATGTCGTTCTGCTTGAAGGCTGGATGCTGGCCTTTGCGCCAGTCGGCACCGCGGCGCTTGCCTCGCACGTGGGCTGGCAGCAGGCGATTTGGGCGCAGGTTGATGAAAACCTAGGGCTGTATCGCGAGTGGACGCAGCGACTCGACGTGCTGCTGCACCTGACCGTGGACGACCCGCAGACGGTCGCCGGTTGGCGCATCGACGCGGAAGAGCGGGTTCGGCAAGCCGGCCGGCCGGCCATGAGCGAGGCCGAGGTGGCGGCGTATGTGGAGCTGTTCCTGCCCGCCTACCGGGTGTATCCGCAGGCGTTGACGGCGCGGCCGCCAGTGCCGCGAGACCGGTATTGGCGAGTTGAGCTCGGGGCGGATCGATTGCCGGCAACTTGACCCACGGTTCGGTGCTCAACCTCGCCCTGCCACCAGCAACGCCTCTGCCAGTTCCATGGCATCGGTCGCCCACAGCCACGCCGGCCGCGGATGCGCCGCGCCAAGCTCCGCCTCGGCCCGGCACGTCAGCACCATCGTCCGCCACTGCAGCGGAATCGCCTCGCGCCCCAGCACCGCGCCCAGCAGCGCCCCGACAATCGCCGCGTTGGTATCGGTGTCGCCGCCGCGTCGCACGGTGTCGACCAGCGCCTGCTCAAACGTCGCCTCGCCCCGCAGATGATGCAGCGCCAGCTGCAGCGCGTGTTCGAACCACCCAGCCTGACTGGTGACTTGCTCTGGCGCCGCCCTGCTGCGATCGACGACGGCCTGGACTTGCGCTCCGCACAGTGTTCGACTGGCGGCCTGGGCAAACGCAAACACCGCCTTGCGGTCTTCGCCCGACCAGATCGCATGGGCAATGGTCGCCACAAACAGCGCGGTCGCCTCCTGACAGACCGGGTGCGGGTGGGTGATGCGCGCGTCTTGCCTGGCCCACAGCACGGTCTGTTCCAGCGACCGGCCGGCGCAGAAGAGGCCAAGCGGGCTGCAACGCATCAGGCTGCCGTTGGCCTGACTCTGCTTGTCGCCGTGCGCTTCGGCGTTGGCGGCCGGATGGGCGCCCGTGGCGTGGCCGAGCGCCGTTGCCGTGGTGCGGCCGATGTCGAACGGCGGCGAGTCGTACCAGGCCCGATAGCCCCGCGCCACCTGGTCGGCGTCAAAGCCGCCGTCGCGGCAGAGCGTGCGCGCGAGGCACAGCGCCATCTCGCTGTCGTCGGTCGGCTGGCCGGCGCGCAGGTTCCACGAACCGCCGTCTTTGAGCAGGCGCGGCCCGTCCGGGTACTCGGCGGCAATCGACGCCGGGCCGCGAAATTCGACGAGGCCGCCCAGCGAATCGCCCGCCAATTGGCCGAGCAAGCAGGCCTGCGCGCGCGACAACCGGTCTGCGTCGGTGCAGTGCGGCCAGGGCTTGACCGGTGCAAAGGGCCCAGTGTCGAGCGGCAGTGGGCCACGGCTGACCAGCGCTCGCAGCGCCTGCAGCGACCAGTCTCTCTCGGCTGGCAGGCACCCCGCACAGCCGTCGACCGAGCCACTGCCATCGGCGCCATAGCGGACCGGCTGGCCGTCGCCGCGGTAAAGTTCACCACCGGCGCCGCGCAGCAGCGCGTGTCCACCGGCGATGTCCCACGACGCCGGGTAATAGGTCGAGAACGTCGCCACCGCGTCGCCCGCCGCGACCAGCGCCAGGCGATACGCCACGCTAGGCAGCACCCGCACCCGCAGCGGCGCCACCGCTTTGTGCATGCCGCGAACGCTCGACCAGGCGCCCAACACGACCTTGGGGACCGTGGCCGGATCTCGCTCGAAAGCCACGCCATTGCGGGTCAGCGGCCCACAGCCTTCGGCCCAGGCGATGACATCGCCCGCGTCGTCCGGCGCACATACGGCATGCACCACACCCAAGACGGGCAGACCCTGCCACACCAGCGCAATCGACACCGCCGAGCCGCGCTCGCCGCGCACCAGTGCATGAGTGCCGTCGTTGGGGTCGACCACCCAGACGGGCGCGCCCGGTCGCGACACGCTGCCGGTCTCCTCGCCGAGGTAGCCGAACGCGGGAAAGGCCGCCAAGAGCTTGCCCCGGATCAGGTGCTCGGCGTCGTCGTCGCACTGCAAATGGCTGCCGTGGTCGCTGGGCACCATGGCAGCACGGGCATCGCGGATCAGCTGGGCGGCCGCAGCGGCGGCCTCGATGGCGGTGGCAAGTGCTGGTGCGAGGTCGACGGGAAGCGACATAGCGGACTCGCAAGCGCCCGCGGCTGCGCGCGGGGGCACAGAGCGTGAACCGGTTTGCGGCGGGGGGCAAGTGACGCGCCAGGATCCCGCACCCTGTCCCCCAACCGCCAACCGCCGTACACTACCGCCTCCGCGCGGCTGACCGGCCCGCTTGTGACCCCGATGCTGCAACTCCAAGGCCTCGCCAAACAATACGGCCCGCAAGTGCTGTTCGAGAACGTGCACTGGCAGATTCTGCCGCGCCGCCGCTATGGCCTCGTCGGCCCCAATGGTGCCGGCACGACCACGCTCCTGCGCATCATCTGCGGCGAGGTTCAAGCCGACCTGGGCGCGGTGCAGCGCCCCAAAGCCATGCGCATCGGCTACCTGCCGCAAGACGTCGAAGACGTCGGCATCGGGCCGGTATTGCACGCGGTGCTCGACAGTATCCCCGGGTGGCGCGCGGCCAAGGATCGCGTCGCGCAGGTCCACGACCGCATGGCCCACGACCATGCTTGGGCTGGCAGCGAAGAGGGCCTGGCCGCGCTCGACAAGGCCATGGTGGCGTTTGAGCTGACCGGCGGCGACGACCTGGAAGTGCGCGCACAGACGGTGCTCGGCGGCCTTGGTTTTCTGCGCGAAGACCTGTGGGCCGAGGTGACCCGGCTCTCGGGCGGCTGGCGCATGCGGGTTGCACTGGCCAAGCTATTGGTGCAAGCACCGGAAGTGCTGCTGCTCGACGAACCGACCACCCACCTGGTCTTGGAGAGCCTGGCGTGGTTCGAAGAGTTCTTGGAGGACTATACCGGGGCAGTCGTCGCGGTCAGCCACGACCGCTATTTTCTCAACCGTATCCCCACCCACGTCGTGGAACTGGGCAAGAAGGGTACCGTCGTCTATGTCGGCGGTTACGAGGCGTTCTTGGAGGGCCGCCAGGAGCGCCTGGACCAGCAGCAAGCCGCCAAGGCCAAGGTGGACCGCCAGCGCGCGCACCTGCAGGCGGTCGTAGACCGCGTTCGCGCCAAGGCGAGCAAGGCCAAGCAGGCGCAGAGTCGGCTCAAGATGCTGCAACGGCTGGAGAACGTCGAGGTGGACGGGCCGGGCCAGCAGCGCATCGGCTTTGGCTTCGCGGAGGCTTCGCGCACCGCCAAAGAAGTGCTGCGGCTGGAACACGTGCGCAAGTCATGGGGCGATAACGTCGTGTATACCGACTGTTCAATGACCATCTGGCGCGGCGACAAAGTGGCGCTGGTGGGGCCAAACGGTGCGGGCAAGTCGACACTGCTCAAGATCCTGGCCGGCGCGACCGACACCCAAGGCGGGCTTATCCAAATCGGCAGCGGCGTGGTGCGCGAACACTATACGCAGCACCAGTTGGAGTCGCTGGACCCGAGCCGTAGCGTGTACGAAGAGGCGCGCGCCGCGGCGCTGGATCGCACGGTGCCGATGGTACGTAGCGTTTTGGGCGGGCTGGGGTTTTCGGGCCAGTCGGTCGAAAAGCGCATCGCGGTGTTGTCTGGTGGCGAGAAGGCACGGGTTGCGCTGGCGCGGCTGGTGCTGCGGGCACCGAATGTGCTGCTGCTCGACGAACCGACCAACCACCTCGACCTGACCACCCGCGAAGTCTTGGAAAACGCCCTGTCCGAGTTCGAGGGCACGGTCGTCATCGTCAGCCACGACCGCTACTTCATCAACGCGGTGGCGACGCGCATTCTCGAAGTGGAACCCGGCGGCAAGACCACGCTGTGGGACGGCGACTACGACGCCTGGCTGTATCGCAAAGCCGGCGGCGACCCGGCGGAGCTGGAGCGCCTCTTGGGCGGCGGTGTGGTCGAGCGCGCGGCCGGGCAGGCGCAGATGCACGTAGAGGCGGTCGATGCCGGCCAGGGCACGCGCGCCGAAGACAAGCAGCGCAAGCGCGACGAGGCAGAGAAGCGCCAGGAGCTCGCCAAGCGCACCAAAGATCTGCGCAAACGGCTGAACGATACCGAAGCCGACATCGCGCGCTGCGAGGCGCGCTTGACCGAGATTGGCCACCTGCAAGCCGATCCGGCGCTGTATGCGGACGGTGAGCGGGTGCGGTTGATGCTCATCGAACAGGCCGAACTCAAGCGCAAGGTAGACGAGGCGATGGGGCAGTGGGAGGAGCTGTCACTGCGCATTGAGGGCATTGAAGAGGCGGTTTTGGGGGCGGGGTAGGCTTGGCGCGGATACCCTCGCCGCCGACAGCACGACCGCAGCGGGGCGGGTCTACCGCGCCCTTTCCGTTGCCTGCCGGGCGCCGATTGCATCCGCCTCGTGCAACCAAACCCCTACCCGCCCGCCCCCCAGCGCGCTATGCTGCGGCCGATGCCGACTGCGCCCGCCCAGCTTGTTCGCCAGCAACCCTGCAGCGTGGCACTTTTGCTGGCGACGCTGCTGGCGGCCGTGGCCTGCAAAGACCCGGCCGCGACAACTACCCCGCAATCGCCTGCGCCGACCGCCGCGGCTCAGCCCGCAGCCGCGGGCCAACCGCCAACACCTACCGCGCCCACCCGCGAACCTGCTTTGTGGGGTTGGTTTGCGCCTGCCGCCTCCGGCCCCGTCGATGTGCTGCTGTGGGCCCCGGCACCCGGCCGCACCGCCGCCGAGGTCGATGGCGCGCTGGCCGGCTTCGTTGCCGCCGTCCGCAGCCGTCCAAAGCCGCCCGACGTGTGGACCGTGGGCGCCGAAGGGCAGTTGCGGGCAGTCGCCCGTTTTTTGGACTCGGATGCTACACTCGCGCAAGCCGCTGTACTGGCCGCATGGCAAGCTGCAGCGCCGGCAGGTTTGGCCGTGCCCATCGTGACGGCGCTACCGCCGGGCAACCGCGCGCGAGTCGCTTTCGCGTTGACGCATGTTCAGGGCGAGGTGGCCGCGACGCTCAAGGCCGAGGCCCTGGTTCCCGGCCTGCAAGCTGCCATGAAAGGCCACGCACGCCTGGCGCTGACCGGCGCCGTCCGACCGGCCCTGTATGCAGACGTGCTGACCCGCACGCTACGCGACCGCCGCGTCGAACTGCCGTTGGTGGTCGAGGCGGCCGCGGCGGCGCTGGCACACCCTGGCGTCATCATCGCCGACGAGGTCGAGCGCCAGACCGCACTGCACGCGCACTGGAGCAAACCAGCCATCTTGCCCGCGCTCGGCCAGGGCAACGATGCGGTCGCGCTGACCCAGTTGCTGGCGCTGCGCCGCGGCCTGGGCGAACCGGTACAGCCAGCCTTCGTCGGTCGCAACTCGGCCCCCGTGCTGATGGTCGAGGCCGGCGCCAACGCCTACGGGGCGCAGCTGCCAGAGCGCGAGTCGGCATGGCGACGCGACCCTGGCCACAAGGCGCAACTGGGCGAAGCAACGCTGCACCCCCAGTCGGTCGAGTCAGCCTACCGCTTGCTAGTGACGCGTGAGCAGAGTCGACCACCGCCGACGCCCACGGAGGTCGGCGCAGCGTTGCTCCGCCTGCGGCAACTGCCCAACGTCATTGGCGCGCTGGCCATTGCCGGCCACGACGGCATACCGTATTCGCTACAGCCAGAGGCGCGCTCAGGGACCATCTGGACCGTGTGGCTGTCGACGTCAAGCAACGACGAGGTCGGCGCCAATGCCGTGGCCGAAGCCCGCGCGGCGCTGACCGAGCTGGGCTGGCGCGCGTCGCTGCTGCCACCAAACTGGGATACGGCGCTCGGCTGGGCGCTCGGTGTCGCGGGCTCGGCGGGAACGGTGCTGACCAGTGCCGATGGTCCAGCGCTACAAGCGGCAGCACAGAAACTCGGCGGTGCGCTGCGCGACCGACAGACCGTGACCCAGGTGCAGCTGCTGCCGGTGCAGCGGCCGGCCGACCCGCGCTTTGCGCGCTGGAATCGCGCTGCGATGACCGATGCGGGCCTCCATGCGGCGGCGTTCGCGCCGGCCGACGCGCTGCTGCAAGGTCCAGTTCACGTCGGGTCGTTTGCAGGCGCGTCGGTGTGGCTGACGCTGCCCAAGGGCGACATGATGGCCGAACAGGGCACACTGCCCGTGGGGTGGCGCGGCCAGGACCGCGGCCGCCACCTGGTGCTGCTGCAGGACCTGCTGCATACCCCGCCGCCCGAGCAGACGGTGGACCGCATCCGGGTCAACGGCGTGCCGGCGATGGTGGTCATCGCCGAAATCGCTGCGGCGCAGGCGCAGCTCGCTGCACGGACACTGCGCGACGCCCTGGATCGCAGCGGCCGCCTGGGGCCCGTGCATGCGTGGTCGCTGACGCTTGCCGATCCCGCGCTGGCGGGTGAGCGAAGTACGCCGTGATCGGGCGATTTCGCCCGGTTGCGGTCCTCCCGGCGGCTAAAGCCGCAGGCTTAATCTACAAAGCCCGGCCTGCGCCGGGCTGGGTTACGTCTAATGCGTCAAGATATTTCATTTTTTGCGCACTGGCGTGGACAGTAGTGCCATCATGCGGCGCCGACGACGCTTCGGCCCCGCCCGATCCGCCGCGAACGCACTGCAAGACCATCGACGAACGCCTGGCGCCGCTGGCCAAAATCGCCGAGTCGGGCAAGACCCAGCACATCGCACAGGTCATCCGCACCCGCCTGGATCCGGCGAGTCAGAAGGCCTTCGTGCAGCTGCTGCTGTCGGTCGCGTACGCGCTGCCGGCCGGCACGGCAGACAAATTGCCGCAGTTGCTGGCCCCGGAGGGCATCGGCGCGGTGCTGCCGTTCATTGTCGCGCTGTTGGAGACCCTGCCCGGCGACCCGACCGCCCAGCCGCCGCTGCCGCCGCAAATCGCGGAGCTGACCGCCTTTTCAGCCGTAGCCCAAAAATGCCTGAGCGGCGAACTGTTCGTCCTCGGTGCTCGCGTGTTTCGCGACACGCGCACTGCGCCGGCAGTCGATGCGCTGTTGAGTGCGGGTTCGACCTCGGCCAAAGAGGTGCTGAGCCTGGGCAACGTGCTCAACAGCCTGCAGCAAGGCGGCGCGCAGGGCCGCAAGGGCTTCGTGACGCTGGTCAACAACCTCGCCACGGCGCTGAGCCTGCCTGGGTTTGATGGCCGGCCGCTGCTGTTGACGCTCGACCACCTGGTGGACCCGCAAAAGCCGGGTGCGCTCGGCGCGTTGCGCGATCTGCTGGCTGTCGCCGTGCTGGGCAGCAAACCAGCCGACGAAGAGCAGGCGCGGCGGGCGCTGCAGCAGTTTGCGATTTGCCTGCTGCGGTTGGACCCGGAGCAGCGCATCGCCGGGCACCTCTACGACGTGCTGGTCACCATCGACCTGCAAAAGCGCATGCCCAAGGGCCCCGTCAACAGCGAACCGTTCCTGACGCTGCTGGCCTATTCGACCGACGTGCTGGCGACGCAACCGGCGGCGACCGACGCTTGGACGCAGCTGTTGGGCCTGGTGCTGCGCCCTGATGTCGCAGTCGAGGCGCTGCCGGAATTGGTAGGTTTGCTGAAATCCGATGCCTTGCCTGGCCTGTTTGGCCTGCTTGGCGACCTGGTGGCGCAGCCGTGCAAGCCCAAGTCGTAGCCCTTGCGGTCGCAAGTTCGCTGTTCGCTGGCGTAGCGACCGCGAGCACGTTTGAGCTTTTTGGCGCAGGACCGCGCGGCACCGGCCTCGCAGGCGCACTGACGGCGGCATCGCAGGGAGGCGAGGCGGCCTTTCACAATCCGGCGATGCTGGTCGATGCGCCGCTCGCAGGCGCCTGGCTGGGCTACGGCGCCATGCAGTCGGGTCTGTACGTCAAGCAGCAAAAGCCCGTGTGCACGGGATCGTACGCGGCGTGCAGTCTGCAGCACCCAGGCGGCTTCTCGTTCCGTTCGGCGGCGCTGCCGCAAGACACCCAGGCCTTTGCCCTGGGCTGGAACTACCCGTTGGGTGGCGTGCTGCGCAACCGCATGGCCGTCGGCGTGGCGCTGGCGTTGCCCAATGGCCACCTCATCCGCATCTCGGGCCCCGACCCGCAGGCGCCGAGCTTTCCGCTGTACGAGGGCATGTCGGACCGGCTGGCCTTTCTGTTTGCCCTAGCCGGCAAAGTGACTGACCAGGTGTGGCTGGGCATCGGCGTGCAGGTGCTGGCGTCGCTCAATGCGGAAATCGACCTGCGGGTGAACCCGACCAACCACAGCATGGACCGGGCCTCCATTGGCATTGGCTTGGAGCCGCGGGCGCGCCTGACCGCCGGCCTGGGCTTCGCGCCGCATCCCGCCTGGCGTTTGGGCTTGAGCTTTCGGCAGCGCATTTCGCTGAGCTACGGCATCCCGAGCCAGGTTGCGTTTGGCGACAACCTGGGCCTGGGCATTGGTCTGGCGCACGAGACGCTATTCACGCCCGACATCTGGAATGCCGGCGCCGCGTTTCGGCCGACGCGGACGCTGCTGCTGACGGCCGACGTCACCTTTGCGCGCTGGTCGCAGGCTCCGGATCCGTCGCCGCAGGTGTTCTTGGACGTGCACGGCAAGGCGTCCGAGGCTTTCGGCCTGCAAGACATCCTCGACGTCGGCACGGACACACCGCCCTTGCAACTGGGCTTTCGCGACACCTGGTCGCCGGCCTTGGGCGCCGAGTGGCGGGTGGCGCCGGATTGGCAACTGCGCGCGGCCTATCGATTTCGTCCGACGCCGGCGCCGCGGGCCAGTGGCCCGTTCAAGTACCTGGACAGCGACACCCACGTTGGCGCCGGGGGCATTCGCTATCGCTTCGGGTCGTTCGCGCAGCGTCTGGTGGACCAACTGGCCGCCGCGGGCCGCGACGAGGGTGACACGCCGGGGGCGCTGCACATCGACCTGGGCTTGCAGCTGCAGGCGGCGACGCGGCGTTTGGCGCTGGCGAATGACCCCAATGACCCGGTCGGCGCTTTGGAGCACGGCGGGCGGGTGTGGTTTGGGCAGGTGGCGTTTGGGGGGAGTTTTTAGGGTCCTAGACGTCGCGGACGCAGCGAACGCGGCCAGTGCCGTCCACGCCATACTTGTGGTAGTGGCAGTGAATCAAGCTGACATGCCAAACGCGCGCGCCATCGCCACGGCACGGTGAACCTGACCAGTACCAGGCGCCGCTATTGCGAAAAAGCGTTCGGACGTTCGCAGTGGATTGGGCCAATGCCAAAAGCTCGAAAAGAGTGGGAAGTCGCCAGCCAGCCGCACCGCCTAGTCGCAGTTGAGCGGCATAGGCTCGCGCTTCGCGCCAATTCAGTTCCGCGCCGCAGTCGTGCACCTGCCACACCAGTCCGTGCGCGGCATCGGTAACTGTGGCATTGTGGTTATCGATCCAGGTCGCGGCGGCCCGTTTGACGCCATGCCATGCCTCGATCTGGGCTGCGGTCACCGCTTCGTTGGGTACACCCAAGGCCAGGTGCCTTGACGCAACACCTGGCGCATCAAGGGCCTCCAGTTTTGCCGAACGCTCGTCTTTTGGAGGTTCGGCGCTTCTCCCAGCGGGTGATCGTTGCTGCAGATTGCCACGAGTGCTCGCTCCGACACCTGTGCGAGTACAGCTGCTGAGTGCTCGCGCCAGCGGCGTTGCATCCATGAACCGCTCACGCACATCGACCCGCAGCGCCTGATCGACCGCCGCGCTCACTGTCGGAGACACCCCCGGCAGCACATCCACCAGCCGCGGCACCGCGACCATGCCCTCGTACAATTTGATTATCGCAATGTTGTCGTTAGGATCCACCGGCAACCGCCCGGCCAGCAACTCCCACAACATCACGCCCAGCGCCCACACGTCGGCCGCTGCCGTCACCTCCTTGGCGTTCTTGAACTGCTCGGGCGCCATGTACCCCGGCGTGCCCATCTTGGCGTTGGTCGCGGTGCCGACGTTGCTCTCGCCAATCACCTTGGCAATGCCGAAATCCGCTACCCGCGGCACGCCTGGAAACGGCCGATCGCCCGCAAAATCCAGCAGCACGTTCTCGGGTTTCAAGTCGCGGTGCACCACCGGCGAACCGTCAATGCCTTCGCGGTGTGCGTAGGCCATGGCGTCGAGCACCGGTTTCATCACGGCCATGACCTCGGCGAGCGGCCACGGCCCGCGACGCTCCAACATGACCTGCGCCAGCGTCTGGCCTTCGATGAGATCCATCACCAACGCCAGCGCGCCGCCGTGCTCAATGAAGTCAGTCACCTGTACAATGTGCTTGTGGCGCATGCGAAACTGCGCGCGCGCCTCCTGGCGAAAGCGCTCGACCACCTTCGGGTTCATGGCGTAGTGGGCGTGCAGAACTTTGAGTGCGTGACGGGTACCCATTTGGGCGTGCGCGGCCGCGTACACGGTTGCGAATCCGCCGCCGCCGAGCGTGGATAGAATGGTGTAGCTGCCGAAGCGGTCGCCGGGGTTCATGAGGCCTCTAATTGGCAGAATTCACCACGTTTCATGTACCGCTCCGACACGGCTGGCACACCCATTCTAGAATTCCCGCACCACCTGCCAATCGCCGCCCACGCGCTGCGGCCAGCCACCTGAACCGGTATGTGGTAGGGCAAACTTCGCCGCAATCTCGGGCTTGGATTTGCCGCGCGAATTGGTCAGTCCGAGGTCGGCGCCAAGCTGCAACACGCACTCGCTGGTCGAAGCCTCACTGTCCACATGCATCCACAGAAAGTGCCCATCGCGCAGGTCGCTGTGCAGTGCCGGCGCCATTTGCAAAACGCGGGTGGCGTTCTCGCTGCCATGCAAGCGCGTCAACGTAGCGGTGGCGGCATTGCCGTCGTGCCAAAAAGCCGCGACCCATTCCAGATCAGGCGACGGTGACCACGACTTGACAGTCAACAACTCGCCAGTGGCTGTGACCTCGAAGTCGCGTGCGCCCTTGAACTCAAGCTTGGACCCGATGGTTCCGTTGTTGGTGCCACGAAACGATGTGTAGGCATGGCTGCGCCCGATGAAATCTGACGCGATGACTTCGCCGACTTGCAGCCAGCGCGACTTGGCCGAAATGGACCACGCACAGGTCAATGCACTGGGTGCAAAGACCGCGGCCGTCGGCACGGCAGATTCCGGCCCGCCGCTGGGACCTACGGCAGGTGCGCGTGGTGGCGTTGCCGGGGCCGTTCCGGCGGACGCTTCGTCGACTGGGCGCGCAGCTTCGTCCTTGGCGGTACGACCCAGGATCAGCACCCCGACCGTGATGACGACAGCCACAGCGACCGCGGCGATCAACCAAAGGGCAAGCGGTTCCAGTTTGTTAGGCAGTGCAACGGCTGCCGGTTTTTGGGCGGGTCCTGTCGCGGAGGAACGCGCGGCAGCCGCCACTTCGGGCACGGGCTGCGACGCCACAGCCGGTACTGACTTTGGCGCTGCCACCTCGACTGGTTGGCCACCACTTTGCACCACCGTCCGCATTTCGCTGGCCGAGGCAAACCGTTGTTCAGGTGCCCGCGCTAAGGCTCGTCGCACCACACGCGCGATGTCAGGCGAGCATTTGCCTTGCAGCGGCGCCAAATCAGCGTCTACCTGAACCCGCGCCGCCAGCACCTCGACCTCAGAGTTGCCGCCATGCGGCCGCAGCCCGGTCAGCAACTCGAAAAGAATGAGACCAACGGCATACAAATCACTGCGCTGGTCCACAGCGAGGCCCTGCGCTTGCTCAGGGCTCATGTAGTCTGCTGTACCGAAGCGGGCGCCGTGCTTGGTCTTTTCGCGGGCAATCGGATCGTGCGCCACGCCCAGATCGGCAACCTTGCACACGCCTCTGGCTGACACCAGGATGTTTTCGGGCTTGATGTCGCGGTGAACCAACCCCTCTGCATGAATCGCGACCAGGCCAGCCAAAAGAGCGTCAACCAAAGCCAGAGCGCGGCGCTCGCCGCAACCACCTGCGACCACAAACTGGCCGAGGTCGCCACCGGTCACCAGCTCAAGCACCATCGCCAATTGGGCGCCGTGGTCGAAAACGTCAAATACCCGCACCACGTTTTCATGGTCAATGCGCGCAAGAGCGTTGGCCTCCTGGGTCATGCGCCGCCGCGCCGACGGATGGGCCACCAGCTCGGCTGCCAATAGCTTGACCGCGACCTGTCGGCTCAACCGCTGGTCCGTCGCTTGATACACCACACCCATGCCGCCACGGCCCAGCTGCTTTTCGACAAGGTAACGGTCCTGCAGGGCCACGCCGACGAGCGTTGTTGGCTGAACTGCACCGACACGGCTGCCGCAGCGCGCGCAAAACTGGGCGTCAGGCGGGTTGGCGTTGCCGCAAATGGGGCAGTAGGACGCAGAGGTCGTCATGGTGCCGCCGATTAGGGGGATTTGGCCGGTGGCGTCGCCGCAGTGGAGAGCTCGGCGGGCGGTGGCCGCGCCGAAGACAGCGCACTTTTGGCCTGCACCTTGGCATCTGCGGCCTTGCCTGATTCCTTCTCGGTCGCCATCGGTCGTCCAGCGCCCGTAACTGCGTCAGCCTTGCCGCTCGCTGCGTCTTTTACCGATCGCGCGGGCTGGGCCACCGCTGGCGCTTTGGTGCTGCCTGCGTCGGCAGCCGCAGCAGGTTCCGCATACTCGGTCCCAGTGGCGGAGTCAGCGGCAGCTGATGTGGCGTCCGTGCTGTCTGAACCGGCACTTGCGTCGGTCGGCCTGCCCTCCAGCTTGGCACCGTCGACAGGGCCGGCGCGGCACATCCAATGGGTCGCCACCGCTGCGACCACCGCCCCTAGGCAGAACGCCACGGCCAGGTACGGTGCCAGTGTGCGCCACGCCAGTGACTGCGTGGTGCCTTCGCGGTCGGCTGGCTGACCCGCTTTGGCCGTCGCGGCAACGGTTGGCGCCGCCACGCTTCGCGGAGCCAAGGGCAAAGGCGTTGCTTGTGGTTTGTCGACATCGAGGCATCGACCAATCACCACCGTCGTGTTGTCCTTGCCATCCAGTTCGACCGCATAGCGCACCAAGTTGGCGGCCGCATACGCCGGATTGATGCCTGAAGTCAGTTCAGCCAGCTTGGCAGGCTCCAGGCAGTCGTACACGCCATCGCTACACAGCACCAAGTAGTCGCCTTCCACCAACTGAACTTGCGCCAGGGCTGGGTCCGGGTCAGAAGAGACCTGACCAAGGGCCATGTAGAGCACGCCCTTTTGTGGGTGCGTCGCCAGTTGGTCTTGGCTGATGACACCAGCGTCGAGCAATTGCTGGCCCTTGGTGTGGTCTTTGGTGACCTGTTGCGCGCGGCCATCGCGAATCACGTAGCCCCGCGAATCGCCGACGTTGGCAATGGTCGCCATGCCGCCTTGCACCAAGGCGCAGACGATAGTGGTCCCCATGCCGTGCTTGTCGGGCGCGCCCGCCGCGTGGCGAACACGTGTCTGTGCTGCCGCGACCGCCTGTCGCAAGATCGCCTCGGCGTCGCCGCTTTGAGAGGCCAACACCGAGGCCATTGCAGCGTCGCGAGCGATTTTGGACGCCACGTCGCCGCTGGCGTGCCCCCCCATGCCATCGCATACCACCAAGAACTCACCGACCGACGCCCTCAGGTAGCCGTGGCTGTCTTCGTTGACTTCGCGCACCTTGCCGACATCGCTTGCGGCGCCGACCACGAACTTGCTTTCGTTCATCGGCTATTCCTCCAATTGCGTCCGCCCTCGGCTTGGCCCGCTGGGTCCCGCGTCGCCTGCCAGGGTGTTCGCGGTGTCGCCGCCCACGAGGTTCAACAGCACCCGCTTGGAAATGGCGATTTCGTCACCGACCCGCAGCTCGGTTGGGCTGTTGGCGGGCAGCGGCGCGCGGTTGAGCCAGGTGCCGTTCGAAGAACCGAGGTCCACCAGGGTCGCCCTGCCGCTGCGGTCCACCGTCAACTGGGCATGGCGACTGGATACACTTCCGCCGGACACCACGATATCGGCCGGCGGTTGGGCACCGATGAGGTAGGTGCCGGCGCGCAAGTCGTGGCGCAAAGGTACCTCCGAGTTGGCGGCCGAAACCAGACGGAAAAGCACCGGGTTGGCCCTGGCTGCGGCATCTTGGAGCTTCCGATCCTGTTCTGCCCGCAGGGCCTCGACGGCAGCCGCCTGGGCAGCGGCTTGCTGGCTGGCCTGGGCCTCGAGACCCTCGCGACGACGCCGTTCGTCGTCCAGTTGGGCCTGCATCGCGGCCTGGCTGCTGGCTTGCGCCGCCAATCGTTCGGCTTCTTGTCGCTGGGCCTCAGCACTGGCTGCCGCTTGCTGCTGTTGATTTTTGCGCCGCCGCGCCAGGCCCACGAAAAGCAGGCCCAAAGACGCCATGGCTGCGAGGGCCCACGGCGCATAATCGCGCAACTGTTTGCGTTTTCGGCAAGTGCCGGCATCACAGGTGCATGCCGCGTCGCAGTCGGCTTCGCCCTTGCACACTTTGGCGGTACAGCTCCCGCTGGTGCAGGACTCACAGAGTGGGCACGGCCTGGTCGGGTCGCAGACGGCGCCCGATCCGGCAGGCTGACCTTTGGCGTCGCCGACTCCAGCCGCACTGGCGCCAGCGCCACAAGCGCCAAAATCAGTCGAACTGACCTTGAGTTGCACGACTGGTTCGCTTTTGCTGTGCGCTATTTCCAACGCGTTCTTGCGCAGCGCCATGTCCACAAGCATACCGTCTGCGCCCCCGAGGGTACCGCACAGCGAACAAGTGGTACGTTCGACTTGAGCGTATAACCCGGCAAGCTCCTTGAGTGTTGCGCGCAGCGTCGACTCCAGTAGATTATCTGCAGCGACGAGACGAAAGGCGCCGTTTGTCTGGTTGGCCAGTTTGAGCATCGAGGCTCGGCCTTGTTGCCCGCGCAGTTGGGCGTCTTTGGCACGCCCCAGTTCACCGGCACGATCCACTGTGACGGTCGTCACCGGTATGCCCCGTGCCTTTGCTTCGTCGATAACAGTCTGTTGGCTCGGTGACTCGCCCTTTGGGTCGGCCGGGTCTACGCCGTCACTGATGACGATAACCGCCCGCAGACGCGTATCGCCGTCCAGCAGCGCCAGCCCGAGGTTGGTTGTGCCATAGACATCGGCCCCAGACCCGGCGGGCGCCGGCAAGGCGTCCAGAAAGGCCTGAATCTCTGTATGGTTGTCAGTCGGCTTGAGCTGCCTGGGCGTCTCGCCCCGACCGGCCGAGTCGACAATCGCCACCTTGTCGCCGGTCTTGCGCCCCAAAAGTTCGGCCGTAAACCGACCTACCGCGCCCTTGACCGCTACGCTGTACTGGCCCATGCCAGTGGTCGGCGTCCCGCCGCGGTCTAGAACGAGCAACACCGCCAGCTTGTCGCCGCCGCGGCCAGGAATCAGGGACTTGGCGGGCACGGGCGCGCACGGCTTGCCGCCGACCGTAATGTGCACGCTCGCCGAAGCCGCGCCCTCGACGTGGTCGTGATACAGGTGCAGCTCACTGCCCTGCAACGTGACTTTGCGAATCGTGAAATCCGCGGCAAGCGCCGGGCCGGCCACAAGCGCAACCGCTGTGACCAAACAGAGAATGCGATTCATCACTACCTGCCTTTGGCGGGAAACACTTGAGGCCACAGCTGCACGCTGCGCTCGGATTCCACCAAGAACACCAAAAAAGTGCTGTCGCCAAAGCGCACGCTGTCGCCAGACTTGACCGCACTGGTCTCGCCGATACCGATGTCGTCGCCGTTGACGAACGTGCCATTGCTGCTCGTCTCGTCTTTGACGGCGCAACGGCCGTCGCGCCAGAGGATCGTCGCGTGCCGCTCGCTCACTTTGCGGTCAAAAAACAAAGACACCGGGTTGTCGCGGCCCGATCCCACGGCATTCTTGCCGGCCCGCAAGACGTATTCCTGCCCACTTGGATTGTGGTCGTAGGATACCATCCAGCCGACAATGCGCGCTTTGTCACCGATGGCCACGGGGCCGCTCGGCCGTGCACCGCTGGGCGCGGCATGGGATGTCGAATCGCCAAAGGATGGGCCCTCGTCCAAGACCGTTTTGCGCACGCCACCGGATTGCGGCCGCATGTTCAAAGGCTGGGTAGGCCCCGCTCCAAAACCGCCACCTTCGTCCAACTGCGTCTTGCGCGCTCCGCTGGGCGCCGCCCCGTCGGTCGCCAGCGGCTGGCGCGGCAGCGGCGGCGGGACGCCGAACCCATCATGCTCGGCCGACTCGGTCTTGCGCGCCTGGGCACTGCCCCCCAGTTGCTTGACCTCGACCGGACGCGGCACGCCAAACAGGCCGTCGTCGCCCACAGTCCGGCGTGGCTGCGCGCCGCCACCACCCCCCGCGGGAGTGCCGCAACGCACGCAAAATGCCGCGTTGGCGGCGAGTTCTTGAGAGCATTGCACGCACTTTGCCATATCGAACCTCCGATTGCAGGTTGTGGTTTTGCGCCTATTTGCGACGCAGCGCAAGCGACGTCCCGACCAGCGCCAAAAGCGCCAACACCCCATTGGCCGCGGCCGACCTGACCGGGTGGCTACCGTGGGTGCGGTCGGCTTTGGCCTCAGTTGGGTGGACTCCGTGGTCCTGGTAGAAACTACGTTCGCACACGGGCTTGAACGTCGCTGCGCCAATCTCTGCAATTCCTCGCGCGACGACAGTGTTCGGGTCGGTGTCGGCCGGACCACACAAATCGCGATGGGCGACCAGACCCGACAGCGCCCAGCGAGCGGTCATGGGCGCCGCCGCGGCTTTCAACCAACCCGAGCGGGCGCCGCTACCGTAGGTGACGTGCATGGGCGCGAACACCGCAAACACCACCTGCACAATAGCGTAGAACACCGCCATCACCACCACACCCGACGCCGAACGTGCCACTGCCGAGGCCAAAAGGCCAGCGCAGGCCGCAGCAAAAAACGTCGGTGCCAGCATTGCAGTGTAGCCCAGCCAACTCCCGGTCAATGCACCGTTGCTGAGCGCCAGTGCGGCGGCTGCGGCAAGGCCTGGGAATGCGATTGCCGGAATCGCATACAGCGTCGCCTTTGATGCCACGTACGCCGCCATCGACACGCCGCCTCGCCGCTCGCGGTGTACAATCGGCAGCTCGGCCACGATTTCCAGCGCCGCACACAACGCGCCAAACAGGCAGCACATGATGGTCAGGATGACCAGCCATGCATGCCCGGTCTCGGCGCGCTCCTGCGTCCAATCCGTGCCTTCGAACTTGCTGCCCAACACGGCGGCGAAAAGCACTGTGATGACGACTGGCACCACGGTTGTCAGGCCAAAGAAAAAACCGTCGCGCGACTTGAGCAAGAGCGCCCGCGCCATCAGGCTCGCCCATTGCCCGAGGCCACCGGCCTGCGCGACCGGCTGAGGCGGACCGCCGTCGTGGGGTAGCACTGCGCGGCCTTCAACAAAGCGCTTGCGCAGGTCATGCTGGGCGTAGACGCTGGCCCAAGGGCCCGGCGCGTTTGGATCGCGCTTCCGCGCCATGCGCCCAAGCAGTGCCTCAGGCTCGCGGTCTGTTACGCCAAAATACTCGAAGCTATCGATCGCGGTCGGGCCAAAATACGCAACATAGCCGCCCTCTTCCAGCACCAGCACCTGGTCCATTTGCACATACGCGGCGTAACTTGGTTGGTGGATTGTCAGCAGCACCGTGCGACCACCGTCGGCCAATTGCCGCAACAGCAGCATCAGGTCGGCTGTGTCATGGGCGCTAAGCCCACTGGTCGGCTCGTCGAGCAGCAACACCAGCGGGTCAAGCACCAATTCCATTGCAATGTTGACGCGCTTTTTTTGACCACCAGACAGCGACTTGTCCGTATCGTGGCCCATGCGCACGTCGGCCTTGCTAGCCATTTCGACGGCGTGCAAGGCTGCCTCCGTACGGGCCGCAATTTCGGAATCGCTCCAGGTATGCGGGCCGCGCAGCCTGGCGCTGTAAGCGACCACTTCGCGCACAGTCAGCGCGCCGTGGCTCACGTCAAATTGGGGCGCGTGACCGACCAGCGCGGCAAGGCCGGCGTCCAATTCGCCGCCAGGGGCAAACACCCTGCCGCCGCCCAAGCGTACCTCGCCTTGCGAAGGCCGGGCGAATCCGGCCAATACATTGAGCAGCGTGGTCTTGCCCGACCCCGACGGCCCCATGATGCCAACGACCTCGCCGTCCAGCGCGGTAAACGAGACGTCGCGCAACAGTTGTAGCGGCAACCCGGTCTTGGTGTTGGTGACGGTAACGCCCAACCTGGCGACATCGACGCGGCAAGGCTGCACCGCGGCGGCAGCACGTGGCGCCTGCGCGAATCGAAACACTTTGCTGCCCACCTGCACGAGGTCGCCCGCACGCAAGGGCGTGCCGCGAAAACTCTGCCACTGGGTCTCGCCTGACCGACACACGAAAGTGCCGTTGCGCGAGCCCAGATCCTCCAGTATCAGCCGCCCGGCACTGCGAAACACCCGAGCGTGTTGCCCCGACACCCCGGCTTCGGCCACCACCACCGTGCAATCCGATTCGCGGCCGACCACGACCATGCGGTCCTGCACCACCACATCTATTGCGGGCGCGCTCGCAGCGACAGTCAGTGGTTTTTGCACGACGGGCTGCACCGGCACCGGCTGCGATGGCCGCGACTGGTCGGTGCGCGGCGGCACGGGCGGGGACGGCGCCTTGCCCATGGCCAACAATTGACGCAGCGTTGTCTGATACGACCCCAAAGCAAGCGTCGAATCCAAAAGCGCCTCGCCCTCTTGCACGGCGAAACCGTCGATGCGCGTCCCGTTGGACGACCCCAGATCGCGCACGTAGTAGCGACCACCAACGTGGCGGATTTCGGCATGACGGCCCGACACCGCTGACGCGGCAATTACGATGTCGGCCGGCGGGGCTGCGCCGACAATGACCGATTGCCCCTCGCGTAACGTGCCTTGCATGGGCCGCCTCAGTGTGGACGTTCAGGACCAGTTAGTCTTTCCGCGAGGTTGGTCGTGCCGACGTAGAATACGTCAAAGGTCGTATCGCTGCGCCAGGTAGCAGCGAACGCGTTTGCGCGCGCACAGCGTGTGCCAGGCGGCGGATGCGTAGCCAGCACCGCTTCAAGTCCGCCCAGGACGCCACCGAGCAAGCCGCCCGCCGGCCGACCACCATTGGCACCATTGGCCATTCGCAACCAAACGTCGCGGGCAGCGTCCGGTGCATATTGGCTCCTTGCCGCGATTTCAATGCCACGGCGGTCGGCCTCGAATTCGTACTCGCTCGCAATCGGCATGCTCAGCATCTTGACCAGCACCGCAGCGTCGTCGGCACTGTCGCCCAGTAGGATCTTGGCGTATTGAAAGGCCGCGACAGGGTGGCGCAACTCGACATGCGCCAGTTCATGGCCCAGCACCGCTGCCAGTTCGGCCTCAGTTTGCAAGGCATCCTTGCCAGTGAAAATACCGGTGTGGGCAAACAGCACCCCGCCAGGCATTGCCGCCGCGTTGAAGGTGTCGTCGTGCACGACGTGGATGCGGTGGCGAAGGCCCGTGCGCTTGCTTTGCTTGGCGAGCAACTGAACAACCTTGGTCAAGTAGCCACCATAGCGCGCCACGTCGTCGGCGCGGTCCCATTTGCCCGCAAAGGGAGCGGCGCCACTGGCACTGCGCTCGAGCCGGTCCCCGATCCGGGCCTCGTCCGCGTCCGATAGCGCAGTCGCTGCGCGCAATTCGCGCTCGCCGAGGATGGCCACCGACTTCGCCATTTCGATCGGATTTGCCACCTCGACGCACGGAGAATCGGCACGCGTCGTCGCCGGCAGTTCGTTCCGGCGGCGTACTTCGCGGGCTTCGGGCGGTATCCAGCCAGCCCGGGTCGGTGCGCTGGCTGCGGTAGATGGTGATTCAGTGCCGCCAGACGCCGCCCCACCACCGCCTGCGGATCCGGGGTGCGTGACTATCTCCGTGCGGCCCAGCTCGGGTTCTGGTGCGTCGTCAATGGCCACTAGCCAGATGCCGCCGCCGACCGCCAAGGCGACCAGTGCGATGCCCGCCATTTGCAAGCCGTCGCTACCTTGTCTGCTCATGGTGGTTTCCCCGATGCGCCGACATCGACGCGTATATCGCGCAGCGGCAACATGAAATCTTGGTCCACAGCCACGCCCAAGACCGACCCATGGGCCGTGCCGCGGATGTCGATTGTTGCTTCGCCTGTCATCACGGCACCTACACCGGCCGCGCCGGCACTTGCGAGCGGCACGGAGGCGAAAATTGGCAATTCACGCGCGGCGTCGGCACGCAGTAGTAGTGGCTTGCCGTCGACAGGCAATGTACCGCTAGCGGCGACCGAACCATTGAGCGTCGCGCGCCATTCGACTCTCAGCAAAGTGACGTCCAGCCAATTTCGGTTGCGCAGAGACATTTGCACGGTCAAATCGGCGGTAGCCGTTAGCAGGTCAGGTAGCGAGGTAGGCAAGCCTACTGGCCCCGGCCGGATGGCGAGCAGCGCCAGCCCCGGTTGCAGTTCGATATTGCCAGCGATGCGGGCCACCAGCCGCGGCAACGAGACAACGACGACTGCGATGCACGCCAGCACGAAGGCGAGCAACCACAGTCGGCCCCGTCGCGATTGATCCGTCCTTTGAGACATCCCGGTCTGCATCGGCCTGCATTCCACCCAGTCGCCGGCTTTGGTAGCATCGCGCGCATTTGCGGTCAAGCACCGCGCGCTTCGGTCGCTGTGTCGTTTGCCCACTGCCCGCACTGCCAAAACCTCATGCCCCTCGATGCGGGGTTTTGTCCGCGCTGTGGTCAGCCTATGCCGAACAGACCGGCTGCCCACGGTAGCGCGGGTCAGACAATGGCCAACGGTACGCGCGTCGACGGTGGCCGCTTCGTCATCGAGTCGGTGTTGGGTGTGGGCGCGACGGGAGAAGTCTACCGCGCTGCGGACAGCAAGCTAGGCCGCGCTGTCGCACTTAAGGTCGTGCACCGGGCACTGCTGCCGACGCACAATGGCATTGCCCGCGCCGAACGCGAGGCGGCATTGCTCGCCCGCATTGACCATCCCCATGTTGTTGCGCTTTTCGACGTCGTGCACATCGATGGCCGCCTCACACTGGTGCTCGAATACCAACCTGGCGGGTCACTCGGTGGCGAGTTGCGTCGCGCAAAGCTGCACTTGCCCGAGGCACTGCGCCTGGGTAGCGAGATCCTCGACGGCCTTGCCGCTATCCACCGCGCTGGCGGCGTCCACCGCGACCTCAAGCCGGAGAATGTGCTGCTTGATGGAAAGCGCCGCGCCAAGCTGGCCGACCTCGGCATTGCCCGCGACCTGATGGACCGCCGCATCACCCAACTGGACGCGCGTTTGGGCACGCCCGGCTACATGAGCCCTGAGCAATTGCATGGCAACGGCGAAGTCGATGCACGCAGCGACCTGTATTGTGCCGGAATTTTGTTGTGTGAGCTGGTGGCCGGCAGCCAGCCCGACCACCTAGGGCGCCCGCCACTCGCAGAGTTTCGCGCCAAGGTCGCAGATTCGGCGGTCATCGACCGCGCTTTGCGCATCGAGCCGGGCGAGCGATGGGCTTCTGCCACGGAGATGGGGCAGGCGTGGCAGCAGCTTGCTGAGGCACACGGACAAAAGGTGACTCACAGTCCGCCACCGGCCCCAGCTACGGCCCAGACCTGGCGGTTGCGTGTGCACAAGGGTCCGGCCGCCGGTGACGTTGTCCAGGTCGCGAACAAGCTGCACGTCGGCCGGGCGGACCCGGAATTGCGCGCGGCAGACAATGAGCGACTGGAATTGGACGATCGGCAGGCGAGTTGGTCGCATTGCACTTTTGTCGTGCTGGCTGATGGCGGCTTGGTGGTCTACGACGACGGCTCGCGCAATGGCACATTCGTCGATGGTGTCCGGATTGGCGACGGGGCGATGTTGCGCGCGGGTTGCGTTGTGCGGTGTGGCACGACGGAGTTGGTGGTCGAGGCGGAACTGCGCAAGTGAGCCCTCCTGCCCCGCGCAGCTGGAAAACGACAAAGATGATGTGGCTGGCCGAGGCGGCGTTTGGCGCGCGCGGTGGAGCTTGGGGATTTTCGGACGGCTGGGTAGGTGGTTGGCGCGCCTGCGGCGCCGGGCACAGGGTCGAAGGGTCAAAAGATCGAAAAGTCCCGTCGACAGCGGCTACCGAACACACCGAACCCGGTCGGTACTGCCGATGCCGTCGTCGTTGCCGTAGCCACCGTTGAAGTAGACGTGCCAGGCGGAACCGCCCCCGACCGACGGCGTCCCGGTCCAATACCACTGTGCTGAGTTGGCGAACACCGCCGCGACCTTCTCTTTAATCGGCCGCGACAAGTCCACCGTCGTTTGCAACTCCAACACCGTGGGCAAGCGCCAGCCCGCCTTGCCGGCCAGCGTCAACTTCGCGCAGTAATCCTTCGCCTGCGCCCTGTTCAGGTCCTTGCCGCTGTCCGCGCGCTGCCACGTCAGGCTGTGCTCGGGGTCGGCGACCGTTCCATCACCGTTGTCAACGTACTTGGTCGTGTTTCGATCTGGGATTGGCTGGGCGGCCACTTGTTCGGGCGAGAGCGGGGTGTCACTGGGGATCCCTTGGACAGCGGTCGCGGTGGTTGCGGGCGCCGTGACGGCAACAGGCGGGGGCCGCGGCTGCGCATTCTTCGGCCCGAACAGGTTCCACGTCCCGATTACCAGCGAGAGCCCAACGAGGCCATAAGCCAAGCGGCGCCCTGCTATGTCCCACACCGAATCGCCGCCGGGAGTCCTCTCAGGCATCGCGGCAAGCAGCTGGCCCGGGCCGGCTTCCTGTTCAGCTGCCAATTCCGTTTGTTCCGCATACACTTTTGCCGCCGCAGCAGCGTCGTCGGACAACTTGGGCGTCAGCTCATCTGCGGACGCCGATGACCTTGACCGCAACCTCTCCAACACCGTCCCCAAAGGCCCCGCATCCAAAAACCGCCCCTCCCGTCCAACCTCCAACGCCTGCGCCACCGCCAAGCCAACCTCGCGCGGCACGCCCGCCACCACTTCGTCCACCCTTGGCACCCGCTCCAGCCCCTCGT
>SXGT01742624.1_pt1 | contig 38934 bp, 43 predicted proteins | sample 3176221 | NCBI WGS metagenome assembly SXGT01 (sample SAMN11356862, study PRJNA531348) | freshwater metagenome | isolation source: freshwater sample F1-120 | place: China: Fuxian Lake, Yuxi | collected 2017-12-25 | reverse complement strand
TCGATCGAGAAGTTGGCGACCTTCGAGACGACGAGCACCGGAGTGCGGCCATCCCGGAACTCCTGATAGAGCCGTTCGCGCTCGTCGACCGAGGTCGCACCGGTGAGTTGCGGCACGCCGAGCGCTTCGGCCAGCTCGTCGATCTGGTCGAGATACTGCCCGATGATGAGGCCCCAGTCGAGGGCGTCGAGCAGGGCGAGGTGGGCGTACTCGCCCTTCCGCTTGGCGGTGAGAATCTGGTAGGTCGCGATCGTGACGGGCTTGACCTCTTTCACCTGGCCCGAGTACTCGCCGATCTCGTCTTCCGTCAGGCTCGTGCGGGCGAGCAGCTCGGCCCGCCACTGCCGCGCCGACACCGTGTTGGTGACGAGGATCAGGGTGGTCGTATCGGCCTCGGCCATGGCTCCCGCCCCCACGAGCGTCTTGCCCGCGCCGCAGGGCAGCACCACGACTCCTGAGCCGCCGACGAAGAACTGATCGATCGCCTGCTGCTGGTAGGGGCGCAGACCCCACTCGCTCGTGTCGAGGTCGATCTCGTGCGGAGTGCCGGGGGTGTAGCCGGCGAGGTCTTCAGCGGGCCAGCCGATCTTGACGAGCTCTTGCTTGATCTGGCCGCGCGCCCACGGTGCGAGCTCGAAGGCCGCGTGGTCGATGCGCCGGGTCAGCAGCGGGGCCACCTTCTTGTTGGCGGCGATCTCGGTCAGGACCGCAGCATCCGTCGACCGCAGCACGAGCGTGCCCTCGTCGTTGCGCACGATGATCAGGCGGCCGTAGCGGCCCACCGTCTCGGTGATGTCGGTCGACACCGACTGCGGCACCGGAAACTTGGCATAGCGGTCGAGCACCGCGAGCATCTCGGCGGCCTCGTGGCCGGCGGCGCGGGCGTTCCAGAGACCCAGGCGCGTGATGCGGTAGGTGTGCACGTGCTCGGGTGCGCGCTCCAGTTCGGCGAACACTGCGAGAGCGTGGCGAGCCTCGTCAGCCCTCGGGTTCGCGACCTCGAGCAGCACGGTGCGGTCGCTCTGAACGATGAGGGGCCCGTCAGGATTCATAACGGGCCAGTCTAGGCGGCGCGGCTGAGAGCCCCTGCACTCACTCGAGGGGTTCGAGGGCCGTGATGCTCGCGACGGGCAGCGTGCGCTCGATGTCGGCAGCCTTGTCGCGACCGCGCACGCGGCCCGCGGCGATGCCCGTGGGCTCGAGGTCGAAGGAGCGCTCGCTGCCGTCGGGCAGCGTCACCGTCGCGCGCACCGAGAGCTTGCCGCGCAGGGCGAGCTCCCATTGCCGGGCCACCCAGGCGCCGTCGCCGTCGATGCCGACCGTCGACCCGCTGCGGATGCGCTCGACCGCCGCCGCCACGCTCGTATCGACGGCGGGCGTCGACGGGCGTGTGCGGGCGCGGCCCGGTCGCTCGGGGGTCGCCGTGCCCTCCTCAGAGGCGGCGGGGTAGCGCGCATCGATGAGGGTCCAGAGCACGACTGCGGGGTCGTGGCGGCTCACGAGTCGCATCGGGCCGACGCGGCGAAGCGCGAGCGGCGCCGTGGCCGCGTCGACGAGCATGGCCTCCAGCAGCACGGGGTCGTCGCTGCGCACCCCCGTGCGCGCGCTGAGCTCGGCAGCCTCATCGTGCTCGAGCGCCCCGACGCGAATGGCGCCGTATCGACGTGCCGTCTCGTCGATGAGGTAGGCGAGCGGCTGCGGAACCCCGGTGAGCGAGATCGCCGACAAGAAGGTGGCGAGCGACCTGGCCGTCTCGCCGATCGCGATCGCGCGCGTGACGCTCTCGGCGGTGATGCGATAGCGCCCCGCGAGCGAGCTGCTCTCGACGTCGGCGACCCGGCGCAGACGTTCATCGAGCTCGCCCTTGAGCGGACCCGGCGACACGATCGTCAGGTCGTGCTGCAGGTAGACCTGCTCGACCTCGGGCGGCACGAGCGGCGCCAGCACCGCGACGGCGCTCGAGGCATCGGCGGCGACGAGCGCCCGACCGATGCTGCTCGCCCGCCCGCGCACCGCGATGCCGAGCCGCTCGGCCTGCACACCGCGCCGCCGCAGACGCTCGCGCAGCGGCTCAGAGCCGGCCGGGAAGAGCCACGTCGTCGCTGTGCTGAGCGCCGCGCCCCACGCGGCATCCACCTGGTCGCGCAGCAGCTCGGCGACCTCTGCAGGCAGCGACTCGTGCCACGAGCGGGCGAGGTGAGCCCAGCGCTCGGTCGGTGCGCGTCGCCGCCACTCATCGCCGGTGTCAGTCGACCGGCAGGTGCCGTCGAGCTCGTCGACGAGACCGGCGAGCGACGCCAGGTCGACCAGCGCGGCGACCTCGTCGGTCGCGCACCCCGCCGCCGCGGCCAGACGCTTGGCGTCGGGCAGCGCGAGACCGCCCCGCGCCAGCAGGCGCCCCGGCACATCGCCAAGAGCGAGCACGACCTCGGTGACCGCCATCGTCGTCGTGAAGGCGCTCTCGGCCGCGGTGCGGTCGAGAGCGGTGCGCGCGGGGGCGTCCAGTTCGGGCGGCATCGGCAGCGCGGCTGCCGACCGCAGCTCGTCGAGACTCGGCAGGCCGCGCGCGGGCCAGGCGGCGAGCTCGGCGGTGACCGCCGGCCAGACCGTCACCCGAGCGTCGGCGAGGTCGGCGAGCAGAGCATCCGTCGCCGGAGCCAGATCGAGCGCCACCTGCTCGGGCGTGCGATCGAGACGAGCGGCGAGCTCCGTGAGCGCCGCGCCCTCGTCGAGCTGCGCCGCCGTCGCGAGAGCGGTGAGCGACGCGCGGGTCAGCGAGGCCAGCGCGAGCGCGATCGCCGCCGGGTCGAGCAGCGCCTCAGCCAGATCGAACACATCGCGCAGCGTGCTGGGCGTGATCGAGCGCTCGCGAATCACGCGGGCGACGCGCTCATCGTCGAGATCGCGCAATCGCGCGGCGAGCGCGAGCGAGGCGGCGCTAGTTGCCGGCATCCTTCGCGGCTCGCCCCCGGCGCACGGCGCTGACGACGAGCAGCGCGATGATCAGCACGAAGCCGATCGGCAGGCCGATGAGCGGCATGATCGTGACCATCGGCCAGATGCCGGTCGCGAACTCTTCGCGCCCGAGGCCCGCGCCGGTCGCGGCGATGAGGGCGACGAAGCTCGCCAGGCTCACCAGAATGACCGCGGCGACCATGTAGGCCAGCACGCGCTCGAGGCGGTTGCTCATGACGAACGATTCTTCGGGCACGACACCAGGATAGGCGGCAGGGCGGGGTGCGACCTACCCCGCGTGCTGGGGCCAGGCGCTCGCGAGCATCCGGGCCCCGTGGGCAGGTGCAGACCGGTACCCTTGAGACTCACGACGACTCGCAAGGAGAGCGCATGCCTACCGGCAAGGTCAAGTTCTACGACCAGGAGAAGGGCTTCGGCTTCATCGCATCAGATGAGGGCGATGAGGTCTTTCTGCACGCCTCGGCGCTGCCCGAGGGCGCGGTCGTCAAGGCCGGCTCCCGTCTCGAGTTCGGTGTCGCCGACGGCAAGCGCGGCGCGCAGGCGCTCTCGGTGCGCATTCTCGACGCCAAGCCCTCGCTCGCTCGCGCGAACCGCAAGTCGGCCGACGACATGTCGATCATCGTCGAAGACCTCGTGAAGCTGCTCGACGGCATCGGCGCGAACCTCAAGCGCGGGCGCTACCCCGAGGGCGAGCACGGCAAGAAGATCGCGGCCATGCTGCGCCGCGTCGCCGACGAACTGGACGCGTAGCCCTCGTGGCGCGCGTCTCGAAGAAGGCAGCATCCGTCGACAGCACTGCGGTGACGGATGCTGCTGCCGACGGCGCCGCCCCCGCGCAGGCTGACGCAGCCGTGCTCGAGCCCATCGCCCGCCAGGCGCTCGGCGAGATCACCCGCCCCGCCAACGTCGGAGCGCTGCGCGACATCGTCGTCGCCGACGACGTCGCCACCGTGCGCTTCTCGACCACCCAGGGCGGCTACCCCGGCTGGTACTGGACCGTCGCCGTCGCCGTCAACCCCGGCATGCAGCCGAGCGTGCTCGAGACCGAGCTGATTCCGGCCGAGGGTGCACTCACCGCACCCGACTGGGTGCCGTGGGCCGACCGACTCGACGACTACCTCGCTCAGCAGGCGCACGAACGCGAGCTCGCGGGCGAGTCGGACGACGCCGACGACGACGATGATGATGACGATCACGACGACGACGCGGACGAGGCGCTCGACGAGCACGACGTGCACGGCGACGACGGTGATGACGTCTTCGACGGCGTCGACATCGACCTGCACCTCGACGACGAGCAGCCCGCCTCGACGTAGCCGCGCGGGCGGCTAGCGGCGGGCGCGACGCTGGCGCAGCGAGACGAGCAGCCCCGCGAGGCCCAGCACGAGCCCGACGGCGATCGTCGCGAGCACGCGGGCCGGGTCGAACGACACGGGTGCGGAGAGCATCCCGACCACGACGGCGGCGCCGATGATCCAGCCGCCGATGCCGATCGCGAACGCGAGCGCGTCGTTGGTGACGGCGGGCTCGGGCTGCGGGCGGCGCTCGTCGTGCGGAACGTAGAGCCTCATGCGGCCCAGTCTGGCAGTCGCACCGCCGCGGGGCGAGCGCGACTCAGTCGGCGAGCGCCTCGAGCACGTGATCGATGCTGCGCGTGAGCTGCCGCACGTCGTCAGGGTCGATCGCCACGAAGGTCGCGATGCGCAGCTGGTTGCGTCCGAGCTTGCGGTAGGGCTCGGTGTCGACGATGCCGTTGGCGCGCAGCACGGCGGCCACGCGCGCCGCGTCGACCGAGTCGTCGAGGTCGATCGTCACGACGACTTGCGAGCGGTGGTCGGGGTCGGCGACGAACGGCGTGGCCAGCGCGTGCGCCGACGCCCAGTCGTAGAGGTGCGACGAGCTCTCGGCTGTGCGGGCGTGCGCCCAGGCGAGGCCGCCCGACTCGTTCATCCAGCGCAGCTGGCTGTCGAGCAGCACGAGCGTCGCGAGTGCGGGGGTGTTGAGCGTCTGGTTGAGGCGCGAGTTGTCGATTGCCGCGGTCAGCGAGAGGAACGGCGGGATGTATCGATCGGACTCGCCGATCGCGTACGCCCGCTCGATCGCCGCCGGGCTCATGAGGGCGAACCACAGACCACCGTCGCCCGCGAAGTTCTTCTGAGGCGCGAAGTAGTAGACGTCGGTCTCGGCCACATCGAGGTCGATGCCGCCCGCGGCGCTCGTGGCGTCGACGACGGTGAGCGCATCCGGAGCAATGCCGATGCGGCGCACGGGGGCCATGACGCCCGTCGAGGTCTCGTTGTGCGGGTAGGCGTAGACGTCGACGCCGTCGACGGGCTCGAGCACGCCTCGGGTGCCGCCGGGGGTCTGCACGACGTGCGGTGCGTCGAGCCACGGGGCGCTCGCCGAGGTCACGAACTTCGAGCCGAACTCTCCGAAGTCGAGGTGCGCGCTGCGGCGGTTGATCAGCCCGGCCGCCGCAATGTCCCAGAAGGCCGTCGAGCCGCCGTTGCCGAGCACGACCTCGTAGCCCTCGGGCAGTCGGAAGAGCTCAGAGAACCCGGCCCGCACGCTGCCCACGAGAGTCTTCACCGGTGCTTGGCGATGCGAGGTTCCGAGGATGCTCGCCGCGGCCAGCAGGTCGGCCAGCTGCTCGTTCCGCACCTTCGACGGTCCGCATCCGAATCGACCGTCGGCGGGAAGCAGCTCGGCGGGGATCGTGATGTCGGCCATGCCTTCCATCGTACTGACGGCGTGACCGCCGTTCGGCGCGGTCGTTTAGGCTAGGCAAGCCTGACCTGCCGCGGTGAGGCCGGGCCCGCTGGGATGAGAGAGGACGCACGTGACCGACCTCGTCGACACCACCGAGATGTATCTGCGCACGATTCTCGACCTCGAAGAAGAGCAGATCGTGCCGTTGCGAGCCCGCATCAGCGAGCGCCTCGGGCACTCGGGCCCCACCGTCTCGCAGACGATCTCGCGCATGGAGCGCGACGGTCTCGTACGGGTCGAGGGCGACCGGCACCTCGAGCTCACCGACGACGGCCGATCCAAGGCGGTCTCGGTGATGCGCAAGCATCGCCTGGCCGAGCGCCTGCTCGCCGACGTCATCGGGCTCGACTGGGCCTACGTGCACGACGAGGCGTGCCGGTGGGAGCACGTCATGAGCGAGCAGGTCGAACGCCGCATCATGGCTCTGCTCGGCGAGCCCACCGAGTCGCCCTACGGCAACCCGATTCCGGGGCTCGAGCACATCGGCGGCTCGGCCGCGAACGAGTTTCTCGACGGGGTCATCTCGCTCACGCACGCCGCGGCTGCGGGAGTGCGCGAGGGCACGATCCGCCGGCTGGCCGAGCCCGCCCAGGTCGACCCCGACCTGCTGCACCAGCTGCGCGAGGCGGGCGTGGTTCCGGGGGCGCACGCGCGCATTCGACCCGAGCCGAATGGCTATGTGAGCGTCGAGGTCGTCGGTCGCGACGAGGGCATCGATCTGCCTGCCGAGATCGCACAGCACATCTATGTCGCCGAGTGAGGATTCACCACTACATGCTGTGGTGGCGCGTCGGTTTGTAACCGATCCGTTATCTCACGTACACTCGACCAGTTGCCGGTCACACCCAACCGATCGGCGACTCTGACGCAGAACGCTTCGCACGCCCGTCTTCTGCACTCAGACCGTGGACAACACGAAATCAGACGGGCCGCCGATCACCACCGATCATGTGTCAGCGGCGAAGCGCAGGAGGCAACACCTTTGACTCACGATACGAACCTCGAGCCGGCCGATTCGCGCCGCTCACGCCGCGCCACTGACGCTCGCTCTGCAGTGAAGACTCCTGCGACGGGCATCATGGCGCGCTTCTCCAAGACTCCTTCTGAGCTCGCTGTCGCGGCTCCGGTCGCCGCCGTCGCCGCCGCACCCCGCACCTCGCGCTCCGCGGGCTGGAAGCGCACGGCGCTCAACATGGGGGCGATGACGGCAGCCACGGCGATCGTCGCCACCCTCGCACTACCCGGCACCTCGCTGCAGCCGGCCGCCAACGCCGAGTCGAACCAGACCGCCGAGGCGATCGCCGAACTGCAGGCGACGTCGTCGCAAGAGATCGAGCTGGCCTCGAGCGAGCCTGTCGTCGTCGACGCGAGCCGCGGCGAGTTCACCGCGACCGACCCCGCCGCCCTGCGCCGCGCGCAGCTCGCCGCTCAGCGCGCCGCGGCGGCCGCCGCCTGGTCGGGCCCGCGCGTCAGCGACTTCCTCGCCAACCCTCCGTACCCGAACTTCAGCCTCGACCAGGTCGTTCAGGTCGCGCTGCAGTACCAGGGTGTGCCCTACCGCTACGGCGGCAGCACGCCGGCCGGGTTCGACTGCTCAGGTTTCGTGCAGTACGTCTACGCCCAGTTCGGCGTGTCGCTGCCCCGCACGGTGAGCGCGCAGGACCGCGCGGGAACGCGCATCTCGCGCGCTGACGCCCGCCCCGGCGACATCGTGATCATGCCCGGCCACAACGGCATCTACATGGGCAACGGCACCTTCATCGACTCGCCCCGCGCGGGTGGCGTCGTGAGCGTGCGCCCGATCTGGACCGACAACTACTGGATCGTCCGCGTCGGCATCTGACGAGCATCCGTCGCCCTGACCACAGGGTGAACGACCGGTGAATCGGCGCGCCTCTCAGCGAGAGCGCGCCGATTCTGGGTTAGCCTTGCCTTCTCGATGCCATACGGGGCACGAGAGGAGAGGTCATGAGTGAGCGGAACGACATCCAAACCGTGGATGCGCGCGCCGTCTTTCGCATAGCCGTCGCCGTTCGCTGGATCGCGCCCTGTCGTGGTTCTGCGGTACTGAGCACTGTCGTCTAACGGCAGTGCTTTTTTTGTGCCCGAACGGGCGCACGACGACCCTCGCACCGTGAGGCACTGAGAACCGAAGGAACGCCCGCAGGCCATGCGGGCCCGTTCGACAGGAGCCAGAGCATGCGCACACTCGTTCTCAACGCCGGCTACGAGCCGCTCGCCGTCGTGTCGTTCCGCCGAGCGCTCGTGCTCGTCATGAATGAGAAAGCGACCATTCTTGCGACCGATGGCGAGCATCCCGTCTTCGGCATCGAGGGCACGTGGGATCGCCCGAGCGTCATCGTGCTGCGGCGCTACGTGCGCGTGCCGCACAGCCGCCAGGTTCCGCTCACGCGGCGCGGGGTGCTGCGCCGTGACGGCAACCGCTGCGCCTACTGCGGCGGCTTCGCCTCGACGATCGACCACGTCATGCCGCGCTCGCGCGGGGGAGCCGACACGTGGGAGAACCTGGTCGCGTGCTGCCTGAAGTGCAACAACCTCAAGAGCGACCGCACGCCCGCTGAGATGCGCTGGAAGCTGCGGGTCACGCCCAAGGCGCCGCACGGCACGGCGTGGCTCGTGCGCGGCATCGAGCGCCCGCTGCCCGACTGGAACGAGTATCTGGCGCCACTCGCCGCATAGTCGAGGTGCGTCACGCGAGCGTCACGCGCGCGTGTCGAGCGCGGCCATAGGGTGACTCGACGTCATTCCCGCTCTCGACAGTGATTGGTCGCCCCGCCCCTCATGAAACACACCCTCTCGTGGGGGGCCCTCATCGGTGCCCTTCTGCTCAGCGCCATTCCGGCCGCGTCAGCTCATGCCGTCACGTCGATCACCGCAGAGACCGGGGGGTGGGTGCAGGCGGGCCAGACTGCTGACTTCAGCATCGGTCTCGCAGGGACGACCGGCGAAGACCTCATCGTCACGATCGAGCTCGCCGAGGGCACGATGAGCGTCGACGACTCGGGTCTGGCGCTCACGCTGCAGGCCGGATCGCTGACCTTCACCGAGGTCAGTGAGATCTCGTTCACCGGGTCGTCGGCCGACGTGACGACAGCCCTTTCCGAGCGACTGACGTGGAAGGCGCCGCTCACCTCTTCGCAGTCGTACCTGCGGCTCTCAGCGTCCGTCAGCTCGTACTACGCGGGCCTTGTGACCGACGAGGCCAGCGGGCACCACTATCTGACGCCGAGCGGCACGCTCAGCTGGCCCGCCGCGCGCGATGCCGCTGCGGCACTGACCTACAACGGCCTCACGGGCTACCTCGTCACGATCACGTCGAGCACCGAGAACACCTTCGTCTCGACCGCCACCGGTGCGACGACGCACTACATCGCCGCGACCTCCGAGATCGACTACATCAACCCTCTGCTCCCGCCCGAAGACCGGTACGCCAACGAGTTCGATGCTCGCAGTCAGTACCACTGGGGTGCCGGGCCCGAGGCCGGCGAGCGCGTTACCTGGGCTCCGTGGTTTCCGGGTGAACCCAATGGTCCCGCCGCTGAGCGCTGCCTGCTCACCAACTGGTTCCCGGCGCCCGAATTCGGACCCGGGCTGTGGAACGACGGCGGGTGCGCCCCGAGCTACCCCTATGTGGTCGAATTCGGCGGTCTCGGCACCGAGACCGGCCCGGCCGAGTTCACCAACCTCGCGGCTGGCCCGCCACCGCTGCCCGAGCCTGAGCCCGAATTGGCGGCAACGGGTGCCGAGTTCATGCCCGTGCTGACCACCGGCGCGATCGTGCTGGCGCTCGGTCTCGGGATGCTCGCTCTTGCCGCGCGCCGCCGTCAGAGCCTCGACGCCGTCAGGTCGGCGAGTTCGACCGCCTGATCGCGCAGCATCGCCGAGTCGCCCGACTCGAGGTCACGGTTCCTGCGCCAGCAGCGCGCCGTTCGCGGCATGTGCCGCGAGAGGCACATTGCCTGAAAAGCAAGTCCGCCCCAGGGCCTGAGCGCGCCGAATCGCCGATCAAGGGGCGGCGAGCATGGTGCGTGCGGCCGCGACCTGGCGCTGCAGGAAGTCGCGCGAGACGGCGGCCTTCGGCTCGGCGATGTCGAAGCCGTGGTACGCGCCGGGCACGATGTGCAGCTCGCACTCGACGCCCGCCGCGGCGAGGCGCCGGGCGTATTCGACGTCCTCGTCGTGGAAGAGATCGAGAGTGCCGACGCCGATCCACGCGGGCGGCAAGCCCGTGAGGTCAATGCGCCGCGCCGGCACAGCGCGCTCGAGGGTCGCGGCGTCGAAAGGCGTGGCGGCGGGCCCTTTCGTGCCCGCGCCGAGATACATGCCCCAGCCGAGGCGATTGCTGCGCACGTTCCACAGTCGCAGACCGCGCGGGTCGGGGCCGTCGTCTGAGGGCGTGCGATCATCCAGCATCGGATACGACAGCACCTGGCCAGCCACCGAGACCTCGCCTCGATCTCGCGCGAGCAGGGCCAGGGCTGCCGCCAACCCACCGCCAGCGCTCTCGCCCATGACCACAATGCGCGCCGGGTCGACGTCCGGTTCAGCGGCCAGCCACTGCAGCGCCCGATAGCAGTCTTCGAGGGGCGTGGGGTAGGGATGCTCCGGGGGCATGCGGTAGTTGACGCTCGCCGCGACGGCACCGAGCTCGTCGGCGAGCTGACGGCACAGCGCGTCGCCTTGACCGGCTGAACCGACGATGAGACCGCCGCCGTGCAGGTGCAGTACGCCTGGTCGACGAGCGTCGGCGGCGGTCGCGGTCGCGGGCCGTTGCACCCGCACGGTGACCGAATCGCCCAGGTCGACCAGATCGCCGCCCTTCGGCGGTGTGCCGCTGCCGAGTCGCGCTACGGCTCGGAAGATGCGTCGGTTGCCTCGGGTGGCCGACGTACGAGGCAGGAACCGTGCCATGCGCAGGTCAGGGTGAAAGGCGGGGGAGTCGACGTTGACCATGCACTGAATCTAGTTCGCGGCCGGGCTACCCTGGCGGCATGCAGGTGAGCCGTTTCGAGAGCCCGTTGTCGGGAGGGCACCCCAACTCGCTCGGCAACACGGTGAGCGTCGTCGACGAAGTGCTTGCCGATCGGGCGCTGCTGGCCGAGCTCGTGGCCTGCTACCGCAGCGACGATGCCGTGGTGCGGCTTCGGGTGTCGAGCGCCGTGAAGCGGGTCGCGCAGCAGCAACCCGAATGGGTGGCCGCCCACCTCGACGATCTGCTCGGCTGGATCGCCGAGATCGACCAGGCCTCGACCAAGTGGACGCTCTCGATCCTGTTCGTGCTGCTCGACGCCCACATGACCCCACGGCAGCGCGACTCGGCCATCGCCCTCATGCAGTCGAACCTGCACTACGACGACTGGATCGTGCAGAACACCAGCGCCGACTCACTCGCGTACTACTCCCGGCAGCGGCCCGAGCTGGCCGCCTGGCTCGTGCCCGAGCTGCAGGTGCTGACGACGAGCCGCCACAAGTCGGTGCGTGGTCGCGCGGCGAAGCTGCTCGCGTCGCTGGGCGCCAGCGATCGCAGCGCGGAGCACTGAATGCGAAGAAAATACATTCCCCTCAGGTTGTCGAATCGCCCTGAGACTTTCGTCATCTCAGTGAGAGCAAGCACACCGCTGGCCCGAGAGAGAAAGATACGACTATGGAATTCATGATCCTCATCCACGGCGACGAGTCCAGCCCGCGCCTCGCCCCCGGTGACCCCGGCTTCGACGAGTTCATGGGCTCGTGGTTCGCCTACAACCAGATGCTCATGGACGGCGGCCACTGGGTCAGCGGAGCGAACCTTGCCCCGACGAGCTCGGCCACGACCCTGCGCCACACGCCGGGGCAGGCCCCCGAGATCGTCGACGGCCCCTTCGCCGAGACGAAGGAGCAGTTCGGCGGCTTCTACCTGATCTCGGCCGAGAACCTCGACGAGGCCATCGAGCTGGCGAAGAAGCTGCCGGTGAATTCTGGCTCGCTCGAGATTCGACCCGTGGCATTCCGGCCCGACGCGGGCTAAACACAGCGTGACACCCTCGGCGGAGATCGCCGACGCCGTCACCCGGCTGGCGCGTGAGGAGTGCGGGCGAGTGCTCGCTCTCCTCACGCGACGTTTCGGCGACCTCGATGCCGCCGATGATGCGGTGCAGGATGCCCTCGTCACCGCTCTGACCGCGTGGCAGTCGGGCATTCCGCAGAGCCCGGCCGCGTGGCTCTACACGGTGGCTCGCAACACCCTGATCGACCAGGTGCGGCGAGACCGAGCATCCCGTCGCCGACTCTACGAGGCCGCGCCCGAACTGACCGCGCACCACACGAGGGATCACGACACCGACGAGGAGGGCGACCTGATCATGGATGCTTCCTCTCTCGGCGACGAACGCCTCAGGCTGCTCTTGCTCTGCTGCCATCCGGCGCTCGACCGTGACACGCAGGTGGCACTCACCCTGCGACTAGCGGGGGGATTGACCGCCGCCGAAGTCGCGGCCGCCTACCTGCTGCCCGAGGCCACGCTCACGCAGCGCGTCGTGCGCGCCAAGCGCAAGATTCGTGAGGCGGGCATGCCGCTCACGATTCCGGCGAACCTCGACGAACGCGTGGGTGTGCTGCTGCGCGTGCTCTATCTGGTGTTCAACGAGGGCTATCTCTCGCGCGGAGCTGACCATGTGACGCGCGTCGACCTCATGGCTGAGGCCATTCGGCTGACGCGCCAGGTGGTCGACGAGTTGCCCGCGAACGCTGAGGCCGAGGGGCTTCTCGCCCTCGAGCTGTACCACCACGCCCGGTCGAGCACGCGAGTCGATGGCCTCGGCGAGCTTGTGCTGCTCGAGCACCAAGACCGCACGGGCTGGAACCTCGATGAGATCACCGAGGCCAACGCCCGGCTGCACAGCGCCATGACGCGCATGGCGCCGGGCCCCTACCAAGTGCAAGCGATCATCGCGGGGCACCATGCCAACGCACGCACCGCTGCCAACACCGACTGGGCGGCGATCGCCGAGCTGTATGCGCAGCTCGGGCGCATGGCCCCGAACCCGGTCGTCGAGCTCAACCGGGCCGTCGCGATCGCCATGGCCGACGGCCCGCTCGCCGGGCTTGCCGTGCTCGACCGCTTGACGGGGCTCGACGACTACCACCTGTTACACGCCACGCGCGGCGAACTGCTCGCGCGTGCAGGCCGCCCCGCTGCCGCGAGCTTCGAGCGTGCGAGAGAGCTCACGAGCAATGAGGGCGAGCGACGGCACTTGGCACGTCGGGCCGCAGAGACCGCAGCACGCGGCCGCTGATGGAGTCTCGGGTTTAGGTATACGCTTTCTCAACTCGAGAGAAGTGCACAGTTGCGACCCTCTCATGCCCATCCGAGAGAGCGGCGTATCGGTGCAGACGGTGAGCGGTGTGCGCCGCAGTGGTCTGCTGGCAGCGCTGTGCACTGCGGTCGCCATCGTGACGGGCCTCATCGTCGCCACCGGCGGGCTGCTCGATCATCGTGCCGATGAAGGGGTGCAGGGCGAGTTCGCCGGTCTCTCGGGCGACGACCTTGCGCTGCGGCTCTCACTTCCGCTCGCTGCCGATGCCACGATGCAGGATGCTCTGGTTCGCGCCGCGATCGATTCCGACTTCGCCCGCCACGACGCGACGGTCTCGGTCGACCGCAGCGTTGAGGGCAGAGTCGAACTCTCGCTCGAGGACGATGCGGGTATCCGCGTGCCGATCGAGGCCCTCAGCGTGCCCGACATCGAGGCCCGCGCCGACCTCGTGGCCGGCACCTGGTCGGGCGCATCCGGCATCACCATGCAGGCCGATGCGGCGGCGACGCTCGGTATCCAACCCGGATCCGTCGTCGATCTCAACGGCGAATCATTCGAGGTCACCGGCACCTGGCGCGTGCGCGACGCCCTCGACCCGCGCTGGACCGACTCGTTACTGGTGACGCAGGGTGCCGCGCGCGAACGGCAAGCCGTCGTGATCATCGACGAAGCGGTGCTGGCCGGTCTCGCCGCAGAACCGCAGGCCACGTGGAGCCTCGTACCCGACGGCCGGTCCCTCACCGTTGCCGATCTGTCGACGATGCCGCGCGCGTGGTCGTTGCTCTCGGGCTCGTTGCGCGACGGCCAGGTGGAGGTTGAGGGCCTCGAGCGTCGCGGCAGCTTCGTCGACACCGCTCGCGAGGTCGAGGCGAGTGTGCTCGGGCTCGCCGCCGTCGAGCCGGTGGTGCTCGTGCTCATTGCCGTGCTGGCGCTCGCGACCCTCGCCCGCCTCGCTCGGCTGCTCGCGCTCGATCGAGAGAGCGAGTGGAGATTGACGTGGTCGCGCGGGGCGTCTGTCGGTGCACTCGCGGCAGCGGCATCGATCGAGGCACTGGTCGTGGGAGTGGTCGGCGCCGTCATCGGCGCGGCAGGCGCGGTATGGCTGCTGCTCATCGACGGCGTGCCCGTTGACGAGCTGCCGTGGGCAGACGCTGCGACGGTCGGTGTCATCGCCTGCCTCACGGCCGTGGTCTTCGCCGCCGTGGCGTCAGGCCAGCTCGTGCGCCGATTCGACGCCGACCGCGGGGCGTTGTCGTTGCGGGGCACCCGCACCGCCGGCCTCGGCATCGTCATCCTGGTCTCGGGCGCGGCTGCCGTCTCGACCTGGCAACTTCTGCTCTACGGCTCGCCGCTCATTCCCGACGCCGGCGGCCAGTTGTCGGTCGATCCGGTTCCCGTCGCCGCGCCGGCACTGCTGCTCATCGCGAGCGTGCTCGTTGTCGCCGCGATCGTCACCGCGCTCGGCCGGGTGCTCGACCGCAGGCGGCGCGGGTCGACGGTCGTCATCGGTCTCGCCGTGACGAACCTCGCTCGACGGCCCGACGTGGCGACCGCCTCGGTGGTCATGTCGGCGATCGCGGTGTCGGTGATGGTGTTCGCCGCCGCGTACGCAGGCACCTGGGTGCTCGCCTTCGACCGCAGCGCCCAGTCGCGCGCGGGCTCTGATCTCTCCGCGATCGTGCCATCGGGCGTGTCGGCTGCCGGCATCGACGCCGTCGGCGACCTGCCCAGCGTCGATGGAATAGCTCCGCTTCACGTCGAGAGCATTCAGATCGGCGGCGAGCTGGCGACGCTCGTGGCGGTGGCACCGGATGCTCTCGCCGCCCTCGTCGCACCCTCCACGGTGGGCGACCCGAGCGCCCTCGCCGAACAGCTCCGCGTCGACTCGCCAGAGCCGGTGCTGCCCGACGGCAGTGAGCGACTTGAACTCTCCGTCGCCGTGTCGGGCTTCACCGTGACGCCGACGATCACGCTGCAGCTGGCAGACGCCTTCGGGGTGGTGCGCGAGGTCGCCGTGCCGATCGACCCCGCCCGTGCCGACCCGGCTGGTTCGGTCGTCTACGCGGTCGATCTGCCCCCGGGGGTGGCGAGCGCGCCGGGACCGTTGCGCGTCGTCGCGATCGACGCGGCGATCGCAGACGCTGCGCTGCCGTTCGGGGTCGTCGGCGTCTGGGAACTGCTGTCGCTCAGCTCGACGGGGTCTGCGGGCTCGAGCGATATCGAGATCGAGTTCTTCTGGTCGCCGCTGTCTGCCGGCCCGCGGTTCGACCAGCCTCTCTCGAGCCCAGAAGCAAGAGGCTTCGTCGTCGAGTCGAGTGGGCGCACCGTGCGGCTCGCTCCGCGACTGCTGATCGGCGACCCCCCGCCCATCGCGCTGTCGCAATCGTTGGCCGAGCGCACGGCCACCACGGCCGGTGACGTCATCAGCCTGCGCAGTGTCGGCATTGCGGCGCCCTTCACCGCCAGAGTCATTGCGGTGATCGACGCGGTGCCGAGTGCTCCCGAGCCCCAGGCCCTGCTCATCGACAGTGCGCTCGTGCGAAGTCTGCAGTTCACCGCGACCGAACCGGTGCCGCCTGTGCGCCAACTCTGGGTCTCGACCGACAACCCTTCGGCCACGGCCGAGGCGGCTCGGGCTCTGTTGCCTGCCGGCAGTCGCTTCAACGACGCGACCGAGCAGCCGCTGCGCTCTGCCGTCGGTGCTGCCGTGGTCGCACTCTGGTGGACGGCGGCGGGTAGCGCGGTACTCGCTCTGGTGGTCATCGGGGCGTCGGTGCGGGCACAGCACCGCAGTCGCCGGCCTGAGGTCGCCGTGCTGCGGGCCCTGGGGCTCAGGGCGTGGCGGCAGGGAGCCTTGCGCTCGAGCGAGATCGTTCTCGCCACCACCATCGGCGTGCTGGGCGGCGTGGGGGCCGGTGCTGCCGCCGCCTCGCTCGCTGTCGTGCCGTTCGCGCGGTCTGCGCTGCCTGCTGATGTGCCGCTCGCGGCGACACCACTCGCCGTCGACTTCTCGACCGGAGCACTTGCCATCGCAGGCCTGGTGCTCGGGCTTGTGGTCATCGCGCTCGGCGCAGCCCTGCGGGTCGCGCGCGACGCCGGCTCGGCGAGTGCCGCGGAGGTCGACCGATGACGCGGTCGCACCTCGGCACGGCGGGGCTGCTGCGACGTCACCTCGTCGGCGGTGGAGCCGTCTCGGTGCTGCTGCCCGTGCTCGTGCTGATCTCGGTGTTGAGCATCGCGCTCGCACCTCGCGCGCTCTCGATCGTGTCGACCACCGAGCTTCAGCACCAGCTGAACCGCACGTCGCCACTGATTCTCGACTTCGTCGGCACGGGTCGGCTCGGCATACCCTTCCAGCAATCCAACCTTGGTGTGGACTATCTCACGGGCTCGACCCAGTCGTCGATGCAGTCGTTGCGCGACACCTTGCCGCAGCCATTGCTCGAGGCGACGGCACCGACGAACTGGATTGTGCAGACGCCGGTCGACCCGGCGAGCGTCAACGAGCCAGTCGACGCGAAACCGCGCGCCGACGCGAAACCGCGCGCCGACGAGGTCACCCTGTCGCTCACCATCGATCTGCAGTGGCAGCAGAGAGTCACTGTCATTGCTGGTGCGCTACCGACCGGCTGGAGTGGCCCTGATGCCCTCGACCCCGAGACGTCGGTTCGCGCAACGGCACCCATCGAGGTCGCGATCTCGAAAGCATCCGCTGCCGCTATCGGTGTCGGTGTCGGTGACGTTGTCGACTTCACCCTGGCGCCGCTCACGATCGCCGCCATCTACGTGCCGCGTGATGGGGCGGACGACTACTGGATCCACGCTGCCGAGCTTGCTGTGCCCCAGGTGCTGCGCGGAGAGCAGGCGGAGACCATCGTGCGCTCGTCGGTCTACCTCGCCCCGGAGTCGTTCCCGGCGCTCGCCCAGGAATTCGCGGTCGGCAGCCTTCGCGCCTGGATTCCGGTGGATCCTCTGGCCATCGCGCATCCGGATGCGGATGCCATCGTCGACCAATCGCGCCAGGTGCTCATTCGCGACGCCGCGCTGAACTACGGGGGAACCCTCGACTTCCGAAGCAGCCTGCCCGACCTCGTGGAGTCGTCGAGCATCCGCATCGCCGCCATGTCGGCGCTCCTGGCGCTGAGCGTGTCGGGGCTCGCGGGCGTGCTCATCGCGGTCTTCGCGCTCGGGGTGCGCGCTGTGCTGGGTCGCCGCGAGGCCGCACTACGGCTCGCTGCTGCTCGCGGAGCTGGAGAGCTGCAGCTGCGCGGGGCGATGGTGCTCGAGTCTCTGCTGCTTTCCGTACCGGCGGCGCTGCTGGGGGTTGCGATCGCCGTCGTCCTCATTCCCGACGGCACGGAACTCGTGCCCACGCTGATACCCGCGGCGGTCGCGCTCGTGCCTGCTGTGCTCGTCGGTGTGCTCACGAATGCGCGCCCACTCGCGCGGCGAAGGCGCGAAGTCATGACGGCTCAGGCGTCGCGCGCGCGGTTGATCGCCGAACTCGCGGTGGTCGGGCTGGCGGCACTCGCACTGCTGCTGCTGTCGCGGCGCGGTCTCGCCGGGCCCAGCACCGTCGTGGGCATCGACCCGCTGCTGAGCGCCACGCCGCTGCTGCTCGCGGTCGTGGCGTGCTTGGCGACGCTGCGTCTGTACCCGCTCGTGCTGAGCACTGTGCAACGGTGGGTGCGTCATCGGGGCGATGCGACGGCGGTGTTCGGCGCCGCACGTGCGCAGCGGGATCCCGCTTTGGGCTTCGCGCCAGCCCTTGCGCTCATCGTCGGAGTGTCGATCATGGTGTTCTCGACAGTGATGATCAGCACGGTGCAGAGCGCTTTGGCTGACCGTGCCGCCGAAGAGGTCGGTGCCGATGTGCGCGTTCAGGCGGCGTCGGTCGATGACGAATCGCTCGAAGCACTACGCGAGCTCGAGGGCGTCACGGCAGCAGCCACTGTGGCGACGACCATCGAGGTTCCTTTCGTCGTCGGCGACAACGAGAGGGTCGTTCGTGTCGTCGTCGCCGACACTGCTGCGCTGGCTGCTGTGCGCGACGACCTGCCTGCGTTGCCCGAGAGCGACCAGCGCATCCCCGTGCTGCTCTCGGCCGATCGCACGCTCATCGAGAGCGGAACCCCGGCGATGCTCGGCGACGCAGCGGTCGTCATCGTCGACATCGTCGACGCCGTCGACCTGCCCGGCATCGGGCGCGACTGGGTGCTCGTCGACATCGACTCGGCGGATGAGCTCGGAGTCAGCTTTCCCGCGGCCAGCCTCGCCCTGCTGACCCTCGATGACCCTGAACGCTCAGCAGACGTCGCCGCTCTGGCCGTCGACATCGTCGAGCGCGCTCAGCCCGACAGCGGAGTCGCCACCGCGCGTGCCGGTGACATCACGACAGCTGCGGCACAAGCACGTACGCCCATCGTCGAAGGCCTCGAGATCGTCCTCGTGGTCGCTGCCCTCGCCTCGCTGGGCCTCATGCTCGTGGCGATCGTGCTCGCCACCGCGGCCGCCGCTGCCTCTCGCAACCGACTGCTCGGCGTGCTGCGCGTCATCGGCATGTCGTCGTCGCAGCTGCGGCGCGTGCAGGCGTGGGAGCTCGGGCCCCTGGCGGGCGTCGCGCTCGTGGTCGGTGCCGTTCTCGGTGTCGCCCTGCCCGCGCTCATCACCTCGGTGCTCGACCTGCGAGCCTTCGTCGGAGGCACCGCGGAGGTGCCGGCAGTCATCGAGCCGTTCGCCGTTCTGCTCGTGCTCGCGGTCTTCGTGGTGATCGTCGCGGTCGCTTCGCTCATCGCACTCGCCCTGGGTCGCCGACTCGCGCCCGCTGGAATACTCACGATGGGAGACTCATCATGAAGCACATCGACTGCGCCGATCTCGTGCGCATCTTCTCGGCCGAAGGCGTCGAGGTGCAGGCCCTGCAAGGGCTCACGCTCGGGGTTGACCGAGGCGAGCTGACGGCGATCGTCGGGGCGTCGGGGTCGGGCAAGTCGACGCTGCTGTCGATCTTGTCGGGGCTCGACCGGCCGACGGCGGGCAGGGCGAACGTCGCAGGGCATGATCTGCTGACGATGACCACACGCGAGCGCACGCTCTTCCGTCGGCACACGATCGGGTTCGTGTGGCAGCAGACCGCACGCAACCTGCACCCCTACCTGACCGCGGGCGAGAACATCGCGCAGTCGCTCGCGATCGGAGGTCGGCGCCGTTCGCGTCGAGCAGCGCGCATCGACGAGCTGCTCGACGTGCTCGATATCGGCGAGCTGCGCGACCGTCGGCCCGGGGCGATGTCGGGCGGTCAGCAGCAGCGCGTCGCGATCGCCGTCGCTCTTGCGAACGAGCCCGACGTGCTGTTCGCCGACGAGCCCACCGGCTCGCTCGACGATGCGAACTCGCAGCGGGTGTTCGACGCGCTGCGCGACGTCAACGAGCGACTCGGTGTCACGGTGCTCATCGTGACGCACGATGCCGAAGTCTCGTCGCATGTGCGCCGCACCGTGCAGATTCGCGACGGCCGCACCTCGACCGAGGTGCTGCGCAGCACTCGTATCGACGAGCACGGGGCCGAGCAGCTGCACGCGCGCGAGTATGCCGTGCTCGACCGAGTCGGCAGATTGCAGCTGCCGCAGGACTACATCGCCCGACTGGCGATGCGTGATCGAGTGCGGCTCGAGCTCGAAGAAGACCACGTTCAAGTGCACCGCGCTGAGTCGGAGGACGAGCGATGACCGGGCGTCACGCGCTCGTGCGCGAGGCCGTCGTGCAGTGCGCGAACCTCGGTCGCCACTACGGCTCGGGCGTGAGCCGCGTCGATGCTCTCGTCGATGCGAACCTCGAGATCTCGGTGGGCGAGCTCGTCGTCGTGCGTGGACCATCAGGGTCAGGAAAGACCACCCTGCTGAACCTGCTCGGCGGGCTCGACACGCCCTCGACGGGCCAGGTCTACATCGGCGAGCGTGAGATCACCGCGGCCGCCGAAGCGGAGCTCGTCGAGGTGCGCCGGCACGAGATCGGCTACATCTTCCAGAACTTCGCCCTGCTGCCCGTGCTGTCAGCCGCCGAGAACATCGACTTGCCCTTGCGCATCGCCGGCGTGCCGCCTCGTGAGCGAGACGAGCGAGTGCGTGAACTGCTCGCGCTCGTCGGCCTCGCCGATCACCCGAACCAGCGCCCCGACGAGCTCTCGGGCGGGCAACAGCAGCGTCTCGGTATCGCCCGGGCGCTGGCCAACCGGCCCCGGCTGCTCATCGCGGACGAGCCGACCGGTCAGCTCGACAGTGTCAACGCCGAGGCGATGATGTCGCTCATCGCCTCGCTCGTGCACGACCAGGGAGTCGCGGCGATCGTGTCGACGCACGACCCCCGCATGGCCGCGCACGCCGACCGCGTGATCGAGATCCGCGACGGCCGACTCAGCCCAGCATCACCTTCGTCGGGTCGGCGGGGTCGACCCGCAGCGTCGTGACCTTGCCGGGCTGCCAATTGCCGAGCGCGGCCGCGGCGATCATCTGGCGGTGCACGACGTCGTAAGGCTCGCGGCCGTCGATCGTCACGGTGAGACTGATGTCGTAGATCGGAGTGTCGCCGAAGCGCTGGCCGGTATCGACGATCGCCGTGACGGTGCCCGAGCCGCGCACGGCTGCGTTGTATGCAGCTGCGTTCTGGAACGGGTTGAAGCCAGGTGCTCCGGCGGTCGCACCCGAGACGCCTGCGGCGGCATCGCGGAACTGCGCGGCCTGCTCGGCGGCGTCGGCCGCCATCGCGATGCTCTCGCTCAGACCGGGTCTCGGGTTCTTGGCGGCGGCATCCATGAGCCGCCCCATGTCGTCGAGAATGCCCACGACTACATGAACGGCTTGTCGCCGAACGCCACGTTGTTCTTGTCGGCCGGGTCAATGCGGCCGGGCATGCTCGTGCCGTCGGCGTAGCCCGACAGAGTGCTCGGCGGAATGATCTGCTTGAGCTGCACCTCGTAGGCCTCGCCGTTCTCAGGCGCCACCGTGAGATTCAGAATGTAGGTCGCGTTGCCGGCGACCGACTCGCCTGTATCGACCTTGCTGTTGATCGTGAGGGTGGCGGGGGAGCCGACACCCAGAATGCGGTTCTGCTCGTGGCCCTGGGCCTCGAGAGCGGCACGATCAGCACTGAGCCCCGCTAGATCGTTCGCTGCAGGGTCGGCCGTGCCGCCGGCGTAGCCGGAGTTCTTGAGAATCTCGTCGGCTGCCGCCTGAGCATCAGCCGCCTGCTTCGCCCAATCGCCGCCGGTGCCCATGCCCGGCAAGTTGTCGAATGCGCCCATGAAGGTTCCTCCTCGTGACGGTGAGCCGTCGACACGCGCGGCTTGGGCGCGAGCATAGCGAGCGCAGGAATCGGCGACAATAGGCGAGTTTCGGCGTCAGCGACCGCCGCCGCCTCCACCTCCACCGCCTCCGCCCGAGAAGCCGCCGCCGAACGAACCGCCCGAGAACGAGCCGCCGCCGCTGCCCGACCACGACGAGCTCGAGGTGGGCGCGGTGGTCGTGGCGGACATCCCGCGCACCGCGCTCGTGAACAGGGCCACCTCGAAGCCGGAGCGTCCGACGAACCAGTCGGGGGCGGTGTCGAGCGCGGCGACGCGCACCTCGAGCTCGTGCATCCACTGGTCTTCGACGCCCCACACGACGGCCCACGGCAGCAGCTTCTCGTAGAGCTTGACGAGTTCGAGGTTGCTGCCGACGTCGACGCGTTCGGCTCCGGTCGGGCTCTGCAGCACGCGCAGCCGTTCTTCTTCGGCGACGGTGAGGTACAGCTTCATGCCCTCCAGGTAGTCTTGCGCCTCGCGCCCCTTCTCGGTGAGCTGCAGCGGACGGATGGCGAGCCCGAAGGCGACGAAGCCCGCGAAGAAGGCGATCACCATCGAGACGAACGCGAGCGGGCTGGCGTCGAGGAAGAGGCCGACCGACAGGGTGATCACGACGATTCCGAAGGCAAACAGCACCCACTGCGCGACGAGCATGAGCCCGCCGAACCCGCGCCCGGGCGGCTTGCGCCGGAACCCTTCGCTCAGCAGCGACGCATGGGCGGAGGTCGAGAGCGCGTCGAGCTTCGTGGCGAGGGCCGAGTCGTACTCGCCGTACTCCTTCAGCTCGCCCGCCACGCGATTGCTGCCGAAGATCGCGTCGAGCAGGGCGAGGTCGAGGGCATCGGCGTTCTGGTTGCTCAAGAACTGCAGCGTGTAAGGGGCCCCGCCCTCATCGACCGCATAGGCGAGGATGCGCAGATTCTTGCGCACGGCCAGCCTCACGATGGCGGCCGGAATGCCCGCAGAGGAGCGGGAAACCAGGTTCGCCGACTGGAGGATGTCGATGCCGTCAGGCTCGGAGTACTGCGGAATGATCACCCCGCGCCCCTTCGCCCCGGTGCCCGCGCGCACGCGCGACACGATCGCCGCGACGAGCGCGGCGATGCTCGCGGCACCGACGCCGCCCGAGAGCAGGTGCATCCACCACGGAATCTCTTGCGGCTCGGGCGGGGGAGTGGGCTCGGGGGTGAGGAAGGTGCCGGGTTCGAAGCCGATCGCGACAGTCACCGTCTCGCCGGGCTCGAGGTCGGTCGAGCTTGCCATGAAGGTGGTGCCGTCGGTCTCGATGGCGCACTGCTCGTCCTCGCCGAAGAAGCCGACGTAGCAGGCGGCGCTGCCCGTGAGCGCCTCGGCGACGTCGGGCGCGAGCGTCACGGTCGCACTCACGCGGCCGAAGGGCTGCTGCCAACCCGTGCCGTTGACATCCCAGTAGAACTCGTCGGAGGCGGTGTCGTCGAACGAGCGCACGACGTTCTGCTGCGTGTAGGTGATGACGTAGGTCTGCACGCCGCGCACGAACTCGTCGGTGCCGAGGGCCAGCTCGACGAAGCCTCCCGACGTGAAGGACTCGTAGAAGACCGGGTTGCCGTTCTGGTCGGTCACGCCGACGACGTTCGTGGTGAGCGGCACCCCGTCGTAGTCGTCGGGGATCGCGCGGATGATGCCGCGGTTCTGGTCGAAGTCGGGGAAGCGCGCGACGATTGTCTCGACGACCTGCAGGGTCGATGTGCCGTCGGGCTCTCGGCTCAGCGTGTACTCGGCGTCGAACGAGTCGAAGGTGAAGTCGCTCGTGTCGGTCGACAGCGCCGTGGCGAGTGCCGCGGTCGGCGCGAGGCCCAGAGCGAACCCTGCGGCGAGCAGCAGCGAGAGGGCGAGCCGAGCGGGTGTGCGCATGCGAACGACCCTAGCGAGCATCCGTCTCTCGAGTGCCTCGGGCAGGATGGCTGCATGAGCATCGATCGCGGTGAGCAACGAGCGGGCGACGCTCTCGCCCGCCGCCGCGCCGAGGCCGCCGCCCGAGTCGAGCAGCTGCGCAGCGAGCTCGTCGCCGTGCGGCGTGCGCGCTCTGAGAACTCCGACGACGACGAGCATGACCCGGAGGGCGCCACGATGTCGCAGCTCTGGTCGCAGGTCTCAGGCGTGCTCGACGGTGCGGTGCGCGAGCTCGACGAGCTCGATGCCGCCCTCGCGCGATGGGCGCGCGGCGACTACGGCATCTGCAGCCGTTGCGAGCGGGCTATCGACCCGGCCCGCCTGGAAGCCCGCCCGGCGGCAGCGCTCTGCATCGACTGCGCCCGACTCGTCGGCTGATCCCCCGGGCTGGGGCTTCTAGGACTCGGGGTCGTACATGAACTCGCGCAGCTCTTGCGGGCAGCGGCAGGCGGCAGCGACCCGACGAGCCCACTCCACTGCCTCGTCATGCGTGGGCACCTCGATGATGGTGTGGCCCCCGTCGAGTCGATCGAACGCTGAGTAGGCCGACCCGCTCACCGTCCCGTCGGCCGCCACCGCGACCGGCTCGACGTCTTCGTTGATGCCGCCGCCGAACACGTAGACGCCCGCTGCCTTCATGTCGCGGATGACCTGGTGAGACTCGGCGACGACCTGATCCCATTGGCCGTCGGGCACCTCCATGACGCCGCTGGGAAAGGAGATGAGGTACTTGGTCATGACAGGACTTTAGGCTCTAGCCCGCTGATCCCGCGATATCGAGAATGGACTGCGCACAGGCAGAATCGCGTGCAGAAGTGGCGGTCATCTGATGTCAGAAGTTCTTCAGCCCGAGCAGTCGTCGACAGCCCCGCGCCGCAGTGGCTGGATGGCGATGATCGTCATCGGCAGCATCATCACCGCACTCGCAGGCCCGCAGCTCGTCGGAGCGGCCGCGCTGGCGACCGCTGTCGCGGTGGGCGGAGGCGACGGGTTCATCTCTGCACCCGCCGTGCGCGTGCAGACACCGTCGTCGGCGATCGTCTCGCCCTCGATCGACCTTCAGCTCGACCTCGGCGACGTCGTGGTTCCCGAGATCAGGGTCGCCGTCACCGCGGGTCGCGAAGGCGACGATCCGATCTTCGTCGGCATCGGACCCTCGGATGCTGTGGACCAGTACTTGGAGGGTGTCGCGATCGCCGAGCTCAGGGGGATGAACGGTAGCCCGCCGCGCATCCAGTTGAGCGAGATTGCCGGCTCTGCCGCCGTGGATCCGCCCGCGGCCCAATCGTTCTGGGTGGCGTCAGAGAGCGGACCTGGGGCGCTGACGATCACGTGGGTGCTCGAGCCCGGCGACTGGACGCTCGTCATCATGAACGCTGACGGATCGCCCGGCATCGAGTCGAGTCTGAGGCTGGGCATCGAAGCGCCGTGGGCGGAACCCGTGGCCGCTGCGTTCGCCATCGTCTCGGCAATCTCGCTGCTCGTCGGCCTCGCCCTGCTCATTGCGGGCCTGTTCGGATGGGGCCGAGGCCGCAGTCTGGAGACCGTGCCGATGACCGGGCCGTATCCCGCCACCGTCACCGGCCACCTCGATAGCGGAGTCTCGCGTTGGCTGTGGATCGTGAAGTGGATTCTCGTGATTCCGCACTACGTCGTGCTGAGCATCCTCTGGGTGGGCTTCGTCGTGGCGACTGTCATCGCCTTCTTCGGCATCCTTTTCACCGGGCGGTATCCGCGCTCGCTGTTCCCCTATACGACCGGGGTGCTGCGGTACACGTGGCGCGTCGCGTTCTACGCCTACTCAGCGCTGGGCACAGACCGCTACCCGCCCTTCAGCCTGACGAGCACCGACTACCCGGCGGACTACCAGGTCGCTTACCCCGAGCGGCTCACCAACGGCCTCGTGCTGGTCAAGGGCTGGCTGCTCGCGATTCCGCACCTCGCGATCGTCGGCGTGCTGCTCGGCGGATCGACCTGGGCGGCCGGCTCAGCGTCCGGCCACGGCATGTCTGCTGGCTCGGGCGCATCGCTGCTCGGTCTGCTCGTGCTCATCGCGGCGATCATCCTGCTCTTCACCGGGCGCTACCGGCAGCCGCTCTTCGACCTCATCCTCGGCGTGAACCGATGGGCCCTGCGAGTCGCCGCCTACGTCGCGCTCATGCGCGACGAGTATCCGCCGTTCCGCCTCGACCAGGGTTCGATCGAGCCGGAGGTCACGACCACAACGTCAGACCAGGAACCGACCGCGAAGGAGTAGATCATGCGCGCCATCGTCGTCTTCGAGAGTCTCTGGGGCAACACCGGGCAGATCGCACGGGCCGTGGCCCTCGGCATCGAGGAGAGCATCGTTGTGGATCTGGCCAATGCCGAGAGCGCTCCGACACAGCTCGAGGGCTACGACCTCGTGGTGGTCGGCGGGCCGACGCACGCATTCTCCATGAGCCGCCCCTCGACTCGTGAGACCGCCGTGCAGACGCAGCACGCACCGAGGGTGGTCAAGCGCGGCATTCGCGAGTGGCTCGACGACGTGAGCGCCGTCTTCCACCCGATTGCGGCCGCGACCTTCGACACCAAGGTCGAGTCGCCCCGGCTTCCCGGGTCTGCAGCCAAGGCTGCGCGATCTGAGTTGCGGTCCAAGGGGTTCGACGTGAGAGTCCCGTCGCAGACGTTCCGTGTGCACGGCTATGGGGGTCCGCTCGTCGACGGAGAGCTCGATCGAGCCGAAGAGTGGGGCAAAGCACTGGGGGCCTCATTGAGTGGTTCCATCTCTCCGGAGCCTCGAGATGGCGAAGCGAGTCGATCATGAGCACCCCCTCGCGCCCCCTGCGCGTTCTGATGCTCGTCGTCGCCTGGTTCCACATCGTCTCGGTGATGGTCGGCGTCGTCGGGTTGACCATCGGTGGCGGGCTCGGCATGCCGCTCGCGTTGCTCGAGGGCAGCATCTTCACGTCGTTCGTCGGTCCCGCTGTGATTCTCGGTGTGGTCGTGGGTGGCAGCCAAGTGCTCGCACTCGTGGCGCAGTACGGGCGCTTCCGCGTCGCGTGGGGCCTGCACGCCGCCGCCGGACTGATCATGATCATCTGGATCTTCGTCGAGCTGGCGATCTTGTCCGAGTGGTCGTTTCTCATCGGCACTTACTTCGTGAGCGGGCAGGTGCAGACGGTGCTCGCGGTGCTCGCCCTCGGTGCCTGGCCGGTGCCGTTCTTCGGACGTGTGCCGCTACTGGCCTGGCGCGGCCACGACCAGCTCGAGCCTCAGCCAGCGCGCGAGAGCGTTCAGCTCGACGTCGACGGCATCTCGCAACGCTGAGCCGAAAAGCTCGTCTTCGATGAGGCGGTGCACAGTGAGGGTTCCCGCCCGGCGGTCGGCCCGAGCATCCACCGACCCGACGAGCCGTTCGCCGTGCAGAATCGGCAGCGCGATCGGGCCTCGACGACGCAGCCGCTCGGGCTTGTACATCTCGATGCCGTAGTCGAAGTCGAAGAGCCGCACCTGCCGCTGCTTGTCGGTGAGCAGCCGGTCGAAGGGCGAGAGCAATGCGGTGCGGCCTTCGAACGGCCGATCGAGTTGCGCGGGGTCGACGCGCCATCTGCCCGCAACACCCTCGATCGTCGCGGGTTCGCCGACCGGTTCGACACCGTGCAGTTCGTTCGGCGAGACTGCGATGCTGTCGCGCATGATGCCGCACGCCGCGAGCAGGTGCTCGCTGCGCCGGCGCACGGCCTCGTCGCGCGGCACCTCGGCAACCGGGGGCAGCACGTTCGCCGCCAGATCCCACACCCGTGATCGCCCCGCGCGTCCGAAGACGGCGAGCTCGCCTGCGCCGTGCAAGAACTCGAGCATCTGGGTGACGTTGCGGTCGTTGGTCCAGCCGGTCGAGGGCCACGGGGCGACCGCTTCATCGGGGATGTCCGCCGACGTCAGCGGGCCGAGATCGGCGATGCGATCGAGGATGCTCTGCCGAAACTCGGCGTTCGCCTCGACCCATCCGCGCGCGCCCGAGCGGTCGAGCCACGTGCGAAAGCCCGCGGTGAAGAGCGGCAGGTGGCTGATCGGACGCAGCATCCACGTGCGCTCCCACACGCGCCCGCTCGCGAGCGCCCGCTCGGCGTCGCCGGGCCGCACGCCTTCGCCGAGCCGCGCGTAGAGCACGTGGTCGGCCGCCGGCATGACGATGCTTGTCAGCTCGACGCGCACCATCGCAAGCCCGCGCACGACCGCGTCGAGCGAGTCGACCTCGGCCGAGCCGTCGAGCAGCGCTGCACGCACCGCGATGCGGCGCGCCTCTTCGCGGCTGAGGTGCACGGCGGCGGTCACTCGTGCAGAGTATCGGTCGCCGAAGTCGCTCGAGGGGCGAGAATGTGCGTGTGACGTCGGCGAGATCAGCCGGCACCCCGGTGCCGTACCTGCTGCACGTTCAGCTGTTCGACCGCGAGGCCGTGGCCGTGCTGCCGAGCAGCGATGCCGCGCTGGTCTTCCACGACGGCGGCGCGCACCCAAAGGTCGTCGCCCTTCCGCCGCACGGCTCGGTCGTCGTGCTCGATGAGGTCGTGGCGGTGTGGTCGCTCTCGCCGAACATCATCAAGGCGATGATCGGGCCACCCGCGTCGGTGCGCGGGGCGGTCGTGCGAGCATCCGATCACCCCGCCCTGCGGCTATTCGCGCAGGTCGACGGCGACCGCGATGCTCTGCCCTTGCTGCACGACTTGCGTTCGGCGATTACCGTGACGCCCGATGAGCGCGAGTTCGAAGTGCTCTGGCGGGCCTACAAGCTCGATCAGAAGCCCCTGCCTCAGGCTGACCGCCGGGTGCAACGGCTCATGCTGCGCTTCGCCGGGCAGACGCTCTCGCAGATCGCGGCCGTCGACCGCCTTGCCGCGACGGTGCAGTCGGATCGTGAGACGGGCCGCAGCAACTCGCTCGGGCTCTTCGCCGACGGCTCTCACTACGCGCGGTCGAGCCGCAGACTGACCGGCCAGTCTCCGAGCTATTGGCGAAACGTGTCGCTCCCGTTCTATGGGGGCTTGCCGGCGCAACCCTACGGTGGGGGAGAAGCGCCAGACGGGCGCTGAGAGAGCGGAGGCATCACCGTGGCACTCGGGCCGAAAGCGATGGGCGAGGCGATCATCGCGAACCTCAAGCGCAAGTCTGGCCGTGATCTCGGCGAATGGCAGCAGGTGCTGTCCAGTGAAGGCATCGACGATCGCGCCTCGGCCGAAGCGCGCCTGCTCGAGCACGGGCTCGGCAAGTTTCAGGCCATGACCGTCGCCGAGGTGACGTTCGGAGCAAACCACTATGCAGCGCCTGACTCGCTGGTCGACGAGCTGTTCCGGCGGTTTCCCGACCAGAAGCCGCTGTTCGACCGGGCCGTTGCGCTGGGCGAGCAGGCTGCCCTTCATCTGCAGCCCTGCCGCGGCTATGCGCCGCTGTATCGGGATGGCCGCATCGCGGTCTCGTTCAAGCCGACTGCTCGCGGCCTCTATGCCGCCCTGATTCTCGGCGACGCATCGTCGTGGCCCGACCGTCAGCCCCACAAGCCGTCACTAGGGGGCAGCACACGCTTGACCGACGGCGTGTACCTGAGCACGGCCGACGAGATTGACCGACTCATGAAGGATCTCTCGGCCTGAGCATGCTGCGCTGACTGCGTCGGCTCTCTCCTCGAGGGTGGCGCTCCTTTAGAGTGGATGCACCGCCTCTGTAGCTCAATGGAAGAGCAGTTCCGTCCTAAGGAAAGGGTTGGGGGTTCGAGTCCCTCCAGGGGCACCGGTCGAGCGGCGCTCGCCGTCAAGGGCGGAATTCGTGCCGTCGAGTATGTCTGATCGGCGACGGCGACGCCAGGGGATGCCGACTTGTGCTGCAGGGGTCACTCTTGACGGATGAGAAAGCTCTACTACGCAGGCGGATCCATCATCGTCAGCGACCAAGTGAGCAAGGCGGTGCTGCGATACGCGCGGGCGCTCGCGCACGCTCAGTCGTCAGATCTGGTCATTCTGCCGTCGTTCACAGAGCACTTCGGAAAAGGCGTGACGCATATCCTGCTCGGACCCTCGAGTCAGATGCTGTCAGTGCCGACCGCGGAGTTCGAGATCGATCTCGCTGACGCGCGCATGGTCGAGATTCTCGAATCGCGAACGAAAGGGCTGCATCCCGATCGGCCCGACTGGTCGGAAGACGTCGCTGACGTCATGGACCTCGAGGGGTACGACTGGGGGCTGTAGCCGCGCTTCGCGCGCTACCGCAGGCGCCAGGGCACCACGACGTGGAGCAGGGGTATCGCTGAGGCGCCGAGCAGCACCCAGCTGAGCACCTCATCGCTCGGGCGCAGCAGCACGCCGCCGAGGAGCAGCGCCGCGAAGAGGATCGCCGAGGTCGTGCGGCGCTGACTCGCGTCGAGCACGCGCAGGCGCTGCTCGACCTCGGGGCTGCGCACGGCCAGCTCGCCGCGATCGATGCGCGTGGCGAGAGCATCCACCCGCTGGGGCAATCTCGCGAGGGCCGAAACGATCGCGAGGGCCTCGCGGCCGACCGAGCGGGCGGTGGATGCTCCGCCGCCGTTGAGCAGGGTGCGGGCGAAGGGGTCGACGGCGTCCCACATGTTGAAGTCGCGGTTGAGGGCGCTCGTGACGCCCGAGATGAGCGAGATCGTGCGCACGAGCAGCAAGAAGCTCTCAGGTAGCTGGAACGGCAGGGTGCGCACGAGCTCGCTGAACTGCAGTGCGAAATCCTGCAGTTCGCGCGGGTCGATGCGCGTGAGCTCGGCGACGCCCATGCCGCCGAAGCGGTCGAACAGGGCCGTGATCGCGCGCTCGAGCTCGACAGTGTCGGCGGAGGGCAGCAGCACGCCGAGGCGCTGTGTCGCGACCACCCAGCCGCGCGCATCACGTGAGGCGACGGCGAAGATGAACTGCTGCAGGCCGCTCTTGAGCTCGTCGGTGATCTCGCCCATCATGCCGAAGTCGATGTAGGTGAGGGCGAAGCCGTGCTCGGCGTCGGGGGTGACGAAGATGTTGCCGGGGTGCGGGTCGGCGTGGAAGAAGCCGGCGACGAAGATCTGCTCGAACGTCGCACGGGCCAGCTCGGCGGCGACGGCGTTCGGGTCGATGCCCGCCGCCTGAAGAGCGACGACGTCGGTGATCTTGATGGCCGTCACGTCGCTCAGCGTCAGCACGCGGCGGGCGCTGCGCTCCCAGACCACGACGGGAGTGCGAACGCGCGGGTCGTCGGCGAAGTCACCCGCGAACCGCTCGACGTTGATCGCCTCGTGCACGTAGTCGATCTCTTCGAGGCTCGTCGTCGCGAACTCTTCGACGAGGGCGGGCGCATCGGCGCGGCGGTTGACGAGTTTGACGCGCGACATCCAGCGACCGACGCGGCGCAGCGCGGCGAGGTCGACCTCGACGATCTGCTCGATGCCCGGCCGCAGCACTTTAATCACGACGTGCTCGAAGCCCTCGTCGGCGGCGAGCCCCGGCGAGAGCTGCGCGCGGTGCGCCTGGCCCAGCGAGGCGGCGGCGATCGGCGTCGGCTCGATGTGTGCGAACGCCCGATTGAGCGGCATGCCCAGCTCGCGTTCGAGCTGCTGGACGATGCGGGCGAAGTCTTCGGGCGCGACTTCATCTTGCAGCCCCTCGAGCTCGCGCGTGATCTCGGGCGGCAAGATGTCGAGGCGCGACGACATGAACTGCCCGACCTTGATCATGAGCCCGCCGAGATCGACGGCGAGGTCGTGGAAGCGGCGGGCGAGCTTCTGCAGGCGACGGATGCGCCCCTTCGCCGCGAAGCGCGCCAGGCCGAACCGCGGCAGCACGAGCTCGAACCACCAGGCCTGCGCGAAGGCGCGCGCCGCGAAGCGCATGATGCGGCGATACCGCGCCTTCAGCGCCGGGTCGTTCGTCGGAGCGCGGTTCACGCCCTCATTCGGCACGACTCAGTCTTCAGCGAGGATGGCGTAGAGCGCCTTGCGCGTCTGGTCGAGCAGGGCCGCAGCGCGCTCCTGCTGCTCGCGCGTGCCGCTCTGCGTCACCTGAGCGGCGGCCTGGGCGAGCTTCGCACCGGCGCGGGGCACGGCCGAGGTGCGCTCGCTCCAGTGGTCGTTGAAGCGGCCGCTCATGCGCTCGCTCCAGTCAGACATGCTCCAGTCGCGCATCGGCCAGCCGTCACGGCTGTCATCGTTCGCCGACTCGTGCGCGTGGGCCTCGGCGGCGGCAGCGGCGGCTTCGCGGCCCGCGTCGGTGAGCGTGTAGACCGTGCGCTCGCCGTCATGCTGTGTGCTGACGAGCCCCTCGTCGGTGAGCTGCTGCAGCATCGGGTAGACCTCGCTCGCGGCGGGCATCCACGAACCGCCACTGGCGGCGGTGATCCCCTGCATGACCTGGTGGCCGTTCTTGGCCTCGTGCTGCAGCGCCATGAGCATCGCCGTGCGTAGGTCGCCGTGCGATGAGCCGCCGGCACGCGAACCGCTGCGCGGCGTGAACGCGTCGCGGAGGTTCTCGACGGCCTCTCGGAGGTCGAAGCCGGAGGAGGAGGACGAGCTGCGCATAGCGGTTCCCTTCACGCGATGGCGGGGGAGCGTCGAACGGCGTCCCTCACGCGTTCTCACAGTACGCACGCCACCTGGATGCGCGCCGACGAGCGCATCGGTGCGCGCTGATGGTTCTCTGGGCCGACGTGCCCGTCAGGATGTCGTCGTGGTGCTACTGGAGTCGGCGAGCTTGCCGCGCAGGAAGAGCAGCGGCAGCAGCCACCCGCCGAGCGCCGTGATGAGCCAGACGATGAGGCTCGCGAGCACCCACGTGTCGATGCCGCTCAGCGTGATGCCGCCCGGAAAGAGGCTCGCGAGCAGCAGCGCCACGAAGGTCGAGACCAGCCCGATGCCCCCGAGAACGGCCGGTGCGTACTTGCGCGCCATGTTCACGATGAAGGGGGTCAGGATGCTCTGCGCGAGCGCGAACACGGCGACGGCGATGATGAAGCCCGAGAGCGAGAGCCCGAACCCGGGCAGCAGCCACGAGGCGACGAGCAGGGCGAGAGCAGCCGTGCCGACGTAGATCGCCAGGCGGATGAGGAAGCGGATCATGAGCGGCGCCTTTCGTCGAATCGTCGCGAATGCGCTCACGATATACCCGGCAGACCCGCCGGCGTGCTACGGTTCGCTCAGTTGCCCCAGACCTCGGCAGCGGTCCGTCCGCCCATTGTCGTTCTGAGGACAACATGATGACCTCTTCTGCCGCCGCCCTACCCGGTGAGCCGGTGACGACCCTCGCGCCCGATCGCCTCGCTACTGAACGCGACCTCGTGCGACCCGAGGCCGGCCGCCGCGCACTCGCTGCGCTGCGGCTGGCCACCGGGTTCATCTTCTTGTGGGCGTTTCTCGACAAGACCTTCGGGCTCGGCTACGCCACCCCGCCCGAGAGGGCGTGGATCAACGGCGGCACCCCGAGTCAGGGCTTCCTGACCGGCGATGCTGTGCAGGGCCCGCTCAAGCCGTTCTTCGCGTCGATCGCGAGCCCCGCGACCGACGTTCTCTTCATGATCGCGATGCTCGCCATCGGCACGGCCGTCATGCTCGGCATCGGCCTGCGCGTGAGCGCCGTCGCCGGAACACTCGTTCTGCTGCTGATGTACCTCGCCGAGTGGCCTGCATCGTTCAACGCGGGATCGACGAACCCGATCGTGAACTATCACGTCATCTACGCGCTGTCGTTGATCGTCGTCGCCGTGCTGTCGGCCGGCGACACGTGGGGGGCTGGCAAGGCCTGGAAGCGGCTGGGCATCGTGCAACGAGCACCCTGGCTGGTCTAAGCCCTCGAGACCGGGTGGGCGGCGCGAACCACCGTGGCGCCGTCCACCCGCTCGAGACCCGGCAACCTCTGTCTCAGCCGCCGAACGCCGCGTCGTAGACGGCGCGTAGCTCGGCGGTGTCGGCACCGCTGAGCCCGCATCCGGTCACGGTGCCGTCAGTGGCGGCCACGAGAACGGCGTCGCCCGTCGCGAACGGCACGAGCGAGAAGTCGCTCGTCAGCTCGTCGACCTGCGGCACGGTGACCCGGTCGGCCACCTCGCCCGCGAAGCGCTCGGTGACTTCGAACGTCACGACATCGCCCTCGACGGTCAGCACGCGTGCGGCGAACGCCTGCTCCTGATCGAGCAGCCCCTCAGGGGTCACGGGCAGGCAGCTGCCGCTCGCGAGTCCGCCGCCCTCGGGCAGCGCGAGAGGCTCGACGGTGGGCGTGCCGCCGAGCATGAGCGGCACCGCGATGGCGACGGCCGCCGCGGCCGCTGTGCCGGCGATCGCGATCGGCACCCAGAGGCGCATCGCGGGGCTGCGGCGCACATCGGCGATCGGGGCGAGAGGGGTCTGGTCGGTCATGAGCTGCTCCATCCTGTGGTCGAGCCACGTCGGCGGGAGGGGAGCGAGGTCGCGTGCCGGGTCGGCGTTCCCCAGCCGCTCGCGCAGCAGGCGGTCATCGTCGTGCATCGGTGCTCCCTTCCTCTGCCTCGACATGTCCGGCAGGCGGCGCCGATGTCAGCAGCTCGGTCTTCAATCGCGCTTTCGCCCGGCTCAGCCTGAGAGCGGCGGCGTTCGCGCTGATGCCGAGCACGGTCGCCAGTTGCGGACTCTCGAGGCCATCCCACGCCCACAGGCGCAGCAGCTCGGCGTCGTCGCGGCGCAACCGCGTGAGGGCATCCCGCACCGCGTGCGCATCGCCGTCTGCCGGTTCGAACTCGACGACGGATGCGGGCGGGTCGAGCGCGATGATCTTCGCGGTCAGCCGGCCCCGGCGACGCTCGGCACGCTGCGCGTTGGCGAGCAGGTTGCGCGCGACGACGAACGCCCATGGCACGGCCTCGTCGCCGCCGGGCACGTCGTCCAGCCGTCGCCAGCACACGAGCAGCGTCTCGCTCAGCACGTCGTCGGCCGTCGCGGCGTCGGTGCGCCGCACCAGATAGCGCCGCACGGGCTCGAGAATCTGCTCGGCGAGCGTGCGGAAGCGCTGCTCGCGCTCGGCGTCGGTCACGGTGCTCACACTGCACCATGTCCGGCTGCGTCGTCGAGATGTCAGCACTCAGAGATGCGCGCTCAGTTCACAGCCTTCATGCCTGGTATCCCGCCGCCTCGCATGGCTACGCTGAGCGCGAGCGAAGGAGCCCTCATGGCCGCTGCAGACGAGTACGAGCGCCTCGGACCGATCGACTACGTCGTCATCGAGTTCCCCGACGGAAAGGTCACGGGGGCGGGCTTCCGCCGCATCGTCGAGCTGTCGGATGCTGCGCGCATCCTCGTGCTCGACATCGAGTTCCTCACCAAGAACGCCGACGGGCACGTCGTCACGACGCCCGCCCACGACCTCGGCGAGATCGACGGCGTCGACATGGCCTTCTTCGACGGCGCTGCCTCGTACCTGCTCGACGACGACGACATTCACGAGATCGGTGAGGCGATGTCGCCCGGCGCGGTCGCTGTGGTCGTCATCTACGAAGAGCTGTCGATGATCTCGGCGCTCGCCGCGTGGCAGAACGAGGGCGCCGTGCTGCTCGCCGAAGGACCCATCGAGGTCGAGGCGCTCGTCGCCGCGATCGACGAGACTGAGAAGGACTGACCATGAGACTGCTCCGCACCGCCACCCACGCCGCCGTCGCCAGCTCGGTGCACAACAAGGTCTCGCGCCGTCAGCAGGCGCAGTGGGCCCAGCAGACGGCGGCTGCCCCTGCTGCAGCCGTCGCTCCGGCACCTGCATCCGCGGCCGCCGCACCTGCACCGGCGAACGACATGAGCGCGACGCTCGAGCAGCTCAAGCAGCTGGGCGAATTGCGCGATGCGGGCATCCTGACCCCCGACGAGTTCGAGGCGAAGAAGGCCGCGATTCTCGGGTAGCGCCCGCGCTCGTCAGCCGTTCAGCAGCACGAAGAGCAGCGTCGTACCGCTCACGGTGAGGCCGATGAGGCCGAGAATCAGCACCCAGGTGAGCACCTTCATGTTGCGCACGCGGCCCATGAAGCCGACGGGGCGATCGTCGTGATCTGACATGGTGCGAGCCTACTGCCGGGTGAGACCGGTTCGGGTGCTCAGCGCAGTTCGGCGAGCGCCGAGATGAGGTCGCCGACCGTGTGCCCCGCATTCGACGGATGCCGGAGCGGCGCCGTCGGAACCACCGAGTAGTGGTTGCGCCGGCCGCGGCGCTCGCGCTCGAGGTAGCCGGTGGCCGCGAGGTCGCCGAGGATCGTGACGGTCGACCGCGTCGAGATGCCGATCTCGTCGGCGAGCTGCTGCACCGTCGCATCGGGATTCTTCGCAACCTCGAGCAGCACGTGCGCATGGTGGGTGAGGAAGGTCCACGACGACATTCGGCCATTGTGCCAGGCCCGGTTGACTCCGCGTCAACACGTGAAGCAGATTGCATGTATAGTGCTCAACGCATGAACTGCACTTCACCTGTCTGATGCGACCACCGGAGCCGCCCCCGTGATTCTCGAGACCGCCGCCGCCAACCTGCTCTCGGCCCCCGTGCTCGCTTTCGTACTCGGCCTCGTCGCTGTCGCGGTGCGCAGCGACCTGCGGCTGCCCGAGGCGCTCACGACGTCGATCTCGATCTACCTGCTGCTCGCGATCGGCGTGAAGGGCGGTGTCGCCCTGCGCTCTGCGACCCTCGCCGAGGTGGCTGGTCCGGTCGCCCTCGCCCTCGTGCTCGGGGTGATCGTGCCCCTCGTGGCCTACGGCGCGCTGCGGGTCATGACGCGCCTCGGCCCTCTCGACCGCGGCAGCGTGGCGGCGCACTACGGCTCGACCTCGCTCGTGACCTTCACGGCGGCGCTCGTGTTTCTCGACAGTTCGGGCATCGACTACCCGGGCTATGCGCCGACGCTGCTCACGGTTCTCGAGATTCCGGGCATCGTCGTGGGCATTCTGCTCGCGAGCCGCGGCGCCGAGGGTCGCGTCTCGTGGGGAGGCACGGTGCACGAAGTGCTGGCCGGCAAGTCGATCGTGCTGCTCGCGGGCGGTCTGCTGCTCGGCTACGCGATCGGCGACGGAGGCTACGCGGGGGTGCAGGGCTTCTTCGACGAGCCCTTCCGCGGCGTGCTCGCGCTCTTCCTGCTCGGTCTCGGCATCGAGGCCGGCCTGCGGCTGCGGTCGCTGCGCGAAGCGGGGCCGGGGTTGCTCGTCTTCGCGGCGCTCTTCCCGTTCGTCATCGGCAGTGCAGTCGTCGGCGTCGCCGTGCTCGCGGGCCTCGGTCAGGGCGGCGCAGTCGTGCTCGCCATCCTGTGCGCGAGCGCCTCGTACATCGCGGCGCCGGCCGCCGTGCGCTTCGCGTTGCCCGAAGCGAACCTCGCCATGCCGCTCGCCGCGAGCATCGGGGTGACGTTTCCGGTCAACCTCGTGCTGGGCATCCCCTACCTGACGTGGCTCGCGGGCGTGCTCGTGGGGTGAGGCGTCTAGCGCGCGATGAGCACGTCGAGCGCCATGCCCGGGCAGGCGAATCGCTCGAAGGCGTCGAGATCGTCGCCGCGAATCGTGTCTCCGGTCGCGCGCGCGGGGCTCGTCGAAAGCAGCACCCGGCCCACTCCGTTGACGATCGAGATGTCGTCGCCGAACGCGGCGAGGCGCGGCGTGAGGTCGCGCTCGACGCGGTCGATGAGCAGATCGAGGGCGACGGCACCGACGAACACCTCGTCGATGTGCACGGGTGCGGCGACCGTGATCGTGTACTCATCGCTGCACAGGTAGTCGACGTAGGGCCCCGCGACGTGGGGTTGACCGGTCTGGAAGGGAACGCGGTACCACTCGAGCTCGCTGTAGTCGATGTGCTCTTTGTTGATCGATTGCGAGGCGAGCACCAGTTGCGCGCGCTCGGGCCCCTGCCACCAGGCGAGGTGACTGTTGGCGTCGGCGAGCGAGTCGAGCGCGGCGATGAACCCTGAGCCGTAGACCGGCAGGTCGACGGTGTCGAAGAGGCGCAGCGCCGAGGGCTCGACGAGCTCGTCGAGGCGGTCGGTCGTGAGCGGAGCATCCGCTCGGGCCGCAGCGATCTCGGTGGAGAGCTGCTCGCGCCAGTCGGCCAGCGCATCGATCGCTCGGGCGAAGTACTCGGTCACGAGCTCGACCGGATGCTCGGCGGCGGTGCGCGACGCGGGCGTCAAGGGGTGGATGCTCACGGTCTGCTCCTCTCGGGGCGGGTTGAGGCGGCCGGGGCCGGCGACGCCGGAACGGTCGCGATGGGGGCGGTGATGGCGGCTCCGTGCCGTTCACGGTAGGCGATGAGCCAGTCGATCATGAAGCGGGTGCCCTCGCGCAGTGCAGCCGTCGCGGCCTCGGCATCGGCCGTGCCGACGGCGCTCAGCACATCGAGCAGATGGTCGCGGCTCGCGCGGCGGCTGGTCGCATCGGTGTCGATGAGGGCGAGCAGCGGCGAGAACTCGCCCTGCAGCTTCATCTGCTCGCGCGTGAGACGTGCCGACTGGCTGAGGGCCGCGAGCTCGATGACGGCATCGTCGGAGGCGCGGCGCCACGCGGCGAGATCGTGGTCGTCGACGCGCTCGAGTCGTGCGCGAATGCTCGAGATCTCGCTGGGGTCGGCGCGTCGCGCGGCGAGGTCGACGCAGGCTGCCGTGATCGCGACATAGTGCTGGCCGGCGTCGCGCAGGCTGACGCGTGAGCTGTCGAGCAGCGCGCGGGTGGCGAACTGCACGGGGTCGGCGCTATCGGCGACGAAGCTGCCGCCGTTGCGGCCGCGGCGCGTGACGATGAGGCCGCGCTCGCGCAGCACCAACAGGGCTTCGCGAGCGGTGGCGGGGGCGACCCCGAAGGCCGCGGCGAGCTCGGGCTCGGCCGGCAGGCGTTCGCCGGCCGAGAGCACGCCGCCCATGATGGCCTCGGCGATGCGGCGCTCGACCAGCGCGGCACGGCCCTCATCGCCGATCGGCTGGAAGACGGCGCTGTGCAGGCGCGTAGGGCGACCCGATCGGGGCGCAGCGCTGCGGAGGGTCATGGGCTCATTCTGGGGCACTGACCTGTGATCGATACTCGGCCGTTACGCGATCGAAACAAAAGATATGAAACTATACGTTTACAGTTATCGCACCGACCACAACGATGTCTCGGAGGAGTGCCGCCGCAATGTCAGACCTTTCCGCGTCGACCACGAACGGTACCGCCACGCCCGACGAGGGTCAGGGCGCCGTGCACCTGATCGACGTCACCAAGCGCTTCGGCGACACCCTCGCGGTCGACAGTCTGAACCTGACCGTCGAGTCGGGCGAGTTCTTCTCGATGCTCGGCCCCTCGGGTTCGGGCAAGACCACCGTGCTGCGCCTCATCGCCGGCTTCGAGGAGACGAGCGGCGGGTCGATCACGATCGCCGGCACCGACGTCACGCGCGCGGCGCCCTTCGACCGCATGGTCAACACCGTGTTTCAGGATTACGCGCTCTTTCCGCACATGACCATCGCCGACAACGTGGGCTACGGCTTGCGCGTGCGCAAGGTCGACAAGGCCGAGCAGCGTCAGCGCGTCAGCGACGCACTCGCACAGGTGCGCCTCAGCGAGCACGCCGACCGGCTGCCCCACCAGCTCTCGGGCGGCCAGCGGCAGCGCATCGCCCT
>SXGT01236561.1_pt1 | contig 38936 bp, 32 predicted proteins | sample 3176221 | NCBI WGS metagenome assembly SXGT01 (sample SAMN11356862, study PRJNA531348) | freshwater metagenome | isolation source: freshwater sample F1-120 | place: China: Fuxian Lake, Yuxi | collected 2017-12-25 | reverse complement strand
CTCGGCAGCTTCCTTGGCAGTTCGCAAATCGGCGTACGAGCGGCGCAATCGCTCAAAGAGAAGACTCAAGCCACTCAGGCCCACAACGGCCATGGAGATCATGAGCACGAAGCCCCAGCGCTGGGCGGCCTGTTTTTCGGCCACCCGGTCGTCCAAGGGGCGAATCAACTCCAGGACGCCGCGGACGTCCCCTACTATCCAGTCGCGTTTCGGGCTCTCGGCGGCCGTGTTATGACATGCCACACAACTCGGCTGCATACGATCGGCAATTGCGTAACGGAGTGAAGGGCGGCCTTCAAATTCTTCAAAACGATAGAACGGCTTGTCCGGCTCCTTGCGCAAGGCATCGAGGGCGTCTTTTTCAAAGGCATCACGCGGACCGCTGTCTTTACGCCACGGGAATGGATGGTCGCTATACAGTCGCACGTGCGCTCCGGGTCTGACGTGATTCAGGCTCTCACCCAGCATCATGGTCAAGGTAGCGGGTAGCGGGATTGCCTTGTCGTCGCTGGCAGGTCCGTGCTGAATCTTGATCCCCTGGTCCTCCAGGCGACTCACGACCTGTGTGCTGTAAAGCTGCCTGAACTCGGAGATCGTGAACAGGTTCACCTCTGCGGCTTGAATAGGCAACTCCTCCTGAAGTCGTTCCATGCTCCGATAGAGGTAGCAGAAGACGCCGATCGTGCCCACGACCAGGACCCCCAGAAGAATCTCCGGGAGCCACCGGGTCCCAAAGAGGTTTCTCAGCGCCATCATGATTGGGCCCTTCCAGCTGAAATCACAGTGACTTCAAGGACGAACTTCAGGAAACCCGAGTCGAGGCACGGACTTCGATCGGTTCACGGCCTCCCGATTGCCGGGGACATCGCCATTTCACTTTCCATAGCATACGCCATTTCCAAGGCGAACGACGTCAGTTGAGAAAACACTTGCGCGGCCCGGAAAAACTCGTCCGCTTGCCCCATTTCTTCCAAGGCATAGGCAGCAGCCACAGCGTGGTCCGCTCCAAGGTGCACCAGCGAACCTTTGAAAGCATGGGCGGCCTTTTGAAGTGCCGACGCGTCGTGCAGGTCGACAGCAGCGCGAGCATCATTCTAGCATCCGGAGCGTAATACTCCGAACCAGGTCGATAACTTCCGCCAGGAATCCTCAAAGGCACGTAGTGCCTCCCGAAGGGTACCATGGATGTGATTTTGGCGCCCTATTTACTTCAGAAAACGCGAGGCAACCTTCTGATTCACGGCGTTATTCTCGGTGAGCAAGATTCGTAACCGGCGTTCCTGGCTGCCGACACGGGTTGGCGGGGGCGATTCCACCACAGGCTGGCCCTGCGCTGAGATATGGAACGCGTTGCTGATCGACATCAGGAGTTCCCGCTCCTGAATGGGTTTGACCAGGCAGCCGGAATGCCAGGCGGGCACATCTGCGGAAGCGCGGAGAGGAACAGTGCTATGAATTGTGCTGCCGACGCCAGGCGAGTATTTTGGGATGACGCGGCAAATCGCCTTGAGCGGGTTAGAAAACTTAAGCGAATTGAGAACCTCGATCGGCGCGTCGTAAAGTTGCTGTCTACTACCTCTGGCGTCGCCCAGTCATCAGGAATTTTTCGCCGGACGACTGACCCGAAACTCCATCGCCGCCGACCTCAAGGGAACACTATGGATTCCATTGCCGACACTCGGACGTGCACGCCGCAATTCCGGCAATGCCAACGTCACTAACCCGACGGCATCGATGACCGCCTACCGAAGCTCTTACATCTCGAACGGTTTCCGGAGGAAGCCTACCGCGCCCCGGGTTGACTATGTCGTCATGTCCAGACCTTGCGGCAGTCAAACAAAGTGGGATCCAATCGCTTCGGTACAAACTAAGCCCACGAGAGAAATGCAAGAAGACGAACACAACTTCCATTGGCCAAAATGGTTGTAACGAGGCCTTAATCAGACAGCGGAGAGGGCGGGATTCGAACCCGCGGTAGAGTTTCCCCCACACAGCATTTCCAGTGCTGCGCCTTCGGCCGCTCGGCCACCTCTCCGGGATACGGGGCAGACGATGTCGTTTCTACTCTTATCGGCACTTTCCTGAATGCCCCGTGAACGTATCGTGCTACCAGAGTTTATCGACGCCCCCTGGATTCGACAAGTTGCACCAAAGCCTGGTTCACCACAAGTCGTCACGGAAGATAGCCAATTTGCGCGAGCAGCGCCGGTGTCAGGATGAAAGGCTCGCGAGGGATGGTTCGCATCTGAAATCTCGCGCAGAGGTCCAGGAGTCGCACCGGTTCCACTTGTGGGAGCCAGCCGCAAGACCACGCCAGCAGTCCCAGCAGCGCCTCCGGGCTGACGCCAGCCTCGCGCAGCGATGCGAGCCGAATATCGCTTTGACGCTTCGCCAAACGCTTTCCGTCTGACCCATGGACGAGGGGAATATGTGCAAAACGCGGAGGAGGCAATCCCAGCGCGCGATAGAGTACGATCTGCCTCGGAGTTGAGGGTATGAGGTCGTCGCCGCGAATCACCTCCGTGACTCTCTGGTCTGCGTCATCCACGACCACGGCGAGCTGGTAGGCGGGGGTGCCGGCTGATCGCCAGACAACGAAGTCGCCTCCGATCGCCTGAAGGTTTTGAGCCACGGGTCCGACAATGGTATCGTCATACTCAATCGTTTCATTGCTAACCCGCATGCGCCACGCGTAAGGCCTGTCGCCGACCGAAGCTTCATCGCCAGCGCGACGATAGGCGCACGTTCCCGGATAGATGGCGCCTTCGTGCTCCGCGTGGGGAGCGCTGGCCGCCCGCTCGATATCGGCACGCGTGCAGGTGCAGGGGTAGACGAGCTCTTGAGCTTTCAGACGTTCCAGGGCCCCCTGGTAGAGCGGCAGGCGCTGCGTCTGGAGTATCGGAGCGTCATCCCATTCCAGCCCCAGCCAGCGCAGGTCCGCACATGCCCCCTCTACGGCGCCGGGCTTTGCGCGCGACGAATCGATGTCTTCGATACGCAGGACAACGCGGCCCTGTTGTGAGCGTGCCGACAACCAGGCGATCAAGTAGGTGCGGGCATTGCCCACGTGCTGAGCGCCCGTCGGTGAAGGCGCCAGTCGGCCAATGACTTTCGAACTTGCGTCCATGATGGTATTGTAATCAGGAGCACGCGAGGGATTGGACATGCCACAGCGCCTTGAGCTTCTTGACGGCGGCACGCTCGAATATGACGAAGCGTTCTACAGCAGCGATAACGCCGATGCGATCTTCGAGCAGCTTCGCGCCGATATTCCCTGGCAGCAGGAACGTGGCCGGATGGGGCCGTTCCCACGCTTGACTGCCTGGTATGCGGACGCCGGGCTTGCCTACAGTTATTCAGGCGTGATCCATGAGCCTCTGGCATGGACGCGTACGCTGACCCACATTCGTAATCGCGTCGGAGTTGCTGCGCGATCTTCATTCAACAGCGTGCTTCTCAACTATTATCGTGGCGGGCAGGATTCCATCGGTTATCACAGCGACGCGGAGCCGGAGCTGGGAATCAATCCGATCATCGCCTCGATCTCACTCGGCGAAATACGGCGCTTTGTGCTGAAACACGTCGCCAGCGGTCAGAAGCTGACGTTCGACCTGGCCCACGGCAGCTTGCTGGTGATGGCAGGAACCTGCCAGCATCACTGGGTCCACGGAGTACCGAAAACCAAGGCGGCGGTGGGGCCTCGTATCAATTTGACATTCCGCACCATCGTTAACCCGACTCGTCTCGGTCTGAAAAGCTGAGCGCTGCACTGCCAGTGACCACCGGACCCATGTCCCGAAGTGACCCGCGCGCTAACGATCGTTAGCATTCGATCCTCCGCTGTTGCCATTTCTTATCAACGTCCCCCTGCTCCGTGCGCCTTCGCTGCCCACACAACCGCAAAGTCGCCCCGACCCGCCGCGTTGCCGTTTCATCTGAAATCGTGGCACATGCTTTGCTTACACATTCCAAGCCCCGTTTTCCCGTTTGACGGTCGTATTTCGTCCTCACAAATACTTTTACTCAGCCCCGAGGTCGTGTTCATGTTTGATCTTTTCGGTCTATTCCGCAAAACCAAGGCAACGCCGCACAAGACTGCCGTCAAGCTTGGCGTCGAAGTTCTGGAGGACCGAACCGTCCCGACTCTGCTAGGCAAACAGCTTTTCCCACTGAACAATGCCTGGAACCAAAAGATCGTCAGCGCCCCCGTGGCGGCGAACTCCGCGGCCGTCATGAATCACATTGTCAGTGTTTACGGCGACGGCCAACTTCGCGCCGATTTCGGCGAGAACAACCTCGCACACGCGCCTCTCTACGGAATTCCCTACAACGTCGTTCATGGGAACACGACGCCGAAGATCTCCGTCGTGCTCGACAACTACAAGTCAGAGAGCGATCCCATTCCAGCGCCGATCCCGCTGAATGCCGTGCTGGAAGGCGACAACCGCGACGGCCCCGTTTTCGGGCTTGATGCCCGAGGTGATTCGCACCTGATCGTTTATGACGTCGACAAGAATATCGCCTATGAATTCTTCGGCGCCTCCCGGCCTAATGAGAATGCCGACGGCAAGTGGCACGCCAAACAGCAAACGGTCTGGAACATGAATACCAACCCGACGAGGCCAATCGGCTGGACCTCCGCCGATGCTGCCGGCCTGTCAATTCTTGCTGGACTTGCGCGGCCGGATGAAGCCTTGCCTGTCAGTCAGGGAGGCCAGGGGGTCATCAAGCACGCCATTCGCGTGACGTTGCAAAACGACCTGATTCTGAATAAGTTCGTGTATCCGGCGTCGCACGTCGCCAATCCAGGGAACACGGACGCGAGCATTCTCGTACCGATGGGAGGACGCTTCCGGCTCAAGGCGAGCGTCGATCTTTCGCAGATGCCACCGCAGTCGCGCATCCTTGCCCAGGCGATGAAAGACTACGGACTCATCGTGGCAGACAATGGCAGCAACTTCTTCTTCTCAGGCGCCAGCGACGCCGTCAACGCTAACAACAAAATAACGCTGACGTGGGAGAATGACGACATCCAGGACGACGTGGTTGGCATCAAGAGTCTCAAGTACAGCGACTTTGAACTGGTCGATCTGACCCCGCGCATCACGGGCTTCAGCGTGACCCACGCACGAGCTGGAATGGGCTTCTCTATCCTCGGCCAGAACTTTTCCGGTTCCGGCGGGAGGCTGACCGTCTACTTCGGCAATGTCCGCACGACCGCGATTCTCTATGTCAACGACAACCGCATCGTGGTGTTTGTGCCTGCCGGGATTACAGGAAAGGTCACCATTCGCGTACAGTCCGGACGCACCGTCACGCCGTTCGTTGCCGAGAATGTCCAGGGAACCATCTTCGGATACGGGATCTCGGAGCTTTCCTCGCTCAGTTTCTTCACGATCGATACGGCGCTACCGGCCTTCGGTCATCGGGGCGGCTAGGCGAGCGTGTCCAAAGACACTGGACTGCTTAAAGTATCGGCATGAGCAAACCTTCGATCGCAGCAGCCGAATTCAGGCGGATTGCGCTACGGTCCGCAGCCCAAAGCCACACCATAGCCCTCACCTCGCCAACTCGCTCAAGAGATTGGGGCATTCCCAAATCAATCAGGTGTTGCTCTCATTTCGCTTGACCTCGATCCATAAAACGTTCACTATGAATGGAAATTGATGCGAGGTTACCATGAATCATCATCCGCGTTTGTTTGCTCCCCCGCACCCGATGTATGCGTCCCGTCGCGAATTTCTCACGCGCGCCGGCGGCGGTTTCGGCTTGATGGGCTTGGCGAGTCTGCTGCAGCACGACGGCTTGCTGGCGCAGCAGCCGGTGTGGCGCGGCCCCGATCCCGCGCGCCCGCTGGCGCCCCGAGCCGGGCATCATCCCGCCAAGGCCAAGAATATCATCTGGCTCTTCATCAACGGCGGCCCGAGCCACGTCGATACCTGGGATTACAAGCCCGAACTCGAACGCCGCAACGGCCAGGAACTCGCCGGCTTCGACCAGAACACCGGATTCTTCCGCGATCAGGTCGGGCCAATCATGCGCTCGCCGTTCCGCTTTCGCCAGCATGGCCAATCGGGCAAGTATATTTCCGACATCTTCCCGAACCTCGCACGCCATGTCGACAAGATGGCGTTCATCCATTCCTGCTGGACCGATTCGAACAACCACTCCCCTGCCCTGATGAAGATCAACACCGGCTTCACGCGCATGGGCTTTCCATGCGCCGGCTCGTGGGTCACCTATGGCCTCGGCAGCGAGAGCCAGAACCTGCCGTCCTTCGTCGTCATGTATGACACGCTTGGCCGCGGGTTGCCGAAGGGTTATTCGCAGAACTGGGGCGCCGGCTTCTTGCCAAGCATCTATCAAGGCACTGCATTGAAGCCACAAGGGGCGCCGATCGACAACCTGTTTCGGCCAACCGATCTGTCTGACCAACAGCAGCGCAATCAACTCGATCTGATGGCCCGGCTCAATCAGCGGCAGTTAGTCGGTCGCGCAAGCGACGGCTCAAGCGAACTCGCCGCCCGCATCGAGACCTTCGAATTGGCGTATCGCATGCAGATGGCGGCACCGGAGGCCATCGATATCAACCGCGAGACCGTGCAGACCAAGGCCCTGTACGGCACCGAGAACCCTCGCTGCCAGCACTTCGCCAAGCAGTGCCTGATCGCGCGTCGCATGGTGGAACGCGGCGTGCGCTTCGTGCAAATCTACTCGGGCGGTGAGGAGAACGAACGCAGCTGGGACGGGCACACCAATATCGCTGCCAACCACACCGGCTTTGCGGGCGAAACCGATCAGCCCATTGCTGCGCTCTTGACTGATCTCGAACATCGCGGTCTGCTGGAGGAAACGCTCGTCATCTGGGGCGGCGAGTTCGGCCGACTCCCGCTCGTGCAGCGCGGCGGCACCGGACGCGATCACAACCCGCATGCCTTCACCTACTGGATGGCCGGCGGCGGCGTCAAGGCGGGCTACTCCCATGGCGCTACCGACGAGATCGGCCACCGCGCCGCCGTCGATCGCGTCAGCGTTCACGACCTGCACGCGACCATCCTGCACTTGATCGGCCTCGACCACCTGCGCCTCACCTACCGCTACCAGGGCCGCGACTTCCGCCTGACCGACGTCCACGGCGACGTGGTGCGTGAGGTGATTGCTTGACGATTCCCAGTTTACGTTAAGCGTTCGCATGGCGCCAAGCGAACGCTAAACGTAAACTCGATGGGCCAATTCATGCGGTGTTCAATCTTCACTCTCATCTGCTTGCTGGTACTGTCGCCATTCACATCGGCCCAGGACAAACCAAAAACCGCCCCCGATCACGGCCGCGTCCTCGCCTGCGCTCTCGACGTTTTCCCGCACAAGCTCAAAGACACTACGAATCTCGCTGACACCAAGAACTACGTCTTCCGCGGCAAGGTTATCAGCCTCGGCAAGGACAAACGCGTCAGCATCTGCTACGACACCGAACACATGCGCGTCGCCGGCGCCTGGGTCGGCAAACCAATGACGTTCTCCGCCGACAAGAACATGGGCCCGACCGTCGAAGGCGAGATGCTCTTCGCCACCAAACCCGGCCCCGGCTGGGCCGACCCACGAGCCCCGCACGTTAGTAAGGGGAATCTTTGGAACGACTCGCGCGAAGGCAAAGAAGGCCCGCTGCCACGCGACTGGGTCCATTACAAGGGGCTGTACCTGCACGGCGACAAGGTGGTGTTGTCGTACACGGTTGGCGAAATGGATGTGCTGGAGATGCCGGAGATCATCCATCACGACGGTTTTGCGATACTTGCGCGCACGATTCAGCTCGGCCCAACAAACATGAATAACGCCATGTTGATTCAACAAACCAAGAGAGAAAGTAAACAAGAGTCGCGGGGTCGGGGAGTCACGTTCGGAGACGACAACAAAGGCTATCAGTTTTTGGTGGCTGGCACCGAAAAAGACAAAGTAGTCTGGCATGGCACACGAGTTAGGCTTGAAGTTTCACCCAACGCGAATGGTGCAAGTTTCAGTCTGCTACAATCGCAGTTTGACATTACAACGCCGATCCAGAAAATAGATAAGGCGTTCGCGGCTCGAATGCACAAAGCAGCCGACTTGACACCGTTCACCAAAGGCGGCCCCCCGTGCTGGACCGAAACGCTCGAAACCAGTGGCATCCTCGGCGACAACAAAACCGGCCCCTACACGCTCGATCAAATCCAGCTCCCCGAGAAGAACCCGTGGAACGCGTCGATCCGTTTTGCAGGGCTCGATTTCTTCCCCGACGGCCGGGCGGCACTCTCGACATGGGACGGCGATGTCTGGATCGTCTCCGGACTCGATGACAAGCTCGGCAAGGTCCGATGGAAACGATTCGCGGCCGGGTTGCAGCAACCGCTCGGGCTCAAGATCATCGACGGCCACATCTACGTCGCCGGCCGCGATCAGATCACCAAGCTGCACGATCTCAACAACGACGGCGAGGCCGACTTCTACGAGAACATCAACAACGAGCCGGGCCTGACGCTGCAACGGCATGAGTTCGTCATGGATTTGCAGACCGACAAGGACGGCAACCTCTACTATGGCCGATCGGGCCACTACATCCAATCGAAGCGCGGCGACAATTGCTGTATCTACAAGCTATCACCCGATGGCAAGAAGCTCGAACAATTCGCGACCGGCTTCCGAGAGGCTAACGGCATGTCGATCGGACCGGACGGCACGATGACCGTTGCCGACAACGAAGGCAACGGCATCCCGCAGACACCGCTCTATCGATTGTTGCAAGGCAAGGACTACGGCTTCACGCCCTCGATCACCGGCAAGGTCGAGCAGGGATCGTTCAAGCTGAAGCAGCAACCCATCGTCTGGCTCGGCCCGAAAGTGGACGGCTCCGCCGGCGGCCAAGTGTGGGTTCCCGGGCGAGCCGAGCCCCGTAAGGGGCCGGTTAAAGGCGGCGACAACCGGCCCCGTACGGGGCTCGGCTCGCCGGATTGGGGACCACTCGCCGGCCAACTCCTGCACACCAGCTATGGCAACTGCGCTCTCTTCAGCGTGCTCATCGACAAAACCGCCGACCCCTGGCAAGGCGCAGTCTGGAAGTTTCCGCTCACCTTCAATAGCGGTATCATGCGCGCCCGCTTCAACCCCAAAGACGGCCAACTCTACGTCTGCGGCCTGCGCGGCTGGGGCACGAGCGCGGTCAAGGACGGCCAGTTCGCGCGCGTTCGCTACACCGGCAAGGACACACCAATCCCGGTCGGTTACCGCGTCGTCAAGGATGGCCTTGAATTCACGTTTTCGAGCGCGCTCGACAAAGCAACGACCAAAGACGACGACAACTGGGCCGGCACATGGTCAAACGCCTTGAAGAAAGTGCCCAGCGCCAAGGAGATGCAGGAGATGCCGATCGCGTCGGTACGATTGAGCGCCGATCGCAAGACGGTGACGATCGGGATCGAGAAGCTGAAGGCCGTGCCGAACTTTGCGTTGCAGTATCGTATCAAGGCCGCGGATGGAGCGGCCGTGACCGGCGAGTTGAATGGGACGGTTCATCGCGTGCCGTGACGCCTCTGCTACGCCGCAAGCGGCTCAACGAACGCGGACCGCATACGCCGCCAGCATATCCATCTGCTTGAAGAAATCGTGCTCATCGCAGCCCATCGGACTCTTGAAGAAACACGCCAGATGCTTGAGGATACCGACCTCGCCGCGGCGTTGCGCCAGCAGTGTCAAGCGGACGATGTCGAGCAACAGCGGCGCCGCGAGCAGTGAATCGCAGCCTTGCCAGAGGAATTGCAGGATCATCTTTGTGTTCAAGAAACCCTGGAAGTGGATGTGGTCCCACGCCGTCTTCCAGTCGTCGAGCGATTGGATGTATTCGATCGAAACGTGCGTCTGTGGCTTGTAGCCGACGATGGAGCTGACGACCTGATCCTTCGTCTGGATCTTCGACGCCTTGTTGGTCGGATCATCCAGCACGACGCCGTCGCGATTGCCGAAGATGTTATGGCCGACCCAGCTCAGGATCTTGAAATTGCGATGGGCGAACATGGGGGCGAGGACCGTCTTCATCATGGTCTCGCCGGTCTTACCGTCCTTGCCGCTGATGCTTGTCTTGCGTTCCTCGGCCAGTTGCAGTGCGGCCGGGAAGGACGAGCCGAGCGATGGAGTGAAGTTGATGTAAGGAATACCGAGATCGAGGGCTGCCCAGCCGTAGAGGGCGCTCGCGGGGATCGTCGCGTCTTTCGTATCGAGGGCGGCGCGAAACTTGGCAACGCTGCTGCAACGTTCGTCCAATTCACGGGGCGGTTCCGTGGACGAGACGTTGGCGACGACGACTTGATCCAGCTTGTTCTTGTCGCGAAACTCCTTGAGGTCGGCCTGCACCCGCTCAATGGCTTCCCTTGGTGTGCTGACACGCTGTACGTCGGGCAGGTCGGCCAATTTGCTAATGGTCGGCCCGGAGCCTAGCACAGTGCCGGGCCGAACATTGGCCGACCATTTTTCGAGATCGGGTGTGCAAACCTGAATCATCGCCTCATTGAAGACGTTGGAGCGCTCGTGCAACTCGCGCACGGCGTCGACGTAGCTGGAGCGACGAATGTCGTGCCCGCCGATGACGAATTGATCGAAGTCGTCCAGGTCCACGCCCTGAAACAGCGGCGTCGCGGTGACGAGGCTCGTCGTATCCGTGACCTTGCGGCTCAGGGCGGAGATCCCAAGCACGGCCGTGGAGGATACACCGCCGACGGCGCCAATCAACCATAAACCGACACGACGTTTGCTCATCTGAGAATTCTTTCACCATGGATGCTCAGGTTTTGAGCAACCTGATCGGGAAGGCACTTGGAGGAACTGTTGCGGAAGCTGCAACGCTCGACGGGTTCGCACATGAGAGTACGCAAAACCGGCAAGCGCAACGTTCTCCGCAACCGATTGTTATGCAGCCTGGAAGGCGTTACGCGTGGTATAATCAATTCTCCGAACTCGGACGGCACAGGTCAAGCACGCAGGCACACCTAATCGGCATTTCTTGTCGACAGGTTCTGGGTAGAATACCTTCAACTCACCGCGACGCGCGATGAGAGCAGTCGAAAGCTAGCCATCCTTCCCCCAGGGCAACTGTCATGCCGAATTCGCAAGATTTCGTCCCGATCGAGGAAGCACTCGCCGAATTGAAGGCCGGACGCATGATCGTGCTGCTCGACGATGAGCACCGCGAGAACGAGGGGGATTTCGTCATCGCCGCCGAATGTGCCACTCCCGAGGCGATCAACTTCATGGTCCGCAACGGCTGCGGGATTCTCAGCCTCTCGATGTCCGGCGCGATCTGCGATCGGCTCCATCTGGAGGTCGCTTCCGGCACGACCGCGGACGGCCCCACTACTGCCTTTACGCAGAAATTCGATGCTCGCTACGGCATCACTACCGGCACCAGCGCTTTCGACCGCGCCCGCACCGTTGCCGTCGCCATCGACGAGAATACCTCGCCGAACGACTTGATCCGCGGCAAAGGCCACCTGGACGGCTTGCGCGCCAAGGACGGCGGCGTCCTCGTTCGCTCAGGACACACGGAAGGAAGCGTCGATCTCGCACGCCTCGCCGGATTCAAGGAAGCGGCCGTCATCTGCGAGGTCATGCATCCGGACGGCACCATGGCGCGATTGCCCTTCCTGCGTGACTTCTGCACGGAGCACAACATCAAGATGTGCACCATCGAGGACCTCATCAAGTTTCGCCGGCAGCGTGAAAGGCTCATCCAGCGAGAATTCGTCGTCAAGCAACCGACGAAGTTCGGCGAGTTCGATTTAATCCCCTACACCTCTGTCGTCGATGCGGAGCCACACCTTGCCTTGTGCATGGGTGGAGTCGGCATCGAAGTCAACGGCGTGATTCCGGTACAAACCGAGCCGATCCTCGTACGCGTTCACAGCCAATGCCTGACCGGCGACATCCTCGGCAGCCTGCTGTGCGATTGCGGACCGCAATTGCATCAAGCGATGACCCAGGTCGCCCAGGCAGGCAAGGGGGTCGTGCTCTATATGCGGCAAGAGGGGCGCGGCATCGGACTCTTGCCGAAGCTCAAGGCCTACAAGCTCCAGCAGGAAGAAAAAATGGACACCATCGAAGCCAACGAAGCCCTGGGCTATCCGCCGGACCTGCGGCAGTACGGCATCGGCGCCCAGATCCTTTTCGACTTAGGCGTCCGCGATATTCGCTTGCTTACCAACAATACTTCCAAGGTCGTCGGCCTCGACGGCTACGGTCTGCGCATCGTTGAGCGAGTCCCCATCCAGATCGAGCCCAATCAGCACAACGCCCGTTACCTGAAAACGAAGAAGGACAAGTTTGGGCATTTGCTGGATGATATGGAGTAGCCGAATCCTCGTTTAGCGTTCGCGCGGCGGCGCGCGAACGCTAAACGAAGATGGGTTTTTCACTTCGTTCGCGTGAACCTTCTGCGCAAGCCTCCCCTCATTCTTTCGTTCCCCTCGGCTCGTTCGTCTAGCGGCACAGGATCGCTGTCCTTCAAACAGCAAAGACGGGTTCGACTCCCGTACGAGCCAATCGGGGTTGTGATCGTAACGGCAGCGGACCTGACTTTTAATCAGGGAGTGAGGGTTCGATTCCCTCCGACCCCACTGCAACAGAAGGACAAAGGAGAAAGGCAAAAGGAAAAAATCGGAAGTCGCAGGCCGCTTGATAGCAACCAGCTTTGCCTTCTTACTTTCTACTTTTTCCTTGATTTCGGAAGGTAGGAAAGAGGCCAATCCGCCAGCTTCGGGAGCTGGACATCGTGGGTTCGAGTCCCACCCTTCCGATTGATTCCGGAGTAGTGTAGTGGCAACATGCCTGGCTTTGACCCAGGAGACGCCGGTTCGATTCCCGCCCCCGGAGTTTTGCCTGGATACGCCAATCGGCCGAGCGGCTCGGCTTAAACCCGAGAGAATGTGGGTTCGAATCCCACTCCAGGCAGGTTTTGTCCTCGTGGAGCAGCCCGGAGTGCTCGTCTGCCTGTCACGCAGAAGGTCGTGGGTTCAAATCCCATCGAGGACGCTTTGGAAATGCTGTTCTTCGTTTAGCGCCCGCATGGCGCCATGCGGGCGCTAAACGAAGAACGGCGTTTTCCATTTAATGACCAGATGTTTGACTGGTACCCCGCCTACGAGTATGACTGTGCCCGCGCCCAACTGGTGCTCTTCACTCTCGGCATGGGACTTACGCTGTCCCCTGCAGATTTCGTCGAGATTGCACGCCGGCCTCGATCCTTTGTCTCCGGCTTGATTGGTCAACTTTTCCTGGTCCCGCTCATCGCAGTGGCCATCATCTGGATTGCCGGGTTTCAGGGAGGGATCGCCGTCGGCTTGATCCTCACCGCGGCGATGCCGGGCGGAGCATTGGCGAAATTCTTCGCCTACTTCGGCCGAGGCAACATGGCGTTATCGATCTCGCTGACAGGGATAACGACTCTCTTGACGCTTTTCACCGTGCCTGTGATGCTCAAACTCCTGGCGACGCAGTACATTCCCGGCAACATCGACATGCCGATCCAGGACATCATCATCGACGTGGCCCTATGCCTTCTGTTGCCAGCCGTCGTCGGCTTGACCCTTGGTCGCCTTTGGCCGAAGCATCACCGCCTGCTATCGAAAATTTGCGTGCGAATCGGCCTGGTTGTGGTGATTGTGATGGTTGCCGGATCGTTTGGCAGCGGGCGGATCCGTCCTGGCGCGTACGGCGTCGGGGTGCCGGTGGCCATCATACTTTTCTGTGTCCTCGGCCAACAGCTCAACATGCTCCCCTTTCGTGTCTTCAAGTGGCCCCGACAGGATCGCATGGCGGTTGGAATCGAGATTACGATGCGCAACATGAACCTGGCCCTCCTGATCAAGGCCAAGCTGTTTCCCGAGGCGGACGATCTGGGTAACGGTGTGCTCTTCGTGATCCTCTTTTACGCCGGGACCGCGATGTGTGTCGGATTGCCGTTGGCCTTCAACCATCGCCGCATCGCAAGGCAAGAAGAGGCCGGGGCCAAGCCGAGGGCGACGGTTATTTGATTTGAATGCCGGCCGCTGGCGGACGTCCCCCGCAGGCCGGTTTTCCTATATGTTGATCAGAGTACCCGCGCAACGCAGCGAGGCATCGCCATGGCAAGCAGACTGATCGTATTGGCCGGCCCCGATGAGGGGCACGTGTTCACACTCGGGACGGAGCCGATCCTTTTTGGCCGCAGCCGCGCCACTGAGGGGCACCTCACCGACCCGCACACCTCGCGTGTGCACTGTCAGGTGGCGCTCGAAGGCTCGCAATACATCCTTACCGACTTCGATTCAGGCAGCGGCACCTTTGCCAACGGTAAAGAGATCAACCGCCATGCGCTCCAACCGGGCGACCTGGTTCGCATTGGCAGTACCCATCTGCAATACGTCACAGATTCCGCTTCGGCGATCATTACGCCAGGGACCCCACCTGCGGCAACACAGGGGGATTGGGCCAAGAAGCTGATCGGTCAAACACTGTCCCACTATCGAATCAGCGCACCCCTTGCGAAGGGAAAAACGGGGTACCTCTTTCATGCTCAGGACGCACGCAATGAGACCGCGGTTGCCCTGAAGGTGCTTCATCCCGACTTCAGCCAGGACGAGAAGAAGGTGCAGCATTTTATCGAAGCGATGAAGACGGTCATGCCGCTGACGCACCCTCATCTCCTGCGCATTTACGGCGCGGGCAAGACCGGAGAACATTGCTGGGTGGCCACGGAATATGTCCCTGGTGAAAGCCTTGCCGCCGTCATTGGCCGTATTGAACGGGCGGGCCAGCTCGACTGGAAAACGGTGTTGCGAGTCGGCCTGTACCTGGCGCGGGCGCTTGAATTTGCCCACGCCAAGAAACTGATTCATCAAAACGTCACACCGCAAAATATCATCGTCGGTAAGAAGCCGCAGAACACGAAACTCACGGATTTGATGCTCGCGCTGGCGACCGAGGAAAATCCGACGCAGCCGATCTCCGCGGCCGGCTTGCCTTCCGAATCGCTTCCCTACATGTCCCCGGAAAGAACAGACGGCCCAGGCGCCGTCGTGGACGCGCGCACGGACATCTACAGCCTGGCGGCTGTCTTGCACGCCATGGTGACGGGCAAGCCGCCCTATCAAGGAACAACGGTGGATGAACTGATCGAGAAAATCCGCCTCGACGGTGTGCCTCGCCTGCATGGCCAGCATTCGCAGGTGCCAGATTCGCTGGAGAAAGTAATGCGTCGGTGCCTGGCAAAACGGCCGCAGGACCGGATCGCCACGGCGACGGCACTGCGTGAGGAAATCGAGAAGATTGCCACGACGTATGGCATTCCAGTCTAGGCGCAGGCGGCGAAAGGGTGGAATTCGCTATGTCCCTGCAAATCGATGCCGCCCTGCAACAGCTTTCCCGCGATCCAACCGCTCCGCTGGACCTTGCGGAGATCGCACTCCTTTTGGCTCGCGACGAATTCCCCTCTCTTGACGTGGAAGCCCACCTCAGCGAATTGGCGGCGATGGCGCACGAAGTCGAGCCCTACTTGCGCGGGCATCTCGCCCATCGTGTTCAGGGATTGTGCCGATACCTTTTTCACGAAATGGGCTTCCGCGGCAATCCGCGCGACTACTACGATCCCCGCAATAGCTACATGAATCAGGTACTGGAACGCCGCATCGGGATTCCGATTAGCCTCTCCGTTGTGACGATGGCGGTCGGACAACGTGCCGGTTTGACCATGGCCGGTATCGGCTTGCCCGGACATTTCATCGTCAAGGCGTCCGATTCACAGCAGGAAATCTTGGTGGACCCGTTCAGCGGCGGGCGCATCCTGTCGCACGCGGATTGCGAGATTCTCGTGCTCCAGGCGACCGGAGTTACGTCTGCACTGGTCCTGGAACCCGTGCCGCTCGGCTTGATCGTACAGCGGATGCTCAACAACCTTCGTGCGATCTACTTGAAAAAGGAAGACTGGCCGCGCTCCATCCGTATCCTGGAACGACTCCGGCAGCTCAAGCCCGAGGACGTAATGCTGCGCCGCGATCTCGGCCTGTGCCTGGTGCGCCAGGAACAACCCGGCAAGGCGATCGATCATCTGCGCGCCTACCTGGACATGGCCGGTGAGGCGGACGATGCCGCGAAAGTGCGGGAATACTTGAAGGCCTCGCTCAAGGTTGTCGCGAATTGGAATTGAGATCTCGTCGATCCGTGGCTCATTTGCCGCGGGCACGCTGCACTTCGTCGATGAGTCCCTTGGCTCCTGGATCGTTACGATAGAGTTCTTCAATGCCGGTCCAGATACGGTTGGCCTCTTCTCGTTTGCCCTGTCGAAGGAGTTCGCTCGCGTGCGCAATGGCCAGGTGAGCGCTTTTGAAGCGATCGGGGCCGAGGCTGGTTCGGTTAATGTCATTCAAAGCACGCCCGGCTCGCTGCACCCATTCCTTCTCGGCCTCGACCGCGCCGAAGGCGGCGATCAAGTTACTCCACACTTTCTGCGCCTCCTGGACCTGACCTTGCTTATGGAGTAGCTCCCCTTGCTGGAAAAAACGCTGCGCTTCACTTGCCTGGAGGGACCTGGCAAGGTCCCGCTTGAGGCGAAAGGCCTCGACTTCCTCCTGGTAGGGATGATCGGGGTAGTTCGTCTCCAGCGGCCCCAGGTAATCCGTCCAGGCATGCTGAATGCTGTACGGGTCTCCCTTCGCCATGAGTTGGCGGCCACGCTCGAAAAGCTGGTCCGGCCCGAGCGGCCAGAATGTCCACGTGAGAATCCCAATACAACCCAGCAGGACAAGAACCAGCACCACGGGCTTGTTGAGGAATCGGCTCACCGCGCTGCCGCGATTCTCGGCTTCCAGCTCGGCGCGAACCAGTCGGCTCATCAGCGTTGCCGGGCCGGGGAGCGCTTCCAGGCTGACCTTGTCTACGCGGTTCTCCGCCACGGTCGACACTTCGCGATTGTCGGCGCTGGTCCTCTGACTCTGCCGGCCCAGCTTGGCGCGAATGCCCTCCAGTTGCTTGTGGAGCACCAGCGCATCGCGCGGGCGCTTTTCCGGATCCTTCTCCAGCATCTGGCAGATCAGCTCGTCCAGTTCGACCGGCAGATCGACCGCATATCGGCGCGGCGCATCAAATTGGCCGTAGCGATGCTTGTGCAAAAGCTCGACGTACGTAAGTCCACTGAACGGTGGACGCCCCGTTAGCAGCACATAGAGAACGCAACCGAGGCAATAGATATCACTTCGCCGGCCGACAACCCTTCCCGCCGCCTGTTCCGGCGACAAAAACTCAGCCGTGCCGACGATGCCGCCGGTGGACGTGAGATGCGTGGCCGCGAAAACCTTGGCAATGCCAAAGTCCATGAGTTTTACCTGCCCGGCGCTGCTGACAATCAGGTTGGACGGCTTGAGATCACGATGGATGACGCCGTGATCATGTACGTGGCGAAGCGAGGGAGCGACTTGCAGGGCAATGTCGAGCACTTCCTGCCATCCGAGCCGCCCTTTTTCTTCGATGATCTCCTCGAGGCTGAGCCCTTCGACATATTCCATGGCATAGAAATACAGACCGTTCTCGAAGCCGGCCTCGAAGAAGCGGACAATGTTGGGATGATCGAGCTTGCTGAGCGTTTCGATTTCACGCTGAAAACGCTGGAGAAACCCGATATCCTGAGCGAGTTCCGCTGAAAGGATCTTGATGGCGGCCTGTTTTCCCGTGAGTTCTTCCTGGGCAAGATAAACCCGTCCCATGCCGCCGCGGCCGAGTTCCTGGTAGATAACCCACTTGCCCAGTCGATCGCCGATCATGAATTCGGTTCCGTGGGGCAAATTGTCAGGCTGCCGCGACGCACCACAGCAGTGTGACGCTCTGCATCAACGCTATCGTATCATGTCGCCGGGTTCACTACGATGGAAAGTAGGTAAAATCCGCCGCGAAGTGTGCCCGCGGATTCTGACACGCAGCCGTAGGTGTAGCACAGGCGGCTTGCCTGTGCCGAGAGCAGCAATCATCTTTCCGTTGCGAGCACAAGCAAGATGCCTGTGCTACACAAGGCGCGGACTGCCGGAAACGGTCGGCAGTCCATGGCCGCGGCCCCAGGATACGCCATGAAAACAGCCCTCTTGCTGATTGCGCACGGCAGTCGAAACGCCGACGCTAACCTCGATCTGATTGCACTGGCAGAGGATTTGCGCCGGAACGGCCCTTATCCCATTGTGGAATCTGCCTTTCTGGAGCTGGCAAGCCCGAACATCGAGTCGGCGGCTCGGCAATGCATGAACCAGGGGGCGGAGCGACTGATCCTGACGCCCTATTTCCTTTCAGCCGGCATCCATGTCAAACGCGATTTGCAGGCGCATCGCGACCGAATCAATCAGGAATTTCCGACCGTTGAGGTCCTCCTTGCGCAACCGCTCGGGCCGCATTTGCTGTTGCGTGAAATCGTCTTGCAGCGTGCCCAGAGCGCAGCGGGTGAATAGCAACGACAGAATCGGAGTTGCGGCAACATCGATCTTGTGCGGTGACCGGGCTAGAATTGCTGCGCGAGGTGGTAGATCTCCTCGGCGTCGAGCACCATGTCATTGCTTTCGAACATCGCCGCGAGGGCGGCCTTGTGCACTTTCATTTTAGTATCGCCCACACCAATAGCCCCATAACACGTGACGCCTGCCTGAACGACCGCCTGGTCCATCACGCCGATATCCTCGATGCCGAGCGGCGGTACCGCGTTCAGATCGATCGCGACCTGGAGAGCTGAACACGCGGTCCGGGCGGCCCTGGGCAGAAGCACGGCGCCGGCAGCACCGGCAGCGATCACCAGCGAGCACCCTTCGAGTGCGGCCGCAAGTTCGTCGCTCGACGCCGTGCCGACGGGTTGCAAGGACGCGTCGGGAACGCGGGCGGCGATTTCCTGACACACCCCCTGAGCCCGCGCGGCCTGCCTCGAGCCGACGCGCACCCGGGCCCCTGCCCGGGCCAGAAGTCGAGCCACGCGCTGCCCCACCGGGCCGGTACCCCCGAGGACGACTGCTTTGGCCCCGGCCAGCTCCAGATGACGTGCGGCTGCGCGAACGCCGGCCGCCGCGGTCGTGTTGGCCCCATTGGCGTCGAGCATGATCGATACGCGGAGTCCGAACTTTGGGATCATGTGCTTCAGGGCTTCAGCCATCAGCTTCTCGCCGGCGCCGACGTCACTACCCCCCACGAAGATGGCCGTGCTCTTCAAATGCTTGGTCCCGCGCGTAAAGATGGCGCCGTGCACCAATCCCTGCACCTGTTCCGGCTTGACGCTGGCATAGCTGAAGATTTCATCAGCGCCCGCATCAATGGCCACGACACGGTCGAATACGCTGGCGTGCGGATCAGAATCGAGTTGGATGAGGATTTTGCGCTTGTCCACGAGAGGGGTCCAATCGTTGTTTACGTTGAGCGTTCGCGAGGCGCCCTGCGAACGCTCAACGTAAACCGGGAGACCTTACTTGGGCGAGAACGGATGCTTGACCTTGTCCTTCTGCGCCGTGATGTCCGACAACTTCGGTTCGCCGGTCATGGCGTTCTTGATCGCCATCTTGGTGGCTTCGTAGTTGTACTGGTAAATCTTCGCGTCATCCTGGGCTTGCCAGTGAATGAACACGCCGCAAACGATGACGAAATTGTCGGCGAGGTGCTGCGGGATGATACCGGCAGCAGTGCTGTCAGCAACCGCGCGAGCGACGGCCGCCTGAGCGGGGCCGAACATCTGCACCGCCTGCTTGGCACCCTTGATCGTCACCTTCGTGACCATCACCGTGGCCGGCTTGCAGAGCAGGTTCGGACTGATAACCGCGAGCAAGTTCGAATGCCCGGCGGACTGGTTAGCCAGGGCGTTCGCGAAGGCGATGCCGACCGGGCCGTCCTTCGAGCCGATCAAGAGGTCAATGTGAGCAATTTCATTGCCGTCCCCGAAGAGGGCTTCACCGATGTACATCGACATGCGCTAACTCCTTTGACTTGGAAGATTCGTTAATACCATGTAGGGTTGGAATAGCAGTTGAACGACGAAGTTCAACTCGTTTTCCAGGATTTCCGGTTTCGTTACAATCGCCACAATCGATTCGATTCATCTGACACGAACGGCCTTCCTGGAATTCCCATTCCCTCTCCCCAGGGTGCTATCGAGAACTCGTGTCCGCCCTGGTAGGATGCGTTTGAATCAGGTAAGACGTGGGTCCAGCGACACCACGCCCATCGAACCGTTGCTACTTTTCACGGAATGCACCATGGGGCACCGTCGTATCATTGCCGGGTCACGTATCCTCATCACGGGGGCGTCTCAAGGCATCGGCAAAGCACTTGCCGAGGCGGCTGCAGCGCGCGGCGCCAAAGTCATCGTCTGTGCCCGCAAGGTCGAATTGCTTACCGAAGTAGCAGAGCAAATCCGCGCCAAGGGGGGCGCCATTGAGGTCGTCCAGGCCGACATCACCCATCCCGACGATCGTCGGCGTCTCGTCGAAACAGCGGAGAGGGCCTTCGGCGGACTCGACATCCTGGTGAATAACGCCGGTATTGGCGCCACCGGCCACTTCGCCGATTGCAGCCCGGAACGCCTGCGCGAGATCATGGAAGTGAATTTCTTTGGACTCACCGAGACGACCCGCGTCTTCCTGCCCATGCTGAAGAAAGGGAACCGGCCCGCCATCGTCAACATCTCGTCCATCGCGGGCAAACGCGGCATTCCGGCGCGCAGCGAATACTCGGCCAGCAAGTTTGCCGTCCAGGGCTTCAGTGAGGCTCTCCGGGCCGAGCTGGCCAAAGACGGTGTGGACGTGATCGTCGTGTGCCCCGGCCTGACGCAGACCAACTTCTCGCAGAATATGATCGAACAGAAAGCGCTCGTGAAGCTCGACCACATGCGTGGCATGAGCGCCGAGGCCGTGGCGTGGTACACCCTCAAGGCGATCGAAAAAGGCTACAATGAAACCTGCCTTACCCTGAAAGGCAAGTTGATGGTTCTGGTGAGCCGATTCTTGCCCTGGATCGCCGACATCGTCGTGAAACGAAAAGTTCGCGGTCTATTCAAGGATGAAAGGGAGGCCCGCCGGAAGGCCGCCGCTCAGCGAGCGGTGACAGCGTAATGGTTTCTATGCAGAATGCCGTGCAAATCGATCACCCCCAACCGCTGAACGGTGCTTTTCACAACATCAACATTAACAAGCAGTTACAGCTTGCACCCAAATCGCCGCGGATTGCACAGAAACGGATATTGGCGAATTTGCGCAGCCAACCTGGTCAGCGTTTTGAATCCCTGGGAACCCCACATGGCCGCCCCGCGTGAGCCGACGTATTCGCTATTAGCCGTCGCGTGTTTCAGCCGGCATGGCGAGGCTCTGGACTGGGCGGTGAGGCAGCTGACCGCCCAGTTTGGCAAGATTGCACTGCAGAGCCCCGATTTTTCCTTTCACCATACCGGCTATTACGAAGCGACGATGGGCCCCGGCCTTATCAAGCGGCTTCTTGTATTCGATGAAATGGTGTCCGCAGGTTGTCTGCCAGAAACCAAACGGCTGACGATCGCGATGGAAGAAGAATGCTCGGCCAAGGGCCTCTATCCGGAGCCTCGCCCGCTGAATCTCGATCCCGGGCTCGTGCAGTTGGGTAAGTTCCTGCTGGCTTCGACGAAGGACCAGGCGCACCGCGTGTTCCTGGCCGACGGTATCTTTGCCGAGGTCACCCTTCGCTTTCATGCAGGCGCGTTCGATGTTTGGCCCTGGACCTACGCCGACTATCGCGAGGAATCCGTGCGCGAGTTCCTGGGGCAGGCGCGAGCCCTGCTTTACGAGCGAGTGAGAAAGGTACGGGAAAGCCAGGAAAAAACATGAGAAATGGCCAAGCAAGCGAATAAGGCGCGGCATGAACCGCCGGGAATCGTGTTACCTCTCCCTGGGCTTGCTTGAGGCCTACAATACCAGCGTGTCATAGGCCCTGGAAACGCTCGCCTCGTGGCGAGGTAAAGGCATGCGGCACGAAATCTTGTGTTGCTTTCCCAGACAGCCCTGGATTCATTTCTGGAACCGGAAGCCCACATTCATTACCAGTTCGCGTCACTCGACTCTTGCAGGACCGTTGCCGTCCTGTTAACATCTCCCCGCGACCCTGCCAAACAATCCCTCCGCGGCGCCGGAACTACACAAAAGTTCAGGCATTTTCCCATGGCCAAGGCATCCAAAGAACGTGGCGGGTGGCTCTTCAAGGAGGAGCCAAGTTGCTACAGTTACTCGGCTTTGGAGAAGGACGGGGGCACCGTTTGGGGAGGCATCAAGAACGCATTGGCTCGCCAGCATCTTCGCAACGCCCAAGTGGGCGATCGGGTGCTATATTACCATACCGGTACGGAGCGAGCGATTGTCGGGGAAATGCGGATCGTAGCGGGTCCGATGGCCGACGCTGACAGCGATGACCCCAAGTCCGTGGTGGTGCAGGTGGAGCCTGTAAAACGGTGGGACCCGCCCGTACCCCTGCAAAAAATCAAGGAAGACCCTTATTTTGCCGACTGGGAGTTGCTTCGGATTTCCCGACTCTCTGTAATGCCGGTCAGTATGGAGCAATGGCAACGGTTGGAGCAACTTTGCCGATTGAATGCGAAGTAGCAAAGGAGTGCTTGACGCCTCGATTTTTGCTACAATGAGCCGTGCCATGGAAACGGGCACGACAGCAGGATTGGCGACGACTATTCCCACGATGGAAGGCTAAACCAGGCGGCAGTGAAATTAAGTACACTGTCTGTCAGGAGTCGTACGCCAAAGAGCGATGAAATCTATGTCTCGCGAAAGCACTGAAGCCAGCGGCCAAACCAAGACTGCCCCCGCAGCACGCCGCTCGGATCGATTTCTTGCCGGTCTCGAAGGATTTCAGGGAGCGATCCTGGTATCCCACGTCCATCCCGACCCGGATAGCCTCGGCAGCATGGTTGGTCTGGCCCACCTCATCGAGACGTGTGTCGGCATCCCTGTGCGAATAACGCAGGACGGCCCCATCTGCCGCGCCGAGAACAAGGCAATGGTTCAGACCCTCGATCTCGACCTCACGCCGATCGAGAAAGTCCGGTGGAACGAAGAAGTCGCCGTCATTATGGTGGATAGCCAGCCAAAGACGGGTCGTCATTCCTTCAATGGTGAAGCCGACATTTACGCGGTGATCGACCACCACCAGACGCCGGGAGACGTGGACGGGGTTCCCTTTCTCGACATCCGCCGCGGCGTCGGGGCGACCTGTTCGGTTGTCACGCGCTACCTCAATGAACAAGAAATCAGCATTCCCGAGCACGTCGCCACTTGCCTCTTCTACGGCATCGAAACGGAACTCTCCGGCTATCCTCGTGAGGCGAGCGCCCTGGACGATACCGCTCTGCAAATGCTCTATCCGTTGATCGACCGCGACGCCATCGCCCGGATCAAGAACGCTCCGCTCCCCGAAATCTTCTACGAGACGCTCCTCCAGGCCATGCAAAGTTCGTTCATCTACGACAAGCTGCTACTGAGCTGGGTTAACGAATTACCCAACCCGGAACTTTGCTCGCAATGCGTCGAGTTCCTGATTCGGCACGAAGGCATCCAGTGGGCGATGTGCGCAGGCGTTCACGATGGCCGGCTCGTTCTATCCGTCCGAACCAATCAGGCGCGCGCGGAAGCTGGCGAAATCTTGCGGCAAGTCGTGCAGAAAATGGGTGGCCGCGCCGGCGGGCATGATCGCCGTGCCGGCGGCTTTATTCCATTGCCAAGCACGTCGCCGAACGCTGTCGAGCAGGTGCAAAGCGAATTCCGCCGCCGCATTTTGAAGGTGTTGCAAATCGAAGAGACGCGAGGCCGCCGGCTGGTGTCGCGCGGCGACATGCTCAGGAATATGCAGTAAGTATGACTTGCCCGTAGCGACGATCTCCGGACTCGAGCGTTGCAAATCGATCGTTGTCTGGCGCCCGCGTGAGCGTGGTGCGAGCGCCAAACAACGATACTCGTTCAGAATCCCCTCCCCTTCGACAAGGTCTTCACCCGGCAAATATCGTGATTGGCAGCGATGTACAGAATCGATCCGTCGGCGCCGCCGAAGGCGACGTTGGCGGTGTTGGTGCCGGTGTCGATATTGCCTAGCACAGTCCCGTCGGGCGAGAAGACCCAGACGCCGCCTGGCCCAGTCGCCCAGAGATTGCCATAGATGTCGACTTTCATGCCATCGGGCAAACCGGCCCGTTTCGCCTGCACCCATTTGGCGCCGTCAACAAAGAGCTTGCCCTTGCCGAGGGTGCCGTCGGACTTGACGGGGAAGGACTTCCAGATCGGTTGATCCGGATCGGAGTTGGCGACGTAGAGCGTTTTCTCGTCGGGAGACAGGGCAATGCCGTTGGGCCGACTCATCTCCTTGGTCAACAGGATCAGCTTGCCGTCCTTTTTACGCAGGTAAACGCCGCAATAATCAAGTTCACGTGCCGGGTCGTCAGCCCACTTGGGCAAGCCGTAGGGCGGATCGGTGAAGTAAAGATCGCCATCCGAGTTGTAAACGAGATCGTTAGGGCTGTTGAGCTTCTTGCCCATGTAGTTGTCGGCAAGGACCGTTTTCTTACCATCCTTCTCGATGCGCGTGACGCGCCGATCGCCGTGCTCGCACAGGGTCAGCCGCCCTTCCGCATCGAAAAGAAGTCCGTTGGAACCGGGCTCGTCTCCCGGCTTGCCGCCGCGCGGCGTCTTGCCGGTATAGCCGGAGGGCTTCACGAACTCCGAGAGCTTGCCGTCTTTCCACTTGTGGACAACATTATGGGGAATGTCGGAGAACACCAGGAATCCGCCTTCCTTGTTCCAGGCGGTCCCTTCCGTCCAGATAAAGCCACGCGCGATCGTCTCGACGACCGCCTTCTTTGGCAGCAGCTTGTCAAAATCCTTGGTGAGTCGCACGATCTTGCGCGGCGGCGGGGCTGCTTCTTTCTTCTTGTCCTGACCTTCGACCATCGGCAAGGCGACGAAGGCGGCACAGGGAATGATCAGCAGCAAGTAACGCAATCGCTTCATGAGAAATCCTCGCAATGGTGGTTGATGGACTCGTGTGGCTCTGCTTTGTGGCGGGACGTAGTTACTTTATCGCAATTCCGTCCTTCGGAATAGGCAATTGCAAGGTCCACAACACGCCTTGCGTCACCAATCGGCGGTACTCCGGGAGTTGCCAATTCTCGTGAAAATGCAGTCCGCTGAAGCCAAAGCTGCGGCCGCCGCCGGGACGATTGAATGCCCAGGCGACCGCTTCTGACACGCCGTCAATCTCGACATGAAGCAACGGACGCCAATCACCCTTCGGCAACTTGAGGTTGTAGTAGAACTCGTCGCGGACTTTGAAACCCTGCAACCCGTGCTGAATCGGATGCCGCGTTTCGACGCTCACGACCGACTTTGATTGCACGACCTTGTATTTTCGATCCGGCCCGCCATGGCAACCGCCGAAGAGATCGACGAATGGCTGAATGTTCTGGGCGTCCTTCGTCCCCATACCCCAGTGCAAAACGGTCAGCCCTGCGCCGCGCTGGGCGCACGCCTGGAAGGCTCGCAGACGCTTCGGATTCGCATTCACCCAGCGCGCGCCTTCCGAAACAAACAGTACGACTCCGTCCGCCTTGGCAAGGTGTTCTGGTCCTTCGTTCCAAGGATCGTCGGCCTGGACCAGTACGGCCTCGACTGCCGAGAATTTGTCGAGTTCGCGTTTCAGGATTTTTTGCCCGAGCTGATATTCGTGGGTATCTTTGGGATGCCCGTCCGGGCTTTGCCAGAGGAGCAGGACGCGCTTCTTCGCGGGACCGGCTGCGTCACTTGGCACGAGGCAGAAGGAGGCTGTCGCTGCCAGCAAGATTGCGTACGCGATGCGCATGTCCACGCCTCAAAAAGGACCTCGTCGAACTGTAATGCCTGGCGTGCGTGCCATCAATCGAAGTCACTTCTTCTTTTCTGCTTCGAGGTAGGCTGACCGCGGTCGGGAGAACATCGCTCCGTGGATATCGTCGATCACAAAGACACCGTCCGCGCCAGGCACGACGGCAAAGCGACTCTTCCCCTTGTCCTTGACGCTGCCAAGCCAGATCTCCCGTTTGCCCACGACGAGCGTTACTTCAACCTTGACACCCGGCGGAGCGAGGCCAAATTGCTTCAGATCGGCTTTCGCGTCCACGACAAATTCGTCCGCAGCGAAAGACGCGAGTCTTCGAAGCGTGTCCTCGACCGCCTCGCCGTTGACGGGTTGCTTGGGATCGCCTGCTTGCTGCCATTTATTGTCTTTTTTCTCGAAGGCGAATGGCTTGTCGGTTCCGATGGTGACGGCAAGCCCCGTTGCCTTTCCAACTTCAAACGAAGGCAACACGGCGGTATCGCGGAATTCGAGGAGGGCCAGAGACGAAAGATTACGCGAAAGCAAGAAAACCGTATTCTTGTCGCCAATCTTGCCGTACCGGCGGGCGCCAGGCTTATCGTTTTCCGGGGCGCCGACGATCAGATGCAGCTTGTCGTCAGTTCCTGATTTGAATCGCCATTGCGCGGCCGGCTGGTCGAGACCGTATTTCTTGAGATCGACAGGCTTGTCCGCGACGACTTCATCGGCCCGCAACCGCTGCACCAGGCGGAGGAGTTCTTCTACCTTCTTGCCATCCGCGGCGGCGCTAATTGGCTGCGACATCTCCCAGCCCTTGTCGGCCCGGCTGAAGATCGCCTTGCGCGTGCCTCGCGTCATCTCAAGCTTGTCGGCACTCGCAAAGCTGGCGAGGTTGCGCTCCGCGAAGTAGAGTGCCGGCGCGAGCAAATGCCGGGACAATTCGGCCGACAAGACCACGACCATCGCCTTATCGTCGATCTGTGCGAAACGCTCGCCCGTGTCCTTCTTCTCAGCATCCTTTACGGCGTCTCCAAGTTTGATGACATGCTTCTTGCCGGCGCCGTCGATTTCAAGCTGAAATGTCACCATGGCCGCAGGCTTGTCGAGGCCGTATTTGGCCAGGTCCTTCGCCGGAAACTCCGCGATGCGGTTTACGCGAAGCGCGGACGTCTGCCGAAGCAGATCAAAAATGGTTAGATTGTCGCCATCGCGCAGGGCCGGCTTGGCGATCTGCCAGTTATCCTCGCGGCGGGCGAGTTCGAGGTCGGCGTCCTTCATCTTGCGCTCGATCAGCATCACGGCATCCGCGTCAAACCGCAGTACTCGTGGGTCGAGGAAGTCGAGGTGCGTGCGTGTCAGCCGATTCGTCGTCAACGCGTCGAGCAGCACGACCGCGTCCTTCTGGTTAATGCGAGCAAAACGCCCGCCCGCCTTGTCCTCGTTGCCCAGCTCAATCAGATGCTCTACGGGCTTCTTGTCCTTTTCTTTAACCTTCCCCTTTTCTTTCTCCAGGTCTTTCTCGTTGGCTTTCACGGTCAAGCGAATAACCAGGAACGGCTTGGCCAGGCCGTACGACGCAAAATCGGTTTTGGGGCCGACGGCGACGTACCGATCAGCCTGGAGTTTGCTCCACGGAGCGAGAGCGAGCTTCAGCATCTCCTCGTCAGCGGCAAGTTCGCCGGCGGGCGAATCGATAACCCTCCAGCGGCCCGCTTTGCCGTCGAGGGTGAAACCGGTACCGGTTCCCTGGTAGCGAATGCGCTCGATTTCGGCCGGATTGACAGCGAGCAAACTGGCATCGAGCAGTTCGAAAGGATCTTTGCGTAAATGCGAGGTAAGTTTCTCGCTCAGAACGAACACCGTATCCCCACCAGCGAGCCGTGCGAAACGCCCCCCTTCCTTCGATTCCACTCGAGAGCCGATCTCCAACCCTTTCGGCTTGCCTTCCTTGGTTGCGATTTCAAGCTTGAATGCCGGCTTGTCGAGGCCAAAAGACTTCAGGTCTTTCGAATGATTTGATTCGAACCGTTCAACCTTGAGACGCGTTAGCTCATCGGCCAACTTATCCATCGAGTCCCCCGTCGCATCGGCGTCAAGCGGCCCGGTGATCTTCCAGCCTTTTTCTCCGCGCACCAGATGGTATGGCTTGGCTTCCGCGTCGATCGTGATCTTGGTTATGGCGTCGTGATCCAGCTTCCATAGCTCGCGGGGTCGATACGCAAGCTCGGACCGCTGCGAAAGTTTCCAGACTTCATCGCCGAGCTGGTTAATCCGAGGCCAGGCATCGACGCGAACATAGAGCTTGTCCTTGTCTTTTTCCGTGCTGTCTTTCTTGAGGCCAAGATGAAGCACAATCGCACGGGACTTCTTCTTTTCTTCCTTGGCGACAGCAGACTTCTTGGCAATCTTGTCCGTTTCTTCGACGGTAATGGTGATCTGCGCCGCAGGCTTGGCGAGCCCGTAGGCTTTGAGGTCGCCATCATCCAGAACATCCCGCTCGCTCGCGCGCAGTCCAGCGAGTTTTTCGAGCAATTCTTCGACGACGGCCGCCTCCACGTCCTGGTTGGGCTTTTCGAGACGCCACTTCTCTTTGCCTTTCTCATCCCCCTTGTCGGCATCTCTCGCTCTGACAAAAACGAGCGTCTGGTCCGCACGCTGGATTTCCAGTCGTTTGACATCCTCGGTTTTGAAGCGAGCCAGGAGCGGATCGCGCAAGTCCTCCACGTCGACGCCGATATCGCGCAGCTTGTCAGCCTTCATCTCGAAGATCTGCTCATTCTTGTCGAGTTTCGCATAGCGGTATTCCTCGGTGACAATCTCAGGCTGCTTGGGCGGCTGACCGAACTGCCCCGGGGGCGTTGGCCCCTTGGCGATACGCGACTTCGACGACGACACCTTGCCAATCAGGAGCTTGACCTTGGCGCCCGAAGCGTTTTTTGCCGAGACGATATACGCAGGGTCCTTCAAGCCGGTCTCATCGAGAGATTTGGCCTTGGCATCGACGAACTTGTCCGCCCACAGGTCGGGAAAGCCGCGGAGAAGGGCGTCGCGCTTCGCCGGATCGATGCGGTCTTCCGAACACAGGCGTTTCCAGTCCTTGTCCTTCTTGGTTGACGCCTCCTTGAGGATCCAGTCGTTTTCCTTCTTTGCCATGGTGAATTTCGAATTTGGCGTTTCCACGTCAATCTCGACCGCGGTGAGTTGCTCGACCTTTTCCTTGCCGTCGTCGTCCTTGGCGACGCGCTCATACGGGAATAACCGCTGCTGGCGGAAATACTCGGCCTGGCGATCCAGGGCGGCCAACACGCCGGGGCCGAGGCGGATTACCTCGGGCTTGTCGTCGAGGCGAACATGCGTGGCCCGTGTGAAGCGATTGCTGTCCACGGCCTCCTCGCCGAAGCGGAGGGTGTGCATGGCATCACCGACGGTCACCTTGATGGTGAGGGGGTTTTCGTCGAGGCCATAGGGCTTGAGATCAGCATTGTCCGCCAGCACGATCGGGGTGAAGCGGGAACGGAGCGAAGCCAGGGTGGCAAGTAACTGCTCGGTCTCCTGTCGGCGTGCCGGCCAGTTGCCGGACAGGTACCAGTCGCTGCCGTTCTTCTCGAGAGAATAGCGACTTTCCTTGCCGCGGGTGGCCTCGATGCGCGTGATCTTGTCGGCAACGATCGTCTGCTCCAGGAAGAGCGCGGTGGGACTCGTCGATTCCTCGGTCTTGCGCGAGGCAAACCCGATCCAGGCGCCGGCGCCGGCGCCGAGAAGCACGATCAGAGCAAGGGTAGTTTTGAGGTTCATTTCCTGTCATCCCGATTTCGTTTGGCCTCGCCCCAAAGCGGGGCGCGGGGGCAACACCGACGCCGGCGAGGCGGCCAATGGGCGCCCGCCTGCAACCACGCGGCGCGGCGGATCAGCGCATGCGGCGAATCAATCCAACGATGGCGCCAAGGTACACAAAGAACAACGGCATGCCCAGGCGGGCGCCCCATTGCCAGAGGCTGAATTCGACGTCTGTCATCGGCCTGCTCGAGGGCACGCGCGGGTACTGCCAGGTATCGATATCCCGGGCGAGCAAATCATCTCGCCCCATGAGCCAGTTGGCGACATCAAGAAACATTTTTTCCTTCAGCGGAGTGAGCGACGACCCGACGAAAGCGCCGCCGCTCCCAATCACGGCAATACGCACCTTGGGATCCTTCTCGGAATCCTTGTCGAACCACGACGGAGGGAGGTGTGTCTCGACCGCCGTGCCGATGGGGAACGGTCCGCGCCGTTCCTCCTCGACGGTCCCTTTCTTCGGATCATCATCCTTCGGCGGCGTGTAGCGAGGCACCTTGTTCTTCACAATAAACGGATTGGCCTCATTCCAGCTTTCCTCACGAGTGACCAGGAAGACGGCGCCGTCGTCGGGCTTCTGTTCGGCCTTGTGCAACCAGATTGACGATGCATGGCTTGGACCGGACAATCCAGGCAGGGCCAGGCTGCCCAGCACACTGCCCGCATATTCGGCCGCCAGCGACGTGCGAACAAAGTAAACGGGCCGCGGATGCCGTACGCGGACTTCCTGCGACTCCTTGCTGCCCAGCGAGCGATTCATCAAGCGAAGGCTGGCGCGTATTGGGTGCGGCGTGAACGTCTCGCGCGCCTTCCCGGGGAGCAGGATCGGCGTCGAATCATCGAACTTCAGACCGGGCACTTCGATCTCACGCTTTGACTTGCCAAACATGACGCCGAACTTCCGCTGGTTGTATTCCTTGGCCTCGATGTTGTAGAGGATTGTCTGCTGCGGCAGCTTGAAGCCCAGTTCGCCCAGCATGGATTCCAGCGGGTCCGACTGCCCGGCAAGATCTGGCATCTCGCGCGGCTCGTTGGTCGGGCCGAGCAGAAACAGCACGGGCTTGCCTTCCTTGAGGTAGGCCTTGAGGGCATTGATCTGGGCGATGTCAAGCCGATGGGCACGGTTGTTGATCGCCCGGCCTGCAGGAGCGTTGAGGATGGTGATACGCGGAATCACGAGCAGATCGACGTTGGCCAGCATCGCCTTGGCCTTGGCCTCGACGTCGCTCAAGCGGCGCTTCTCCGCCAGGTTCTCGACCTTGAGCGTGCTCTTTTCCTTGAGCAATGCTTCCCTCTCCTCACGTTGGTTGTCGAGGATGTGCTTGACGACTTCTGCGTTCTGCTTGGAGCTGGAGGTCATGTTCTTACGGTCGTCCTCATCGACGTCGGTGTCCTTGCGCAGCAGACCCGCTTTACGCAGGCTCCCGAGCTGGGCCCGCAGCGTGACTGCCTGCCTGCCGTCTGCCAGCCAAACGTAGACGTACTTCTTGTTCAATGTCTCCAGTGTGGATTCACTCCAGAGCTTGTAAGTCTCATTCAATTCGGTGAGCTCTTTTTGCAGTTGCTCGATGGATTCGTCGGTCTCGGTCAGTTCGTCTTCGATCTGCTCGAATCGGCTTTCGTCGTGCGAAAGCACGGTGGCCTCTTCGGTCAGGTCGCCGTCGCTGTCCAGTTTGCGCAACATGAGATCGGAGGAATCAAAACCGTACGCATCCAGCACTTTCCGCGCGCCGGCCATGCTGAAGATGGGCATTTCCTGGTTCTGAAATCCAAGCCATGGATGTACCACGGCCATGGCCACGTGCGGCCGTTTTTCCTGAATGTTGAAGATCTTGCGTGCGAAGGGCTCAACGCCCTGGTATTTGAGCACCAGATTCTTGCCCTCGATCGAGCCTTGCTTGTCAAGTTGGTAGACGTCGCTAAAGCTCAGGCGCTGAATTTGCTTCCCCTGGTGCGCGTAGAAGAAAATGCTGTTCTCGGGCGCCTTCTTGATGGCCTCGGCAAGCTCCTTGGAGGTTTGTTCGATGTCTTTGAGCTTCTCCTCGTAGCGGTCATCCTGAATATCGAGGACGCGAACGCGGAAACGCGGACCGAGACCGGAGAATTGTTCGGCGAGGTCCTTGACCTTCTCGACGATCTTCCGCTGGGCGGCGAAGTCATACTTGTCCTGCTTGTTATCGGCGCTCTGGCCAAACGAGACATACTGCTGGAGGACGATAATATCGGTCTCGCCGCGTAGACTTTGCAATTGCGTGCGAATTTCTTTGGGCAAGGTGAAAATCTGGTCCCGAGTCCAATCGATGCGCTGATAATAGGAGAACGAAAATACATTAGCGCCGACGACCAGAGCAATCATCAAGCCGGTCTGCACCATAACGTGCAAACCAAACGCGCCGCGGCGGGACGACACAAGCCCTGCCACGTCGCGGACTTCAAACACGAGCGCCAGCGCAATCACGGCAGCGCTGCACACCACGATGATGCCGCCAGCATACGCCGCGTCGAGCACGCCCCAGACAAACCACCCGGCCAGGGCCGTCATCAAGGCGGTGATGCCCAGAAAACGCACCAGGAAGTGCACGGTTTGCCAATAAGAAGCGGGGCGTTGTTTTAGCGCCATCGTCGGCTCTCCAGACTGCGCACCGTCAGGAACAGGCCCAACAGCGCGACGGAACCGTAAAGAATTAAGTTGCGCGTATCAATCAATCCGCGCCCGAAGCTGCGCTCAAAATGCAGGGGCACAGTGAAAAAATAGAGTACGTTGTACGCCGTTCCGCTCGTGTCCATGTCCGGCCGCCAGATCCCTGCCACGATGAAGAACAATTGAAAGAACAACGAGATCAATGCCGCAATCATCTGGCTTTTCACGAGGCTGGAGATGAATAGCCCGATCGAAAGAAACATCGCGCCGGCCAGCGCCAGCCCGAGGTAGGTGGTGACAATTGGCCATGGATCGATCTCGCAATGCAGAGTCCACCAGGTCCAGTCGGTCAGGATCGGCAGATACAGAAGCGTCGGCAGCCACATCAGTATGTAGAAACCGTAGCACGCCACGTACTTGGCGAAAACGACCTGCCAATCACGCACCGGGGCCGTCAACAGCATCTCCAGCGTGCCGCTGCTTTGTTCCTCTGCAAACAGACGCATCGTCAGCAACGGCGAAATCGATACGAAGACAAGCCAGAACGGCACGCTGTTGACAATCAACTCCATCGGATACGAAACACCTTTGGGGCCGCTCGCCGTGAGCAACTCGAGGCTGAGGTAGAAGAGATGCCCGGTGACCGCAAGAAAAACCGCGAGAACGACATACGCGATCGGCGAATAAAAGTACGCGTTGACCTCCCGGTGAATCAGGCTCAGCGTGGGACGCATCGAAAGATCTCCAGCCGCTTGCGGCTTTCTTGACGTTAGAATACGATTCGATCTCGCTGCTTGCGGTTTAGCGTTCACAAATCGCCGCGAGAGCACAAAGGCCGCAAGCGGAAATCAGCGCAGCTCAAACGGGCACGGCCTCGTCTTCCGTGATCTGTACAAACAAATCTTCAAGCGTTGGCCGTTCGACGCGCATTTCGAGCAACCGCCATTCGTTGTCGGTTGCAAACTGGCTTAACAACGGGGCCAGGCTGTTTGTGTCGTCCGTGGTAATCCGCAACTCCGCCGTTGCGGTTTGCAGATCCTCACGGATGCGCAAGTCGAGCACCCCTGGCACGCGGCGAAAGGCATTGGCGTCACCGGCCCCGCCGACGGTGACGACAAGTTGAGCGCGGGCGCCCGCACGTGCCTTGAGTTCCTCGAGCGCGCACGAAACAGCCACCCGGCCGCGATGAACGATGATGACGCTGTCACACGCCGCCTCGACTTCGCTCAGAATGTGCGTCGAAAGCAAAATAGTGTGTTGTTGTCCCAGTTCGCGGATCAGGCCTCGGGTCGAGCGTATCTGCGCGGGGTCGAGGCCGGCAGTAGGCTCGTCGAGAATCAAAACTGGCGGATTGGCAAGCAACGCATCCGCCAGGCCGACGCGCTGGCGGTAGCCCTTGGAGAGCGTGCCGATGATTTGCCTATCAACATCGCTCAACCAGCAGCGTTCCAGGACATAGTCGATACGTTGGCGACGTTGCCGACCGTAGATCCCCTTGATTCCGGCACGGAAATGCAAATACTCGTTGACGCGCATTTCTTTGTAGAGAGGACAGCTTTCGGGCATGTAGCCGATCTTGCGGCGAACCTCCACTGAATCCCAGAACACGTCATGCCCGGCAATCGTCGCCGTGCCGGAAGTCGCCGTCAAATAGCCGGCGAGAATGCGCATGGTCGTGCTCTTCCCAGCACCGTTGGGTCCGAGGAAGCCGACGACCTGTCCGGCGGCCACATCGAAGCTGACCTCCTGGACCGCCGGGTAATCGCCGTAGTACTTCGTCAGCTTACTGACATGGATCATGTTGATTGCCCTGCAAACTCTGGGATGATTGAATTAGCCCGAGGTCAATTTTTTGGCAAGAGCCCCGCTCCCCGTTTAGAGCTCGCAGGTTAGATGCCATCGCAGGGCGATTCAATACTACAGCGCTACCTCCCCTCGCCCCTGTACTCAGGGGAGAGGGGAGTAATCACCTGGCACGCTTACACTTATGACCCCTGAGCTGAAATACCAATCGCTGTAGTATTAACCAACGGACACGGAACGGTACGCTATTTTGACTGGCGATTTCTGCACTAACCGATTATGATTGACGATGAACGGACGATCGAGCGAGTGTTTAACGCAATTTGCTTCAGGGGGGCACATGGCACTGCAACACCCTAAGATCTCACGCCGGGACATGCTGCAGGCCGGCGGCATCGGGCTGATGGGACTATCCCTTGCCGACGTCCTGGCAATGCGTGCAACAGCAACCAACCAGCCCGGGGCCCATGCGTCGCCTCGCTCCGTGATATACATCTTCCTGTCTGGCGGCCTTGCCCAGCACGACAGCTTCGACCCGAAGCCCGACGCCCCCGACAACATCCGCGGCGAGTTTTCGCCGATCCGTACCAGCGTTCCAGGTATTTCGATAACCGAGCATCTGCCCAAGCTGGCGGAACGCATGCACCAATGGGCGATGGTCCGCTCGTTGACGCATCCGAGCAATGATCATTCGCTCGGCCATCACATCATGCTGACGGGACGCAGCCAGGCGCCCCTGGGTTTTAATCCGTCGGCGCCGCGGCCTGGCGATTTCCCGTCGATGGCCTCGGTCGCCGGGCATTTGGTACCGCGCCGAAACGGACTCCCCTCGGCGGCGGTGGTGCCGTTTAATTACATCCATCATTCAGGTCGTATCCTCCCGGGACAGTATGCCGGCGAACTCGGCCATAGGCACGATCCGTGGCTGATCCAGGCGTCGCACAATTGCCCCGGCTACGGGCCCTGCCCTGAGTGTTTCGATCACGAGCGCCGGCCCGATCGCGAGCACGTCGGCACGCCGGTGTTTCAGCCGCCCGTTCTGCGCCTTCCGGAGGGGCTCGACCAGGCACGGATGGAAAGCCGGCGCGGCTTGCTTGATCTCGTGCAAAGTCAGCAGCGCCAGCTCGATTCGTCTGCCGCCGCTCTCGACCTCGATCAACACCGCGCCAGCGCGATGACGTTGATCACGTCGAGCCGCATGCGTGCCGCATTCGATCTGGCTACCGAAAGCCCCGGCGTTCTCGATGCGTATGGCCGTAATCTTTTTGGCTACTCCTGCCTTTTGGCGCGCCGGCTGGTCGAACTCGGTGTCGGCATGATTCAGGTCAACCTGGGCCGCAACGAAACCTGGGACACACACGGCAACGCGTTTCCGCACTTGAAGGATAAGCTCCTGCCGCCGATGGACCGCTGCGTCTCCGCCCTGCTCGATGATCTGGAAGCACGCGGGATGCTCGACTCGACGATGATCGTAATGGCCGGCGAGTTTGGCCGCACGCCTCGCATCAGCCACTTGCCACAATACTACGCCCTGCCGGGCCGCGACCACTGGGGCGCGGTGCAATCTGTCTTCTTCGCCGGCGGCGGCGTGCGCGGCGGTACGGTCGTCGGCTCCTCCGACCACACGGGAGGCTACCCTGCGACCAGCCCACAAACGCCAGAGAACATGGCGGCGACCATCTACGAGACGCTCGGCCTGCCTCGCAGTATCATGTGGCGCGATGTGGCTCAACGGCCGAATCATGTGTATTTCGCGGAGCCGATTGGTGGGTTGATGGGTTAGCGGAAGTGCTTAAGCAACCATCCAGTGATAGTTCCGATGGCCAATTCTCGGCAGAGCCGAAGTCACTCAGCGGATCGACCAATGACCCCGCACTTGCGCCGCCCCGAATAAATGATCAGCGGGCACGCTATGTCGTTCTGGATTGCATGGACGCCGGTAAGACGCGAGAGCAAATCCGTGACAAGCTGATGCTGTATGGCTACTCCGAGACCGACGCAGATAGGTTCATCGACGGCGTCGAAGAAGAACAACGAAGAACGAGTGAATACGACGAGGTAGTGCGCGGAGACCCGAAGTTTCTTATGAAGTATGGAGGCGGAGCGTGCCTCCTCGGCATCGCGGTGACAATCATCTGTATCATTACTGCTTCCTGGGAGCCCGAGCTCGCTCAGAATCCCTTGTGGCTTGCAGCAATTGCCATCGCCTGGCTAGCCGCATGTATCGGCGCTCGCTTATTCTGGCGCGGAACTTTGATGTGAAATCCATGGTCATCGAGGAGAATAAGGCAACGCATCCGCTGCGATTCTTCGATTGATCCGACCTTGGCGCGTTGGGTTTTCACTTTCGTTCACGTCCACGTTTTGGTATGCTGAGTGAAGAAATTGAGGAGTAAACCGAGATGAACACGATACCCCTGGACCCGATCTCGGCGTCAAGTTGCCTGACCTTTTGCAGCCCTTTGCTGTTTGCGACGAGGCGGGAAACATCGTGGGTCGGTACATCCCCGCATCGCTGGGGCCCCCCCATTAGCCGCGACAAGATCGAACGCCGCAAGCAGACCAAAGGGAAGACCTACACGACTGCCGAAGTGTTAGTTCACATCGAGAAGCATTGAGCTATCACTCGATGTTCCTGGAATCACAGAGACTGTCATGCAAGCCATTACGTTGAAAGACGCAAAGCGGAACCTGCCGCGTCTCGTTGAACAGGTTCTCGCCGATGCCGAAGCACGTATCGTGGTCACGGACCAGGGCGAACAGGTTGTGGTCATGCCCCTGGACGAATTCGACTCGTGGAAAGAGACGATGTACCTGTTGTCCAATCCGGCCAATGCCGCACACCTGCGGCGGTCCAAATCCGGAGCCAAAAAACGATAGGATTAGCGTCAGCCGGCCTCACAATCGACGCTTCTACGGAGGAATGAAAATGCCGCAAATGACCAAGAAGCTACTGATAGACGCCCTCAAGTTGCCGCTCAAGGAACGGGCGCGGTTCGCGGAGCAGCTAATCGCAAGCCTGGATGAGGAAGACGGCGTGGATGCCGCGATTGACGAGGCCGAACGCCGTTGGAAAGCCTACAAAGATGGCAAAATAAAGGGAATCCCCATTGAGGAGGTCTTCCCTAACCTGGGCGGGCGAGCCAAGAAAGCATGAACGCGATTCTGCTCCAATCCGCGCTCGATGATCTGCTCCAGGCGACGGTGTACTTCGAGAGCATCTCCGAGCGCCTGGCACAGCGATTCCGGCGATGCGTGGCGAAAACGCTCGAGACAATCGTCGCCTTTCCGGAGGCGTCGGCCGCGATCCGCAAAGGTTACAGGATTCGGCAGGTTGTCAGGTTTCGCAACTACGGTGTTTTGTATCGCATTCGTGAGGACAGCATTTTCGTTCACGGGATTTTCTACCTGCCGCGAGGTCCGCGGTTTTGGCGATCGCGACTTCGTTGACGTCAGCCGCAATTGCAAGCGCGGCGGCGCTGTCACCTACGGAGATTCCATGCAACGCATCCCCCGCGACCTCGCCCGCAAATACGCATTCGACGGGCGCGATGAACCACTCTTGCGCGTTCAGCCCGGCGAAGCATTCGAACTCGAGACTTTCGACGCCAGCACCGGCTATTTCAAGACAGAAGCCGACAAGGCGATCCCCGGCAAGCGGCCCGGCTTTGACAAGGTGCCGCCGCTGGCCAATCCGATCGCCGGGCCGATCTACGTCGAAGGGGCGCAGCGCGGCGACATCCTCGTGGTCACGCTCGAATCCATCACCGTGGACGACTACTCGTGGATCGCGATCGGTCCGCGCCGCGGGCCGGCCGGCGACCTGACGCGCTGGCCCGAACTCTCCAGCGAATACACCACCAAGATCTTCAAGCACACGCCCGGCCCCTCCGGCACCACGCGTGACGGCACGCTCCATTTCAACAACAAGATCTCCTGGCCGATTACGCCCTTCATCGGCACCCTCGGCGTCGCTCCGGACCGCGAAGTGACGACCAGCCTCGACGGCCAGGGGGAATGGGGCGGCAACCTCGACATCCGCGACGCCACCGTCGGCAACCGCATCTACCTGCCAATCCATCATCCCGGCGCCCTCTTCTATCTGGGCGATGTCCACGCCTCCCAGGGGGACACCGAATTCACGGGCACCGCGGCCGAGACCAAGGCCACCACATGCGTCAAGCTCGACGTCATCAAGGCCAAGAAGATCCCATGGATGCGCATCGAGAAACCGGACGCCCTGATCGCGATCAACGCCAACCGGCCGCTCGAAGTCGCTGTCGAAACAGCGACCTTCCACTTGATGGACTGGCTAATCACGGAGTATGGCTTCACGCCGACCGATGCATACTGTCTGGTAAGCACCTGTCCGGACTTTCGAATTAACGTCTATCAGATGTGCAAGATCGGCAAGCTGTCGTTCGTCGCAGGGGCGGAAATTCCGAAGCGGTACCTGCGTGCGTAGAAGGGCAGGAAAAAGCTAGCGTATTTTTTCCGCACGTTATTCGCACAACGTCACACCTTTGATCTCCATTTCAACGGACCATTAGCGGCATGGTCGTGGGGAGACCATGCCTCGCGTAAACAGCATCGGATTTTCGCGTCGAACGGTTAGGCCGTTATAGGCCGTGAAACGCGAATATTGTACACGTTTTGGTCACGCTGCGTTCTTGAAGCCGACATGGGCGCTCAGTTGGTGCAAGGCATGATCGACGGCCGTATAGAGTCGATCCAACATGGCGCGGCGTTCCGGCGGTAAACGTTCATCGCTCGGGATCGG
>SXGT01367393.1_pt1 | contig 38959 bp, 26 predicted proteins | sample 3176221 | NCBI WGS metagenome assembly SXGT01 (sample SAMN11356862, study PRJNA531348) | freshwater metagenome | isolation source: freshwater sample F1-120 | place: China: Fuxian Lake, Yuxi | collected 2017-12-25 | reverse complement strand
GTGATAGTAGCCCGTACGCTCCGCGTGCCGGCATGTCCGCTCACGGAGTGAGCGGACTACTTACTGCCGCTCGCCGCAAGCTTCCCCACTCCGTCGCCATCGCTGCCGCCAGCGGTGGCGTGGCTCTCGCCGTGCTGCTGGGAGTGGTGTTCTATCTGCAGACCTCCCAAGGAACGACAATCCGCATCGAAATCGTCGATCCTGCCATAAAGGTCGTCCTCGACGAGAACAGTGCGACCTTCGAGGGGATCGACAAGGTGCATCAAATCAAGGTCGAGCCAGGTAAACATGGGCTAGCTATTACCCGCGGCACCTTCAAATTCAATACCGACAAGTTTGAACTGAGGAAGGGGGAGACGCTCAGACTGAGCGTTACGTACCTGGAGGGAGAAGTGCGCGTCGCGCGGGCGGATGGTGAACCGCTCAAGGTCGTTTCCGCCACTTTGCCTGCGTCAGCGCCTTCGTCAGCTTCAGCCACAGGCTACGCTCTGGAATTCAACGGCAAGGACAGCTACGTCGATCTGCCGACGCTGCGGTATGACGGTTCGCACCCAATCACGATCGAGGCCAAAATTCGCCCCGGTAGAGAAAATGCCGGGTCTGTCATGACGGCCCTTTGGCTAGGTCTCTTTTCGGACAATTTCATCGTCGGCTCAACCGGCTCCGCCAGTAGCGTTAGTCTTGTTCAATCGCCGGAGCAAAAAAACGCGATCCACTTGGCCGCGGTCGTAGACGAGTCCGTTATCTGTCTTTATCTCAATGGGAAGCTTCAAGGAAACCGCACTCTAAATAGGGCCTATCGAGAATTGGTCGAAAGTAACCAAGTCAATCGAGGATTTATGATCGGTGCCAACGGCGAAATCGGTTCGGCAAAACCAGGCGAAGCCCGTCAGATGCGGCATCCCTTAGACGGCATCGTCGATGAAGTTCGCATCTCCAAAGTTGCCCGCTACACGGCCGATTTCACCCCAGACCTTCGCTTCGAACCCGACGTCGACACGCTCGCCCTCTACCACTTCGACGAAGGCCAGGGGGACGTGCTGAAAGACTCCTCCGGCAACAACCACCACGGCAAGATCTTCGGAGCGAAGTGGGTGCGCGAGGGCGACAACGCAATCAAGTCCATCGCTCGCTGGCAAGGCTGGCCGAAGGACGCCCCTGCGCCGGCCATCTCGCCGTTTGACGCGAAACAAGCCAGGAAGCATCAAGAGGAATGGGCCGAGTTCCTTGGCGTGCCCGTGGAGTATGCGAACAGCATCGGCATGAAGTTCGTCCTGATCCCGCCCGGGGAGTATCTAATGGGAAGTCCGGCAACGGAGGTAAACGAACTTGTGAAAGCGTGGGACGCAAATGACACCCGCGGTCCAATTTGCATCAAAAGTGCTACGCCGCATCATCGAGTGATTCTGACTCGCCCTGCTTACGCGAGTGTCCATGAAGTGACGCAAAAGGACTATCAGACGGTGATGGATTCCAATCCATCGGTGTTTGCGAAGACTAGTGAGACCAAGGAGTTGGCCGAGAAAGTTGCGGGCATGGATACAGCCGACTTCGCGGTCGACAGCGTCAGTTGGCTCGACGCGACTGATTTCTGCAGTGCCTTGAGTCGCCGCGAAAAGCTCGAAGCGTGTTACTCCCGCGTGGAGAACAAAGTCACGCTGCGCGAAGCCAATGGCTACCGGCTCCCTTCCGAGGCGGAGTGGGAATTCGGTTGCCGCGCCGGGAGCATAACTCCCTACTCGGTCGGGGATGAAGACGCGGACTTGCTCAAGGCGGGCTGGTTTAGCGGAAATTCTGGCGGCCGGCGGCATGCCGTGGGGGAATTGCAGTCCAATCCCTTTGGCCTCTACGACCTCCATGGAAATGCGTGGGAGTGGGTGCAGGATTGGTGGGAGCCGAGTTATCCGGAGCCGATGATTGGGCAGCCGGCTGTCAATCCGCAGAACGAATCCTTAACGGGCAAGTCGGAACGGGTCCTTCGTGGTGGAAACTGGCGAGGAATCGCTTCCCTCTGCCGTTCCTCCTTTCGCGACGCCCGCGATTATTGGCACCGTCACCAGGACTATGGGTTTAGGGTCTGGTTGTCGGTGGATGCAGTGAAGGCTGCAATAGGCGAACGCAAGTCAGTACCCGTTGCCCGTGATCGGGAAGCCAACGGGACGGTCTTTCCGGCCTACGCCGCCGCCCCTTTGCATCTCGTCAAGCAAAAAGAGGACTATGCGAACGTCCGCGCGGAATTGGACCTACTTCAGAAATCGTCCAAGCAGAATTATCACGTCGTCATTCTGCAGACTTTGGGGGACTACGCCCCTCGCGGGGCCGAGTATCTAAGCACGCTGGCCGAACAGTGGCGGCAGGAGACGGCGCAAAGCCAGACGCCGTTTGATGCCGAGCGGCTCGTGATTATCGTGATGTCGATCAACGACCAGCATTTGGAAATCTATTTTGGGCCGAAGTTGAAGGACGGTTTGGGCCTCGAAGGGCCGCCTGTGACGAAGGAACTGCTGGTGCCCTACTTCTTATCCTACGCGCAGCAGGGAAAGCTGAGCGAAGGGCTCGTTTCGCTTTTGAGGGGTACGGAAAAATGGATCGCTGACCGGGAAGCCACAAAGGATGACAAACCCAAGTAAAGGGTTGCACACCTTTGAGTGGCACCGGCAGTCAAGCTACGACACACAAACTCAGCCCTCGCGCGCGACCAGGCCGACGGCGGGCCGGGGGGGACGAGGGGGTAGCGGGCTGGGCGATGTCAGATACGAATGCCAAAGCGTTGTCGCAGGGCCGCCTTGGCCGCGTGAAAGCCGCACATGCCGTGGACTCCGCCGCCGGGAGGCGTGGAACTCGAGCCGATGTAAAGTTGCTTCAAGGGTGTGGTGTAGGGGGAAATGCGAATGGCCGGTCGCGTAAAAAGTTGCCGAAAATCCTGGATGCCGCCGCCGATGTCACCGCCGATGTAGTTGGCGTTGTGCTCCTGAAAGTACGCCGGGGACATCGCATGGCGAGCCAGTATGCAGTCCCGAAAGCCAGGAGCGAACCGCTCCATCTGACTCTCGATGATTTGGGTCATGTCCACCGTTGAACCATGCGGCACATGGCAGTAGGCCCAACCGGTTTGCTTGCCTTCTGGGGCGCGGGTGGGATCGAACAGGCTTTGCTGGGCAACGAGGACATAGGGCCGATCGCAGATTTCGCCCCGTGAAGGCGCTCGTTCGGAAACGACAATTTCTTCCAACGTACCGCCGAGATGGATCGTGGCCGCGCGGGAGCACTCTTTCGCTTTCCAAGGAATCGGCTGGCTGAGGGCCCAGTCGAGCTTGAAGACGCCGGCACCGTAGCGGTAGCGCTGCAGCTGCCGCTTGTAGCCGGCGGGGAGGCGATGGCCGGCCATTTCTAGCATCTGCTTGGGGGTGACATCGAGCAGGATGGCCTTCGCGGGAGGCAACTCGTCGATATTGGTCACCCGCTGGCTAGTCACCACTTCGCCGCCTAGCGTCTTCAAGTAGGAAATGAGGGCGTCCGTGATCTTCTGCGAGCCCCCTTTCGGCAGCGGCCAGCCGACGCGGTGCCCGGCGATGCCGAGCATCAAGCCGACCGCCGCACTCGGCATCTGGTCCAAGGGGAGGACACTATGCCCGGCGATGCCAGCGAAGAGGGCACGGGCCTTCTCGGTGCGAAAACAGCTGCTTGCCAGACCACGGGCGGAGCGAAGCGCCGAGAGGCCGAAGCGAAGGCCGAGGAGCGGGCTGCGGGGAATGCGGAACGGACCGAGGAGGTCGGCGTAAAGCCTATCCGCCCCATCGACCAGAGGCTGGAAAAGTCGGCGATAGGCATTTGCATCTTCGCCGAGTCTTTCTGCTGTTTCATCGACAGAGCGTTCCAGCACTGCCGCCGTCCCGTCATCCAGCGGATGCGCGAGCGGAGCGGGAGGATGAATCCACTCCACTCCGTGTTCTTCCAGCGGTACCGACTTGAAGAAGGGCGACGCCAGCCCCATCGGATGAATGGCCGAGCAGACATCGTGCAAGTACCCCGGCAGCGTCAACTCGCTCGTTCGCGCCCCGCCCCCCGGCTGCTTGTTCGCTTCCAGCACGAGAACCTTCAACCCCTCGCGCGCGAGCGTGATGGCAGCGGCAAGGCCGTTGGGTCCGGAGCCGACGATGATGGCGTCATAGCCGCTGGAACTCATCGCGGCTACTTTCTTTTGAGCTTCCAAACGTCGCTCTGCATATTGTTCCCCGCCACCATCCAGAGCGCGTCGTCGTGGACGTAGAGGCTGGCGGCATGGCGGGGGGCCCAGGGCGTTTTGGGAACTTCGGCCCAATGTTCGCCGGCCGCGGAATGCCAAACGTCGTTGCGATTGGCCTTGGCGTACCCTTCCATCACCCAGAGCCGGCCGTCCCACACGGCGACATCGTGATACTGGCGGGCCGCCCAGGGCGCGGCTTTGGTGTGCTCTTTCCAGTGGATGCCGTCGGCGCTGCTCCATACGTCGTTGAAGTACTTTCGCTGCGGAATCTTGGGGGTGTCGTAGGTTCCGCCGCCGAGAATCCATATCCGCCCATCCTTCACCGCGCTGCCGCCGATCATTCCCCGCTGCGGCCAGAAGGGTTCGACTGGTTTGACCTGTTCCCAGGATACGCCGTCGGTGGTGGTCCAGATGTCGCGGTAAAAGATTTCCTCGGCGGCTCCAATAGGAGGAATGGTCTGGCCGCCGATGACCCAGATCTTGTCGTTGAAGACGGCAGTGTAGTGCAGCACTCGCGGCCCCCACGGCACCGGCTTGTCCTTGTTGACGAAGGTCCACGTTTTGCCGTCGGTGCTGTTCCAAACATCGTTCTGATAGGTTCCTTGATTGGCGTCGCCGCCGACGATCCACATTTTGTCCCTGTAGACCACATAGCCGGCGGTGTGGCGGCCTTCCCAGTCTTTGGTCTTATCGAATGTGCGATCGAGAAACGTGTTCGGCTTGATAAGAGTCCATTCCTTGCCATCGACGCTGTTCCAAACTTCGTTGTTGCAGATCCGCGGGAAGCTCTTTTTGTCGCCCGGATTCCAGCCGCCAAGGAACCACATCTTACCCTGATAAGTGAGCGCCCCGGCCCCATCCCGCGGCGCGAAGGCGGCTTTGGCGGTGACTTGCTGCCACTCGTACTGGGGCTCGGCGGCCAAGCCGATTGCTGCCAGAGAGGTAATCAAGACAGACGCCAATAGGCGGAAAGATTGCAGAGCCATGGGTGGGCGAATCATGAAGAGGTTAGTAAAACGTGGACACGTTATGATAGCCGGTTGAAGTTCCCAGTGTCGCAAAAAGTGCTCATCATCCGCTTCCTATTTTCTTGCCACCCATTTTCTTGCCGAAAGAGAAGAGTTTGACAAGAAAATGGGCGGCAAGAAAATTGGGCAGAGTTGCGGGACGCCGCGCCGCTCTCGACAATGGTCCCAGGAGAATAGAATCATGCTTCAGATGCTCCCTCGCTGGCGCTTTGGGTTAGTGGCGGTTTGCCTCGCCTTCACGATTGTTTCATCAGCCACGGCCGACGAGCCCAGCATTCCCCTTCCGGACAAGTTCCCGAGAGTCCCGCCGAAGGAGCCAGCGGAGGCCCTCAAGTCCTTTGAGTGCCAGCACGGCTTCTCGATGCAACTGGTCGCGGCCGAACCACTGGTGATGGACCCAGTGGATATGGCCTACGACGAGGATGGACGGGGCTATGTCGTGGAGATGCGGGACTATCCGTTCCCCGAAGAGAAGAACGCCGAGCCCAAAGTCTTTCTTGGCCAGGTGCGGCTGCTGTTTGACGATGACGAGGATGGGCGGATGGACCGGAGCACGGTTTTTGCCGATCAGCTCGCCTGGCCGACAAGCGTTTGCTGCTGGAAAGGAGGCGTGTTCGTCGCCGCCGCGCCGGACATTTGGTACTTCAAAGACAAGAACGGCGACGGCAAGGCCGACGAGCGACGAAAAGTCTTCACCGGCTTCAGCCGCTACAACGTGCAAGCGATCATGAACAACATGAAGTGGGGGCTGGATCACCGCATCTATGGCTCGGCCGCGGGAAACGGCGGCGACATTCGGCAGGCTGGCGAAGAGCATGAGAAGGACAAACGGGTTTCGCTCGCCCGGCGTGATTTTCGCTTCGATCCCGTCACCGAGAAGCTGGAAGCGACCAGCGGCGGCGAGCGGTATGGCAACTGCTTTGACGATTGGGGAAACCGGTTCGTCTGCAACATCCGCAATCCGGTGCAGCACGTCGTTCTGCCGGCACACTACCTGGCCCGCAACCCGCACTTGGTGGTGCCGCGGACGGTGAATGACGTGGCCGAATCGGGGGATCAGCTCCGGACCTATCGCATCAGCGAACCGGAAGCGTGGCGCACGTACCGAGCCCAGCGGTGGTCGCTCGACCGGGTCAACTATCCTCGTAGCGAGCTGATTGGCGCCGGCTTCTGGACCAGCAGCAGCGGCGCGACCGTGTATCGTGGCGGGGCGTACGGCGATGCCTTTCGGGACAACGTCTTCATCGGCGAAGTGGCCGGCAATCTCGTCCACCGGCAAATCCTTACCCGCGACGGCGTCACATTCAAATCCCGCCGGGCCGATCCGGACACGGAGTTCGTCCGCTCCACCGACAACTGGTTCCGCCCCGTCAACTTTGTAAACGGGCCCGACGGTTGCCTGCATGTCCTCGACATGTACCGCGAAACCATCGAGCACCCCTGGAGCATCCCCGACGACATCAAAGCCAAGCTCGACCTCCAAAGCGGCAACGACCGAGGCCGCATCTGGCGCCTCACACCGCCGGGCTTTCAGTTGGCGAAGTCCATGCCGAAGTTTCCGAAGCTGAGCAAGGCCAGCACCGAAGAACTCGTCGCTCTGCTCGAAAGTCCGCATTGCTGGTGGCGCGAGACGGCACACCGGCTGATTTATGAGCGGCAGGATAAATCGGCTGCAGCGCCGCTGCGGAAGTTATTGAAGGAGAGCAAATGGCCGCAGGCGAGGTTGCATGCGCTGTGGTCGTTGGAGGGATTAAAGGTGCTGTCGAGAGACGATATCCGAGACGGACTTTCGGATCATCCGATGGAGATCGTACGGGAAAGAGCTGAGGTATTACGACACGCGATTGAGCTTCGGGAAACGCTAAAACCCTCCGACTATCTCCCGTTCACAGATTCTGATCGGCTTGAAAACTTCCATTTGCCGTACATTCGTTTTCAGAAGGCACTATCGGCCGGCAACATCAATGACCCGAGTCAGATCGAGACCCTCGCCGACATCGCTCGCAAAGATGCAGGTGACCCGTGGGTCCGTGCCGCTATTCTTAGCTCCACATCCAATTCGGGACATCTAATTGTCGAGAACCTGTTTTCGAACCACCGTTTTTTGGATTCAGTTGGCGCGTCCGAACTCATCCGAGAGTTGGCTTTTACGATAGGTGCAAGAGGCGACGCTGCCCAATTGAGATTGTTGGTTGAGACAATTTCTCGAAAGCAAGTGGATGGGCCAATCTATCTGCCATATGCCGCGATTGCCGGTCTGGCTCGCGGCTGTAAAACACGACGTCAAACGCTCACTTCACTACTCGAGAATTCCGATGATAAGGCCAAATCGCGGTTCACGGAATTGATGGGTGGCGCGATTGCACGAGCCACCGACAGCACGCGTGAAGTCGTCGAGAGAGTCCCTGCGATCGAGCTACTTCCGTTCTTCCCGTGGGATCAAGTTGGCACTCCCCTTTTCGCCGCCCTTTCGCCCCAAGAGCCTCGCGAGGTGCAGCGGGCCGCACTGAAGGTTCTGGCCAGCCGCGATGAGAAGGAGGTTGCCGCCGAGCTCATCAGCCGCTGGAAGCAGTTGACGCCGCCGGTGCGGGAAGAAGCGATGACCATATTGCTTTCCCGCTCCGCCTCGTTGCCGCAAGTGGTGGGAGCGCTGGAGCAGGGGAGTATCCCCGCCGCACAGCTTTCGATTCCACACCGGGCGAAGATTCTCCTGGCACCTGACAAGGCTCTAGTGGCACGAGCCGAGAAACTTCTCGGTCCGGCCGCCAGCAGTCCTCGCAAGGAGATTTTGGAAAAATATCGGGCGGCGCTCGCGAAGCTTGCGGCTGAAAAGACCGCTGCCGATGCCGCCAAAGGAGCAATCGTGTATCGCCGCGAGTGTGCCAACTGCCATCAACTTGGCAAGGAAGGTTTCGCGGTCGGGCCCAGCCTGGCCACGATCCGGCACCGTTCGCCACACGAAATCCTGATCCATGTCCTCGATCCCAACCGCGAAGTGTCGCCCGATTTTGTCGAGTACAGTGTGCTGCTCACCGACGGCCGAACGCTCACCGGACTCATCGCCAGCGAGACTGATGCCGGCCTGACTCTCCGGCGGGGCGAAGGGAAGGAAGACACGATACTCCGCCGCGAGATTGAGCAGATTTCATCCAGTGGCAAGTCGTTGATGCCGGAAGGGGTTGAGCAGAAAGTCACGCCGGCGGAAATGGCGGCATTGGTTGCGTATCTGCTGGGAACAAAATGAGAAGCTCGAATCAACTCTCTTAATCTTACTCCTTCCCTCTGCCGGCCGAGGATTAAGATTAAGAGTAGGATTAAGATTAAGAAGTGTTTACTTCCCGGTGAGCGTTCCTGCCTTTATTATTCCCCCCTGCATCACCGCCAAAAACCGCGAGCGGTTCTCCAGGATTTCGATGTCTGCCAGCACATCCCCGTCCACGACAAGCACATCCGCCAGCTTGCCAGCTTCGAGGGTTCCGAATTCGTCGCCGCGGCCCATGATTTCCGCGCCGGTTTTGGTGGCGCAGGTCAAGACCTCCAGCGGCGTCAGGCCGACGTGCTTGACGAAGAAGGTAAGCTCTTTGGCATAGGTGCCGTGCGGCGTCCAGGCGAAGCCATAGTCCCCACCCATCCCCAGCCGGCCGCCGGCGCGGAGGATGCGGCGGGCGCTTTCGGCTCCTCCTTCGAGCGTTTCCTTGTGGCCGTCGATGACTCGCAGCCCCATGCCGAACTCGGGGCCGTGTACGATGCTGGCGTATTCAAACTGCAAGGCGGGGACGACCGGAACGTCGCGAGCGAGGAGCAGTTCGAGGGCTTCGTCGTCCATGAAGGTGCCATGCTCCAACGTGTCGTAGCCAGCCCGGAGGGCGTTTTTGATGCCGGCGTTGGCTCGGCAGTGGCCGGTGACTTTCAGGCCGTGGTTGTGGGCGGTGGCAACGACGGCGTGCATCTCCTCGAAGGTCATGCAGAGGGTGTGGTGGTCGTTGGTGTCCGGGGCGGCGGCATCTCCGGTCGGATATGTCTTCACCCACTCCACGCCGTCTTTCACCAGTTTGCGGACGGCCGCGCGGGCTTCGTCCGGGCCGTTGATGAGCAGCACCAACCCCTCCATGCCGAGCTTGCGAAAATCGGGGTTCCAATCCATGAGGCCGCCAACCCCGCAGATTTCGCGGCCGCTGGCGGCAAGCCGCGGGCCGGGCGTGATATCGTTCTCAATCGCTTTCTTCAGCCACACATCGATATTGAACAGACTGCCGCCGCTGCGGGCCGCGGTATAGCCGCACTCCAGCGCGAGCTTGGCGTTAGCGGCCGCAAGCAGCGTGACGTACTCCACCGGGTATTTGATATCGAGGTCTTCCAAAGCGGCGACATTGAAGTACGTCGGATGGAAATGAGCTTCGACGAGTCCGGGCATGATCGTGCCGCCGTGGGCATCGATCTTCTGCGCCGTCGGCTGAGCTGCGGGAGCGCGGTCGGCGGGACCGGCGTACGTGATGCGGCCATCGGCGATGTGGACCGCACCCAGAGTTACCGGCTGGCGGCCGGTGCCGTCGAGGAGCTTGCCGCCGGAAATGACGATGTGACCTTGGTGCGTTTTCACGTCGATGATCCTACAACGATTCCAAAAAGCCGAGCGTGTGCCGCAAGCACGTTTCGGTCGCTTGCCAGTGGATGAGGTGCCCGATGCCTGGATGAGGCAAACTGATTATATCCGCTACGTTCTGCTGCATCTCATCCACGGCCGAGCGGCTGAGCATCCCTCCTGCTTTCTCATCGGCGGCGAGGAGCAACACCGGGCAACGGACCGCTCGAATCGTCTCCATCCAATCAACACCTTCCAACCAGCGGCCCGCCAGCAGGGGATCATAAACCGCGGGGTCAACATCCTGGAGACACCGCGCCACGAGCCGCAGGGAAACGCCATCGCGCAGGTCACCCAGCCGCACTTCCCCGGCGGCGGTCGGCAATCGCACCTCGGCCAGTTCGCGGGCTAGCTCGCTGGTGGGCAATTTCGAGCCGGCGATTTTTTGCATCGCAGAAAAGTGGGAATAAAACGATGTTCGCTTGATCTCCGCAATCATATTAGGGGTCGGCGGGTCCTCCAGGATGATGGCTCGCACAGATTCCGGACACCGAGCGGCCACACAGACGGCGACGAGAGCGCCGAGCGAGTGGCCATAGATCACCGCCGGGCGGAAGGTGGGCCGAGAGAGCAATATCTCCACCACGTCCACGGCATAGTCCCGCACGAAATAGGTCTTCGCCCGGCTGCTTTGGCCGTGTCCTCGCTGATCGAGGGCGAGGACTTGCCACCGCGACGCCAGTGCCGGAAAGAGCGGGGCGAAATCGCGGCTGCTGCGAGAAACTCCGTGGAGCAGAATCAGCGGATCGCCTCCGAGAGGCCCGCCCGCAACGTGCAGCGAAAGGTCGTTGACGGGAATGGTAAGAGGAACGAACATTTGGCAACTCAAAAGGAAGGGAGTTGTGGGTTATAACTGATGAGCCCCAGAATTCCATCGACAGCCGTCATTCGAGGACTCTCCATGCGTTTGAATTCGGCATATTTGCCCGTCCTGTTCACCTTGGTACTTGCCATTTCCGGCTTTGCCGCCGCCGAAGAGCCGGCGAAGGTGCCCGCCCCAGGAACCAGGCTCTTTGAGCAGAAGAACCTGATGGCCTGGTGCATCGTTCCCTTCGACTCCAAACGCCGCGGGCCGGAAGAGCGGGCGGCCATGCTGGAGAAGCTGGGCTTTGCCAAGTTCGCGTATGACTACCGGGCCGAGCATATCCCGACGTTCGACACCGAAGTCGCCGCACTGAAGAAACATAGCATTGAGCTTTCCGCCTGGTGGTTTCCGACGGAGCTCAATGCCGAGGCTCGCGGGATTCTCGACGTACTCAAGCGGCACAAAATCAACGCTCAACTTTGGGTCACGGGTGGTGGCGGGCCGACGAAGACCGAAGAGGAACGAGTGGCTCGCGTCAAAGCGGAAGCGGCGCGCATTCGGCCCATCGCGGAAGAGGCCGCCAAGATCGGCTGCTCGGTCGGGCTTTACAACCACGGCGGCTGGTTTGGGGAGCCGGAAAATCAAATTGCCATCATTGAGCAGCTCAAGCTCCCCAATGTCGGCATCGTTTACAACCAGCATCACGGGCATGACCATTTGGACCGCTTCCCCGATCTGCTGAAAAAGATGCTGCCGCATTTGTATGTTCTCAATCTCAACGGAATGATGCCGGACGGCGAACGGCGGGGACAGAAGATTCTGCCGCTGGGGCAAGGAGAACTGGATCTGAAGTTGCTGAGAATCATCGCCGAGAGCGGCTATCGAGGGCCGATTGGAATTCTCGGCCACACCCAGGACGATGCCGAGCAGCGCTTGCAGGACAACCTCGACGGGCTTGCCTGGCTCGTGAAGCAGCTCGAGGGAAAAGACCCGGGGCCGCGCCCCAGGCCGCGAACGCCAGTTCCCGCGCCACAAAAAGCCGCCGCCGCACCCGCGGAAACTCCCGGCTGGCTGATAGCTGGCCGGAAGGAATATCGCCAGCCGCCGCTGACGGTCGAGTGCCTGGCGAAGTTCACGCAGAAGGGGACGTACAACATTCTCGCCGCATCCGACACAAAAGCCTCCAGCCGGCACTGGGAAATCTTCTCGATGTCCGGCAGCGGAACCTTTACGGCCTACCTGCCAGGTTATCAACCGGACCATGTTCGGAGCGAAGCTCAGATTGCCGACGGCGAGTGGCACGAAGTGTCCATGCAGCTCGCGGCGGATCGCGTGAAGCTATTTGTCGATGGCAAGGAGGTCGCGAATCAAGAAGTGAAATCCCACGGAGCGGTTGGCGTCGATGGAGACTTCGCCATCGGTCGCCTCGTCGAAGGAGGCATCGGCAGTGAAGGAGAAATTGCCTGGGTGCGGTTGAGCGCGGGAATCGGCAATGTCCGCAAGCCGGATGGCAAGCCGCCGGTCGCGGAGGAGAAGACGGTGGGGCAGTGGATCCTCAAGGCCGGAGCCAAGGAGATCCCTGATGGCTCGAAAACGAAGAATCCAGCCCGTGCTGTTGCGAGCAACTTCACGCCGTTGGGACTTCCGCAAGATGAATCCCATAATCACGGCGCAGCCTCACCCACGGCTCATACCGACCACGCAACTCCTGCGGCATCTCTGCCCGCGCTCCCACTGGAATATGACGCTAATCTCGTCGCCGACCTCGTCTCCAGCGCCAAGAAAGATGGCAACGCCCGCCGCGGGCTGGCGGTTTTCCGCGCCGCCAAATTTGCCTGTCTTTCCTGCCATCAGGCGGGCAAATCCGGTGGCGCGGTTGGGCCGGTCTTGACCGACGGCGGCAAGCGGCTGAAGCCGGAAGAGATTGCGGAAGCCATTCTGTGGCCCAAGCGATTGGTCAAGCCGGAGTTTGTCACTTGGCTGGTGCAACTCGATGATGGGCGCTCGGTGCAAGGCTACAAAAAAAAGGAGACCGCCAGCGAGCTGACGCTGTTTGATCCTGCGGGTCAAATGACGCATGTCATTTCCAAGGACGAAATCGCGGCACAAAAGGAAGTCGGTACGCTGATGCCCGACGGTCTGGCCGCGGCCATGACCGGCAGCCAACGGCGGGACTTGCTCCGGTTCATGATGGAGCTTGGCGTGACGCCCGGCCTGGAAAACGAAGTTCGTCCCGAGGATGCGCCGGCGGAATTTGTCTACAAACGAGACCCGCTTCAGCCCGCCGAGTGGCCCCTTTGGCAACACTCCGTCAACCGGGACCGGCTGTACGACTTCTATAAGAAGGAGGCTCTTTTCTTCCGCCAACAATCGCACCGGCCCCATCTGCTGCCGGCGTTTCCAGGACTCGATGGGGGGAAGCTCGGCCACTGGGGAAATCAGAACGAAGAAGTCTGGAAGGACGGCCGCTGGAATGATGTGGATCTCGGCAGCGTGCTCTGCGGCGTGTTCCATGGGCCGAATGGGCTGGTGATTCCCAAGGGAGTCTGCGTTCGCATCGGTGAGTTGGGAGAGATGGGAGTTTGTTTCAATCCAGAAAAGCTCAGCTATGAAGCCGCATGGCGAGGGAAATTCCTGAAATTCTCCGCCGTGCGGCACGGCTTTATGGATGGCCTGGTTCCCGCCGGTGAGTTCATTCCGCGGCCCAAAGCAATTCCGCCCAAAGAGCCATTTCTCTATCGCGGTTTTTATCGGGCGGGGCCGCGAGTCGTCTTCGCATATCGACTCGGCGACGTCGAGATGCTCGACTCACCGTGGGTCGAAGCGGGAGAATTCGAGCGCCTGGTTGGACCGGCGGAATCCCATCCACTGCGGAAATCGCTGGAAGATTCGCCCGCGCAGTGGCCGCAGGAACTCAGGGTCGCGGGCCAACTCGGCGGCGGTAAACCCTATTCGGTGGATACGATTCCCTTCCCCGCGGACAATCCCTGGAAGTCGCTGTTCTTCATCGGCGACCATGGCTTCCTGCCGGATGGTTCCGCGCTCCTGTGCACGATGCATGGTGATGTCTGGCGTGTGAGCGGCCTGGATGCGGACCTCAAGAATGTCCGCTGGCGGCGATTCGCGTCGGGGCTCCATCAGCCGCTGGGGTTGGTGGTTCACGATGCAAACATCTATGTACTCGGTCGGGACCAAATCACGCGGCTCAAGGATCTGAACAACGATGGCGAAGCGGATTTCTATGAGTGCGTTTCCAATGCGATGATTACGTCCCCCGCGGGCCACGACTTCACTTGTGGTCTGGTGCGAGACAAGGCCGGTCAGTTTTATACCGCCTCCGGCAAGCAGGGGCTGATTCGCATTTCGGCGGACGGCAAAGAGGTCGATGTGCTTGCCACCGGCTTTCGCAACCCCGATGGATTGTCACTTTGTGCAGATGGCGCAATCACCGTGCCGTGCAGCGAAGGAGAGTGGACCCCTTCTTCGATGATTTGCCTTGTGAACATGGAAGCGGTGTGCTCTCCACAAAGCCCGCCACCGCATTTCGGCTACCTGGGCCCGCAGAATGGCCAGCAGCCGTCGCTTCCGCTGGTCTTTCTTCCCCGTGGCCTCGACAACAGCAGTGGCGGGCAAGTGACGGTGCCGGATAATCGCTGGGGGCCGCTGCAAGGACAACTTGTGCATCTGTCATTCGGCCAGGGCTCGCACTTCCTCGTCTTGCGGGACGAAGTCGCCGGCCAGCCGCAGGGGGCGGTGGTGCCGCTCGTGGGCGAGTTCCGCTCGGGTGCCCATCGCGGCAAATTCAACCCCAGAGACGGCCAGCTTTATGTTAGCGGTATGGCCGGCTGGGGAAGTTACACCCCTGACGACGGCTGCTTCCACCGCGTCCGCCACACCGGTGAGCCGGTGCAACTGCCGCGGTCGTTCCACATCCACGAAAACGGCATCCTCGTCTCGTTCACAGAGCCGATCGACCCCAAGCAAGTATCGCAACTTCAAAACCAGTTCGCCGATGCCTGGAATTATCGCTACGGTCCCGGCTACGGCTCGCCGGAGATGGCCCCCAGTCATCCGAACGTCGTGGGGCACGAAGCGCTCGACATCACTGGCATGCACCTCATCGACGAGAAGGCCGTCTTCGTCGAGTTGCCGGACCTCCAGCCGGTCAGCCAGTTGCATCTCGTCCTGCAAGTCGATGCCGGCAAGCCCCAGGAAATGTTCATCACCGCTCATCGACTTGACAAGCCCTTCACTGGTTTCCCCGGCTATCAAAAATCGGACAAAATCATCGCCGCCCATCCGCTCGCCGTGGACCTCGCCAGCCTCGGAAAGCGGATGGCGAACCCTTGGGGAGAAAAGCGGCCATTCAAGACAAAGTTGGAGATTGCCGCGGGGAAGAATCTCACCTTCTCCACGCGTACGCTCCGCGTGAAGGCCGGAGAGAAGATCAAGCTCTCGTTCAGCAACCCGGACGTTGTGCCGCACAACTGGGTGCTGTTAAAGCCCGGCAGTCTTGCCAAGGTTGGCGACCTCGCCAATAAGCTCATCGCTGACCCGGAGGCGGTCATGCGGCACTACGTTCCAAAATCGCCGGACGTGCTCGCCTACACCGACATTGTTTCACCGCAGGATGAGTTCTCGATCTTCATCGAGGCCCCGCTGGAAAAAGGGCGCTATCCCTATCTTTGCACTTTTCCCGGCCACTGGATGGTGATGAACGGCGAGCTGATTGTGGAGTAACGAAGCTATAAGATTGGAAAATGTCTGCCGCAAAAGAAGACGGAGCCCCAATGCCGTTTCGCGCGCGGTTAGAATGAGCAGGTATGACCTTGTCCCATCCTCAGTTTCGTCTCGCACATCCTCGCGTTTCGCGGCGAACTGCGCTGCAGGCAGGCTCCATCGGGCTCCTGGGCCTGGGGATGAACCATGTAGCCGGCCTGCAAAGCCTCGCGGATGAGAATGGTGCCAGCGTGCCGCCGCCGCGAGCCAAGGCGGTGATTTACATTTTTTTGTCGGGTGGGCTGGCACAGCACGACAGCTTCGATCCGAAGCCCGCCGCACCCGCCAATATTCGCGGCGAGTTCTCTCCCATTGCCACTCGGACGCCGGGCTTGCTCCTTTGCGAACACCTGCCGATGCTCGCCGCGCGGAGCGACCAATGGGCGCTCGTGCGATCGCTGACGCACCCCTACAACGAGCACTCGACCGCGCATCATGTGATGCTCACCGGCCGGACACCCACTCCGCAGGGTTTTGACGGAAACCGCCCCAAACCGACCGACTTTCCGGCAATCGCGTCGGTCGTTGCCGGAGTTGTCCCGCCACGCAACAATCTTCCCCCTGCAGCCGTGTTGCCCGAGAAGCTCGTGCATGTGACCGGACGGACGATTCCCGGCCAATTCGCGGGGGAGATGGGTCCCAGATTCGATCCATGGCTCATCGAAGCCAGTCAGTATCGCGATACCAAGTACATCCATGGCGCATTTCCCGAGTACGGCTTTCAGCGGCAGGAGGGACGCGCCACGCCTCCCGATTATCGCTTCGAAGCCCCGCGAATCGAGCTCACTCCGGGCATGGTGCGTGACCAGTTTCAGTCGCGGCTGCGGTTGCTCGAGTCGATCCAGCAGCAACGGCAGCAGCTTGACCAGGGGGCTCTGGCGCGCGAGTTCGATCGGCATCGGCAGACGGCGGTTTCGATGTTGTTAGAAGGGCGCGTTCACCAGGCGCTCGACGTTCACTCCGCCGATGCTCGCCTTCAGGATCGCTACGGCCGCAATTCCTTTGGCTGGTCGCTGCTGATGGCGCGGCAACTCGTCGAGGCCGGGGTCAGCCTGGTGCAGGTTAATCTGGGAAACGACGAATCGTGGGATACGCATGAAGCGGCATTTCGGAACCTTAAGGACTTCCTGCTCCCTCCCACCGACCGGGCCGTTTCCGCGCTGCTGGATGATCTGTCCCAGCGCGGGCTGCTCGACGATGTGCTGATCGTGATGGCGGGTGAATTCGGCCGCACTCCGAAGATTTTTACGTTCGACGGCGCGCAGACGAAGTTGCCGGGTCGAGATCATTGGGGAGCTGTCCAGTCGGTGTTCTTCGCGGGAGGCGGCACCCGGGGCGGGGCTGTCATTGGCGAGTCCGACCGCCTGGGTGCCTTTCCTCAAGCTGATCCCCAGACTCCGGAAAATATGGCCGCCACGATCTACCAGGCTCTCGGTCTGCCGCGGACGATCGTTTGGAAAGATCAACTTGATCGCCCCCATCAGGTCTATCACGGCGATCCGATTTTGGGACTCACTTGAACGACGCCGCGAGCAAAAACTGGCGGGCGAAAAAGCGATCACCACGGCCCCCTTCGAATTGGCCAGCAGCCGGGGTTCCGGCATCAGTTAATCCAGAGACGCGAGAGCATGGCCAAAACCTAAATCCAAAGCTCCCTTGGCCTGAATCGGGGGAGCGAGCTTAGAATGAACCTCCGTGGGGGTCAATCCTCAGGGGTGCCGGCTTTTGGCTGGCGGAGCCATTCATGCCAAGTTTGAAGACGTATCCAATCATGCCGTCGCTCGGCAGGCTGTACATCCTACTCTTCGCGGTCATTGCAACCTTGGGCTGCGGTGGGCCGGCTGCCCAGCCGTCAAGGCCGGCCAAGGCAGCGGCGAAGGACACGAAGCCCAGGATTTCGCCGTCGCTAAACCCAAAGAAACAAAGCGGGCCGCTTCTCAAGCCGACGGAACAGCCCATTGCCGCACCACCCTCTCAAAACCAGGCTCCCTCCAAGACCGCTCCGCGAACCGAGCGGACGGAAGGGACGTTGAGCGACCTCGTCAATCAAGCGAACGCCGCCGAGTTTCGGCTGCCGGAGATTGATGAAACGAAAGTGGCGGCGGCGGGGATACGCAAATTGAGTGGCAAACACATCACGATTTTTACGGACGTCCCGGCTGATCCGGCTGTCGATGAATTGCCCCAGGTGTTCGATCTGGCCGTGTCGCACTGGACCGGGTACTTCGAACTCGACGACAAGATCGCCGCCGACTGGAAGGTCTATGCCTATCTGATGAAGGACAAGGAGCGGTTCGCTGGAGTCGGCCTCTTGCCCGATAATCTCCCCCCGTTTCTGCACGGCTTTCAGCGGGGAAGCGAATTCTGGTGGTACGACCAGCCCGGCACTTTCTATCGCCGCGAGTTGATGCTGCACGAAGGAACGCATGCCTTCATGATGCGGTTTCTCAATGGAATGGGGCCGCCGTGGTACGCCGAAGGGATGGCCGAATATCTCGGTACGCATCGGTGGGAAAGGGGTGAACTCACGCTCGCCTATAACCCGCGCACCAAAGAGGAGGCTCCCTACTGGGGCCGCGTCAAAGTCATCAAGGACGAGTATGCCAAGAGCCGCGGCATGCTCCTCACGGACATCTTTCGTTACGATGCCCACGCCCATCTCAAGACCGAGCCCTATGGCTGGTGCTGGGGAGCCGCTATGTTTCTCGATAACCATCCGCTGACGCAAAAGGCGTTTCGCAAGCTGCCCAAAACTGCCGGCGACCGCTCGATCGATTTCAGCAGCAATCTGCTTAGAGAGTTGGCAGCCGACTGGCCCGCCATCCACGAGGACTGGCAGCTCTTTATCATCAACGTCGATTATGGCTACGACGTGCCGCGGGGTGCCGTCCTTCGCAAGGAAGAGGTCGTGACTTTACCCGCCGGCGGCGCAACCGTCACCGTCGCTGCCGATCGTGGCTGGCAGTCGAGCGGCTTCGCGGTCGAGGCAGGGAAGACCTACAAAATCACCGCCAGCGGCCGCTACCAGGTCGCCAAGACTCCGCAGCCCTGGCCCTGTGAACCGGGTGGAATCACGATCCACTATCATCGCGGCAAGCCCCTGGGGATGCTGCTCGCGGCGATTGGCGACATCAAGCTGGAGAAGGATGCGATCACGCCGTTGGCGAACCCGACGGCTGTCGGCACATTGGCGGACATCACTCCCGCCTTCGCCGGCACGCTCTATCTCTCCATCAACGAAGTGGCGGGAGGGCTGGCGGATAACGAGGGAACCTTGAACGTCAAGATTGAACGGAAAGAAGGCCCTTAGGAATCTAGAATGTCGATCCGATCTCACGTTAAGGCATTTGCGGTTGCCATGCTCCAGGCAGGGGCATACTACGCGCACGCTGCTGACAAGTCCGCGGACGCTCCACCGCTGGTGATCGAGAATGACACGCAGCTCGACACCGCCAAGACCTATGGGCGGATTGTCATCAAGGGCTCCAACATCACTGTCGATGGCAGAGGAGCGAGCATCGTCGGTGCCAAAGCAGGAGACCCCAAGACTTTCCAGGCAACCGGCATTTCAGCCGAAGGCGTGTCCGGCGTCACGCTGAAGAATGTGAACGTCAAGGGCTGGGAAACGGGGCTTACCATCAAGGACGGCGAAAACTGGACCATCGAAAACTGCGACTTCTCCGGCAACTTCCACGACCCCAAATTCGGCTGGGGGGAGAACGGCCGACGCGGCGGGATCGTGCTGACGGGAGTGAAGAAGAGCAAACTCCTGAAGAACCAGGCTCACAACGTGTGGGATGCCTGCGTGCTCGTGGATTGCGATGAGAACACTTTGGAAGGGAACGATTTTTCCCACACTTCCAACACCGGCCTGAAGCTTTGGAATTCCAGCGGCAACAAATTCCGAAAGAACAACTTCAGCTACGGCATTCGCAAAGACCCCGGCGAAGTTCATGCTCGCGACTCAGCTTGTGTGTTGATCGAAAGCGGCTCCAACCGTAACCGCTTTACCAGCAACAACTGCACCTATGGCGGCGACGGAATATTCATCCGCGTCCTCAACGGTTGGGTCAGCACCGATAACGAGTTTGTTGCCAATGACTGTTCTTATGCCAACAATAACTGCGTCGAAGCCTGGTCGCCCCGGAACACCTGGGAACGCAACAAGGCCAATCACGGCAGCTATGGCTTCTGGCTCGGGGCCTCGGATCAAAACGTGCTCATCGGCAATGAGGCGTCGTTCAATGGCCGGAAAGACGGCAACCACAATTCACCTCATCTGCCGGATGAAGGTCACGCCGGCATTGTGTTCATGTTCGGCCCTTCCAGCCACACAATCCTCCGCGGCAACAAGTGCGAAGGGAACAATGGGGCTGGGATCGCTGGTATTGGCGACATCGATTCGAAGGGAAAAAAGTGGAAGGTGTTTCACTGGATTGTGGAGCAGAACAAGCTGATCAAGAACCGTTGGGGGATTTACTTGGAGCATGCGGATTTCATTGACTTGGCCGCGAATGAGTTCGATGGCAATGCCAATGAGGACATTCACGAAGGTGAGAATGTCACCCGGCTTGTCAAGCATCCGCGAATCCTTATCTCCGGACCACGGCCGAAAGTTGTTCTCGCCGGACCCTCCGTGGCCACCGTTGGAAAGCCGATTGTTTTTTCGGCCTCGCTGCAGCGGCCCGTGACCAATAGGCAGAACCCACACTATCGTTGGCAGATTTCACCGCTGGGGATCGAGAGTGAAGCCCATCGAGTTGAACAGATCTTCGCAGAGCCTGGCTTTCAGCGAGTCGCGTTGACGGTTACCAACGCCGACCTCTCCGATCTCGCCTGGCGAGACCTTTACATCGTCGAAAACATCCTCGAAAGCGGCACCGACAAATCCACGGATGGCTGGAGCTGGAATGACCCCGGCTCGAAGGTGAAATTCGAGATCGATGACAGGATCAAGCTGCTCGGCGAGTCGTCGCTGCTGGCCAAGATCAGTCCTTATAGCGGCGGCCGGGTGACGCTCGTTCACAAGTTGTCCAAGGACGGCGTTTCTCTGGCGGGCAAAAAGCAGCTTGTGTTCTGGCTGAAAACACGGAACGAAAACGTCCCCGCCTGGCAGGATGTGAATCCGCCGATCACTCTTCTTGGCAGTGGGGACGAAAAGATGACGCTCACCCCCGTCAAGGACTTTCTCAACCAGCCGCCGTACAACGAAGCCCGCGAAGGTTGGACTTATTTTGCCGTGCCGCTGGCCGGCAACGAGGACTGGAAGAAGGTGGGTGAACTACCCGCCACGCTCCGCTCCCTCGAATTCGGCTTCGACTCCTGGGGAGCACCGCCGCTCTTCATTTGGATTGACGGGCTGGGGGTGAAGTAGCGTTCCTAGACTTAGTACGTCTTCTGTTGCGGGTAGAAGTGCCGCAGAACGTAACGGCGCAGCCACAGGAGCGCCATCCGGTTGATCCCCTTAGCGATCACGAGCCATGAAGTCAGGCTGTATGATTCCTCAAAGTCGGTCAGGCCGAAGGTGAGAAACGCCAGGGCGTAGAGCAACTCGATGGGCGACCGTCGATGCTTGAAGTAGCGGCGCAGAACCAAGACTGCAAATAGAGCCCATATACACCCTTCGATGACATTGGACCAGGAATAGAGGTGCGTGAACCACCCGTCGCCTGCGCGATCGGTCCACCACGTTTTGCTGAGCAGATCTAACATCTACAGCCACTTCGGCTCCCTCTTCTCCAAAAACGCCGCCAGCCCTTCTGCTGCCGCTTCCGTCGTGCGTGCCGTCGCGCTTGCCGCAGCCCCGGTCGAAAGCTGCGTTCCCACGTTTTCACCAATGGTCTCATTCAGCAGTCGCTTCGTGAGCTGGATGGCTTCCGGCGCGCTCTTGGCGATTTCCCCAGCCAGCTCCTGTCCACGAGCCCAGAGCAGGTCTCCTTTGACAATCTCGTGAACCAGGCCAATCCGCCGACCTTCTTCAGCATCAATAGTCCGCGTTGCAAGCAACAGGTTGGATGCATGCGACGAGCCGACGCGAAACACGAGGAGCGGCGAGACGATCCCCGCCACAATTCCTCGCCGCGGCTCGGGCAGGGCGAATTTCGCTTCCGGCGCGGCCAGCACAATATCTGACGCGCAAATCAGCCCCATTCCCCCCGCCATCGCCGGGCCATTCACAGCCGCGATAATCGGCTTGGGGAAGAGCCGCATTTTGTCGATGACGTCACGAAACAGGTTCGCGTCTTCATACCACTGTTCCCAGGCCTCGCGCTGCGGCTGCTTCGCCGTCTCTTGCATCTCGGCCAGGTCCATTCCTGCACAGAACGCGGTCCCAGCGCCGGTCAGAATCACCGCCCGAACTTTCCGCTCCTGGTGCAAGTCATCCAGCGCCTGAATCAAGTCCGCCAGCATCTGCCGCGTGAGCGCGTTCCGCTTATCGGGTCGACTGAGGATGACCGTCGCCGACGGAAGGTTCTTCTTAATCACAATCGCCATCGTGTCTCTCTCTTTCTCTCCGTCTCTCTTTCTCCCAGCCTACTCCCCCGCCTCCACCACCAGCACCAAATCCAACAGCGACGTTCCCAGCAGCTTCCCCTGCGTATCAATCCGCAAGCTGCGGCTCGCGCCGCCGGCGAGGGCATCGTAGAGCAGGAAGTTGAGGGCCTGGACTTTGGGAAGCTCGAATCGCTCGACGCGGGTCACACCGAGCTCGCGGAAATAGTCCTGCACCCGGACTGCTGTCAGGCGGCTGAGGAGGATTTCATACGAAGCCTCATCACGGGCGACGACGCCGATGTTGGCGTGGTTTCCCTTGTCGCCGCTGCGGGCGGAAGCCAGCTCTCCGACTTTCACGGTCTTCTTTGCGGTGCTCATAGGGCCCACTCCTTCGCCTTCCGCACTTCTACTGTTGCGGGCACAAGCTCCTTCGGCACCAATGTCGGCCAATAGGCAAACACGGGGCGAACTAGTGGCCGGCCGGAGGCATAGCCCGCCAGGCCCGCGGGTCCGCTGGTGATCAGCGGGGCGAGTTCCTTGCTGAACCTCTCGACTGCCTCGCGCCGCGGGTCATGCGCCGTCACACGGAGCACCACTTCCCCCGGCGGCTGGTATTTCCGCCAGAACCACGCACCGGGAACTCCCGCACCCGCACCGAGCAACTCGATGTTCGTGCGAGCCAGTTTGAACCCCGCCTGTTCGACTTTCTTCAAAATGACTTCGCCGCAGGCTTTCGCTTTGTCGACGCAATCATGGCCGTACACCAAAAGCTGTCCGCTGGCCATGTAGCCGTCGCGATAGGCCAGCGAGACTTTGTAAGTATCGGTCGCCGGTCTGCCCGTCGCGCCGCGCACGGCAACGCGGTCGGACACAGTTTCCTCAACCTCCACGGTCGTGAAATCGCAATCCACATCAGGAGTCAAGTAATGCCGCGGGTCGCCGATTTCGTACACAAGCTGTTCGATGACCGTCCGGCGATTGACCGCGCCACCGCTGCTTGCCGGTTTGGTGATGACCGCACTACCGTCACTTTCCAGCTCTGCGATTGGATAGCCAACATTGGTCAAATCATAGTTTTTCCAGTCCACGCTATAGCCGCCAGTGACCTGAGCGCCGCACTCAATCAGGTGCCCCGCCACGCTGGCCGCGGCGAGTCTATTCCAGTCGTCCCACCTCCAGCCGAACTCCTGCATGGCCGGACCAAGAGTAAGCGATGCATCGGCGACACGGCCCGTGATGACCAGACGAGCCTTTCCTGACAAAGCCTCCGCAATGGGGCGTGCACTGAGGTAGGCGTTGGCGGAAACGACGGAGGCGGAAAGCGGAGAGCGGAATGCGGAAAGCGGTTCGCCCGTATCCAAATTCCTGAACTCGCATCCCGCCGCCAGCAGCTCTTCCAGCCGCGGCAGCAGGTCGTCGCCGGTGACGACGCCGATGGGTATGTCGCCCAAACCGGCAGCCGTGAGAATTTTTTCCGCTCGCTGGGCACAGGAGACCGGGTTCATTCCCCCGGCGTTGGTGATGATTTTAAGCTGGGGCTGCTGAGATAGAGGAGCCGTTATTGACGTCAGCACATCGAGAAAGTCGGCTGTGTAGCCTTCCGCCGGGTTCTTTTCCCGCTGGCGGGCCAGGATGGAAAGGGTCAGCTCGGCCAGGTGCTCGATCGTGAGATAATCGACCTGGGCGGACTCCACGAGCCGCCGCGGGGCATCGAGATTATCCCCCAAAAAACCGGCGGCATTGGCGATGCGAAGCGGCATAATGGACACTAACCCGAAGCGCAAGCGAGGGCGAACAGCCGATTCCCGCGTTGGCGGTCTTGGCTAGTTCGCGGTGGTGGCGTTGATTGGTCGCACCAACGACTCTATATTAACGGATTCTCCTAACCAATAGATTCGGATCGACGAACATGCCCATCGACAAGACCCTGAAAGTAAAAGCCGGCGGTATCAAAAATCGGAACGTCCTCAAGCGGGCCGAGCGGATCGAAAAACTGCGGGAACTCGAGAAATTCCAGGCGGGAATGAGTGTGCTCGGGCTCCCCAAGGTCCGCGTCTCCAAGCTGGCCATGAAGAAAAAGAAGAAGGCCAAGGCTGAGGAAGGGGCCGAAGGAGCCGCTGCCACGCCGGCCGCCGGCGGAGCCGCTGCCAAACCAGCCGCCGGTGCCGCTGCCAAGCCTGCTGCGGGAGCCAAGCCCGCTGCTGGAGCAAAGCCGGCTGGCGGCGCGAAGAAATAGCGCTGGAGTCCCGCCTTTAGGCGGCTCCCAGAATTGCCGCCTGGAGGCGGGACTAAAGCGATGCGCTTCAAGCTCGAATATGGCCGCACGGGGCTGGAAGTGGACCTTCCCGCGGAGCGGATTGTTCGCACGCTGAAGTACAAAGACGCTCCGCCGCTTGCCGACCCCGCGAGCTCGCTGGCGGCCCTGCTGGCCCAGCCGATTGCGTCCCCTCCGCTCGCGGAAATCGTCCGCGGCAAGAAGACGGCTTGCATCGCCATTTGCGACATCACTCGCCCCGTCCCCAACGAGCTGATTCTGCGGCCCGTTTTGCGAACTCTGGAAGAGGCTGGCATCGAGCGGCAGAACATCACCATTCTCGTCGCGACAGGGCTGCACCGGCCAAACCTCGGCGACGAGTTGGTCGAGATGGTTGGCCGAGAAATAGCAACCAGTTACCGGATCGAAAATCATTACGGCCAGGAACTGAGCCAGCACTCCTACCTCGGCCAAAGCCCGCGCGGCGTGCCGATTTGGATCGACACCCGCTTCGTCCAGGCCGACCTGAAAATCACAACTGGCCTGATCGAGCCCCACCTGATGGCCGGCTTCTCCGGCGGGCGAAAGCTCATCTGTCCGGGCATAGCGGCCCTGGAAACGGTGAAGGTCTGGCACGGACCCCAGTTTTTGGAGCACCCCAAGGCCGACTGCGGCATCCTCGACGGCAACCCTGTCCACGAGGAAAACACCTGGATCGCCCGCCGGACCGGCTGCGACTTCATTGTGAACGTCGTCATCGACAGCGAGCGCCGGCCGCTGAAGTGGGTGGCGGGGGATATGGAGGCGGCCTTTCTGGAAGGGGTCCAGTTCGTGAAGGGGGTCGTCCGGGATACGGTCGCCGAGCCGGTGGATATCGTGGTCACCAGCTGCGCCGGCTATCCGCTCGATACGACCTTTTATCAATCGGTGAAAGGGATGACCGGGGCTCTCCCCATCGTCAAGCAGGGGGGCACCATCATCATCGCCGCCAGCCTGAGTGAGGGGATCGGCAGCCCGCAGTTCGAGCAGCTCTTTCGCGAGCACGACAACCTGGAACTCTTCGTCGAGCGGATTCTTGGCAAGGACTATTTTGTCATGGACCAGTGGCAGCTCGAAGAGCTGGCCAAGGTCCGCCGCAAAGCCAAGGTGAAGATGGTCAGCGACGGCATCGCTCCCGACGTCCTCGCCGGCCTGTTCGTCGAGCCGGCCGCCAGCGTGGAAGCAGCCGTCGCGGTCTCGCTGGCGGAGTATGGACCGAATGCACAGATTGCGGTCATCCCCAAGGGGCCGTATGTGCTGGCCCAGATGGCATGACCAAATGGGCTACGGCTCGTCCCAGGGGTTCTTCCTTTTCTTGGGCTCGAGCGGGCGGAGGCTGGCGTCGTCCTCGCGGACGCGGGCGGGGGCGAGGGTGCGGACTTGCTCGACTTCCACGGCGGCGCTGAGTAGGTTCAGCAGGAAGATCAGGCACCCAAAGGCGAAGACCCCGCCGGGAATGAAGGGAGAGATGGTCGTGCGCGTGGTGGGCCAGGTCAACTCCCACATCGTCCAGAACCAATTCGGCAGTTGCAGCTCCGAATAGTGCCAACTGAGGGGGTCGCCGATGGTTTGAATCGTCAGGAACAAGAACGGCAGGATGGCTCCCATGACCACCACCACCAATTGCAGCAGAAAGACCGCCAGCATGTTGAGGGGGGCGTACTTGCGGGCCAGGGTCGTGAAGAGGCGGACCGTTCCCAAGTAGCCGGCGACGTATCCCCAGGCGGCGAGCGAGGCCCAGAACCAGCCATCGTCGTCGGGAAAAGGGCGGGAGATGAGGAGGGAGTTGACGACAGTATGCAGCGGCCCCGGCACGTTCTGCAACTGCGGGGAGGAAAAGAGAGCAATGTTGGTGTAGGCCAGAAACTGTGTGCCAATGACCGTTGCCAGGTTGAGCATCGCAAAGGTGTAACCGCTGGCGGAGCCGGGATTGAACCAGGTGAGCAGGACGCGGCCGCTGAGAGTTTGCGGCAGGTTGCGCTTGGCCCGCGGCGAAAGCTGGGCGGTCTCGCCGGTAAGAAGAGCGCCGGCAACCAGCCAGAAAATCGCGGCGAAATAGACCATCATCCACGGGAACACTTCGGCGTACATCTCGCTGTTCCAGCGCCAGAGAAAGAACATCCAGCCGATCCACATGGTCTGGATGAGCAGGAGCATCATGCGGATGGGGGTGGAGCGGTTGTCGCTGGCGAAGGAAATCTGGCCGGAGGCGATGATGAGAAACAGGGCCCCAAACGCAATCCAGAAGTTGAGCAGCCCCAGGTTGGCCATCCAGAACTCGGGCATGTCAAAGGGGAGCCCGACAATCGCCATGACGATGAAGAAATAGTCCGCCAGGAAGGTGGCGAAGAGCAGCCCCGCGATGAGCACCACGGAAACAAGCACCTGCCAGTGTCGGGCGCGGGTGATCGTGGCCGCCAGGAGGCCAAGAATCGACAGGACCACGGAGATGACAAATGTGTGCAGCAGCAGCAGGCCGATGCTGACGATATCCACTCCTTTGAGCAGGTAGGTGAAGGCGATGCTGGGGGCGAGCGCCGAGTAATACACCATCATTTGCAGGACAGCGCTGCCGAGCTTGCCGAGCACAATCTGACGTGCTGACAATGAAGTAATGGAAAGCAACTCAAAGGTGCCGTCCTCGGTTTCGGCCGCCAGGGAGCGAAAGGCGGCGAACGGAACCACGATGAATAGCGGAATGGAAAGGATGATGATGTAGCCAATCAGCAGGCGCGTGCCCCAGGCTTCGTAAAACACATCGGGAACGCTGAACGCGACAAAAATGGCGGTCCACATCCAGCTCAGGATGAGCAGCAGCGAGAAGGTCACGCTGAACTGCTTGCTTTTCATCGACTGGCGGGCTTCCTTGACCAGAATCGGATTCAGGCGGTCCCCGGCGTAGTCCAGAAACTGTTCCAAGCGCGTCCCCCAGCGCAGGAGCGTTTCGCGGAAGTCCGGCGAGGAACGAGGCGCGGCAGGGCCCTCCGCGGTTTGGGTTTCGGACGGCTGGACCATGGTCATTGCACGATTCCCTTCGTCACGGCCATGAAGACGTCTTCCAAGGATTGGCTGTGGCTGGCAAATTCCGCCACGCGAAAGCCGGCCAGAATCATTTCCCTCAGCAGGACTACCTCGCTGTCGCGATCTCCCTGATGCGAGAACTTGAGCTCTTCGCCGACGAGCGTGACATCGTTCACGTCGCTCCGCCCGACGAGCCAGGCCCGCGCCCCTTCCGCCCCGCCCAGCACCCGCACTTTCACTTCCCGATGCGGCTGCTGTTCGTGCTGGATTTCTTCCACGGTGCCGACCGCCAGGAGTTGGCCGCGCTCGATGATTCCCACCCGGTCGCACATCTCCGCCAGCTCGGTGAGGATGTGAGAGCTGACCAGGACGGATTTGCCGTTGGCCGCCAGCTCGCGGATCATCTCCCGCAGCTCGATGCGGGCGCGGGGATCGAGTCCGTTGGCCGGCTCGTCGAGAATCAAGACCGCGGGGTCATGAATCATCGCCCTCCCCAGGCAGAGCCGCTGTTTCATCCCTTTGGAAAGGCCGCGGATCGGCTTGTGGGCGAGCTCGTCGAGTTTGGTAAAGCCCATCGTGTGCTGCAGGGCCTGATGCCGCTGTCGGCCGGCCAATCCGTAAGACCGGGCGAAGAAATCGAGGTATTCGTAACAATTGACGTCAGTGTACGTGCCGAAATAGTCAGGCATGAAACCGAGGCGGCGGCGGACCCGGTCGGGATCATTGATGCAGGAAAAACCATCGACAAAGGCGTCGCCATAGGTGGGCAATTCGAGCGTCGCCAGAATCCGCATGCTGGTCGTCTTTCCCGCGCCATTGGGGCCGATGAAGCCGAACACTTCTCCGCGCTGGACCTCAAACGAGACATCGTTCACCGCCCGCGTGGTTCCGAAGAACCGGTGCAGACGACGGAGCTCGATCATGGGGTGGGACATGGGGGGAAAACCGAAATACGAATGACGAATGACGAATTGGAGTCTGCTTTCATTCGGAATTCGCCATTCGAATTTCGAATTTGGCTGTTCTCACCAGCGTCCGCGGATCAGATGCAGGCTTTCCTTTTGTTTGGAAACGGGAACCCCCATGGGGACATCGGGAGCGATGTCCACCAGAGCGAGGTAGGTACCGGGCTCCAGGAGCTCGATCGTGGAACTGCCCACCTGATGGAGGTTTCTTTCGAGCAAACTGACCTCGGTGCTGACCGGGCTATAGCTGCCGTAGTAGGGAAAGGCCCCGCGGAACATTCGGGTCAGGGCGTTTCCCGAATTGGAGGGATCGTAGTCGTCGGGAAACTTCAAATCCTGCTCCTTGATGAGTTTCGTCAGTGCGACCTGGGCGTCTTCCATCTTGGCTGCGGCAGGCTCGGCGGAGGCATCCTGGGGAAGATTCTCGGCAGCGAAATAGTTTCCCTGACTGTCCCGCAGGACAAGCATTTGAATCTTGGTGCCGAGCGTGTTGCGGACCTGCAACTGGGGGGCGGATTTCTGCTCGATGACTTCCAGTTTCGTTTCACTTTGGGCCGAGCGGACCACGATGAATTGCTGCAAGGAGCGGGAGGAGATGAAGCCGGATTTCAAGCGCTGGCCGTCCTTATCCCAGTCGATGGCTTTGTAGTTGAATTCGGAGCTTTCGTTGGGCTTCAGAACGAGAGGGAACACCAGCGTATCCGCCGGAAACCGGAGGCCGCGCGAGGGGGCGACGGACGCGAAATACGTTTGCCGGGACCAGGAAACCATCTGCCCCGAGCGCTGGTCGAGGAGCGTGTAGCTGCGGACCCGCGTGCGGACCCCCAGGCCGTCGGTTCCAATCGCGTACAAGAAGAGGGCTGCCGTGACAATGAGTGCTCCCGCCGGGACGGTGAACAGCAACATGGAGAGGCGCTGCACGCGCCCCAAGACGAGGTAATTGAGCGGGCCGATTGCGACCGCGAAGAGCGACGCCAGCAGCATGAATGAGAAGACCGGAGCGGCTCCGACGCCGGCGATGTGCCAGTTCCAAAAGCCCGTGTTGTGGCCGGAGAATGTCAGGCCGTGACGGTAGCACCAGCTTTCCCGCTGCTCGGGAATGGAGTTGAGCACCCATTCCCAAGTCCCCACGTCTCCGGGAAACGGATTTTTTTCCGGCAAGGCAATCAACCAGCCCATTTCTGCCGGCCGGGAGACGAATGTCGGCGGGGAATCATCGCTTTTCGCGAGCTGTGGAGCGGGAGTCGTGGGCTCCATCTTCTCGATGGTTGGCGAAACAGACCTGACCATTTGACCGTATTGATTGTAGGCGTTGGGGTTGTTGTAGGTTTTGGCCTTGCGATCTCGATCTTCCACGCTCGCGGGCATCCAGCCACGAAAGGGGATGTCCTTCTGGGCCAGGCCTGGCAGCGGGGGAAGTTCCAGCAGTTTTTCGATTTCGGCCAGATGCTGGTAGTCTTGGCCGGCATCGTAGACGATGAGCACTGTCCCGGCGGCGAGCCATTCCTGCAGAGCCCTGCGCCGCTTGGGAAATTCTTTGGCGAGAGCCAGCAAGTCTTCCCGCGAAATGGCGATGATGCTGTAAGTGCTCAGATCAATCCAGCGCTCCGGCAATTCGACCGGCGGAAGCAAGTTGAGGTTGGGGGAAATCTCGAGCAGGGCCAAGAGAGCACGATCGGTTAACTGCGAATACGCCTGACCGCCATTGTTGTTATTACTCCCCATGGCAAAGACCGCATTCCTCACATCCGGCAGGTCGTTGGTGGCGGTCGTCTCCGGCACTTTCGCCGCGTCGTCCGCGACCATCCTGTCTCGAACTTCCCGCGGGGGAACCTTGGAATGGACGAACAAGAAGGAAGGGAATGCTTCGTCGCCATTCCCAAAGCCGCCGCGATTGTTCAGCATCACGTAGTCGGCGCACAGATCCTCCAGCCTTTGCCCACCTTCACGCGTTTCCAGTTTCATGTAATAGCTTCCACGCACGTCACTGGGAATGGCAATGGTCGCTTCGCCACTTGTCGCTCCTTCGGGAATCTCCACCACTTGGGAGACCGCCAGCCGGCCGTAAGCGCCGCTGCCATAGTGACCGGTGAGCGTGATGCGAACCTGGCGGTCGTACGTCGAGGGAGTGGGAGGAAAGTTGCTGAGCTTGACTCGGACCGGCCGATAGCCCGTCGATTCCGCTCCCCGCGAGTCGATCTCCAGATTCAGACCGTTCTTCATCTTCACGCCGGCTTGCGGAAATTGAGCGACGCCGCCATTGCGGGCCAGGACAGGAGCGGCAGCCAACATTGCCCCCAAGATCATCGCGACGACCAGGCCAGATCTCACCAAAGAATCCTTGGTTCGCATGAACATGGACCACCCCCATCAATCGAGGAATGTGTTGGGCCGCTACTCTGGCTGCCTCGGCGGAACAAGCTGAGCAGGTGGACCCGCGCTGGCAAATGGGGAAGAGGCTTTCGGCTGACCTGCGGAGTTCCGCCGGACCAGCGCGAAAAACCAGGCGACCGCGAAAAACCAGGCATAGATCCCAAAGACCAGCACCAGACTGGAGAGCGCAATGACAACGCCAATGGCCCAGGCCTGGTGATTGGCGGCTTGAGCCAGCACCAGGGAAAAGACCGCCGCCACCGCCGTGAAGCCGAGCATCCACCTCAGGCTGAAACGGGGAATGAGCGTCGATTTAGCCGGCTGTTCGTTCTGCACATTCCCTCCCCACCTACGGGACGCCAGTGGCTTGCTAATTTCCCGCTTGAAGTTACTTGATTTCCTCTACCTGCGTGCTGCTCATGGTCAGATCCAGGTCACCATCCAATTGCATGCCGCCCACAGAGAGTCCAATTTTTCCGCTGACGCGAATCAGGGAACTGGATTCAATATCTCTTCCCGCTGCCGGGTCGAACAGAATTGTATTCTTCGACTCGTCCACCTTGAGTTCGCTCTTCGTGACCTTGAAGGGTCCTTCTTTGGCTGAGTAGGTCACGGCCGAATCGACTGCTGTGATCTTGTGGACCTTGCGCGTGGAATTGACGGTGGACTTGGAAGTTTCGCCTTCGTACGTGTATTTCCTCTTGAGGGTGAGAATCTGTCCTTGTCCGAGGTTGAGCTTGGCTTCGTGCTCCCAAGTGTCCCCCTTTTTCAGTGGCTTGCCCGGGAACACCTTAAGCTGCTCGGCAAACTCGCTCTTGATGTCCTCCGGATTGATCTCGCTGCCGGGCTTGATTCCTTGAACATCGACAACGGTATTGTCTGTTCCCAGGACAATCGTCATGGACAATTTGGCGTTGGCCTTGATTCTGTCTCGGACCAGTTCCGCGATTTCGTTGCCGGCGTTGTCGTCCTTCGCGTCCGGATTCTTGCCGTCATATTTGATTTTGATTCCGCCGGGCAGGCCGATTTCGGAGGACAGGATATTTGTATCCACTTTCAGAGAGAACTTGCCGTCGGCATCCTTTTTACCAATCGTGGACTTTGATTCGACGACGGTGCTCGAATTGGTGCTGCCGTCCTGGCCGGCAATCGTCAGTTTCTGGTCGGTTTTCACTGTGTTTTTGGCCGTATAGGAATCTCCTTCGTTGTATTTTCGAACCAGCGTGACCTGGCCAAAGGCGGTGGAACCAAGGAGGAGCAGCAGCACAGTGAATAAGGAGAATCGCTTGAGCATGAATAGTCTCCAGGAGGTGATACGGAAATCAGCCGGTTGGAATTCGCCGCCAGCGGGCATTTCTTGGGACAGCAGAGGTCAGAAGTAGGGACCGTTTGCTATATTGGAAGCGGGTGCCCACCTTCAGAATGCCCGTCCCTGGGCATCCTTTGCGAGCTATCTTACCCTGCCGTGACTACCCCCTCCATGACCCCTGACCTGGCGGATATTTCGCCTGATCGCCGCCCCCGGCACATTGCCATCATCATGGATGGGAATGGCCGTTGGGCCCAGCGCCGGCAGTTGCCCAGGATTGAGGGGCACCGCCGGGGGGTGGCCAGCGTCCGACGCACTGTGGAAGAGGCCGCTCGCCTGGGGCTGGAGCAGTTAACACTCTATTGCCTTTCCAGCGAAAACTGGAAGCGCCCCCAGCCGGAGCTCGATTTTCTGATGCACCTGCTGGAACAGTACATGATCGAGGAACGGACCACGATCATGGGGCAGAACATTCGGGTCAGCGTCATCGGCCGGCGGGAGGGAATTCCCGATTCCACACTGGAAGAAATGGATAAGACCGTCCGCATGAGCGCCGCCAACTCCGGCACGCGGCTCTGTCTGGCCATCAACTACGGCGCGCGCGGGGAAATCATCGACGCGGTGCGGGGCCTGGCCGCCGATGTGCTGGCCGGGGAGCTTATTCCCGCGGAAATTGATGAATCGCAACTTGAGAACAGGTTGTACACTTCAGGAATGGTCGACCCGGATTTGCTGATTCGGACGGCCGGGGAGATGCGGATCAGCAACTTTCTGCTCTGGCAAATCAGCTACGCGGAATTGTGGGTCACTGACCGCTGCTGGCCGGAATTTGAAATCGAGAATTTGCACCAGGCTATTCGCGATTTTGCGGCTCGGGATCGAAAATTTGGCGGGCTCCTGATTGAGGGATAAGTGGGGTAGGCTTCCAGCCTGCTCAGACGAAAGAGGATTTAAGAGTAAGAGTAGGATTAAGATTAAGAAGTAAGAAAGAGTCGCTGTGCTGCTGGCGGAACCTGGACACACGCCCTATGACCTGCACTTTTCGGTGCTCGGGTTCCCCGTGCGCGTCCATCCGCTGTTCTGGCTGCTCGGACTCATTCTCGGATTCAATGCTCATCAGCCGATCATCGTTCTGATTGCCATCTGCGTCGCGTTCATTTCCATCCTTGTCCACGAGCTTGGCCACTCGTTGATGATGCGGCGGTTCGGGCGCGAGTCGCATATCGTCCTCTACATCATGGGGGGCCTGGCCATCGAGGGAAATGGCTCGTCCTTCGGCGGCTTTCGTTCTCGCGGCAGCCGCACGACCTACGAGCAGGTGCTCATATCAGCCGCCGGGCCAGGGGCGGGATTCGTTCTGGCGGGAATCGTCGTGGGGGTTTTGTACGCCATGGGTGGGCACATCGTTTGGGCGGGCGAGCTCATTCCGACTCCGAATTCGATGATTGGCGACGACCCCGTGGAGGTCAACAAAAACTGGAATTTGATGGTGACGTTCGATCTGTTTCTCACGTTTAACATCATGTGGGGACTCCTCAATCTACTCCCGGTGTTTCCGCTAGACGGCGGTCAGATTGCCCAGGCACTGATGGTGGCCCGGGATCCCTGGGGTGGCCTGCGGAATTCTCTGCAGCTGAGTTTGGTCACTGGAATCATCGTGGCTGTTTGCGGAGCACTGCTCGAGAACTTTATGATGGCCATGATGTTCGGCTCGATGGCTTACAGCAGCTATATGGCCCTGCAACAAGTCGGCGGCGGCGGCAGAGGCCGGCCGTGGTAGGATGGAGTGCGTAGCGACGGGCGGCCCGCCTGTCGGCTTTTTTAAGGTGGAGTGTCGGTCACGATCCGAGCCAGCACGCGGGCCGCGTGCGGCTACGACATTGGAAAACTTCTGCCCCATGTCCACTCGTCCCCATCGTCTGACCGTGCCGGAGTTCGTGGCCCTGAAGCGGGCGGGGAAGAAAATCTCCATGCTCACCGCCTATGACTACGGCATGGCGGCGCTTCTCGATGGGGCAGGAGTCGATTCCATTCTCGTCGGGGACAGCATGAGCATGGTGGTGCAGGGGCACGAGACCACGCTCCCTGTCACGCTCGACGAAATCATCTACCACGCCGAAATGGTCGGCCGGGCCGTGCAGAATGCCCTCGTCATCGTCGATTTGCCGTTTCCCACCAATCACTTGGGGGTCCACAGCGCCATCGAAAGTGCCGGCCGCATCCTGAAACAAACCCGTTGCCAGGCGGTCAAACTCGAAGGAGGAGCCGACCAGGCGGACGTGATTTCCGGCCTCGTCGCTGCCGGCATCCCGGTGATGGCCCACGTCGGCCTCCGCCCGCAAAGCGTCCACACCATGGGGGGTTACAAAGTCCAGCGGGACGCCGACAAGCTCCTCAACGACGCCCGCGCCGCCCAGCAGGCCGGTGCCTTCGGCATCGTGCTGGAATGCATCCCCTCCGCGCTCGCCGCCCAAATCACCAAGGAACTCGCCATTCCGACCATCGGCATCGGGGCAGGGGGGGGGTGCGACGGCCAGGTCCTCGTCATCAATGACCTTCTCGGCCTCACCAGCGGCTACGTCCCCCGCTTCGTCAAGCAATACGCCGACCTCCGGACGACCATCACCACTGCCACCCAAAGCTATATCAAGGACGTGCAGAGTGGCACGTTCCCTGGTCCGGAGCAGGAGTTTAAGTAGCTTCCCTGCTACGAAGGCATAGTAGTTTCCTAACTATCGACTCTGCTTTCGCAAATCAATCCAAACGGATTCTTTCAAGCCATATCCGGCCAAAAACCCGTAGCCTTTAGGATGCATGAGGATTCGGTTCAAACGGTGATCGAAGCACTTTTCTGACCCATCTCCTAGGCTTCGCGGTTGGTTTCCTGCAGCACTCATGATTTGGAGCGGCTGGTTCTCAGGTCCCCAGTAGCACTCACCAGTTGCGGGATGGGAACATAGTTCATTGAACCACTCCTTGGCAACTGGATTGCTTGCATCGTTGGGTGGTGCCAAGGCCTGCCCCATCGCCTCCCAAACGAGAGTACCAGGTCTAATTCTGAATCGGTGAACATAATTCTTATATTTGGCGAAGAGTTTGCTTCCGTCGCGGGTGAGGCACATCTTCTCAAAATGGATAGGGGGGATACTTGCCCCGCCATTTTGTTGAATTGCCTGACGAGTAATGTCTCGGGCATCCAGATCGGCGACCAGTTTTGCCGAACTGACATCAATGACCCTCAGCGTGAGTCCCGAGTCCCATTCCACAAAGAGGTAAGGGGAAGCGGCCCCTCCTGCGGAAAGACCTCCCACCCCCTCCAGCGAAATTGCGCTGGTAATTTGCAGCTTCGCGGGGTCTACGACAACCAGGTCATCCTCGTCGGATCGCGCGACCACGATGCCGGCTTTGGTCAACGCCAGGCAACTGGCATGGGCCAATTTGAGTTCCTTGACGACGGCAAATTGGGGAACCGAAATCTTTTGCAGAGTGCCGTCTGTCAGAAGGATAAAGAGGAATCCCCCGTCCGCCGACAGACAACTGCCGGGCAGGAGCATTCGTGTATCCAGGTCCAGCCGGGAGTACGCAGTACCGTCGGCATAAGCTCCTGTACGAATGCGATACGGAGGGCCTGCATTCAGCGTCGCTGGACGAACTCGCTTTGTGGTCAACTTGACCGGCGTGGTCATTTTGGGAACCGAGCGCGGACGGGACTCCGGATTCACTTCATATTGGAATTCGTCATTGGCGCGCTTGGCCTTGGCTTTGGCATCTTCCCTTCTTTTCTCTTGAGCCGATTTCACCTGCCGCTCCTTTGCCATGCCCACGAGTTCGGGCGCAAAAGTAAAAGCCGCTAAGAGAAAACCAACCAAGAGACTGCCGAGACTGGCTGCAACACCAATTCCCCCCGCTCGCCACGAGCCTTGAAAAATTCCTAACATGGCGACGATAAATCCCACGAGTACCAGCAAACCGGCGAGGCTGAAAGCAATCCAGTACACGCCCTGGTTCCGCATCGCTGGGGCGACGACTGCCATGACGAGCATCAGGCCAATAGCGCAGACAGGAAGAAACCAGCCTAAACGCAGAACTACCGGAGAAAGCGAAGCGTCGACAGGTTTTGCGGTGATTGGAGTTGATGGTTTGCCTGATGGGCCTGTGGGACGCTTAGGGTGTTGTTGAGGTGTTGTCATTGTGGGTGTCTAAACCGGTTCCGGCGGAATATCGATCCAGGACCGTCGGGCGTGGGACTGAAGGACCGAGTCGGCGACGACTTGGGCACGGAGGCCGTCGTAGAAACTCGGGACCGCTTGCCGCTGTTCGCAGATGGCGGAGACGAATTCCCAGACGAGGTCGTAGCGGAAAACGGTTGCCGGTTCGCCGGCGGCTGGGTCGCGGGGGCTGCCGGCGGGTTTCAGGAATTCCGCGGGGACGTCGATGGGGGCGAGGTCCCGGCCGGTTTTGCCGAGCATCAGTTGGTTGGGCATGTGCAGGCGATAAACGCAGGAGGCTTCGCTGCCGTTGATTTCGGCCCACTCGTGGCCAGACCCTTTGAAGCCGTAGCCCTTGGCGAGCGTGGTCCCTTCCCAGACGCCGACCGCGCCGCTGTCGAACTCGCCGATGAGACTGGACCAGTCATCGACCTCGCTGGGAGGGCAGGGGGCTCCCTCCTTGGTGATGTTACGGGGGACAAAGCGAGCCACCGCGCCGCACAGCGACTTGAGCGGACCCATCAGGTCAATCGCGAAGTCGATGCGGTGACTCGTCATGTCAAACAAGTCGCCGGCTCCCGCCTTGTCCTTATATTGCCGCCAGCCCCAGCTAGTTTCCGGCCAGTCTAAAAACCGCTGGCTGCGGAAGTGACGCAGGTCGCCGAGCGCCCCGGTCTTGGCCAGGTGCCGCATGTACCGCATCGACGGCGCGAAGCGGTAGGTGAAGGCCGTCATGTGCACCACACCGGCATCGCGGCAGGCGTGGTACATCTGCCGAACTTCGTCCCCGTTAAGCCCCAGCGGCTTCTCGCACATCACGTGCTTGCCATTTCTGGCCGCAGCGAGGGTGATGGGGAGATGTGTGAAGTTGGGGGTAGCAATGATGACGGCATCGACGCCGGGGTCGGCACAGATTTTTTCGAAGTCGGTCGTAAGGTTGGTAATGTCCCAGTCCTTCCGCCTCTTCTCCAACAGCTCCACACTGGAGTCACAGGCTCCGGCTAGCCGAGCCCGCGGATCGAGGCGAATGCCCGGTACATGGTGGTAGTCGCTGACGGCACCCGCTCCGATGATGGCGATGTTGAGGGGACGGAAAGTGGGGAAAACAGACATGATTTTGGTCGGGCTTTGGGAATTGCGCTTGGGGCACTGCGGTGGACGCGGGAATTGCCCCGCGAAATTGGCGCTAGCGTCTTTGCAAAGCGAAGGGAGATGGGAAGTTAGCGGTTCCAGGCCCAGAAACTAAGGGGTTTTCTGCAAATTCACAAGGTGGGCGCTACGTGGTTGCCGGAGGAAGACAGGGCAAAATAAAAATCACAAAACCCCCCGATTGAGGGTGTCCCGCGTGTGTAAAAGCCAGTACATTGGGACATTCCTATTCATCTTTGGCGAGGGCCGCAAGGACCGGCACGAACCGGGTTTTTGTGGCGGCAAATGGCTGATCTCGCCGGCCTAATTAGAAAGGAAAATGTACCTCTCATGTGCCTCCTGGCAGTTCAATACAAGTCGGTACCCGAATCGCCCATCCTGGTTGCTGCGAACCGCGAAGAAGCGTACGACCGCCCCTCGCTCCTCCCTTCCATTCAACCTGGCAAGCCGCGCGTGCTCTCCGGCGTGGACGCGAAAGCGGGTGGGACCTGGCTGGGCGTGAACCAGAACGGCCTGTTTGTCGGCCTTTGCAATCGCCTTCGCATGGTGGTGCCGGCTGCTCCGCGGTCGCGCGGGGCGCTGTGCCGCGATTTGCTTCGGGCGAATTCCGCTCGGCATGCCGTCGATATGGCGATGGAAGAGTTGACGGCCAACAAGTACGAAGGCTGCAACCTGATGATCGCCGACTATGAATCGGGTTGGTGCGTGCATGGCAACGATGACCCGGAAGTGACCGAGCTCGATGAAGGCCTGAATATCGTCTGCGGTGGCGACCTGAACGACCCTCGCGACGAGCGCCAGAAACTGGCCCGCCGCCTGTTGACGCTGCAAACTCTGGATTCGTCGGTCAAGTTCCTGGCGGTGGCCAGCAAAGCCTTTGCTCGCCCGTCCGCTGCTCCGGAACGGCCCGGCATGATTGTCCGCGGCAAAGAACGAGGCACCGTCAGCTCCACGCTGATTGCCCTCGGCAAGAAGCCGCGGGACGCCATCTTCCAGTACGCCAACGGTTCCCCCGACATGGCCAAGTATGAGGACTACTCCCCCTTGCTGCGAGACATCCTCAGCCGCGGCTTGCGGGAAGCACGGACGAAGCAGAAGGCGTAGAGCCTCCTCCTAAGAAATTGGAACTATTTTGGGGCGGTCCTTGGGGCCGCCCCAATTGTTTCTTGCCACTCGCCGAGGAGTTGCAGCGCCGCGTACGGCGTCAGCGAGTTCACATCCAGCTCCCGCAGCTTGCCAATCAGTGGATGTTCTTCCGGCGCGAAGAGTGTCATCTGTAGGTCACCGCGGCGTTTCGATTTGCCGTGGACGGCGAGCTTGGATTTTCCATCGCCGTTCAGATGCTCCGCTTCGAGCTGGGCCAGGATTTGCTTGGCTCGCTCGTTGACGGCGCGGGGGACTCCCGCGAGTCGGGCGACATGGATTCCGTAGCTCTTGTCCGCCGCTCCGGGGACGATTTTGTGGAGGAAGACAACGTGGTCTTCCCACTCTTTCACGGCCACATTGAGGTTGGCGACCCCCCGCAGGCTCTGAGCCAGGTCGGTCAGCTCATGGTAATGCGTGGCGAAGAGCGTCCGGCTGCCGATCTGATCGTGCAGATGCTCGACGATGGCCCAGGCGAGCGAGATGCCGTCGTAGGTGCTGGT